>Ga0105237_10008003_pt1 | contig 11504 bp, 7 predicted proteins | sample KBSC24metaG_FD_81520 | JGI IMG/M metagenome (GOLD analysis project Ga0105237, IMG submission 81520) | Corn rhizosphere microbial communities from Kellogg Biological Station, Michigan, USA - KBS C2-4 metaG | ecosystem: Host-associated > Plants > Roots > Rhizosphere > Soil | place: Michigan, USA... | reverse complement strand
TCAACCTCTTACATAAGACGTCATTGGCAGCGGAGCGGGGAAGCATGGGCGCAGTCGAAGGACCTCCATCTTCCAGTGGGTTTGCGAGCGGAGCGTAGATACGTGATGCACCTACGGCCGCTCCGCACGAGAACCCGCAGGATGCGAGAGGTCCTTCGACTGCGCCCGTGCTTCCCCGCTCCGCTCAGGATGACAAAAGTTTGCGTACGGCGCTCGCGCTCGCGGCGTCGCAAAATCTGTCGAAGCGGGCTCCTTAGCCGTCGCGGATGGATTGAATGGGCTTGATCGGGTGGTGGGGTGGTGCGAGAAGGCGGGGCGACGTTTGACGGTGTTTCCCCCTCCTCAATTGCCATGTTGATCTCTAGATTTTCTTCTTATCGGCATGGGGCGTCGTTGGGTTCGGGGGCGCGTTTGAGTTTGCTGCGCTTGCTGCTCCTTTCTTCGGGTCTGGTGGCTTTGTCGGGTGGTCGACTGGCGATGGCGGCTGCTCCGGTTTGGATGGGGTATGCGGGCGATCCGCAGCATACGGCGACTTCCGCGGTGGGGTCGGATGCGCTGCTTTCGATTCTCTGGCAGACGCCGGTGGATCTCGCTCCGCAATTCTCGGGGAATGATTTGTTCATTCACTATGGGTCGCCGCTGGTGACGGCGGCGGATACGATCATCGTGCCGGTGAAGACGGGAGCGTCGGGCGGGTTTGCGCTGAGCGCGATCAATGGGGCGACGGGGGCGCAGCTCTGGTCGCAGTCGACGGACTACATTTTGCCGGATGCGCCGGGCGGCTGGGTGCCGAGCTATGGGCCGACGCTGACGCCCAACAATCGCCTCTATTTCGCGGGCGCGGGCGGGACCGTGTATTATCGCGATACGCCGGACGCGACGACGGCGGGCGGAAGCGGGCAACTCGCGTTCTACGGGATGAGCAATTACACCGGCAATGCGGCGGCGTATAACAGCAATGTGATCATCGATACGCCGATCACGTCGGACAAGGCGGGGAATATCTATTTTGGGTATCTGGTAAAGGACCCTTCGCAGGTGAACAATTTGCAGAGCGGAATCGCGCGGATCGCGGCCAATGGAACGGCGACGATGATGGCGGCGGGAACGCTGGCGCCGGGCATGACGAAGGTGGCGATGAACAGCGCCCCGGCGTTGAGCGCGGATGGCACGAAGGTGTATGTGGCGCTCAATGACGGCTCGACCGGGCGGCTCGTGGAGCTGGACAGCACCTCGCTCTCGCTGGTGGGGAGCACGGGGAATCTTTCGTCGGTGATCGATCAATCCTCGGCGTCGCCGACGGTGGGGCCGGATGGGGATGTGTATTTCGGGACAAACAACGGGTATCACGCGCGCGGGGTGATGAACCATTTCTCGGCGGATCTTTCGCAGGTGAAAACATCCGGATCGTTTGGCTGGGATGATACGGCGTCGATCGTGCCGGCTGCGATGGTGCCGTCCTATCATGGGACTTCGGCGTATTTGCTAATGGTGAAGTATAACAACTACGCGAGCGTGGGCGGGGACGGGGTGAACAAGCTGGCCATCGTGGATCCCAACGATACGCAGATCGATCCGGTGACGGGTGGGAGCGTGATGAAGGAGGTGCTGACGATCGCGGGGGTGACGCCGGATGCGGAATTTGTGGGCAACGGGTTTCCGAATGCGGTGCGGGAATGGTATCAACTCGGCGGCGGTGGATCCGGCGACGGACAGCATCCTGGCCAATAGCGAGGACGGGAAGCTGTACCGGTGGGACCTGGCGACGAATACGCTGTCGCAGTCGATCACGCTGACGCCGGGGGTGGGCGAAGCATACACGCCGACGGTGATCGGGGCGAACGGGGAGGTCCTGGCGATCAATAACGCGACGCTGTTTCTGGTGGTGCCGGAGCCGGGGGTGGGGGGGTTGGTGGTGGTTTGCGGGGTGGGGTTTCTTTTTTCCGCGAGGCGGCGGCCGGGGCGGGGGAAAGTGCTTAGTTCTTAGTGCTTAGTTCTTAGTTCTCTGGGTGCGGGCGTCTCTCGGTTTTTTTTGGTCCTCGTTCGCTCGTTTTCTCGTTCCGAAATTGGATTTCGGAATGACGTTGGGAGCGAAATTGTATTTCGCAGGCGGGGGTGTCTGCGGGTAGGACAGTGGAACTGAGTGGAACGAAGGGAGCGGAGCGACATAGCCTGTCCCGCATGCGCGACAGCCCGAAGGGGCGTCCCGGCGGGGACGCGCAACCGGCTTCCAGCCGCTTGGGTGTAGATAACGACACGCGGCAGGATGCCGCGTCTACGCCGCCGCCTCCGTCCACGGATGTTTGCGAGCTCGCCCGAAAGGCACCGGCCACCGCGTGTCCCGTGCACCGCTGCCTCGGCGGTGACGGAGCACCGGCCCTCCAAGGGCGGCTACGCAGGCGTGGTGGCGATGGTGCTCGCTCGCTCGAGCACTTGCCCGCAGCCACCTAAACTCAAGCGGCTCTGGGAAGAGCCGCCTACTTTGAGGGCGCACCGCGCCCTCCGGACTGAATACTGAATACTGAACACTGATTACTTCTGCCCCTGCTCCCCGCCCTTCTTCCCCTCCTGCTCCTTGGGTTCGACTTCCAGGCCCTCGGTCAGGTCGTCCGTGGGGTTGGTGACGACGTGGGTGTTTTCGTCGAGGCCTTTCATCACTTCCATGTAGGTGCCGAAGTCGCGGCCGACTTCGACGGGTTGCCAGTGGATCTTGTTGTCGTTGGTGACGGTGGCAACGGAGGTGCCGTTGGCGCGGAAGACGAAGACGTTCGACGGGATGATGATGGGTGAGGCTTGGTCGTGCAGGGTGAATTTGACGGTGGCATACATGCCGGCGAAGAGGGCGCCGTCGTGATTCGGCACCTGCACTTCCACGTGCATGGTGCGCGAGGTGGGATCGATGGCGCCGGCGGTGCGGGTGACCTTGCCAGGGAAGTCGCGGTTGGCCCGTTCATTGACGAGGACTTTGACTTCGGAGCCGACTTCGATGAGGGGCGCATCGGCCTGCGGGACATCGACGAAGACGCGGAGGGGATCGGTCTGGGCGATGGTGAAGAGGACGGTGCCGGTGGTGCCGCTGCCTTCGGAGACGAGGGAGCCGATGTCGACTTTGCGTGAGGTGATCCTGCCGTCGAACGGGGCGGTGACGTGCTTGAAGGCCTGCAACTGCTCGAGGCGCGCCACGTCGGCTTTGCTGGCGCTGACGCCGGCCGCGGAGGCCTGGTAGCTGCCCTGGCGTTCGTCGTTCTCCTGCTTGGCCACGACTTTTTTCTGCTCGAGTTCCTGCCAGCGCTGGGCGGTGACGCGGGCGGTCTCGAAATTGGCTTCGTTTTGTTTCAGGGTGCCGCGGGCCTGGGCGAGTTGCTGGTCGAGTTCAGGGGTCTCGAGATCGGCGAGATTTTGGCCGGCTTTCACGTTGTCGCCGATATCGACGAACCACTTGGCGACGAAGCCATTGGCGCGGGCGTAGAGGGTGGCCTCCTGGATGGCCGTGATGTTGCCGGGGAGCAGGAGGTCGTGGGGTTTTTCGTCGCGTTTGACCCGCACGAATTCGACGGCGGTCTTGCCGGTTTGTTGCGCGAATTCGTGTTGGGCGTGCTTGAGTTGCACGTGGCGCCAGATGCCGGCGATGAGGAGGAGCGCCAGGGCGAGGACGACGAGCAGGGGGCCCCAGATGGCGATGCGGCGCACGGGGGGGCGGCGGCGGGTGGGGGTGGGGGTGATGGGCTTGTTGGCGGGAGCGGTGGGTGGCTCCTCTTTGAGGGCGGCGACCATAGTGGCGTACGTATGGGTTTAGAGATGGTTCGCGCGGGGCGGGCTGTACGGGCGGGTCGGATTTTGAGGGGGCGAGGGGGCGAGGGGGCGACAGGGAGACAAGGAGGGGAGAGGGGTAGATGGAGAGATGGAGAGATGGAGAAACTGGAGCGAGGCGCAGAGCCCAAGGAGCGGTGGTTTTCCAACCACCGAGGTGGCGGTGGGGAATAGCGGAGGTCGGTGGGTGGGCGAGCAGAGGTGGCGGTGGGGAATAGCGGAGGTCGGTGGGTGGGCGAGCAGAGGTGGCGGTGGGAAAAATGGGCGGGGCCGGTCGCAACAGGTGAAGCCACTTGGAGTTGGGCGGCTCCGCCGCGTTGGTACGGTCGGTGGTTGGAAAACCACCGCTCCTTGGGTTCTCGCTCCGCATCGCAGTCGCGGCGACGCGTTTTTCTCCCCCTCGCCCCCTCTTCAGGCCACCCCGCTACACGTGCTCGTGCTCTCGCTTCTTCTCGCGCCCGCCACGGTCGTCATCATCATCCCCCTCCGCCCCCTCCCCGGCTTCCTTGTCGAATTCCTGATCGGAGTCGCACTCGAATTCCTTCTTCCGCAGGATGCTGTAGACGGCGGGGACGAAGAAGAGCGTGGTGATCGTGGCGACGAGGAGGCCGCCGATGACGGCGCGGCCGAGCGGCGCGTTTTGTTCGCCGCCTTCGCCGAGGCCGAGGGACATGGGAAGCATGCCGATGATCATGGCGAGGGCGGTCATGAGGACGGGGCGCAGGCGGGTGTGGCCGGCGGCCAGGGCGGCGTCGCGCGCGCTCTTGCCTTCGTGCGCGCAGCGTTCGTCATTGGCGAAGGTGATGAGGAGGATGGAATTGGAGGTGGCGACGCCGATCGCCATGATGGCCCCCATGAGCGAGGGCACATTCATGGTGGTGCCGGTGACGAAGAGCGCCCAGATGATGCCGCAGAGCGCGCCTGGCAGGGCCATGATGATGATGAACGGGTCGGTCCAGCTCTGAAAATTCACGACCATGAGGAAGTAGACGAGGACGATGGCGAAGAGGATGCCGAAGCCAAGGCCGACGAACGATTTGCGCATGCTGTCGACCTGGCCGCGCATGTTGATGAAGGAGCCTCGCGGGAGCCTGGATTCGGGGACTTTGAGCCAGCCGTGGTTGTCGAGCCAGCCGCCGAGGCCGACGAACGTGGCGGCTTCGCGGAGGAACGAGGGCTTGGGGTCGTAATCGCGGATGATCTTTTGGATCTCATCGGAGACGCCGCCGAGATCGCGGTCCTGGGTGTTGGCGAGGACGTCGAACACCGGTTGCACGTTGTAATGGTTCACGACGACGGGGGACTCGCGGTGCTCGATGGTGGCGAGGTTGCCGAGCAATTGGGGCTGCGGCAGGCCGGGGGCGACGGTAGGCGTGTTCTCCAGCGCGTTGAGGGTGTCCATCTTGTATTGCGGCGTCTGGATGGCGACCTGGTAGTTCACGCCGTTCTGGAAGTTCAGCCAGAAGTTCGGCGCGGATTGTCCGCTGGAGCTCAGCGAGATGAGCATGGTATTGGCGACGTCGCGCTGGGTGAGGCCGATCTGCTGGGCGCGGGTGCGGTCGACATTCACGCGCAAGTCCGGGCCGTGGATTTGCTGGTGCAGGTGGACATCGACGGCGCCGGGGATCCTGGTGATCTGCTGCTGGAGTTGCTTGGCGACGTTGTAGGTCATCGGATCGCGGCCGGTCACCTGGAGATCGATCGGGGCGGGCACGCCGGCATTCAGGATCTGGCTCACGATATCGGGCGCGGCGAAATAGAAACCCATGTCGGGGAAATCGTGGTGCAACTTCGCGCGCAGCGTGCGCATGTAGGCCTGGGTGGAGCCGTGATGCTCGGGATCGAGGGAGACGAGGATTTCGCCATCGGCGGAACTCGCGGTGGCATTATCGCTGAAGGCGAGATTGATGCCGCTATTGGGCAGGCCGATGTTATCGAGCACGGTGTGGACTTCTTTCGCGGGGATGACATCGCGGATGGCGCGGCCGACCTGGTAGAAGCGTTCCTCGGTCGCCTCGATGCGGGTGCCTTCCGGGGCGCGGACGTGGAGGCGGAATTGGCCGGAATCGACGACGGGAAAGAAATCCTGGCCGAGAAAGGGGATGAGGCACAGCGAGAAGAGGAGGAGCACGCCCATGGCGGCGAAGACGATCCAGCGATGATCAAGCGACCAATCGAGGGTCTCGGTGTAGCGGGCGCGGAAGCGGTTGAAAGTCTGATTGAAACGCCGGTGGACTTCCTGGAACCACTCCACGCTTTTCGCTCCCCAGCCACGCAGGCGCGCGAAGCGTTTGGGTTGGTCTTCCTTCGTGTCCTTCTGCGGAACTTTCTGTTCGGAATCGCCTTGGTGGCTTTCCTCCGCGGGCAGATTTTCCATGTCCTCAACGTGCTCCGCGAGGAGGATGGGATGGTCGTGATCGGGCAGGGCCGCGACGGCGCGATTCCATTTCTCCCGATGGGCCTGGATGCGCTGGTGGCGGCTGAGATGCGCTTGCTCGCTGTCCGGATCATGATCGTGGCTGTCATGCGAGTCGTGATCCCCATGGCTGTCCTCGCCTTGTTTTTGCCGATCGCGGGAATGCTTGCCGCTCTCCTTGTCACCCGCGCCTCGCTCACCGGGAGTGACGGAGCGCGCAGGAGCGCGTCCCTCCGGGGTGCTGGTTTCCAGATCGGCCGCGCCTTGCTCCCCTTCCTCGCCTTCCAACTCCACTTCATCGAGGTGATCCTTGAGGAGGAATTTCACCATCGTGGGGACGACGGTGCGGGAAAGAAGATAGGAGGCCAGCATGGCGAAGATCACGGCCATGGCCAGCGGGCCGAAGAGGTACTTGGCGGTCCCGCTGAGGAAGAAGACCGGGACGAAAACGATGCAGATGCAGATCGTGGAGACGAAGGCGGGCGTGGCGATCTGCTGTGCGCCGTCGAGGATGGCTCGCACCATCGGTTTTTTCATCGCGAGATTGCGGTGGATATTCTCGATCTCCACCGTGGCGTCATCGACGAGGATGCCGACGGCGAGGGCGAGTCCGCCGAGGGTCATGATATTGAGCGTCTGCCCGAGCGCGCCAAGGAGGATGACGGAGCAGAGAATGGAAAGCGGGATGGAGGTGGCCACCACGAGCGTGCTCCGCCAGGAGCCGAGGAAAAGGAGGATCATGAGCGCGGTGAGACAGGCGGCGATGACGCCCTCTTTCAGCACGCCATTGATCGAGGCGCGGACGAAGATCGACTGGTCGAAGAGCTCCGTGATCTCGAGTTCCTTGGGCAGCGTGGCTTTGATCGACGGGAGCCGGTCCTTGACGCGCTTGATGATATCGAGTGTGGAGGCTTCGGCCGACTTGAGGACGGTGAGCAGCGCGGAGCGGACCCGGTTTTGCGAGACGATGTTTTGCTGCACGGCGAAGCCGTCGCGGACATTCGCCACGTCGCGCATGTAGATCGTGGCGCCGTTGACCTGCTTGATCGGGAGATCGTTCAGGGCCTCGAGAATCTCGGGGCTGCTGTTGAGACGCACGTTGTATTCGCGGTCGCCGATTTTTTCCGTGCCGGCGGGGAGGATCACGTTCTGCGCGCTGAGCGCGTTGCTTACGTCGGACGGCGAGATGCCGGTGGCGAAGAGCTTTTGCGGGTCGAGATCGACCATGACCTGGCGCGACTTGCCGCCGTAGGGAAGCGGGACCTGGGCGCCCTGCACGGTGGCGAGCTGGGTGCGCACGAAATTGAGGCCGAGGTCGTAGAGTTCCTGCTCGGAGAGGGATTTGCTGCTCAGCGCGAGCTGGAGGATGGGCACGTTAGAGGCGCTGAATTGCACCACGAGGGGTGGAGTGGTGCCAGGCGGCATGATGCGCAGGAGGGTCTGCACGATGGAGGTGACCTGGGCGACACCGAGTTCCACTTTGGCGCCTTCGTGGAAGTAGACCTTGATGACGGCGACGCCGTTGTAGGACTGCGATTCGATGTGCTCGATGTTGTTGACCGTGGTGGTCATGGCGCGCTCGGTGACGGTGACGAAGCGCTTTTCCATTTCCTCGGGCGCGACACCGGCATAGCTCCAGATGACACTGACGACAGGAATGTCGATCGACGGGAAGATGTCGGTGGACATGCGGAAAATCGTCACGATCCCGAGAAGCACGATCATGATCGCCGCGACGGTGAACGTGTACGGGCGGCGGAGGGCGAGTCGGACGATCCACATCATAAGGGTGGAAAGGTTGAGGGCATCGAGAAGAAATCGCGCGGTGCCGGGGAAATGGACTGTACATTTGGCGCGCTGCCTGGGAGATGGGCTGCGGGGGCGGACGGTAAAAAGGCGCACCATTCGCCAGGCTCAGGGCTTCGGAGTCGGAAGCGGTTGAGCGCATGGGGCTCACGCTGCCCTCGGCATGAAGCGACCCGGTCGCGCGGGGTGCGCAAATTCAGAGGCCCACGTGAGCCACGAGGAGCGGCTCCTGCTACGTAGCCGCAGATTTATTTGCGGAACCCTGGCCGAAGTTGGCGTTGGGAGCTTCGGCCGATGCGGCCCCGAAAAGTAGAAGCGGCTCCCAGCCGCTTGGAGCGTGCCGACACGCGGCAGGATGCCGCGTCTACGATCCTCTCGCCCCCGCCCACGGAAGTTTGCGTGCTCGTGCAAAAGGCACCGGCCCTCCAGCTTTGGACGAACGCAAGCGTCGTGGCGACGTGGGCTCGTTACATCAGCGGCGGATCGTTCTTCTTGTAGGTGCTGCTTTTGCCGAAGACTTCCATTGCGAGTGGAAACGTCGTGAACAGGCCGATGGCCGTGAGGACGATGCCGGCGGTCTGGCGTTGCTGGCCGGTGAGCCGTTTTGAGGCCAGGAGGGCGAGACCTGCGCCCAGCATTCCTCTCGTCGCTCCGATGAGGATGAGTTCCGGAAAGGTGAGGGTCGTCGTTTTCATGGGACGGAGGCGTTGATGGTGGCTACTGAAACAGCGCGGGGAGTTTGACGGCGGTCTTCCAGATGCCCCAGGCGAGAGGGATGCCGACGACGAGCCAGTAAAGTGCGAGCTGCAAGCCGGTGGTGGCGCGGGTGGCGGCGCTGCTGGAAGTAGGGGCGGCGGACTTTTCCATGAGATGGGAGAAGAAGATGAAGAGGGAGAGGGAGAGGAGGCGGGCGATCAGCGGGTGGAGGAGGATGCGGCAATGGGGTCTACGCGTGTGGATGGGGTCGAACGGGAGCCGGAGTCTGTTCCCTTGTCATGGAAACGCGTGTCGACGGGGCGCACGAGCAGATTGCAGATCAGCCCGACGACGAGCAGGCCGGCCATGAGGTACATGGTGGGCGCGTAGACGCCGACCCCGGTCGCGCCGCCCTGTTTAAGATACTCGCGGATGTAATTGACGAGCACCGGGCCGAGGACGCCGGCGACGGACCACGCGGTGAGCAGGCGTCCGTGAATGGCGCCGACCTGCAGGCCGCCGAACAGATCTTTGAGATACGCGGGGACGGTCGCGAATCCACCGCCATACATGCTGAGGATGATCACGGTCATGGCGATGAAGGGCGTCGTGTTGCCGTGGTAGCCGGCCGTGGGGATGAGGCAGTAGAGAATCGCGCCGAGCAGCAGATAGACGATGTAGACATTCTTGCGGCCGATGAAGTCGCTGAGCGAAGACCACGCGAAGCGCCCGGCCATATTGAAGAGGCTGAGCAGGGCCACGAAGCCGGTGGCCGCAGCCTCGGTAATGCCCTTTCTCGTCACTTCACCACCCGGCCCGACGGCTTGCGGAAACATCTCGCGAATCATGGGCGAGGCTTGCTCGAGGATGCCGATCCCGGCGGTGACATTGAAGCAGAGCACGACCCACAGGAACCAGAACTGCGGCGTCTTCCACGCCTGGTCGACGGTGACATTGGCGGTGGTGATGAGCTTTTTGGTCTGCGCCTTCGGTTGGTAGCCCGCCGGCTTCCAGTCCTCCGCCGGCACGCGCACGATGAAGGCCCCGAAGACCATGAAACAGAAGTAGATGAGGCCCATGACGATGAAGGTGGGCACGACGCCGGTGGACGTGGGCGACTTGAAGACGTTCATGAGCATCAGGCTCAGGTTCGAGCCGATGAAGGCGCCGCCACCGAAGCCCATGATCGCCATGCCGGTGGCCATGCCGGGGCGGTCGGGGAACCATTTCACGAGAGTGGAGACGGGGGAGATGTAGCCGAGGCCGAGGCCGCACCCGCCGAGCACGCCGTAGCCGAGATAGACGATCCAGAGCTGGTGCCAGGCGACCCCGAGGGCGGCGAGGAGGAAACCGCCGCCGAAGCAGCAAGCCGCGGCGAGCATGGTTTTGCGCGGGCCATTCTTTTCGACCCACCGGCCGAAGACAGCGGCGGAGAGGCCGAGGAAGGCAATGGCGATGCTGAAGATCCAGGCGAGCGAGGGCTGGGACCAATCGCCCGCGGCGGGCTTGGAGATGCCAAGGACCTCGGTGAGCGGGAGCTTGAAAACGCTGAAGGCGTAGACCTGGCCGATGGAAAGGTGGACGGCGAGCGCGGCAGGTGGAACAAGCCAGCGGCTGTAGCCCGGCCCGGCGACGGTGGCTTGGCGATCGAGGAAGGACATGGGAATGGGCGGACTACTCCCTGAGTAACAATGTTTGCATCGCGCACGGTGGGATGGGCGGATGCGTCCAGGGGGGAGATTGAGATGCGTTCCGGGAAGCGTGAACGATGAGATGGCGGGAGGCAATGGGAAGTGTGGGTGGAGCTGGATCGCGCGTCATTGCGAGCGTCAGCGCCGTCCAATTTCTTTGTCATCCTGAGCGGAGCGGGGACGCATGGGCGCAGTCGAAGGACCTCTCGCATCCTGTGGGTTTTCTTGGCGGAGCCAACGGTCGCAGCATTGGCTGCCAGCGAAGCACGCGAATAGCAGAGTTCCCATTCGTGTCATTGGAGTGATTCGCTGGCTCTTTTCCGTTGACGTGCGCGCATCCGCTCTGCCCAAGAACCCGCCGGAAATTGATCCCGCATGCGGGATCGACTGCGCCCATGCTGCCCCGCTCCGCTGTTGACAGAGAATTTCGACGGCGCTCGCGCTCATTGCGGAGCGCAAATTGCGCGCGGGCGAAGCTACCGCAGCTCGCGCGTGAGTGCCGACCTTGCCGCATTGTAGCCGCACATGCCGTGGACGCCGCCGGCGGGCGGTGTGGAGGAGGAGCAGAGGTATAATCCCGAGGCCGGCATGCGGTAAGGATCCAAGCTCAGAACCGGCCGGGCCAGGAGCTGCCACAGATCGACGGCGCCGCCGGTGATGTCCCCGCCGGCGAGATTCGCATTTTCCGCGGCGAGGGTGGCGGGTGTCGAGACGCGGCGGGCGAGAATGCGCTCGCGGAAGCCCGGCGCGAAGCGCTCGATCTGCGCCTCGATGGCAGAGGTCATGTCGGCCCGGCAGCCGAATGGGATGTGGCAATAGGCCCAAGCGACGTGCTTGCCGGCGGGGGCTCGCGTGGGATCGAAGAGGCTGGGCTGGGCAAGCAGGACGAAGGGCGATTGCGGAACTTCGCCGCGCGCCACCTGGGCTTCCGCATGGGCGACCTCGGCCAGCTTGCCGCCGAGGTGCACGGTGCCCGCGCGCCCGCACTCCTCCGCGGTCCAGGGGATGGGAGCATCGAGCGCGTAGTCCACTTTGAAGACGCCGGGGCCGTGACGGAAGCGCTCCAGCTTTTTCCGGTAGCGCGC
>Ga0105237_10008000_pt1 | contig 11507 bp, 8 predicted proteins | sample KBSC24metaG_FD_81520 | JGI IMG/M metagenome (GOLD analysis project Ga0105237, IMG submission 81520) | Corn rhizosphere microbial communities from Kellogg Biological Station, Michigan, USA - KBS C2-4 metaG | ecosystem: Host-associated > Plants > Roots > Rhizosphere > Soil | place: Michigan, USA... | reverse complement strand
TGCCTGCCTTCTCCCGCCAGCCGCATCAGGCTAGGGAACGGAATACCCATCGGTAAGCCGAGCAGCGCTGTCAGTTTGATAAATGATACCAGCCGCACCGAGAAATCAGTCATCAGCAGCGAATTGACCAGTCCCGGCAGCGCGAACCAGTAAACCACCGTCACAATGGCGATCCACGCGCCCGCGACCGCCACTCGCGCAGGCAGCTTCACCGCTGACCAACGCTGGCTGACCCAACTCCCCAGCCCGCCCGACAGCAGCAGCGTCGCCAGCACCGCCGCCAGCGACAAAATCGGCTGACCGAGCAAAATCTGGAAACGCTGGATTAGCGGCACTTCGACCAGCATGAAGCCGAGGCCGATCAGCACCGCGTAGACGAGGATCGCCCACCAGCGCCGATCTCCACCCTGCTGCGCCAATGCTCCCGTATAGATGCCCAGCACCAGTAACGCCAGCGCCAGCAGCGCCGACATCACCAGCGCCGATTGAATCGCCGGAGGAATTCCATAATCGAGATTGAAGAAATACGGTTGATCGTCGTCGGTGGGCGCGAGGTTGTAGCTCGCCCCACTCTGGACAAACGTCGCCATCGATTCGCCGCCACGCAGGGCTTTGAACAGCGTCTCATAGTCACCGGGAGCGAACAACGGTTGCATCCCCTGCGCTTTCGCCGCCGTATTGAGCTGCTGGATCGTTGCGCTCGGCAGCGCATCCTTCGCGACAATCAGCACGCTGGTCGTTTCCGTCTGATCAGTCGAAGGGTAGCTCCACAGCCAAGCATGATCGAGCGCCTGCGCAGGCGGAATCCCCATGTCTTCCATCGCTTGCAGCGCCGTGACCATTGCGCGGCTGCCTTCGAGCGCATTGTGCGAGACAATCGTCAGCCGACCACCGGGCGCAAGCCGATTGAGATAGGTTTTGAAGGCTTCACGGGTAAAAATGTAATTTTCCACCAGCGCCTGACTCGCTGGTTCGACGGCCTGTGTATACACTAGACTCAGATAAATCAGGTTGTAAGCGTCGCTCGTCCGCTCGACGAACGAGCGCGCATCGCCTTCGACTAAATTGACCTGCGGCAGATCGAGCACGTTGCCGTTGTAATCAGCGAAATGGCGCGTCGCCGTGACCACCGCCGGGTTGACCTCAACCGCCGTGATCGCCTGCGAGCCGGAATGGAGCGCCATCAGAATATCTTTGCCGCCGCCCGCACCGATCACCAGCGTTTTCGCCGTGCTGCCTGACGTGAACGGCAGGTATTCGACGGCATGGTCAAAGCTCGTCAGTGAGGCGGGATTGCCATTGTAGGGCAGCATATATGCGCCTGCGCCGCCGTCGGCGAAGATGTAGCGCGAAGTGTGATCGTTAGTTTGCACAACATCGACACGCGCGAACGGACTCCAAGCCGTGTACATGATGTCCGCATCCTGATTTTTGTCTTGCAGGATGGCGATCATCGTCTTGTCACGCGAGACACCCGTCAGCCCATAGGGGTTGAAATCGACTGCGCCGCTGACGAGATTGAGGACGAACAGGACAAGGCTCAGCGCCAGCGTGCCAAGCGCGAACCAGCGCCAGCGCGTGGTGCGATCCGCGTTGCGAAAGGCGAAGATCGCTGCGATTGCCCCGACCAGCACGCCGAGAAACAGCGTCAGGCTGAAGGCGCTCCAGACGTAGAGCAGCCCCAGCACCGCCACCACACCCAGCGCCGCGCCGATCAGATCAGCGGCATAGAAATCGCCGCCGCGCACGCTAAAATTTTCGAAGATCAGCCCATCGAACAGGCCGATGAAGAAGAATGGCACGAGCGCCACCAGCGCGCGTGGAAAGATCGAACTCACGTCCGGCAGCCACGCGATGATCAGGGTTGCGCCAACGAGAGAGAGACTAAGCGCTGTCGCGATGATCGTCAGCGTTTTGGCGGCGTGCAGCCGCGCCGGAGTCAGGTAATGAGCGCTCGCCGCGCCGAGACTGAGGCCGAGAATCGCCAGTGAGACCGCCAGAAACGTAAAGTGATATTGAAAGAACAGCGAAAACAGGCGTGTGAGCGTGATCTCGAAGACCAGCCCCGCCGCTGAGACGACAAACAGCGCGACTAACGCCAGCCGTCGATGCCCCGCTAAATCTTCGACAATGGCTTCAATTTGATTTGTTTTCGTCCGCTTGACCGCAGCCGATTTTTTGGTTCGTTCCATAACACTAAATCGTTTCTCTGATCAATCATTCGTATTATATAGAATTGAGACACAATCTGCCCTATTTACAGACAATTTGTGTCTCAACATTTTGACAGTTCAATTCGTGGTGAGCTTACATCCACGAACCCTGTTTTTCTTCGCCGGGCTGCAAATCGAGCGTCACGATCTGCTCGCCCCAGCGCAGTTTGCGCACGAGCGGCACAGCCGCGATGTTATGCGCCGTCCAGACGACCCCGCTGGCTTTCGTCCACTTCGCCGAAACAGTGAAGCCGTCCGCCAGCAGGTTATCGAATCCGGCCTTCTCCCAAACAGTGGGCAGCGCCGGAAACAATTCGAGCCAGTCGTCGCCCGTTTGCAGCAGCATTTGATGAATGGCGATACAGCAGGCTCCCTGCGCCGTGCCGAAATACTGCATGTTCCATTCGCCGTTTTGCATAACCTCGGTCATACCGCCGAAGGTGCAAATCGTCGGGCGCGTGCCTTCGAGCGCCTGCCAAACGAGATCGCCTTTATGCTGCCACGCCAGAATCGCGCCCAACACACCCGCCGACCAGGGAAAAGCGCTGTCATTCCCACCATGACCGATGGTGCGTCCCTCGTAGCGCTCGATGTAGGCTTCCGATGTGCTGATCGCGCGCGGATCAAGCGGCGGAATGACCGCCATTGGGTAAATCGGCGTGATTGAACTCATGTTGATCCGGTCGTCGTTCTCCGACGCTTTAAAGAAACGCCCGTTGTACAGCCCATCCATGCGTTTGGTCAGCGCATCAGCAACCGTGACACACTGCGCGCTGAAGTCGTCCTCGCGCCCCAGAATCTTCGCTGCATCCGAGAAATGGCGCAGAATCGCAATCGTCCCGGCGAGATTTGTGCCATCGTTGCGCACCTTGATCGGGCTTTCGTGGACACCGACCTGATAGCCGATTTCGTAGCCTTCTTCGCCATTTTCGACAATGCAATGCATGAAGAAGGTCGCCAGCCCTTGCAGAATCGGGAAGAACTCCGCCAGAAACGCCTTATCCTGCGTGTACTCGTAATAGCCCCAGAGGATATTGGCATACGAGCCGTTGTTGTGGATTTGATACTTCATGTGCAGGAGCGCGCCGTAAGCCTTGCGCCCATCGTGAGTGATTTCCCAGTCCCATTTCAGGCCATCGCAGCCGAATTCGTCGCGGGCATGGCGGCGAGCATGGTCAATCGTGCGCTGGAAAAAGCGGCAGCCTTCGAGCGCTTCCTCACGGTGATTGGCTTCCAGCACCGCCCGCTGCATGAAATAGGCGTCCCAAAAAATGTGCGATGACCAGGTTCGGCGCAGGTTGTTGACCGGAATACCACCCGATGTCCGGCTCTGCATCGCCTTGATGTGGTACATGCTGGCATCGTAGAAAAACTGGAACTGCTCGTCGGGGATGTCGATGCTCGATACCGCGAAATAATCGCTCCAGAACTTCAGGTGCTCGTCGCGCAGGGCATCGTAGCCGAGGCCAGCCGCCTGATCGAGCGCCTCAGTCGTCAGCGCCCCCTGACGATTGTCGCTGATATAGAAATATTTGGTGATCGATTTCGCGCGCACGGTCACGAAACGATCCCGGCCTTCTTTGCCGAAACCCGTCGGCGGCGGTTCGACGCGCAGCGCCAGAATCCCCTGCGTTTCGCCGAGATCGTAACGGCCTTCGGGCGCGCTGTCGCTCATTTCGACGCTGTTAAACGGATCGGTGTCCCAGGGTTCATGCTCACCCTCAGGCCACACACCTGCTCCCGCCCATGCCTGAAACTCGACTTCCTGATCGAAGGTGTAGCGCTCGACCAGGATTGAGCGAGTGGCGTGCAGCCAGGTGACGACTTCTCCCCTCGTTATTCCGTAATCGACTTTCGTGTAAAGCGTGCCTTCCTGCGGGGCGAAGCGCTGTTCACTGGCGATCAGTTCCGCTGGCCTATTGTGGGCCATCACGCGATACCATGTCCGCCCCAATGGGGCCACCTCGTACCAGCCCGATCCTTCGGCGTGTTCGAGTTTCTTGTCGAGAGGCCAACGCCCCGCCACCATCACCAGCTTATCTTCGGGATAGTAGCGGTCGGATTTGTACCAGGTGCAGCGATCCACACCGACCTTATCCGCCACCATCGACCCGGTATAGCCGACCAGCACCGCATCGGTTCCGTTCCCCAGAAAGCAGTGATAGTAATTCTTTGGAAGCTGTAGCAAGTTACACCTAGCCTTTAAGTCCCGTGAGAGAAATGCCCTCGACAAACGCTTTCTGGGCAAAAATAAACAGAATCACAATCGGCATCATCAGCGTCAGGGACGCCGCCATGAGCAGGTTCGTCTGTACGTTGTTCTGTCCGTTAAAATACGCCAGCCCGACCGCGACGGTATAGTGATTTTTATCGTTCAGGTACAGCAGCGGCGTCAGAAAGTCGTTCCACGTATCCTTGAATGTCAGAATCGCGATTACGGCGAGAACGGGCGTACTCAGCGGCACGATCACCGTCCAGATGATCCGGAGCGTTGTCGCCCCATCGATCACCGCTGCTTCTTCCAGTTCGCGCGGGATCGTCATGAAGAACTGGCGCATTAGGAATATCGCATAGGCTTCGCCGAACCACGACGGAACAATCAGAGGCAGGAAGGTATTCACCCAGCCCAGCTTGTTGAACAGGATGTATTCGGGAATCAGGATCGCGGCACGCGGCAGCATCAGCGTCGCCAGCAGCAGCGCGAACAGGAAGTTCTTCCCCGGCGCGCGCAACCGTGCGAAGCCGTAAGCGACCAGTGTACACGAGATCAACCGTCCGCTGAGCACCCCGGCCTCAATCAGCAGCGTGTTGCCGATAAATGTCCCAAACGGCAGGTTCGGGTTACTAAAAGCGTCCTTGAAATTTGACCACATCGGCGGATTTGGCAGCCAGAGCGGCGGCCATTGGAGCGTCTGCGGATTGGTTTTCAGCGCCGTCGTGATCATCCAGAACAGGGGGAACAGAAACAGGATGCTCAGGAAAATCAGCAGTCCGTTGACAATAATCTTGCGCACCACTTCGCCCGGTTTATAGTCACGAATGCGGATAGTTCCCGCAGCGCGCGCCTGGTTGGTAATCGCAGCCATAATTTAGTCACCCTCCCCGCTGTAGAAGACCCAGCTTTTTGACGAGCGGTTGATGATCAGGGTCACTGTCAGGATGATGATGAACAACACCCACGCCAGCGCCGAAGCGTAACCCATATTGAAGTTACTGAAGCCTTCTTGATACAGATGGAGCAGATAAAACAGAGTCGAATTCTGTGGTTGACCAATTTGCCCCGCGTGCGCCGTCGAAATCACATACGCCGAGTCGAACGTCTGGAATGCGCCGATCATCGCCATAATCAGGTTGAAGAAAATTGTCGGGCTAAGCATCGGCAGTGTGATGCTGACAAAACGCCGGATGCGGTTCGCGCCATCGACTTCTGCTGCTTCATACAGGCTGCGTGGAATGCCCTTCAGCCCTGCCAAAAAGATCAGCATTTGCCCGCCGACCCCCCAGGCACTCATGATCACCAGCGCTGGAAGTGCATATTTCGGGTCGCTGAACCAGTTCGGCCCATACATGCCAATCGATCGCAGCAAGCCGTTGATCGGGCCAAAACGTGGATTGAAAATCCACGTCCACAAAACCGCCGAGGCAACACTGGCGACAATCGACGGGATATAAAAGGCTGTGCGGAAAAAACCCACCGCGCGGGTCGCTTCGTTGAGCAGAACCGCCAGCAGCAGCGCTACGATGATCTGTAAGGGTACGCTCGTCACCGTGAACAACAGCGTCACCTTCAGCGATTGGTAAAAATCGGGGTCTTTTGTAAACATGTAGACAAAATTGTCCAGCCCGATCCAGACTGGCGCTTTGACGAACGCCCACTGCGTAAAACTCAAATACAGTGAAATCGCCATTGGGATAATTGTAAAGAGCAGGAAGCCGAGCACCCAGGGCGAGACGGTCAGATAAAAGATTGCCGCCTCACGCCTTGCGGCGGGGGAAAATCCTCGATGTTCTTTTCGCTTGGGGAGATTGTTCGCTGTGGTGACTCTAGCCATGAAAGCTCGCCTTTCAAACCGGCGCATACAAGAAAAACATTGTTAATCATTATTTTACGAGCAGTTTTTTCGAGGCGTTGGGGCGCGAAGCTGCGCTTCGCACCCCTCTCACTCACTTAAACAAGTCTTGCTTTCCCGCGCGACTAGCTTGCAGGGGTCGCAGCAGCCATCTTGTCGGCGAGGCACGAATCGGCTTCACCAGCGGCTTTATCCATCGCGTCCTTCACAGCCACTCCGTTTTCAAGGACGGTTGTGAACTCCTGACCGAAGAACTTGGAACCACAGTCTCCCCAGTAGGGTGTCAGTTGATCCGGGATCGGCTTCAGGTTGCTCAGGTCAGCCACAATCGCTGATGTCAACGGGTCTTTATCCAGACCCTGACCCTGAGCAATCGAGACAACTGGCGTCCAGGCATAGTTTGCGAATTCCTTCGCGCCATCGCCTGTCGCAATGTACTTCAGGAAATCCCAGGCGGCATCCTTGTTCTGGCTCTGCGAATACAAAGCGAAACCAGACCAGCAGAGTACGTTGGCGTTGCCAGCCGAACCAGACGGCGGCGAGATCGTGCCAAAGTTCAAGCCGGAAACGGCCTTGTAGCCATTCAGAGGCCAGACACCGTTCCAGTACATCGCAACCAGCCCGCTCTGGAACATGTCGGTACCGGAATACGACTGCACATCAGCGTTGCTGGGCGTCACATGATATTTCAGATAGAGATCGGCATACCACTGAAGTGCCGAGACGGTTGCGTCGCTGTTCATCGCGCCCGTGAACTTGCTGCCGTCACTGGCGATCATGCTGCCGCCGTTGGCGTAGATGATCGGCTCAATCGCGCGATCCCATGTGTAGGGCATCTGAATACCCCACTGCTTAATCGTGGTCGGGTCGAACTTCGCTGAAGTCGCGTCGTTGCCATTGGCATCAATCGTGAGCTTCTGCGCAGCCGCCAGCAAATCAGCCTCAGTCCATTTGGCGGTTGGGACATCGACGCCCGCCTTCTTGAACAGGTCCGTGTTGTAGTAGACCACCAGCGGGCTGTAGTCCTTCGTCAGATAGTAGGTCGAACCGTTGACCTTACCGAAATCAGCGACTGCCGGGAACAGAATGCTGGGGTCAAAGCCATTCGAACCGCTGATATACGGATCGAGGTTCTCGACCGCACCCAACGACACCCACTTCGAAACGTCACCATCGCCGCTCATGAACACGTCCGGCGCGGTTCCAGAGGCGAGTTCCGCCAGCAACTTCGTGCCATAGTCCTGCGGCACAGCTTCAAGCTGAATCTTGACGTTCGGGTGCGCGGCCTCATACGAGGCAATCGCGTTATTCCAGGGTTTCAGCGCATCGCCACTTTCCCAACTGCCGACACGCACCGTACCTGAAAGCTCAGGAGTAGCAGCCTGCGCCGCCACCTGGGCAGCAACTGCCACAATGGCGACGAAGACGATCAATAGAGCAATCCAACTTTTTTTCATGCTTGCCTTCCTCATTAAACAACTATCCGATACACCAAACACACTTTCGTCCGCGCGCCTCACTCTCCTTTCATTCAATCGATCTCACGCATCACGAGTCACGCGCCGGGAGCCTCCGGGGAATACCCCTGGCTTGACTCACGAACGACCAGTTCAGGGGGCAGCAGAATATGCTGCGCCGCTGGTTGCTCTTCTCTCAAGAGGGCGATCAGCAGGTGGATCACGGCGCGCCCGACTTCCCAGACGGGTTGGCGCAGGGTCGTCAGGCTTGGTTTTAAGTGGTGCGCGACGGGCATATCGTCGAATCCCGTGACCGCTACATCCTGTCCCACGCGCAGGCCGCACGCCTCCAGCGCCTGAATCACCCCAATGCTGATCGAGTCCAGCACCGTCACAATCGCGGTCGGGCGGCGCTTTTCCGGCAGTTCGAGCAGGCGCATGGCGGCTTCGTAGCCGTAGTCGATTTCGCCTTTGCCGCGCACAACCCATTTCGGATCAATGGGCAGTTCAGCATCCGCCATCGCGTCCCAGTAACCCGCGAGACGATCCGAGCCAACCCGCGAGCTTTCAGGCCAGGCGAGAAAAGCGATGCGCCGGTGTCCCTGCTCGACCAGATGCCCAACCGCCATCGCAATTCCGGCGCGTCCATCAACATCGACATAAGGCGGAAATGTCTCATCATCGCTGGGGCGACCAAAACTGACCACCGGAACATTCAGCCGACTAATGATCGGGATACGCGGGTCGTTGTATTCGATGCTCGACATGATGAAGCCATCGACCCGGCGCGTGTGGACAAGTTCTTCATAGGTGGTATGCAAATCGCGGTCGGTGCGCTGCGGAAACAGTAGAATGTGATAGCCGAAATCTTCGGCGGCTTCGACAATGCTGTGCTGGAATTGTTCGAGTACCGGGCTGGAATGATTCTGATCTTCGGATTTCCACGAATAGCCGATCAGGTGGCTCGACTGCGTGCGAAGATTCTGCGCAGCAGCGTTCGGGTGATAATCGAGTTCTTCGATGGCGAGTTGAATCCGCGCGCGAACTTCGGGCGAAACCTGTATCTGGTTGCGAATCACCTTCGAAACCGTCTGATAGCTGACGCCCGCGCGCCTAGCAACATCTTTTAGAGTAACGTTTTCAGCCATAATTCACTATAGTTTATCAGTATTTTTACTAGGCGAACGTTCGCCTAATAACACACATTGTAACCCTCTACCAATTTCGTTGTCAACCGAATCGATTGGTGAAAACACACAAACATTACGAAATTTGTGATCAACTGGGTGAAATAGGGTCGATTTTAGCGAAGAGATTGTACGATCAGGGGCGGCAACATGCAGGCCGCCCCGTTCAGCCGAGCAGTCAGCCGCGCTCGTAAGTCGCGCGCAGGTAAATGTCGATCATGTAGCGGGGATAGCCGATCCGCAGCAGATTTTCTTCACACTGCTTGAGCGACGCACCCGCGTCGCGCCAGTGTGGGACACGCTTGATCAGCGTCTCAATTTTTTCGCGCGGCATGATGATCCAGGTATCTTTCGGCACTTTTCCGTAACCGATGACTTCCATGCCTTCTTCGGTGATGGTCGTTTTGAGGTAGGGCGCGATCAGCACGATTTTACGCGCGCCGCGTTCTTCTTTCAGGTAGCGAGCGACAAAGCGCGCTGTCCCACCCAGATCAACCAGGTCTTCGATTACGCCGACGACCTGATCCTTCACGTCAATCGAGAGTTCATGCAGGATGCGCGGCTGGTCGAGCGGCTCACCCGGCCCGGCGTAGTATTTCACGCCCATCGTCCCGAAGGCAATCGGCGGGATATTCTTGTTGAGTGTCCAGGCCAGATGATCGTGCAGCAGCACGCCGGGCAGCATCCCGCCCATCGTGATCATGACCGCGTGTGTGATCTGCTGCTTGGTGGCGATATTGTCGATCTGGTAGCGGTAAATCGCGCGCGCCAACTGCGACGCGATAAACGTCATGACATGATCAGGGACATAGAGGAATTTGAGGGTATCGAAATCGACCTCGACACCCGTTGGATTCTTCCAGAACTCGGCATCGATTTGATCATCCAGTCCCTTAATTTGTTCGGCGTAAGTTGTCATCAAAGTCTTTTCCCAGCACCAAAAGCAAAGGCTTACAACATACCAGAAAAGCCGCGTTCTTGACAGACACAACAAATCTATCAATTGCGGCCTCGGAGGGTATAATCGCCCTGTTTGAGTGAACGAGACAGGAGTGCTGGGAGATTCATATGGTGGCAACCGCACAGGAACAGACTTACGAGGCTGAAATTGAGGCATGGCGGCAGTCGATGGACGAGAAACTGCGCGCCGAAACGGGCTGGCTGACGCTTACAGGGCTGTACTGGCTGCACGAGGGGCAAAACACGCTCGGCAGCGACCCCGGCTGCGACGTGGTGCTGCCGGAAAGCACTCCCGCGCAGCTCGGTTACATCGACTTTCACGCACAGACGACCGCGACCCTCCACATCACAGCGAGCGCCGAAGTGCTGGTCGATGGCGTCGTCGCCAATACGATCCGCCTGCGCAGCGATTCTCATCCTCAGGGCGCGTCGCGCGTCGAAATCGGCTCGGTGAACTTTTTCGTCATCAAGCGCGGCAGCCAGTACGGCGTGCGTGTGCGCGACCGTAACAAGCCGGAGCGCCTGAACTTTAGCGGACGCATCTGGTTTCCGATCAACCCTGCCTATCGCATCAGCGCGACGTTTACACCCTACCCCGAACCCAAAACGCTCCAGATTGCCAACGTCGCCGGCTTACTCGAACCGACGCTCAGCCCCGGCGTGGTTGATTTCACGCTCGACGGTCAATCCGTCCGTTTGGAAGCCTTCGAGGGCGGCGAAAATGAACTCTGGTTCGTTTTTCGTGATACTAGTCCGCTGACCTATCCGGCCTCGCGCTTTCTCTACGCGCCGATTCACCCGGACGGCACAGCAACGCTGGATTTCAACAAAGCCTATAACCCGCCCTGCGCTTTCACGCCGTATGCGACCTGCCCGCTGCCGCCAAAGCAGAATATTCTCGCATTCCCGCTTGAGGTCGGTGAGAAAATACCGCACGGGAGCGTCTAAATTTTCTGATCAATAAACGGAGAACAGCGTGATCGACGTAAATCAGCTCGAAGTTCGCAACAAGGCCGACAAGGGGCGCTTCGAGGCGCAGCTTGAAGGCGAAGATGTCGCTTTTGTCGCCTACAGCTTACGCGGCAATATCATCGAGATGACCCATACGGAAGTGCCATCCGCCTATGCAGGCCAGGGTATCGCCAGCAAAATGGTGCGTGATGCTCTGGAATACGCTAAAGCACACAAACTTCGCGTTATCCCCACCTGCCCGGTGGTTGCCGCTTACATAAAAAAGCACCCCGAATACGAGGATATTCGCGTCAAGCGCTTCGACGAGTAAGTGCGTGAGAAAATCGATAGGGCGCAGAGTCCTGCGCCCTTCAGTGACTTTCCCTCTAAACAGGCAGCACGAAGACCGGGAACGGAACCTGAATGATGTCCCCAACTTGCGTGAGACGCCCAGTTGTCGCATCGATGCGAAAGGTCACAACGGTATTGTTGTGCTGGTTCGCAACCAGCAGATACTCCCCTGTGCCATCAATCGCAAAATTGCGAGGCCAGTTGATGTTCTCCGTGATCAGTTCCACCCGCGACAAATGCCCCGTTTGCTGATCAATCGCAAAGACGGCGATGCTGTCATAGCCCCGAGTCGAGGCGTACAGAAATTTTCCATTCGGC
>Ga0105237_10007992_pt1 | contig 11515 bp, 15 predicted proteins | sample KBSC24metaG_FD_81520 | JGI IMG/M metagenome (GOLD analysis project Ga0105237, IMG submission 81520) | Corn rhizosphere microbial communities from Kellogg Biological Station, Michigan, USA - KBS C2-4 metaG | ecosystem: Host-associated > Plants > Roots > Rhizosphere > Soil | place: Michigan, USA... | reverse complement strand
GGAATCATCGTCGGACAGATGGTCCGCCACCAGGTCGGCAATATCCTCATCGTCGATCTGCAGCAACGCAACGTTGCCTCCGAACAGTTTGGGCCAAAGCATGAGATTGGCGGCCTTGATGGCATGCGACGGCCGCTCGAACGGTGTCTGCGGCAGAAGGCTGCGAAGCACGGTGAGGGCGTCTCCCTGAGCGTTCGGCTCCGTCGGCGCCAGCTCAAACCGATAGGATCCCGGCCCGGTTAAAAGACTGTATCCAATCATCCGGCTTCGGCTGAGGCCAAAGACGTTGATCGGCCTCCCGTCGACCGTTAACCACCCTGGCCCCTTGCGCGGCTTTTCAACAAGGCTAACCGTCGACACGGCATAGGAGACGTAGGACGAGCAGCCTTGCGCCGACAGGCCAAGCAAGCTCAGGATATGCGTGTAATATGCCTCCGGTTCCCAAAGGAGAAACAGGTGCGGGCCAGTCTGCAGCACGCGGCGTTTCTCGAATTCTGCGCAGATTAGGGAGACGGCCTCGCTCGGCAATCCGTTTCGCTCTCCCGCATTCCTGATCGTGTCGAGCAGCTTGGCGAGCGAACGGCAGCGAATGTCCGGCTCGGCTTTTTGAATCGGCGCCTCGAACAGGCGGAAAGCATAGTCGCGGACCGAGCAGGAATAATAGGGCCGCATCCAGGGGTAGAGCGTCGCCAGCGACTCGAGGACTGCCTGTTTCGCGTCTGCGTCTCCTGCTAGCTCGTCCACCTCACGATTTACCCTCGCTGTGCCATACCGATGCCCAATGTGGGAATGCAGATCAGGAGCACCACTCCGAAGCTGAAGAAGACCGTCGACGGAAATACACTGTCGCCCAAAACGGTCACGGCGCTGAAAATGAGCAAGCCGAGCGCGACCGCGAGACCGTGCATGGCGCCCTTGGCCCTGCCCAATACACTATCGCCGACGCGCGACTGCAATGTGACCTCAATGCTCACCCGACCCAGATAGTAGAGACTTCCAAGCACCGCGAAGACAATCAACGTCCAGGGTGCGCGCAGAGCAATCAACGACATCAGCGCGAGCGCAGTTGATCCCAGAAGCACGAGATGAAGTATAGGAGCACTTACGGCTCGTGTCAGCCTGACGACAAGAACGGCTCCGATCAGTGAACCTGCCGACCACGCCGCCTCCAGGTGGCCGAAATCCGCGGCCGTACCTTTCTGTTCTTCGAAGATGAAACTTGATCCCATAACCGTGACCAGCACCGCGCCTCCATAGAGAAGTGCATATGCGGCAAAGAGACGAAGCAGGCGCCGATCAACGGTAGGCGCGAAGCCATTGCGTCTGCTGACACCTAGCGGGACCGGGCCGGGCCGCATCGACGAGAGCGAGCCCGCTGACATCAGGAAGAACAGCGCAAGCGCGGCGAACGCAGGGGCAGGGGAGTGCTCGCTCAGCAAAGGTCCGGCAAGCAATGCTGCCCCAAGGCTGCCCAACTGCATGACGAAGAAGACACTCGAATTCGAGGTCGCAAGATCGGTGCTTCCCGCCACAAGCGGGATCATTGCTTGCGAGGCGGTCAGCGCGACACGGTCGCAGATCGAGAACAGGACCGCTGACAGGCACAGTGTTGGAACTACGTCCAGATAGAGGAGCAAGAACGCCGTGGCGAGCAGGACGGCGAAGCGGGCGACATCCGCCACGATGTTCAGGCGTCGGCGATCAAGCCGATCGGCCGTTAGGCCGGCGAGAGGGCTCGCGATGAATTCGACGACGCTGACGATGGCAAGCAACGTCGCCACACCGGCGCTGCCGCTTCCTGCTTTGACGAGAGCCCAGGCGCAGGCGATGTAGTAGCCGTTTCGTCCGATCGAGGCCGATAGCGTGCTCGTCAGAAACCAAGGCAAAGGGCGTGGTTGCGAGCCCGGTTGCTTGTCACAATAGAAGCGGATTGCGTTCGACACGGGCGGCACATCCAATGGCCGCTCTTGATACCTGTTTGCAGGAACCCCGCTTAACATTCCGCCCCGGTTTTTCAGATACTTGCCGAATTCGGCAAACGTACTGATTCAAATTCTGCACCGGCGGCGGAACTCGGTCGGACTGACGCCGAAGGCGCGCTTGAAAGCGATCGTGAAATGGCTTGAGCTGCCGAAACCGCATTCCATCGCGATCTCCGTCGCCGACCTGTTGGTCGATCGCAGCATATCGGCTGAACGTTCCAGACGACGCTTCGCGATGAACGCATGCGGCGTCATGCCTGTCGACTGCTTGAAGGCTCTGCCGAAATGGAAACGGCTCACGCCGACCTCTTTTGCGAGGTCGGCCAAAGTCGGCATTTCGTCCGATGAGGATTCAATCATGGAGACCGCACGTTTGAGATCAAAAGACGACAAACCGCCTTTCGCCGGCTCGCGATGGCTGCCGTTCAGCCTGACCATTTGAACAAGCATCTGCATGGCCTGGCTCTCGACCATTGTCACGCTGATCGGATCGGGTTGCTTGAGCTCGATGACGATCCGCTGCAAGGCCATCTCGACGGTGGTGTCGCGAAATCCGATCGAAGCGGGTAGGTCGCCGGATCGGTGGCGGACCATTCCCCCGAACGCTTCGTCAGCGAACGCCTTCTCAATCGACACCAGCAGGTAAGCGGCTGTCGGGTCTCCCTCATCCCAGCCCGTCCAGTCACTGCCGGCCGGCATGTGGATTACCGAACCAGCACGCCGCGGGGAGAAGGAGATGCGACGTCCGTCGACGAAGTCTTCTCCGCGGCTCGCCGCCCCCTTGAGATTCATTAGGAATATGTGGCCAGGGAATGAGATGCCGGTTTCCTGTCGCGCCAGGCCAGTCCTCTTGATCAAGTCTGCCCGTACGTTTCCCCAACTCTCATGTTGGTGCGCAAACGTCTGATGCTGTGAGCGGCGCAACTTTTCGGGGTCGAGGCAAAGGGTATCCACGCAGAGAGCAACCTTGGTACCTAAAGCAGCCCGCCCCACCCTTGGTTGTGCATAACCATGGGTTGCTGGACAAATCACAAATAACTCAAGATTGGTGGAAGATGACACTTTAGTAAAAAAACGGCAATCGAATGAAAGCCGTTCGTATTGGGCCAGCCTACCAGTGCCTCGCCCAAGACTCGAAGCGGTTCGCAACATTAGATCACTCTTAAATAGCGGTGTTTCCGCATCGAGCTCTCGGCATCTCACCAAAGCAACGGTGCGGGAGGCATATTCCTATGCGTGGTCTCGACGATTTCTTGGCTGAATGTGATCAGGGCCCGCGGATCAACGAACTCGCCGGCTTTTTCTCTTCGACCGCCGCTGGCAAAAGCGGCATGCCGATCCGTCGGCCTCTGGCCGACACCCGCCTTCTGCCGAACGATGAACTGCTGCGCGACCTCGTTGCCCTCCACGCCACCCGGCAGGGGTTTTTCGACCAGCACTACCACGGCAGCATTCCTTACAGATTGGAAGAGGAGTGCCGGATGGCATACGCAGTGCTGAAATATGCCCGGCTGCGCGGCACCGCGCTATCGCTCTACAGTCTTGGAACGGCCGAGGGCACGATGGCCAGGACGCTGTCCGAATTCTCCGCCGGACAGATCCTTTCGCTGTCGTGCAGCCCGAATCCTGAGAACTACAAATCCTTTATGGCATACGGTGAGCCGCCCCACGCCGAGTTCTTTGTAGGTCCGTTCCACTGGTTGACCAAAGACGCGCTCGGAGCTGATCGCCGGCTGGCAAAATTCGCACAAGGCTTCGATGTGATCCTTGAGGACACGACCTTCCAGATGTACTCGCCCAACAGACCCAAACAGATTGAGTTCGTGACTCAGAACCTCAAGCAGGGCGGTATCGTCGTCTTCGTCGAAAAGTTTCGGGCGGCCGATGAAGGTGACTACCAGCGCCGCGAGGAGCAGAAGGACTACGGTTTCAAGGCGCGCTATTTCCCACGCGCCGAGATCGAGAGGAAGAAGACTGCCGTCCTCGGGACCATGTTCAACAGCGAGGTGACGCTGGAAGAAATGGCGCGCGCCGTGAGTGCGCATTTCAGCCATCGCATCATGACGTGGAACAGCGGCAATTTCTGTAGCCTTGCGGCGAGCAACAGCAAGGAAAATCTCGATCTCTACGTTTCACAGATGCCGGGACCAGCCATTCCGCACGAATATGTATACGAGCCCAGTGTACCCTCCAACTCCGCGATCGTGGTGACGTGAGGTCCTACGGCGCCTTCAGATGACTTCCGTTCGCATTGCGATGAACCAAGACGCATCCGCGACCGCATCCACTAAAACTCAGGCGACATGACGCCCAATGGCAACGCAATCCAGCTGCTGACCTACGCCTTTGCGGCCATGGATCACGGCAGCCTGCGGCAGGCGGCAAGAGCCCTGAGAGTCCAGGAATCCTCGGTCAGCCGCAACGTGGTCAGGCTCGAGCAGCTTTTGGAAATGCAGCTATTCGAGCGCAACGTGCGTGGCGTCCGCTTGACCGAGACAGGGCAAGCCTGGATCGAAATTGTCCGGGCTCACTACGAAGGTCTGCTGGATGCTTTTGCCGAACGCGTACGCGATAACGAGGATGCTAAGACGCTCAGGATTGGACTGTGCTGGGTCACTGGAGGGGAATTCCTGAAACGGCTTATTGACCGTTTCAATGAACTCTATCCGGACGTGAAGCTGACCATTGAGGATGTTCCGGCACGGCAACGCCTGACAGCCATACGCCGTCGTCGTTTCGACATTGTGTTCACCCACGACATCGGCGCCGTCAAATCCTGCAACAGCGCGGTGTTTTGGCAGGAGCGTCTATTCGTGCTTCTGCCGGCTGATCATTCACTCATTGAGAAGGCGGTGCTCAAATGGTCCGAACTTGCTGATATGTGCCTGCTCGTTCCGGTCGGGCTAGACGGACCGCCGCTGGATCTGTGCTTGCTTGAACGCATTGCGGCCGAAGGCGGCCCGGCCGTTCAAACGTGTCGCGCTAACCAGGCGACGATCATCTTCAAGGTGCAGCTTGGTCAAGGTGTAACATTGGCCGGGGAAAGCTATGCTAAGACCGTTGCTACCGATTGCGCCCTGTGGAGGCCGCTCGATGGTGCAAACAGCGTGAGCTCAATCAGGGGAATCTGGCTCGGATCGAATCCAAAGCGCGCGGTCTTGCGTCTCGTGGGGTTAGCCAAGAACATGGCGGCAACGAGTCAAGCTCCGGGACGAAGAAACAGCCTCGCACGCTCTCCTGAGCGACCTATCCGTCGAACTTGTCGCCCGCTCTGACCTGGAGCGTCGACATGCGCCTCGAATGCCTGGGCCAGAGCGACCAGCTTTGCAAGCTCTGATGCGTCTGTTCATCGACGATGATCGCATCACGGCCTTGATTACTGGGCGGCATCGCCAGTCAGGTACGGTCGGGGACGTCACAAAAGTTCCGAATGCCTGTTTTCAGCCGGCTCCATCGGCGGCTCGGGTCCTGACACCTGGGGCGACGCCTCATGCAACGCTCCGAGCGGCGTCTCGCGAACGCAAGAAACGTGCTGTTCGCACTCTCACCTAGTCAAGGAAGGCTTCGCCCGGAAACCGGAGAGGACATCTATCTCCGCATCTCGACGTTCTGGATCAAGATATTCTCGATTGCGTTCGGGATGGGCGTCGTCACCGGCGTTGTCATGCCTTTCCAGTTCGGTACGAACTGGAGCCGCTTTTCAGACTCCACCGCCAACGTGCTCTCCCCGCTTTTTGCCTATGAAGGCCTGACGGCGTTTTTCTTGGAGGCGGCCTTTCTTGGCGTCCTTCTGTCGGACGGCAACTCGTGCCGCGCTGGGAGCACTTCCTCGCTGCGCTAATGGTGGCACTCGGAACCTTGCTTTCTTCCTTCTGGATCCTGTCCGCCAACAGCTGGATGCAGACGCAGCAACCGCCGTCGGCGAGGACGCGGCGCGCCTAGCAGATCCGCAGCTCGGCGGTTCCGGGCATCATCATGAAAAGGAGCGAACATGACCAAATGCCACCGTCCCCTGACCTGGTCATGGCACGTATTCTAAAAATTCCGTGGCGGTGATCCGCCTCAATCCAGTCGAAATAGTTGACATGCCCGCTCCGGTTCGCGCCGGGGCGGGCTTGTTTGGATTACGTCTCTCGTCAAAGTTTTCGCTGCGCTGAGACCTGTTAGTCTTCAGCGCGGTGCTGCATTAAGCCGCTTTGCGGCAAGGTACATCAGCGCCGCTGCAGCGCGGTTCCTGTTCCACCCGATATTTTCGGCTTGGTTGAGCAGGTCGTCGAGATGAGCAGCCAAGGCGGCTTGGCAATCGTTGTCATAGCGCGCTGAAGTGACGTTGTCGGAAGGAGGGGTGATTGAGAGATCCTGTGGCATGCATCGAGCTCGGTAAGACAAACATTGATGAGGTAGGGGCGGCGAGGGCCGCCCCTCGTCGGGCTTTCAGACGTGTCTAGATCGGACATCCCAAATCGGCGGCGGCATAGCTCCGTCCTCGATAAGGATGTCCTTCTTGCGCGCAAAGGCAGCAAAAACTCCTCTAGCCGTCTCGGCATCGATATCACCAACCAGTGCGGCTTTGCATGCCCGTATGGCGGCTTTTTGCTCGGGACTGTTGCCACACCAGTCGAGGGCGAACTGGTAGGCGTCGACGACGGTGTTAAGTTGCCGCGGGAAGCCCATCCCAACCCATACTCGAACCGGCTTTTCAAAGGGCTTGGCAAGCATTGCAAACTCCTATGCTTGCGAATGCTAGATGGTCAAGCCGCCGCTGCGGCCCGCAGCGCCGGCCATCCATGGCAGTGGAGCGCTTACTTCCTCAAGGATTTTGGCCGCTTTCGCAAAGCCGCAAAACGCGTCCCGAGCAGCGTTCAAGGGATAATCGCTGTCGAACGCGCGTTGGCAGGCCCGCAGGGCGGTTTGGAAAATAGGACCGCGCCTGTTTTTCGGCCACTCGTATAGAAATTCCAGGGCATCGTCGAGGCAGGCGATTTCCTGGATGAGACTGTTCCCGCTTTTGACGAGAACAGGGCTATCGAACATCCGGTCGTTCATAAGATCCTCCAAGTCGAACGAACAATTGAGTGTTTAGGAGAGCCGAGACCCCACACCGGGGGCCTGACCCGACGGTGATATGGGTTTGAGGATTTTGGCATTCAAGAGAGTGTGCTCGACCCCGACGGGACGGCTGGTGAGGTCGATTCCGTTTTGGCAAGGACGTGCGAGGAAGCCAATAGGGGAATGGCTTTTAGGTCGCGTCGCCCAGCGCGGTCTTGAGCTTCGATGCCAGATGATTGGCGGAGCTGGTATGAAAGGATAATACAGCGACAGTGTCCTCTCACGCGCTTGCGCGCATAGTTACCCTGATATGTCGTCGCCAGTTTTGTGCGCCATCCTATGAGTCTGGCGCGAAAGGTGCGATCGTAAAGCGTTTGCTAATATTCCGGCTTGGCATCGGAAGGCGGTCGGATTTATCGTTATGGCGCCCTGCGCTCATCCCCGTGTGCAGGGAAGGCCCGGCCCGACATCCTGTGTCACCTCGATCTTGTGCCGGGCCGCCGCGCGGGAACCGCTATTCCCGTCCCCATGCCTACCTTAGCGACTGGCGTGATGGGCCTCGGAGTTTCCGGCCACGAGCTTGCTATCGTGCGCTTTCGCCGCTTGGGCACATGGAGCGGAAATTCTCCACTTCGTCCTCTGTAAGGTGCTCGATCCCGATGAACTCGTTTTTACCGGCGCTCGATCGCATTAGCTCGTCAAGTTTGGCCTGGATCGCAGCGCCGTCCCGGTTCTGGGTATTTTGGATAAGGAACACCATGAGGAACGTGATGATGTAAGGACGGTGTGAGGCTCAACTTCATCAAGCCGATGGAGCCCGAGCTTTTCGAGCAGCCGCTGGGCGGCGACGGCTGGTCACATGAGGTCAAAGTCGACGGTTACCGGACGCAGGTGATGAAGGACGAAGACGGCATCCGGCTTTACACCAGGACGGGGCATCGACTGGACGTCGAAATACAAGCCGCTCGCGGTCGAGGCCGGAAAACTTGCCGCCGGAAGCTCCATCATCGAGGGCGAGATGATCGTGACCAACGCAGCCGGCCTATCCAGCTTCCATGCGCTGCGCTCGGCCATCACGCGTCGGCCGCAGGATCTCTATCTGGTGGCCTTCGGCCTTCTCCACCTCAACGGCCACGATCTCCGCGATATGGCGCTCAAGGACCGGCGCGAGATCCTGCAAGCCCTGATCCCGGCCGGCGGGCGCATCCAGTTCTCGGAAGCGCTGCCGGGCACCGGCGATGCTGTCTACCATTTTGCCTGCGAAGCGAACCTCGAGGGCATCGTTTCTAAGCGCCTCGACAGCGTCTATCGCAGCGGACCGACGTCCGCCTGGCGCAAAATCAAATGTTTCGAGGAAAAAGTGATGGAGATCATTGGCGTGCAACGCGAGCGCGGCAAGCCGGCTATGGTTCTGATGGCCGATCAGGGGCGCTACATGGGCGGCGCCTTTGTCACCTTCAAGGCCCACAAGCGGCAGGCACTATGGGATCGCGTGCAGGGGGCAAGATTGGTGCGCCGCCATCGAAGGGTCTGAAGAAAGATAAGGCCGAATGGCTCATGCCCGGCCTTTCAGGAAGGGTGCGTTTCCTGAAAGGTGAAGAGCAGCTGCGTCACGCGATGCTCAGGGATTTTTGGGAAGACTGATCGGCCGCCGCGACCGTCCGGATTGCGGTGGCCGCGCGGCACGAAGCTTCAGAGCATTGCGAAAGGCGGCAGCGCCCACATCGCATCCGTGCCTCGACGGACCATTCGCGCCAATTACAATCCGGGCCTGGTTGACGGTCAATCCGTATTTCGTTGCGAGCTCAGCCGCAGTGTAGCTATCGGTCCAGCTGTCGATCTGCTTCAATCTAGGTTCCTCCCGAAACTGTGACGCCTCAAACGCATTCAGTCCCGTGAGGTTGCAAACGGTCTTGAAATCGAGATCGTTTTTTGACTGAACATTTCCGCCCCGACCGCATTCTGCGCATCTTTCGGGCTGGGGTCATTGACGAGGCCGAACTCGTGGCCAGTTTACAGGGCAACGCTGCACCAACGGATCGAGGCGATGCCTGTAGCTAAGAAAGACCAGGAGCGCGTCACATATGCCTGGATGTATGGTCAGCAAGCCCGCAAGGACGGCAAGGAGCGGGCTGTGCCGGAGTATTGGACCGAGCATGCCGATGCCTGGCTGTTGGGTTTCGACGGCGTGCCGCTGGGCAGCGAGCCGAAGCCGGTGGACGATCAGCTGGAAGTCGAACTCGACGACGGCGCCATTTCGAATCCCCGTGATTAGTCGAATGGTTGAAGTAACATACGCTGCAAAACCAAGATTGGTACCCACCGGTCCTAAGGACGGGGGGCAACCAAACTTTGACGGAACGGTCCGCGCGTGCCTGAGTTACGGACTAGGTGGGTGGTCGATCCTCCAGGGGTGTAGCCATTCGCCGGGCCCGTCGTCGGCTCCTCGCAGACTGGCGGCGGGCCTCAAAAAAGAGCCCGTTCCCGCCGGAACGAGCCCAAGCGCCGTGAGCCATGCAACGGCGTCCGATCATATCAAAGTGTATAGACATTAGCGATCGATAATGATTCTTTCCCCGCCGCGCTTCACCAATGGTGAATTGCAACAGGTGGCAACCTGGCCCGCGCCCAAGCCCCCCGCTATGGGCGCGGGTTCGTTGCTTGTGAAGGGAACATTCTTCCGACATCCGCGTTCGATGCGGCATGGGAGAGATCGCTAATAAACGGATATCGATTCTAGACCTCGACGCCCTTCGGGAGGCATTCAAGATATCAGCGCGAGAACATCATGTCGAAGGCCCCGATTGGCCGCATTTCGCGGAACAATTCCTGAATAACGCCTTGAATAGTTGGACAAAAGACCTGCCGACCTCGTCTTGGGAGCCGGCGACGGGGCGGTGGGTTATGGATTTGGAGCCGGCCGCAGACCTCTCAGACACGCACCGGTTGGCGTGACAGAGACCGCCAGCTAGCATGGGCGATGAACAAAAAGAGCAGGGTCTACGCCGTTTACGCCCCGCCCGTATTCGGCCTTCCTTTCTTGGCTGTGATCCTTCAACCGAACGGGACCGCGATAGCCAGACCGTTTGATGCAGCGGAGGACGCGGCTGCTTTCAACAAGCTAATGGCAGCGGCTAAAAGCCCCGGCAAGGCTCTGAATTGACTGACTAACCCTGCCCTTTGTCGCTCGATCCAGCAAGCCTTACGAGCGCTTGAAAGTGTCGCTTTGGTCCTAGCGGGGAAGCGAGATATCGTTGACGGCGACCAGTTAGGGCACCCTCACCAGGATCATGGATGAGTGTTGCGAGCAGGCCGGAATTGAATCGCATCCCGCGCGCGAGCATTTGGGCCGCCGCCTGATCCCTCTCTTCACGGGCGGTACCCCGACGACATCAGGAAAGCGCTTGATAGCGCTTCGAACGGTTGGCAGCCAAACCACCTGTGACCTAGCTACGCAAAGACCCCGGAAGCATGTCGCTCACCGGGGCCTTTGGGCATGTACGCTGTACCAGCATGACCTTGTGTTAGGCTGCGCTAATATCGTGAACGAATGGTGAATTCGACATCAGCGAGCCTCGATTCATAAGAACCGTTCGCCTTCGCCTCGGTGTTCGTAGCAGAACCAATGCGACAGCCGGCCCGGCCGGGCAAAGCCCCAGCCGGCATCCTTGCCGCAGCCGGTATGCTTGCACGAATGGCTGAGCGGTCCGCGCTCGCGCGGCAGAGCTATCTCTCCGGGGCGTGTCGGTTCGTCGCTCATATTCTCTTGCCTCTGTTCCGCAGGACCTCCGGCACGCTGGGCGGCCCGAGATTTAGAATGCGCTGCCAGGCACCCTTGCGGCGCGATACGCCCCGAGCGCGCCCATTCTCCCTGTCCTTCTTTGGATCGAACATGACGCCGCCGAACCGTTCGAGGACGTCCGCCGCGGCGCCTTGGTCGGCGAAGCAATGCAGCCGCCATTGTTCCTGCTTGCCGTCTTCCCATACCGCGATCACTGCTCGGGTCCGGCAGGTCAGGCGCCGCTCTTCCAGAAATCGCCGGATCATCGTGTAGTTGCGGTCGGTGCAGATATCGTCGGGCAAGGCCACCTGGTGCGGCATGTCGCGGTCGATGACCGTCGGCGGCGGATGGAGCGGCTGCGCGCAGCCATCAGTGCTGCTTTTGCTGCGCTTTCACCCGGGAGGCTTCCTTCAGATCGATTTCGGCTTGGTCGCGGATCGCCTCGGCGAGAGACAGCTGCAAATCCAAGCTTTCCGGATAGACCGCCATAACCCAGAACGCCATCAGTTCCGCGATGGCCTTCTTCTGGCTTATGTCGGACAGACCGCGCAACTGCTTGGCCATCTTGCGTGAGGCAAGATGGATGGCAGGCAGCTCGCGCTTGATAGTGGCGAAGATTTCGGGCTGCTCAGATTCGGTGGCGCGCATCGGTTTCATGGTCCTGTCTCCGTTTGCCAACAGTGAACGAAATGAGAACAAAGAG
>Ga0105237_10007990_pt1 | contig 11516 bp, 16 predicted proteins | sample KBSC24metaG_FD_81520 | JGI IMG/M metagenome (GOLD analysis project Ga0105237, IMG submission 81520) | Corn rhizosphere microbial communities from Kellogg Biological Station, Michigan, USA - KBS C2-4 metaG | ecosystem: Host-associated > Plants > Roots > Rhizosphere > Soil | place: Michigan, USA... | reverse complement strand
TTGGACATGGACCAGGTGCACCTCGCGGGACTTTCGAATGGCGGACTGGGGGTCAGCTACCTGGCGGCCTCGGATGCCGGAAAACTCTTCCGCTCGCTGATTTTTCTGTCACCGGTGTTCGACGAAGCGGCCCTCGGATCGAGGAACTTTTGGCTCTACTGTCGGGACAAACCCGTCCTGATCGTCACCGGCGAAAAAGACAACCGCGTACCGCTGCAATACGTGCATACCTGCGCAAAAATCATGCGCAGCGCCGGGACCAAAGTGGATATGACCACCTACTCCGACGCCGACCACTTGCTGATCTTCACCCATCGCGACGAATTCCTGGAGCAACTCTCCGCGTGGGTGAAACTGCATTCCACCACCGCCGCGCACTGAGCGCCCGGGGCCAGGGAGTGTTCTGAGGTTGCGGGTCGGAATGAGTTGTTACGCCGAAGGCGTTCCATAAACTAGCCCGAAGAGGAAGCCGAGGGGAATAGGAGTGTTCGGTGGGCGGGCGAGAAGGTTGCCGAGCTTGCGAGGTTACGCCGAAGGCGTTTGATAGTTCAGCCCAGGGTTGCCGAGCTTGCGAGGCTACCCTGGGTACCGGAGCGCGCCAGCGGTCAACCCTGCCAAGGGTTTCACGCCGTGTGCGCAATGCTGCGCCGGTGATTCTGGACGAAGACCGATGGCCCAATCGGAGGAGTTCCTCGAGAACCCGGGTGATAATCGCCTCCCCATCCTGAAAGGATCGAACTGCTGCGGAAAGCGTAGAAAGGGGTCAGGCCTGATCACGATATTCGCCCTACGGAGCGGTGCAGCCTGTGCCCGGCGGGTGGAACGGCGGAGGTGGTCGGAAGCGCAGGCTGTAACGCGGAGGCGTGTTCGCTGCTCGGCATGGAGGCGCATTCATCGGTTGCGTTCGAGGGTGATGGAAAGAGCCGCATTGGAGAACTGGACTCCATCGGGCTTGAAGATGACGTTCCAATGGTCTTCGATTTTGGAGTCAGTTAAGCGAATGCCACCCGCTTGGTCGGTGTGAATGTAACGAATCCCATACCAGCCGGTGTAATGACCGCCCGGCCAAAAGACCGACTGCCGCGCAAATGCAATGCCGAACGACGAGTACCGGCGTAGCTGAGCCTCTGGCAAAAGCACATAATAGAGGCCGGGCATGAAAGGAGGGTGACGCAACTCCGCTTGGATCGGACGACCATCGAGGGTAGCCGTCAAGGCATAAGCTCGCGATCGAAGAAGCGGCTGCACCAATGAAAAGACGACGAACGCGACGACCAGGATCGGCGCGGCTATCAGTGCAATCCACTTTAGCGTTCGTTTCATTGAGACGCGTCTCATGCGCCTAACGACCGAAAACTCGTCGACGGCGGAGGGCCGAAGCGGCGGAGGGGACTAGCGGGGGTTGGCCCATGGGTGAGAAAGGCATGGCTGCTGCATGGTGGGCTCGGCGGGGGCAGCAGGCATGACAGCCCGGAGCCGTTCGCTGCCTGGTCAGGCGTCTTTCGTCTCACAAGATAAAGGTAGCAGAACACGGACGATGTGGCCAATCAACCATCCAAGTAAAGCACCAACGCCCATGCATGCGGCGATAAATCCAACCATCACGATCTTCACGAAAAGCTCCCCCAAAAAGCTGGACTCGTCGTCCACTCCCGGCGGAGTGGGCGTAGCCCACAATTGGTAGCACACGAACGCACTGACCAAACCGGCGACATCGGCTGTCGCGACAATGTATGGCCAGACACGACGACGGCGAGGAACTGTGGGCATGGTCTGCTGAGGTTGAGTATTCACGGGACGCGTGCTGAGTCGCCTAGACGGCAATCTCAGCGATGCGCGGAGCTGGCGCGAGAGTCCGACGGCGTTGCATCGGGCGGATATCCTTCCGCTTTCTTCTTCTTCCTGTGAATCACGAAAGTTGTGATCGAACCGGCGATGAAAAATGCACCGGCTCCGAATCCCCTGAACGCGAGGCGATTCAATGCCTCGACCTCCGAGAGATATGCCTCCGTTTTACCCTCCGCTCTTCGCTGTTCGCGGACTTTTTCGTAAGCGAGAGCGGCTTTAGTGAATTGATCCACGCCAACGATCGGTGCGACTAAGCCGAGCACGAGCAGAACGATCGACAAAATGAGCCACGGTCTTTTCATCGAGCGTCTCGTTTTCTTTCGCCTAACGCTCCGAGGAAAGGGATCAGGCATCATATCTTGACAGCCAGTCAAGATATGATGCCTGATCCCGATATTCCTCAGTGGGAGGCATGGTTCACGATGCGCATGGAAGTCGCCTAACGACCCCGCAGCGCTTAGCCGTGTTCGTTGCCACAGGAATCATGAGGCGTCGCTTGGGATGGTAGCGCGGAGAATCGAGCAGAGAAGTTCCTGGTCATCCTCCTTGCGGAACCAAAAGATGTCGTAGTCCTGGTTCGCCGGATCATCTTTTGGGCCGTTGATGGTGACATCGAAATAGACGCCCGCTTGACGCTGCGCTTCCATCAGCTTGTAGGTGTTTTCGGGCGTCGGCGCCGCAAAGGTGGCGTCCAAATCGGTAAGCGGATGATGGATGTCCGGTTGATCATGGCTAAGCTCCTACGGCCCCAAGCTCAGCGACACGCCGGAGCGGCGTGGCCTGTGCTGGTGGGCGGAAAGGTGGGAGTGGTTGGAAGCACAGGCCGTGACGCGCAGGCGTGTTCGCTGAAGCGCATCGGTTGAACGAAGCCGCGGATTCATGTTCACTTCTCGCACGGGATTGGTCCAATTCCAAGCTCGGCAAGACGCGCATGGGGAATGAATGCCAATCCACAGCGATCGCAAAAGAGCGCGGATACAAAGTGATCACCGATCACAAATGGCGAAGAGCGGAACGCGGACTCGTCGAGCACTTGATACGGTAAATTTAAGAATGACCAGTTAACCTTCGGGAACACAAGGTCCGCCGTGTGTAGTTTCTGGCGAACTCGATCAGCGGAATTACATTTTAGGCAAGCTTCGATCGGCATGTCCACTGGCAGATTCGCGTCGCGCTTGTGGTGTGCGGCTACAGACGCGCCGAAGTCGTTCGTGGATTTGCCCTCTGCCGTCAACTCCTCCAAAGTACTGCCAACGAAGGTTGAGATATGCATATCGTCATGCGCGAGGAACTGCTGCACCAACTGGGCCCGCAGCGAGGGATCGCTTTGGCAGATCCGGAACGCGGTTTCCAGCATCTCCTCAGCCGATATGAACCCGTCGTAGTGGAGAGCGATGATTTCTGCCGTTGATCCTGTGTGGAGCGCAGCCTCCGCTGTGTGCAAGCGGTCTGGAAAATTCATGTCAGGATTCCAAGGTTCGAGTGGTTGCGCCAACGACGACAAGCTCAGCGATGCGCAGAGCTGGCGCGGCGGCATCCCGGTCGCGGAAAGGCGGAGGTTGGAAGCAGCCACCGTGACAGCGGAGCGAGTTCGCGCAGCGCTTGGATAGGCGTTGCAGCTTCCCGGCTTTGTGCTTGTGGACCGCGGCGTAAAACCTCCTGCACAGCGAAATGAAGAACCGCGCCAATGAGAAAAGCTGCTGCCCACCAAATGGCAACGGCCCAAAGGAGATCGGCGATGCCGCGAGGGAGTTTCTTCATCACGTCGTGGGGAAGTGGACTCAATCTCGCATGATGTCGACGAGGACGCAATTCGCGATTGTCACGCGTTGGTCGCGTTGTTCATTGAGCCGTGCCATTTAGTATGTCGAGATACCTATCGAGAGGAACTTTCGGGGAACCAAGACCCAAGCCGAGCTCCCATGAAAGTTTTGCCAATGCGACCCAATCCGGTTTCCAATTTTCTTGCTCGGGTATCTCGCGAACCCATTGGCAGCGAAAGCATACCTCGATTGCCCCGACCGGTTTGTTGGCGCCGTCGTAGAAGACAAAAATATGGCGTGGTTCATAGCAGGCCGCCCCACGGTGGAAAACCGGGGCAGATGAGGCGGCGATAACAAGCCGAGAAGCTTGTGCGGCGTTCAAAGGCATTTCGGCGGTCTTGAATTGCTTGAGTTGGGCCTCATTCAGTTTCTCGTCCCGCAACAGAGTGAATTCATCTTCGCGCGGATGTTCGTTGAGAAAAGTGTAGCCTACGACACGCGTGAAGGTGGCTCCCGGCCAAGGTTTGGCGGCACCCGAGGAGGCGTGGCGGCTGTTGCCTGCATCGCTTGGTTCGGCTCTGTGTCGGTCATCAGCCAGGTAGGGAAGCCTCCAACGTGGATGGGTGGCATAGTCGTGCCATCTGTAGTAATTCCACCGATCCTTCTCGAATGTCCTGAATAATTCCGCACCGGGCGCCGTGTCATGAGATCGCGCAAGCATGGACTCGTACGGCACGCCCTTGAATGGGTACTCCAAAAACGCGACCTCCGGGTCGGCAGTCCGATACAGATACCCGCGCATCGCTGGTCCGACAAGTTGAGCTGCTATGCCGTGCAAGGCGACAATCCCAACAAGAGCAAACGCAAGTCGAAGCCACCGACGAGATCGACACCACCGAACGGCGAAGACCAGCAGGACGCCTGTGGCAACCAGCGCAACTAGGCAAATTGAAAGTTCAATGATCATTCTTTGCCGAACCAGTGATTATACCAGTCTGTTTGTCCACCCATTTTGGCTTCGTTCGATTGGCTCATAAACGCTCCTCTAGGCAACCAAGTTGATTGCGGCGGATTTGAATGATGGGCGGCTCTGGAACGATAGTCCCTGTCGCCCCTATAACTTTAAGACTGCCGCTACGGAACTCAAGACGATCAACGGGGTATTTGGCGGCAAACTGTATGTGTTTGCCGGCTTGGGTGCAGTGGAGGGAAGGCCAATCGGTCGCAGTGAAGTCTCCGGTGGCTGGATCGAACTCAAGGCGTCCCGTGGCGAGGAGATAACGTCCGCGATCGGAGAAGCGGAAGTCCGCGAGAACGTCGTTGTGGCAGACAATGAGAGACGTGTCGCCAATGCGCACGGTCTCGGAACTCGCAGCAGACAGACGAATGCTGCCCCAGGGGTAGGTGCGCTCGATGCGAATGTCCTCATCGTGCAAAGCTGTGAAGAACGCGAATACGAGAAAAGAAATGATCGTGGTGCTCACGATGCGTGAAGAAGCGCCAAATGCCCCCAAGCTCAGCGACCGCGGAGGCTGGCGCGGACCCTGCAAGGCGGCGGCCGGAAGCAGGGGTCGTGACAGCCGGAGCCGCTCGCTGGAGCGCTTAGGCCGTTGGTTGAATCTCATAATGGCATTTCTGTGTCGTCACGCCGGCACGTGTGAATATCTCCAAGTAGGCGTCCAGTCGGCCCGTCCAGCTGGACAACGCGAACTGTGTCAAACGCGGCCTGCCTTCGAGTGACTGATCTCCGCGTAAAAACGCGCCTCCATCAGTTTCAGGTCGCTGCTTGCCTGACAGGGCAAAGTAAACCGTCCAGGTACTGTCAGCATTCGCCTCCGGAAATAGCGTGACGGTGAACACTGATTCATCAAATTGCCAGTGGAGCACGGGTGGTCCAAACGAGCATTTCAGCGCTGTCACCTTCGGACGCATCACCCAGGCGAGGTTAGTGAACACGCTCCGCATGTCGGCCGAGGTGTGGTCAGGTTCTACGTACGTGGCGAATAGAGCAAAAACCGCCAACGCCCTCGCTTGTCTCGTCATTGTGCCATCGTTGGCAAGGTGATTGAGTGCCGCGACGCTCTCCCGGCGCCTGAACTTCGACCGCAAATGTCGGGTCAGGCGAAACGCGATAGCTTGAAGAGATGACATGGCTTAAAGCGGCCTAACGCTCCAGATCAGCGATCCGGCGCCACTGACCTTCGATTGTCAACCAGGGCGTCATCGCCGGGTTCGCTGCATCTGGTTGGGTTAGGCGAAGTAGAGCGACGATGGAAGTTCATTGGCTGGCGTCCTGCCACACCCGGGCGAATGGTTAGGCGTTCGAGTCATTTCACGATTAAGAGTTTGTCGCAGATGAAACCCATCGGCATTGTGCAGGGACCGCCGTGTGCGCGAATCCGGACGCCAGGACGAAGTTCCGCGGCAGTAGCATTGGAAACGCCTCCGCCCGCGCGTTCGCGGCGAATGGAGCCAGTGACATAAATGGTGCTGGGCGCGCGAGGATCCGTCGTTTCGATTTCCAGACATCGAAGTGAAGCTCCCTTCGGCGTGACGGATTTGATGGTGAGAACAGTCCGTTCTCCAAGCAGCCACTCGCCCGCGGAAGCCGGAGCGCAAAAAGCGGATAGCAACGAGGCAAAGAGTACAACTGAGAGTGACCTATTCATTGGTCAGTTTGGGATGACGCGTGGAGACGCCTAACGCCGGAGATCAGCGGCCCAAGCGTGGGCGAGGGTTCGCTGAATCGAATTGATGGGCGGTGATGTCACAGTATCCAATGAAACAAAGCGCTAAGGCCAATAAGAATGATCGGCAGACCTACAAAGACTCCGATCCAGATACGCGTCCGAGGATTGCCAAAATTGCAGGTGCTGCCTCTCAAAGAAAAATATGGATACCTTGGCAACTGCCGGTCTCCGCTCCGCCACGGACGATGCGGCACCCAGACGCGAGTGTCGCGTTTGCTGGAATACTTGCCGCGATGCCAATTTGCCGGATTGCCCCACTCCTCAAGGTTAATTTCGCTTTGAGTCATTTTGCCCATCGACGGCAGCGGGGTTAGGCGACGGTTCGATGCTCATTGGCTTTGAACAAACGCTGACCTGCATAGTAAGCGATAAAATTGACAAGGGCGATGCCGAGGGTGAGGCGAACGCTCATTTCTCTGAAAATAGCAGTGATACGGGTATTGAGAAGCGTTTTCCCTCTGGTCAGCGGGGGGAGTCGACGACTCCTCGATGACCCGAGCGCGGGCTCTTTTGAGAAGGTTTACAGAGGATTTTTGAGGTTGACCAGCGAGGGTGGACGCCGCTTCGGTTGATCTGTCTTGAGCGCGAGGCCGCAGGAGGTCATCGAACTGGCGTGTGTGATGCGGAGCGAACCTGGGCCCGCAATCGAAGTAAGGGTGTATTGATCGCCTTCGGCGTAACGACGCATCCCCGTCCGCAATCTCCCAGTCCGAAGCCTTTCGTTCCGCAAGTTCTCCGGTCCGCGAGTTTCGAATACGCTTCCGGCTACCGCTCTTCGCCCGTATTCTCGATCGTCGTCTTGGTCATGCCCTTCGTCCACATGTGCCCGTCACGATTCAGGATGATGATCGCGTCCGGATCGACCGCGACCACGGATTTCCCGCCCTGGTAGACTTCCGGTGTGCCATAGAGCGTGATGTCGCCCGTCTCGGTATCATAGACCGCCTTGTCGGCACGCCCCAGGCCGTGGGTGATCGTCCCGTCGTCCTCGACCTTGTCCTGGTTGATGATGACCCGCTTGCCGCTGACGACTTCCGCGACAGCCTTGCGCAGGCTGCTTTTTTTCTTCGGGGCCGGTTCGGGAGTTGCGCCTGGAGCCGGGGTGGACGCACCCGCGGCAGCCTCGCCTGGGGCAGGTGTGGCTGGAGCAGGTGTGGCTGGAACGGGCGTTGCTGGGGCCGGTGTGGCTGAAGCGCCCGGAGCGGGCGTCCCTGCCGGTTTCACCCCAGGTTTGCCCGCCGGCGTCGCCGCGGGCTTGGGCGTATCGCTGGGCGTCAGGTAAGCGGTGAGCTTGTCGCAATGCACTTTGAAATCCGGATCGTCCACGAACACATCGCCAATGAAAATCGCCAGATTGGCCCGTTGATCGAACTTCGCCTGGTGCGAGGTGATGATCGTCGGCCCCTTGACCTTCTCCGGTGGTTTTTCCTCATCTTTCTTGTCCTCCCCGGTTTTGGACGGATCACCCGGAGCTGGTTCGGTCGTCGGCGCCGGCGCTGGCGTGCTCTTCGCCGGCACGGGGGTGCTGATGGCGGGCGCCGGAGTATTCTTCGGCGCGATGCGAATGGGTGTCGGCGCCGGACCCGACGGCCTGGTATTCTGAGGCGGACGGGGTGTCACCGCGGGCTTGAGGGTCGCGGGCTTCGGAGTGGCGGACTTCTCGGCCATGGCGCCAGCAGCCAGGAAGAACGCCGCTATGCAGCAGGCCGTGATGGGTTTGGAAATCATCGAAGATGGATCAAAAAAAGGGGAAAGTGATCAGCTCGTCGCTGCTGGTGTTTATGCGCCGGGCCGCGAATCCGCGAATGAATTCGAGTTCAGGTGAAATCCGTCCCGATGCTCGGGATATCCCAGGATTCCAAGGCCCGTCCGCGCGGATTCATCCACCCGGTCCACTCGGGCGAATCGCGACACGCCCGATCTCCGCCGCGAGCGTCGGGTCGAGATCCGTCTTGAGAATGGTGAAGGACTCATACTGATACTGCGTGCCGGTGATCGGCGGTCTGGGCGTCGCGAAATCAATGGCGTATTCGGTGGGGGAAGCGGCCCGGACGCTGACCATCGCCCCTTTGCTCCGGCGATCGGCAAAGATCTGCGCGAGCTGATTGCGCGTGACCATGTTCCCATGGCCGGCCGGGGCCGCGGGTTTGGCCGGTTGGGCGGCATGCCGCGAGAGCGTATGACATCCGGCAAAGGTTCCGACGACCAGGGCAACAAGAGCGATTCGAGTGATCTGCATAGGGGTGCGCGAATACTTGCCCACCGGCGGCCGACATTCCAGCGGAACCGTCTGATAGGGGAAACCCACATGGGGCAAATGCCCTGCGGAGCATCGGGCTCCGGCCGGCACTACAGATACGCACTACATATATTTTCTTGCGCCTGTAGCGCCGATCTGCAAACCTGTTCGCATGAACACTGCGACAGCCACTTCGCTGGGCGGCCAGAAGACGATCCTGGATCACAAGGCGCTCGCCAAACCACTCGCCACCTCGCCCCGCCACATCACAAACCACCAACCCTGATCTTATGAGAATTCGCACGGTCAAACCCGAGTTTTGGACGCATCCGGTTATGGCGCGACAGGAAGACTCCACGAAACTATTAGCCCTGGCGCTGCTCAATTACGCGGACGACTCCGGCTTCTTCTATGCCGATCCGGCCATGGTCCGCGCCGCTCTGCGACCGCTCGACGAGGACTTGACGATCGTTCGTCGAGGGCTCGCCGCGCTGTCGAACATCGGCTTTATCGACATCGTCGAGCATCCGACGCATGGCCCGATCGGCAAGGTCGTGAGCTTTCGCGCTCATCAGAGCATCGACCGGCCCAAGGAGTCCAAACTCAATGGGCTATGGAATTCGTCGAAGCCTCGACGATCGATCGACGATTCGTCGCTGCTGGAACAGGGATCAGGGATCAGGGAACAGGGATCAGGGAGCGCGGAGCCGGGAGAGGATGAGAGCCCGGAGCCGGAGGAACCGGCATCCGGGCCGGCGGAGAAGCCGATTTTGGTTTTTGACTGCGTAGGATTCGTGAAGGCATGGACACTCTCTGAAGAGAAGCTCCAGGAGTGGCAGTCGGTTTTTCCGGACCTCGACGTGCTGGCGGCGCTACGGCGCGCCCGGCAATGGTGCATCGATAACCCGACGAAGCGGAAGACGGCGGCGGGCATGCCGCGGTTCCTCAATAGCTGGCTGGGGACGGCGCAGGACAACGGGGAGAGCCGCAAGGGAAAGGGGCAAGGCCGCAAGGGAGACGGGGATCGAGCGCCCGTTCCCATTCCCCGCCTGCCGACTTCGGCGGAACTTGACAGGGAAGAAGACCGGCGCTTTGAGGAAATGGCGGCAAACCTCCTGCGTGGCACGGAACCAACCTTTACCGCGCCACGAGCGAAAGCTGCTCAGGCGGCGGCGTGGTGAGCGGCGCAGGCAGGTGCTCGAGACCTGCGCGGCGCCAACCCTTCCGAATTTCTCCGCCACACCTGTCGACAATCGTCCTTCACAAATGTGCTGGGAACCGCGAAACTTCCGACCGCATTTATTTATGCCTACGCAAGGCACTCCCAAACAAGCATCGCCGGCCTTATGGCCCACCTCCGGTCGCCGCCTTCCGGATCCCGTCCGTGCCTTCCAAACACTCGCCATGAAATCCGTTGTCCCGAGAACACGCCAATTCGCAATCACGCTCGCATTCGTGCTCACACTCCCCAGCTTCTTGCACCGCGCCGCTGCGGAGATTCCTGAAGGGCTGGCGGAAGCGCTCACGACCCACACGTGGTCCTTCCCCGCAGCGAAACCGCCCATTTATTTTCACAACGACGGGAAGGTCATCGATGGGAACAACCATCTCGTCTTTACATGGGACCTGGATGCGAACACCGGTGCTGTGCATCTCCTGGAATACAAGCCGAAATCGAAAGACAAGGCGAAGGTCGATCTTTGGTTTTCGAAGGACCTGACCAGTTTCACGTGGTACGACAGCCGCACCAAGGCGAGCGGTGTTGGTGCGCGCGCCGACGAGACGGCGAGTGACAAAACGGCTACCGTCGCGGCCAGGGAACCCGAAAAAGCGCCGCCAGCTTTCGATCCAAAGACGGCCCCATCGGCTCAATTGCAGACTTTCTCGACGGCGTGGCTCGATAAACTGACAGGCCCGCTCGACAACGCTCCGCTGCCGCGCGCGCAACTCGTCCAGTTGCAAACTGATTTCCAGGCGCATATCGGGGTGGCCACGCCACAGCAAAAGCCTGCGTACGAGGCCGCACTGCAAGCCTGCGTGACCTTCGGGAACCTCATGGATGCGCGAGAAAAGGCGCGCACCGCCCTGACCAACGCGGGAGCCGTGACCTCTGCCTCGGTCCGCAAAAAAACGGCAGGGAAACTCGCCGCACAGCGAGACGACGATTTCGTAAACTCGGGTGCAATAAGTTCCGCTACGAGCCAGTGGCAACAGCAGCAAAAGCCCTGGCGCGACGCCATCCAGCAAGTGTTGGTCCGGGAAAAGCAGGCGGAACTCATCGCGAACAATCCGCCGGACAATGCCGGCACTCATAAGTAGGTTGTAGGACACTTCCATCGTTTGTTCATTTCGCGGCGAGGTCCTTCAGCAGATCGGCAAACGACACAACTTGTGCTCTGCAGCACCGAGGCCGTCGCCGGCTCACATAGGGGTTACGCCGAAGGCGTTTGATAAGTCAGCCCAGGGTTGCCGAGCTTGCGAGGCTACCCTGGGTACCAGAGCGCGCCAGGGCTCAACCCTGCCAAGGGTTCACGCCGTGTGCGCAGGGCCGCGCCGTTGATTCTGCACGAGGACCGATGGACCAATCGGAGGAGTTCCTCGAGAACCCGCGTGATAATCACCTCCGAATCCTGAAAGGATTGAATCGCTGCGGCGGTGTGGGATTGAAGACGCGCAGATTCGATGAAACCCTTGGCAGGGTTGGGAGGAGGGTTCACCCGGGTGCCCAAGGTACTCGTCCGATTGGGACATCGGACCAACAGCAGAGACTTCCGACCAAGCCTTACGCACACGGCGTGCAACCCTTGCAGGGTTGCGCGGGCGCGCTGAAGACCCAGGGTAGCCTCGCAAGCTCGGCAACCCTGGGCTGGATTATCAAACGCCTTCGGCGTAGCCCCTATGTGAGCCGGCAAAGTT
>Ga0105237_10007988_pt1 | contig 11517 bp, 7 predicted proteins | sample KBSC24metaG_FD_81520 | JGI IMG/M metagenome (GOLD analysis project Ga0105237, IMG submission 81520) | Corn rhizosphere microbial communities from Kellogg Biological Station, Michigan, USA - KBS C2-4 metaG | ecosystem: Host-associated > Plants > Roots > Rhizosphere > Soil | place: Michigan, USA... | reverse complement strand
GAGTTCATCTCCTTTACCCTGCCACCACATATCATGATTTCCAAGAACACTATACATTGGAATTTCCTTAATTAAGGATACGCTATCTTTCCAACAGTTCCATAGTTCAACCACACGTTCCTTTTTAATATCATTGTAATCAGCTGCATATATGGAGTCACCACCGTTCAGAATTAAATCAACCTTCTCTTTTTTAATCATTTCTAAACATTTTTTGAAACGAGTTACAGCATTATATTCGGGCCGTATATGCACATCGGTAATGTGCGCTATTTTCAAAACCTTTTTCTTCTTTTGCTCTGGATTAGTTGCTGATGCTACAACAACGTTGCTTAACGCCACAGCTCCGGTAGCCAGTCCAATCTTTTTGATTAGATCCCGTCTTTTCATATAGTGTGCCTTACTAAATGTTTGGTTTATTGATGTCAAATATAAATACTAAACATTAAGTTTACAAATACTATACATAATTAATCTATTTTGTTAATTCATTTTAATATAGGTAAACTGTCTATCGCATAAGATTTATGCTTTCAAAAGCATAAGTATCAAAAAAAGCAGCTCCAAGGAGCTGCTTTTGAATAATTCATCGCTATTGATTTTTGGGATAGCATCGATAAGATTATACCCGGACTATTTTATGAAGGAAATAAATAAACGTCTTCGTGGGTTTACTATTGAAGAATATATTTGATAATTAAATTTAATGAAACGCTATTATAGCTTCAATGGTCGATAAGCTATATTATGAAAATCATTTTTAAGGCTTTGATATAAAAGGATCGATCAGCTTAATTGAACCATCTGCATTATGATGTAACGTTGTTACTTTTACATTTCTTAAATGGGTTTTTCCTGACAATTCAGTATCATGATAAAAGATGTACCATTTCCCTTTAAATTCAATGATGGAATGATGTGTTGTCCAACCTTGTACCGGTTTCATAAAGATGCCTTTGTAAACAAATGGGCCCCATGGATTATTCCCTATCGCATAGGCCAGAAAATGAGTATCTCCTGTTGAATAGGTGAAATAATACTTCCCATGATATTTATGCATCCATGATCCTTCAAAGAAACGCCTGTTATGATCATTAGTTTTTAAGGGCTTATCCAGGCTATCTACAATTATCACATCTCTTGCTTTTCCACCAAATTCCACCATGTTATCTTTCAACTTTACTACTTTACAACTTAAAGCAGGTTCGTCATTATTTAACAGATCTGTTTTTGAACCATTTATATCATATTTTCCTGTGACCCAGCGTTGCAATTGCCCACCCCAAATACCACCAAAGTACATATAAGTACTACCATCCGTATCGGTAAATACGGCCGGGTCAATACTAAAACTATCGGAAATTGGCTGGGGCTGCGCCTTAAATGGCCCTACAGGTTTCTTAGATGTGGCCACACCTATTCTGAATACATCATGCTTGTCTTTAACCGGGAAATACAAATAATAAATTCCGTTTTTGTAGGCTGCGTCTGGCGCCCATAATTGTCGGCCCGCCCAGGGAATATTTTTAATGTCCAACGCAATACCATGATCGGTGACCGGTCCGTCTATTTTATCCATTGATAAAATATGATAATCCCTCATTGCAAAATGGTCACCATTGTCATTCTCAGGTATACCAGCATCTATATCATGCGACGGATATATGTATATCTTCCCATTAAAAACATGTGCCGACGGATCAGCAGTATAAATTGATTTAATGAGGGGTGCGGAAAGATATCTCTGCTTATTTCCCGAATCATTTTGGGCTTTTACCTTGGATGCGTGCAGCCCATATAATACTAATAATAAAATATAAATCTGTTTTCCTGAAATTGCCTGATTGTACATGACGAGTAAATTTTAAATTCCCTATTGGTAAAATTGATTTATTCTGATTTTTATGCAATCGATTGTAAATATAAAACCCTTTATCAATTTTCCAAAAAGACCGTATGTTATTTGCGCGGATTCATTCACTCTTCTGCTGTCAGCAACGTTCTTTTAATACCCATTTCGAGCCCTCTTAATTCGGCAAGTCCTTTCAACCTGCCAATTACAGAATACCCGGGATAGGTATTGTAATTAAAATCATCCAATATCTTATGCCCGTGATCTGGCCGCATGGGTATAGTAACATCTCCCTTGCCTGCTTTTTCTCTTTTTATCTGTTCATGAACAATACTTTTCATTACCTTGTACATATCTGTACTACCGGCTAAATGTTCGGCTTCATAAAAACTACCATCAGTCTCCCGTTCAACATTCCGGAGATGCAAAAAGTGAATATGCTGCCCTAATCGTGCAATAATACCCGGTATATCATTATCCACTCTCGCTCCTAGTGAACCTGTGCATAAAGTTATCCCATTACTAACAGAGGGACAGGAATTTACAATGCCGCGCAAATCACTTTCTGTAGAAGCAACCCTTGGCAGTCCAAGTATTGGGAATGGAGGATCATCTGGATGAATACACATTTTAATACCTGCTTCTTCCGCTGTTGGAATAATGGCCCGTAAAAAATAAAACAGGTTGTTTTTTAAGGCTATGTTATCTATTTCGTGATATTTTTTCAGATATTCTTTAAATTGCCCAACGGTAAATATCTCATCAGTACCAGGTAAACCCGCAAGGATAGTGTTAGTTAGCAGTTCCTTTTCTTGACCGCCTAAATTATCCAGGTATTTTTTTGCCGCCACCTGCTGCGCTGATGAAAATTCTTTAAAAGCCCCCTCTCGTTCAAGGATATAAAGATCAAATGCTGCCAATGCTGATGCCTCATATCGCAATGCTGATGCATTATTGGCAAGTTTGTAATTAAGATGAGTGCGTGTCCAGTCTAACACGGACATAAAATTGTAACAAACAATATTAACTCCTGCATTTGCAATATTTTTCAATGTAGTTATATAATTTTCTATATACCCTTCACGCTCGGGCAGCCCCAACTTGATACTCTCATGAATATTTACACTCTCCACTACCGACCACCTGAAACCAGCCTTCTTTATCATATCATTACGCCTATTGATCTCAGTCGGGTTCCATACGTCACCACATGGCATATGATGCAAAGCCGAAACAATACCAACTGCGCCGGTTTGCTTGATAGCCTCCAAGCTTACAGGATCTGATGGACCAAACCATCTAAAAGTTTGTTCTAAATCAGGAATCATACTTGTTTTAATTATATGGTTGATCAAGGTCTGCCCTTTCAGCTTTAAACCCTTCTTAGGGACTGAGGCAATAATGCAAATGTAATATTTATGCAATCGATTGTATAATTTTTTTTACAGCATAGCATTAATTTTCTATATTTATCAATCTTTACAAAAAAACAATACACTACATGACCGGCGGCGAAAAAGAAATAACCATTTACGATATAGCCGATAAATTGCATATCTCCGCCGCTACGGTGAGCAGGGCCCTTAAGGATCATCCACGGGTTAGTAAAAAAACTAAAAAACTAGTTATTAAAACAGCGTCTGAAATGGGTTACAGATCTAATTCATTTGCCAGTAACTTACGCCGTAAAAGCAGTAATATCATTGGCTTGATCGTACCCCGGCTAAACAGCAATTTTATGGCAGATGTAATTGCCGGTATGGAGAAAGTTCTGAATAACAATAACTATAACCTGATCATCAGTCAATCGCTCGAAACCGTACAAAAAGAGATCAGTAACGCCAATGCCATGTTGGTTAACCGGGTAGACGGGCTTTTGGTTTCACTGGCTTATGACACTACCAATATTGACCATTTTGAACCTTTTATAAAACGAAATATACCTGTGATATTTTTCGACCGGGTTTTTGACCACGACGGATGTCCGCAAATATATATTGACAATTACAAGGCTGCTTATGAGATTACTACGCATTTAATAAAACAAGGTTGTAAACGTATAGTACATATTACAGCGAGCCAAATACGTAAAGTTTATGCCGAAAGATTTGCAGGCTATAAAAAGGCATTGGAAGACAACAATATCAAATTTGAGACCGACCTGGTTATCATTAATGACCTAAGCAGCGAGGCCGGTATTACATCGGCGCGGCAAGTATTAAAAATGCATCCTCTGCCCGATGGTGTTTTTTCGGCTAATGATAATTGCGCGATAACCTGTATGCAAACCTTGAAAAAAGAAGGTATAGCGATCCCAGAGGATATTGCTTTTGCCGGCTTTAATAATGATCCATCAGCAGTAGTGGTTGAACCTAATCTGACCACTGTAAACTATAAAGGCTACGAAATGGGCGAAGTAGCTGCCAAATTAATGATAGATAACCTTATCAATAAGGACGTTTTTCATCCGGCTCACAGCTTGATATTAAGATCAGAGATGATTATCCGAGAGTCATCCCTCCGGAAGCAATAAGCCCTCCTATTTTTTACCTAATGAAAACAAAAACCAAACTTGCCATAGTTACAGGCGGCGCCTCAGGCTTAGGTCTGGCAACTACAAAAAAATTTATTGAGAACAATATAAAAACTATCATCATAGGTCGTGACGAAAAAAAACTACAGGTCGCTTCGGGCATTTTCGGGCATCTTTGCGATTACAAGGTTTGTGATTTGAGTGATCTTTCCAGTATACCTCAGCTGGTTGATGAGATCACTGCTGAATTTGGCACCCCGGATATCCTGGTAAACAATGCGGGTATCAATATGAAAAAGCCGTTCACCGAGGTTACCGACCAGGACTTTCAAAACATTATACAAACCAATTTAACATCAGTATTTGTATTAAGTCGCGAAGTTGTTGCAAAAATGATTGAGGTTGGAGTCGGTTGCATTATTAATATCAGTTCAATGGCGTCACAATATGGTATTCCTTATGTAATTGCCTATACCGCAAGCAAATCTGCAATTGAAGGAATGACAAGAGCTATGGCCACGGAACTTTCCCCACAAGGAATACGCGTAAATTGCGTAGCCCCGGGATTTATCGCTACCGACATGTCGGCCAAAGCACTTAATAACGACCCTGAAAGAAAAAGCAAAGTATTTTCGCGCACACCTATGGGTAAATTAGGTGACCCGGAAGATATTGCCGATGCTGTGCTATATCTTTCATCTGATGCTGCCCGCTATATTACCGGAGTGATATTACCCGTTGATGGTGGAAATTCCATTGGTTTCTAAACGCACATCAGCCCTAAACAAAAGGGGATGTAAACATTTAAATATTATGTTTATATCCCCTTTTGTGATCAGGAATTTTGATAAGAATATCAGCGTCCCGGTGGCCCCAGGTAACTCTCTTTTAATCCGCCGGCATCAATAACCAGTTTTTGAAGTACCACACCAGCATCAACCATCCAGTATTTTAAGGCATGAACCCCAGCTTTGGCAATGTGATGTTTGGTGATCAGCGTTTTTATATTATTGGTCACATCCATACCCCACGCCCGCGACGACCCGTCTTGGTTAATATTGACCATTTGAGGTTGTTCATCATCGATCGAAATAGCATAATATAAACCCTGTTGATTTTTAAAATCCAGTGTTGGCGAAATATATGTCTGTACCGATATAGAGCCGGTATCCTTTAAGCTAATGCTGTATTCCAGATGAGGACTGTTACTACCTGGCTGCATCCTTTCTGCTGTAACCGGCCAGGGTGTTATACCCGATAAAGTACGACCGTAATCAGGTATCTCCGTCCAGTTAACCTGCGGCGATTTTATAACTTTTGTGTAATGCGCTGCTTCAATAGCTATGTAACCATTGTTTTGTTTAAATACACCTTTATTACCCTGTTCGTTATTTATCGTTACTGGGATGGTGATATCTCCATTTGGTCCCTTAACTATTACCTGAACATGACTGACACCCTTGGGTGCCATAGCCCAGTTTACATTAAACCATACTCTTTGCTGTTCGTCAATATGCCCTGTCTTTGGCTGAATATTTAAATAAGCGACCGATGATTTAATGGTATAATTAAAAGGAGCTTTACCCCGGTTAAATATTTCTATATAGCCAACTGTCTTTTCCCAGGGATAAAATTGGGGCATTGCTGCTGTTGTTTCCTTAGCCGACCAAAATTCAGTTGAACCCGGTATAGAAACACCCATTTGCGCTGCTTCTGGTAAGGTAATTTCTTGTATTGCGGGCATCTTATTAGAGTCCGGTTGTTGCCAATAGGTATAGCCAATATGGGTTTGATCCATCATATGAACCCACTTCCCGTTGGCTAATGCTGTATTATAATAATGCGATATCTTTTTATCATTTGCATATAAGGCTTTTACTTTCTCGGCTGTAGTATTGGTCGCGGCTCTCCCTTGCCTGGCATACCATTTGTTTTTTGCCACCTCATAATACATTTGGTTCAGGTTGGCGCAAGCCTGAATTGGGTGTAAAACCAGTTCATAAAATGCATCCTTATAGTTTGCAGGTACTTTGGCAGAAAGCTTCTCAGCATCCAGTTTCAGTTGATTGTAATCCATTACTACGCTTTCAAACTCATTATAATTTGTAAGACTGTAAGTGTACTGATCAAGCTGCTCCGGTTTCCGTCTGCCATTATATTTGGTGTATAAGGTTAATATTCGAGCTATTTCTTTTGCATACTGTGCACCAAATTGTTGTTTTGCCCAATCAATCGTATACGTATTTAAACTATTGGCAGGCCATTTATCCGGGGCCCACGCGTAATCTAAAAAAAAGCTGATCGGAAACTCCATAGGTTTAAGATCACCCACATTAACAATCCATATTTGTTTGGCATTATATTCATAAGCCAGGTGCATTTGTTCCCATGTTTTTGATATAGGATTAGTATTTAACCATTTGTAATTACGCGGATCGCCTACATAATCAAAATGATAGTATATACCGTACCCTCCTTTGCGCGGCCTTTCACCGAGCTTTGGAAGCTTGCGAATATTACCCCAATTATCATCACACAAAAGCAAAGTAACATCATCGGGCACACGCATGCCTTTATCATAATATTCCTGTACCTCTTTGTACAAGGCCCACATTTGTGGAGTTTGCGAAGCCGGTTTTCTAGTTACTTCGGTTATGATTTTACGCTGATCACGTACAATATTTTCAAGCAGGGTTATATTGCTGCCTTCGGTCATGGGCATATCACCATCGCCTCGCATACCAACAGTAACAATAGTTTCCTTAGCCCCCATGTTTTGTATCCCCTTTTTCCAAAAGTCCTGCAATACAATTTTGTTCTCTTCATAATTCCAGGGACCTTTCCCATACCGTTTCCATTCCTGTTGTGCCCGGTCCATTGGCTCATGATGAGAAGTACCCATTACAATACCATATTCATCAGCCAATACCGGGTTTAGTCTATCGTCATCATTAAAAGCGTTACCCCACATGGCCGGCCATAAATAATTACCCTTCAGTCGTAAAATGAGCTCAAAAACTTTCTCATATACCTGATGATTCAACCCGCCAAATTTTGCTTTAGCCCACCCTGAGAAAGCAGGTGCTTCGTCGTTTATGAAAATCCCCCTGTACTTTACAGCTGGTTCACCATCGGTATAACTGCCCGGCCTTACATACAGACTTTTCTGTTTTTTTACAGGCACATCAGCCCACCAGTACCAGGGCGAAACTCCAATTTGTGATGAAACATCATAAATACCAAAGATGGTACCCCTTTTATCGCTGCCCGCAATCACGAACGCCCTGTCAACACCCGGAAATGGCTTTTGCACTACCTGTATCAGGTACGTTTCCCATTTACCAACAATAGGCGAAACATTGAGCTTCTTTTTCGCAACCAATTCATCTATTTGCCGATTTTTGCCTAAAGTACCGATCAGTACCAATTGCTTAAGCCCATTTATATCGGTTGACAGCGCAGGCGAGGTTTTGGTTACTGCATGAATATCACCTATAAAGCTTTTTACCGCACGTAATACACCAGGGTACTCGTCTGCTCCGGCATATATAGGGGTAGCCTTGCCATTTGCTACCAACGTAAAATACCCCAGACCATCATTATGCGCTATATACAGCTTATGCCCAGGCGACTGTGCATAAATAAACAATGGCAAAAAACCGGAAATTATAAAGAGAATGATTTTCCTGATAAACTTCATCGCGTAGTGTGTGATAAATAAACCATTAAGCAGTTTTATAAATTACTGATTTAATACGTATATAGCCTGACATGCTGAATGCTGTAATCATTAACAGCAACGCGAACATGCCTCCCCTGGTGATCCTGATCGCCATTCATCCGTCTTTGGTTTATCCAGGTGTTATTTTCAAAATAACCTTCGTCGACGCTAATGAAACCAGTCCGTTTTCCTATTGACACAGGCTCGAATGTGATTACAATACCCGTTCCTGCTACGTAATATTCTGATGGGGCAACCTCAATAACCATAGCACCCGTTTGAGGCCATACAGAATCTTTCGCCTGAGCCGACCATCCCAGCTTATACTCATGGGTGATGGTCAGTATATAATCTCCTAGGGTTATTTTTTGTTCCTGGCTATCCTTATCAAATAAAAATCCCCTTACTTTATCAAGGGGTTGATATTTTGTAATTAATGGTGATAGCTGACCTATAATATGATATGCTTTACCAATAGGTTCATTTTCTGGTTTTTCTGTTGACTCGATAGAAAATGGTGAAAAGGATATGCAATTATAATTTCCAAAAGCAAAAAAAGCTTTAGCATCTACCCCTTGCTCAAAACGTATTTCGGGGATCAACAATGGATTTGAAGAACGGGTGTATAAATCGCTCCAATGTTTAAAATCAGGATTATAAAAGTCGGGTGCCAATACATCGATAGCCGGAGTGCCTACTTTCCACACATCAGTTACCTGCGGTAATGGCCCTGCGCTGGGGTATTCGCCCGGTTTTTTACCTGGTCTGTTCAATGCAGCGTTGATATACATGGGCAGATTATAAACTTGTTTGCCTGCCGAAGCAATCTCGTTAATATAAATAGCATAATACCAAGCCATGAATAGTTCATCTGTGGCTAAACTTTTCCCGAAAACACTTTCCCAGTTGCCATCTATTTTAAAATTATTTTTAGCCCAAACATCTTTGGTTTCAGGTAAGAGGTTGTTTTTATTATCCTTTAAATAGGCTAATAATTTGCCAGGCATGGGCTGTTCAAAGGCAGCGCTTGCTGATGCCTCATAACTGCGGGCATCAGGAAGCATACCTATTTCATTTTCTACCTGTATCATAATAACCGTATGTTGTACCCCATCAAAGCTCTTCAAATGCTCCATTAGTTTCACAAAAGCACGCTTATCAGCCATAAGGTTATTTTTACTAAACGGACTTAGTATTTCCTGTTTTACCCCCGTCTTAGCTTCGGCCCTTGGAAAACGCGACTGATCCGTTTTAACCCATTCTGGCACATAACACGACATGCTATTTTTCCAGCTACCAAACCATAACAGCACTAATTTGATCCGATTAATCCTGGCGTTTAAAATAAGATCATCAATCAATGAAAAGTTAAATTTTCCTTCCTGGGGTTCCATTAATTCCCAATACACTGGAGCATAAACGGTATTCAGGTTCATTTTTTTTAGCTTTGGCCAAATAGGTTTCATATAAGCAGTATCTGACGCGCTTGAATTACCTAATTCTCCACCTAAAATCAAGTAAGGTTTATTATCAACCAAAAGTTGGGTAGTATTCCTCGTTTTTATTAAACGCGGAGTAAAATCAACAGTCGACTGAGCAATTGAAGCCGAGATATTCAGTGCTAATAATCCGATGATCAAAGGGAATGTTTTCATGAAATATTTTAAATACAGATTATTGGTTAAATCTCTGAAAACGGCTACCATATACCGGCAACCATTCTCAGAGATCTACGGATCAGTTTAAACAAATGTACTATTGTGCTTTTAAAGCCTGAATTACAGCGCCATAAGCGGGCTTTTTCTTGCCGTTATTATCAAATAACAATGGTGCATCGTTCAGTTTCTGTTGTGTTACTATCCAGCTGTTTTTATCAATTTCGCCCCAGATGGTTACACCATAACGTTGAGCTGCAGGCACGTTTTTCAGATACGATTGTATGATATATTTATACATAGCAGCCTGTAGGTTATAAAGTGTAGGCGATGAAGAAGCATCTATTATTTTGTTACCAGGGTTTAGTTTTACATCTAACTCAGATATACGCACTTTTAATCCGGTCGCCGCCAGTTTTTTGAACATGTTGTCAATATCGTTATATGAACTATTGATACTGCAGTGCATTTGTGTGCCAATACCATGAATGGGGATGTTTGCCGCTTTTAACTCGTTAACAATTTTAATTAAACTATCAACCTTGGCCGAGCCCGCTTCCAGGTTATAATCATTGATAAATAATAGTGCTGTTGGATCTGCCTGACTGGCGTAAGTAAAGGCCTTAGCTATATATTCCCTACCTAAATATTGTCCCCAATAAAAAGTGTCACTTGCATCAGTACCTGCCACATAAGGGCCAACCCGTAAGCTACCATCATCCCTAACAGGTTCATTGACCACATCCCAGGCATGCACCTTATCTTTAAAATGACTTACCATCCCGGTGATAAAGGTTTGCAAAGCTGTGTTGACCTTGGCAGCAACCTCGTCGGCGGGTAATGGTGTCGATAAACTTGCATCCGTTACGGTGATATCATCCAGGAAATAAGTATTAGCTTTCAGCCCGATATCTATCAATATCCTGGTTTGGGCATCTTTGGCCACGATGGGCCAGGTTACCTGCGTCCAGGTGGTGCTGGTGGTTTGGTCGCCCTCATATTGGGCCGTTGGTTGGGTTGAAAAACGTACCGATCCGCCGGCATTAGCCGATTTTATCCAAAAAGACACATTATAGGTTTTTCCTACCGTAGTATTGAACAGATCGCTGGCTAGTTGTACTTTATATTGTGCACCGGGATTATCTGTGGCATTTACCACTTTTAATGTCCTGATACCGCCATGTATTTCACCGGCTACCTTAGTTTCACCAAATGACGAAATACCATTATACGCGCTCCAGTTGGTAAATGTGCCTCCGCTACCCAATTCAAAATCACCGTTAAGTAATAGGTTTGGTATTATGTTACCCGTACTTCCCGGAACCAGAGAACGAAGGTAGGTACCATTTTGATTTTGGGACCATGTCAACGTATGTCCATAAACCTGTAAACCGGCAGCATTGGCATTACTTACCAAAGCATCGGCACGTGTAAAATCTAAAGTACCATCATTTTTTACGATGGCTGCATGTTTCATGGTATAGCCAAAGGTCACCATGCTGGCCTCATGGGTAACAATATTTCTGTCACCATAAGTATTGGCGATAAAATCATAGTCGATAGCCATACCTATGAGGACGTTTGACGCCGTTTTCAACGTACCCGAAGTATCTGAATAGTTATTGGCGATGGTGCTGTTTGCGCCATTGTAGTATTGTTTTTTGCAGGCGCAGGTAAAAGTTGCTATTAACAATAAGCCAGGTATAATAAGTTTCTTTTTCATAATTGGTTTTCTTTAAACAATGATTAATAGTAT
>Ga0105237_10007987_pt1 | contig 11518 bp, 10 predicted proteins | sample KBSC24metaG_FD_81520 | JGI IMG/M metagenome (GOLD analysis project Ga0105237, IMG submission 81520) | Corn rhizosphere microbial communities from Kellogg Biological Station, Michigan, USA - KBS C2-4 metaG | ecosystem: Host-associated > Plants > Roots > Rhizosphere > Soil | place: Michigan, USA... | reverse complement strand
TCGGCCCGCTCGATGCCATCGCCATCCCGCCCGGCCTGCGCCACAAGATCTGGAACACCGGCGCCGTCCCGCTCGTCCTTCTCTGCTGCTGTGCACCTGCCTACGAGAACGACGACACGGTGATAGTTGAGTAGGCTACGCCGGGGCCGGGGTTTCCGGCGTCAGCAGATTCGCGTCACGTGCGAGCAGCCATTTGCCTTCCCGATTCTTACGCAAGATCGTCAGGGTATAACCGGAGCGGACCATCGGCGCGCCCGAGGGAGGCGTGACCGTCATCCGCAGCCGGTTGCGCATCCAGGCCCAGTCGCCCAGAATTTCCAGCTCCACGATCTCGCTCGTTCCGTCGATCCGCACATCCCGCATGCCCTGACTCGCGGCGGCAAAAGCCTTCTTCCCGAAAGGTTCACGGCCCGGCACCAGAAAGACCACGTCGTCCACCATCAGGCCAAGCACCGTCTCCAAGTCCCCTTCTTTGCTGGCTTGAAGCCAAGTCGTCACCAATTCGCGAATCGCCTGCTCGTCGTTACTCATGTTGAACCTTCCTTTCGTCTCTTCATCTAGCCAGTCGCCTGCGCTAATCTCAATCCGGGAAAGCGATTTCGCCATTCTAAACCTCCCCAGGATTTGTATGCTGGAGGTGCTTTGACGCCGCAACGCACCCTTTTCCACACCTTCGACACGCCCGGGGAAACCCTGGCGCTCGACGGTGGCCGGACGCTCGCGTCCCACACGATCGCCTATCAGACCTGGGGCACCCTTAATGCCGACCGCTCCAACGTCATCCTGATTTTCCACGCGCTCAGCGGCGACGCCCATGTTTCCGGCACGCACGAGGATGGTCGTACCGGCTGGTGGGACCTGATGGTCGGTCCCGGTCTCGCTTTCGACACCGACCGCTACTTCATCGTCTGCGCCAACGTCCTCGGCGGCTGCAAGGGCTCGACCGGTCCCGCCTCTATCAATCCCGCCACCAGTCATCCCTACGCCACTGACTTCCCGGTCATCACCATCCACGACATGGCGCGCGCCCAACGTCCGCTGCTGAAGCTGCTCGGCATCGAAAAACTTCACGCCGTCGCCGGCGGCAGCATGGGCGGCATGCTCGCGCTCGCCTTCGCGCAACTTTATCCCGACATGGCGGAGCGAGCCATCGTTCTCGCCTCGGCCGCAGCCAATCACGCCCAGGCCATCGCGTGGAACAAGATCGGCCGCCGCGCGATCATGAACGATCCCCGTTGGCTCAACGGCCATTACTACAGCTCGCCCGACGGCCCGCCCCAGGACGGTCTCGCCATCGCGCGAATGATCGGCCACGTCACCTACATCAGCGAAGGCGCGATGGACCGCAAGTTCGGACGCCGCCTCCAAGCCGCCGACGTGGAGAGCTTCACCTTCGGCGTCGACTACGCGGTCGAGAGTTATCTCTCCCACCAGGGACAGAGTTTTTACGAGCGGTTCGACGCCAATTCGTACCTCTACATCACCCGCGCCATCGACTATTTCGACTTCGCGGCGAAGACCAACGGCGACCTCATCGCTGCTTTCGCGCCGACCCGCGCACGCTTCCGCTTCTTCTCCTACGACGCCGACTGGCTCTACTCGCCCGCCCGCAACGAGGCGATGGCCGTCGCCGCCCAGGCCGCCGGCCGCGACGCCCTGCATCACCCGATTGAGGCCCCGCTCGGCCACGACGCCTTCCTCGTGCAAAAAGAACCGCAAACCGCGTTGATCCGGGAATTTCTCGCCTAAAAGCGCCATGAAATCGCTCCTCCCCGCTACGCTGGCCCTTCTCTTTTCCTACCTCTTTCTTTTCACCGTTGGAGTCGTCGCCTACACCGTTTTTACCGCGCCCATGGCTACTCATTTCAACGGCGCGGGCGAGGTGAACGGCTGGATGACACGGAACGAAAACGCCTTGTTCCTGCTTCTTATCGGCACGCTGCCTCCGGGCGTGATCATCCTCACCTTCTTCCTCATTGGGCGGCCCCGTACGCTCCGCCTCAACAACCACGGCCGACGCTATGAGGTCCCTGCCGAAAAAATGCCCGAGCTGAGAAATTTCCTGCTGGGCACGGGCCTCTGGCTCGCGTCGTTGATCGTCCTGTTCATGGGCGGCGTCGAGATCGTGCTCATGCTTTCCAATTCGCATCCGGATCCATCGCTCTCCGGCCCCGCCCTCGGCGTGGTGCTGGTCCTGTTTCTGATCGGCATCGGCGCCTTCGTCATCCGCACCCTCGTCTATTTCAACCGCTTCATGGCATCGCGCTGACACTGTCTTCGTTGAACTTCATTTCAGTGGTAGCCGTCGACCTCCGGGCGACGGAATCTCGGGATGAGGCAAGCATCGGTGAGTCCGTCGCCCGGAGGTCGACGGCTACCACTGAAGAAATCGACAAGGCCCGCCCGACCGTTTGTAATAGGCGTGTTATGTCCCACGCTCCTGAACCGAAAGAAGCCCCCGCCAACCACCGCCTTGAATCCGACAGCATGGGGAAAATCCCCGTGCCCAATGATCGCTACTACGGCGCGCAGACCGCCCGCTCGCTCATCCATTTCGACATCGGCCACGACCGGATGCCCCGCGAAGTCATCCACGCCTTCGGCGTCCTCAAGAAGGCCTGCGCGCTGGTGAACCAGGACCTCGGTAAGCTTAAGGCCGAGCAGGCCGATCTCATCGTCCGCGCCGCCGATGAGGTTGCCACCGGGAAACTCGACGACCATTTTCCGCTCCGCGTCTGGCAGACCGGCAGCGGCACGCAGAGCAACATGAACGTCAACGAGGTCATCTCCAACCGCGCCATCGAAATGGCGGGCGGCGTCCTCGGCTCGAAGAAGCCGGTCCACCCGAACGACCACGTCAACATGTCGCAGTCGTCCAACGACACTTTCCCTGGCGCCATGTCGATCGCAGCCGCGCTCGAGACCGAGCGGACCCTTCTCCCCGCCGTGAAGAATTTGCGCGACGCCCTCGACGCCAAGGCGAAGGAATTTGCCGACATCGTCAAGATCGGCCGCACCCACCTCATGGATGCGACGCCGCTCACGCTCGGCCAGGAATTCTCGGGCTACGTTGCCCTGCTCGACGCCGATCTCAAGCGCCTGAAGATGGTCCTGCCCGACCTCGCCGAGCTCGCCCTCGGTGGCAGCGCCGTCGGCACCGGCCTCAACACCCATCCCGAGTTCGCCGACCGCGTCGCGAAGAAAATCTCCGAGCTCACGAATTATCCCTTCGTCACCGCCCCGAACAAATTCGCCGCGCTCTCCGCCCACGACCCACTCGTCATGGCCAGCGGCGCGCTCAAGACACTCGCCGTCTCGCTGATGAAAATCGCCAACGACCTGCGCTGGCTCGGCAGCGGTCCCCGCTGCGGCCTCGGCGAGCTCACCTTGCCCGAGAACGAGCCCGGCTCCTCCATCATGCCCGGCAAGGTCAACCCCACCCAGTGCGAGGCCATGACCATGGTCTGCGTGCAGGTGATGGGCAATGACGCTGCCATTGGCTTCGCCGGATCGCAGGGCAATTTCGAGCTCAACGTCTTCAAGCCGGTCATCATCTTCAACTACCTCCACTCGATCCGGCTGCTGACCGACTCGTGCCGTTCGTTCGTCGATCATTGCGTAGTCGGCATCGAGCCGAACCGCGACCGGATCGCCCACTTCCTCAACGACTCACTCATGCTCGTCACCGCGTTGAACCAGAAGATCGGCTACGACAAGGCGGCCGAGATTGCGAAGACGGCCCACAAGGAAAATGCGACGTTGCGCGCCACGGCCATCAAGCTCGGCCACCTGACCGGCGAGGAATTCGATGCCGTCGTCCGGCCCGAACGGATGACTCATCCGTAAAGAAACCTCGGTGGTGGAGGTAAGGGGATTCGAACCCCTGACCTTCTCATTGCGAACGAGACGCTCTACCAACTGAGCTATACCCCCTTCACCGCGAACCCGCATCCTAGGCCTTCCGCGCGGTGGGATCAAACGATTTTCGGATAGACCCTCATCCGGCGATGGCCTATTTATAGGCCCGTCGTCTCCCGGCCCGCCGCCTTCCTTTTACCTGACCCTACCGACATGGCCACGCCCCCTCCCCGAGTCTCGATCGTCGTGCCCGTCTTCAACGAGGCCGCGATGATCACGCTTCTCTTCCAGCGGTTGGCCGCGACAGTGAATCCACTCGACCGCTATGAGTGGGAGCTCATCCTGGTCGACGACGGCAGCTCGGATGACTCGGCTCGGCGTATCAAGGATCAGGCGCAGCTCTTTCCCGGAAAAGTCTTGCTCCGGCAATTCTCGCGCAACTTCGGTCATCAGGCCGCGCTCATGGCGGGACTCGAAAAGGCCACCGGCGACGCGGTCATCTTTATCGACGCCGATCTGCAGGACCCGCCCGAGCTCTTTTCCACCTTCCTGGAGAATTTTGAAAAAGGTTTCGATGTCGTCTATGCCGTCCGGCAGAAGCGCGACTCGGGTCTCTTTCTGAAATTGGCCTACAAGATTTTCTATCTGTTGTTCCGGAAGCTGGCCGAGGTGCCCGTCCCGCTCGACTCGGGCGATTTCGGCCTGATCAGCCGTCGCGCCGCCAACGTCATCCGGCAGATGCCGGAAAAAGACCTCCTTCTGCGCGGCTTGCGCAGTTGGGTCGGATTCAAGCAAATTGGCGTGCCCTACGACCGTCCCGAGCGCGCCGCCGGAGAGACCAAATATACGCTGGGCAAATTGATGCGCCTCGCCGCCAGCGCCTTCTTCGGCTACTCGTCGCTCCCCCTGCGCATCTCGACCGGCTGCGGCCTGGCCTCCGTCGTCCTCGCACTTCTTTACGGTGCTTACGCGCTCTACGGGAAATGGGTTCTCAATTCCAATCCGCCCGGCTGGACCTCGCTGGTCCTCGTCGTTCTGCTGCTCGGTGGCGCGCAACTCATCTCGGTGGGGATTCTCGGCGAGTACATCGCGCGCATCTACAAGCAGTCCCTCGACCGCCCCCTCTACATCGTGGCCGACGACCACAGCCTCTGATCGCCGCATGATCCACCGCTCCACTGCCGGTTCCTTCTGGGTCATCGTCGCGGTCTCGTTCTTCCTGCGTTTCGCCGAGCTTGGCCAATCGGGCTACTGGTTCGACGAGATCCTCACCCTCCAGAACAGCCCGCTTCCCTGGCCGCAGATGCTCGTCGCGCTCGAACAATCCGAGAGCAACAAGCCGCCCCTCTACTACGTCTTCATGCACCAGTGGCTCAAAGGTGGCGATTCGGAGATTTGGGCCCGGCTGCCCAGCGCCTTCTTCGGCGCGCTGACCTGTGGTCTTTTCTACCTGCTCGGCTACCGACTGCTGGGCAACTGGGCGGGCTGGGCGCTGGCCGTCTACCTGACTCTTTCGCCCTTTCATATCGGCTACAGCCAGGAGGCGCGTATGTACACCCTCTTCGGCCTTGAAGGTGCCGCCGCTCTTCTCTGCCTGGTTGTCTATTTCCAGGAAAAGAAAACCGCTTACCTCATCGGTTTCGGGCTCTTCTCTGTCCTGACCAATTACACTTTCTCCTACGGCTTCTTTCTTCTGGGGCTGGCCGGCCTTCTCTTGCTCGCTCAATGGAAAAACCTGGGACCGCGTCGTGCGCTGATTGCGTTCGCCACCGTGATCCTCTCCTTCGCCCTCTTCGTTCCGTGGCTCCTGCGCATGATCCACGTTTCCAGCACACCCGAGGGAGTCCAATTCTACAAGGGCCCTCCATGGCCCGCGATCGCCTATACCTTTTACTCGTTGGGTTATGGCTTTGATCTGGGCCCCAGCCTGACCGATCTCCAAGTTCTGGGTTCGAGCTATTTTCGATTACACCCGACGCAGACCGTCCTGGTCCTCGTCGCACTGGCGGTACTCGTGATTATTACCATCCGCGGACTCTGGGCCTTCCGGCACGATCTCTTTCTCCTCGTTTTCTGTCTCGGCGGACTTCTCATCTTCCTGCTCGGACCCGCGGTCATCAGCCTCCTCAAGCCCACTGTCACCTACAATCCCCGCTACGCCTTCCTCGTCCTCATTCCCTTCAGCCTCGCCCTGGCCGTGGGTGGACGCGCGCTTTGGCGCGACGGCCTGCCGGGCCGGACGGTGGTCGTGCTTTACGGCGCGTTTCTCGCGTTATCCCTTTTTCATTACTACGGCGATCCCGCTTACCGGCGGGAAGATTTGCGGGCAGCCTCACGATTCGTGGAACAGCAGCCCCAGCAACCCCACGCCATCGTCGTTTGTGCGAACAATTTAAAGGTCGTCGTCGCCCACTACTACCACGGACCTGCCTCCCTGCTTGATTTCAATGTCAACGACCCGAAAACATTCGATGCTGACACGCAAAAACTGGCAGCCCAGCTCAATGGCCTCGACCGATTCGCCATTGTCTACGCCCGCCCCGACCATGGCGACCGTCAACGCCAGTTCATCCCCTGGCTGAAAGCGCACTACCAGCTCCTTCAGGAAAAAAACTGGCCCGGGACCGAAGCTTATCTCTTTGCCAACCGGCCTCCGGCGGGTGCGCTGCCGCAGTAAAAATCAGGGTGCCACGTCGCCGAGATGCATCCGGCTGATCTGGGCGCGCTTGAGCGTGTCGATTACGTCAATCACCTGCTGGTAAGGCAGCGACTTGTCGGCGCGGACGATGACTGCTGCGTCGGGCGTGGTCCGGCCAAAGGCGGCCAGCTCCTGCTCGAGAACAGGCAACTCAACCAGCTTCGATTCAAGGTAAATCCGGCCGTTCTTATCGATGCTCACTGTGCGGATCGACTTCGGATCGGGCGGCGGCATGTTCGAATTGGAAGCGACCGGCAACGAGAGCGCGATGTTGCTCTCCAAAAGCGGTGTAGTGATGATAAAAATGATGAGCAGGACAAACGCGAGATCGAGCAGTGGCGTGACGTTTAGCTCCGCCATCGCCGTGTGCCCGGAACGCTGGGAGTAACGCTTCATGTTCGTCAGCGCGGCGCCGGGGAACCGGTATCGAGAAAGCGGTGGTCGAAAGAGGAGCCTAGCTCGGCGGCAAAGTTATCGAGCTCAACAATCATGCCGCGCAGGGTGACGACGAGAAAATTATAGCCAAACATCGCCGGGATCGCGACGAGCAAGCCGGTCACCGTCGTGATCAGCGCGCCAGAAACGCCGGGCGCCATCGTCGTCAGGCTCGCATTGTTCGAGGCCGCGATCGCGCTGAAGGTGTCCATCACGCCCCAGACCGTGCCGAGCAGGCCGAGGAAGGGCGCACCACTTACTGCCGTGGCCAGCACCGTCATCCGATCTTCCAGCCGCAACGCCTGTTCGCCCACTTCGCGTTCCATCGCCGAGCGGACCGCATTCATCGCCACCGGCGAGATGCGATCGGCCTCAGCCAGGCGGGACGCGAAGGTATCATCCAACTCCGTAGTGCCGAGCAGGTGAAATGTCAGCTCCCTGCAACCCGCAAGATAAACCGCATAGGCCGGCGAATAGGGATAAATCTCGCGGCTCTGATAAATCGCCAGTGGTTTGCGTGCGCTGCGGAAACGGCGCAGGAACCGATTCGTGTCGGCCCGCGCCCGGCGGATCATAACGATCTTACTGACCATAACCGACCAGCTGAAGATCGAGCCGAGCAGCAGGCAGACGATGACCAGCTTCCCGGCCACATTCGAGTGCCAGAAGGCATAAACAATTCCGACCTCGGCAAAGAAGTTGACCGCGTCAGGCATCGGCATAGATTGAAGTCAGTATGCGGGCAGGGAGCCGGGCCGTCAAACGCCGCGTGTGGCGCGGTCTCTCGAAATAATTCCATCTGCCGCAGAAAAACTGTCCCTCCCCTTTTCCCCTACCTGTGGACCTACGCGCAATTCTCGGCTGCTCCGCCCTCTTCCTGGCCGGACTTTCCCTGCTCCAGTTGGAGACCATTGGTTACCGGAAAATGGGAATGGCGCTCATCTGGGTCTCGACCGGCTTGGCGACTTACTACCTCACTCATTCGCCTTTGCTGGCTGGTGTCATGCTCCTCGCGTGGATCTTCTTTCCGATCTGGGAAATGATTTTCGTCCTGCGCAAGCTACGCGTCCCGCGTCATCGCGAATTGGCCGACGCCCGCGCCCCGCGCGACGAATTCGAGGAATTGCCCGCAATCACCGGGGAGCTCACCGGACTCGGTTTTCAGAATCTCGATGAATGCCGCCTTAAACCCGCCCAGCACGAGCAATATTACCGCATCTTCGTCCGGGAGGACGGGCTCGCCCAGGCCACCGTCGGCTACATCGCGCAGGGCGCCATTGGCTTCCACTTCACCGCCTTTACCTCCATCAGCCAGGATGGACGGCGGTGGGTGACGTGGGATTATCCGCTGACCTATGGGCTGGTCATGCCGCCCGACGTCGCCGTCTTCCGCGCGCTCCACTGCCAGACCGTGGAGGAACTTTACCAGGCCCACCTCGATTTCCTCAAAATCAACCAGGTCAAACCCGAGGACCTCGCCATCACGGAACGAACGCCACAGGCGGCTCGCTCGCGCCTCGAGCAGACGCTCAACCAGCAGATCGAGTACAACATCTCGCGCGGTTATCTCTCTCCCACGAGCGAAGCGGACGCGGACAACTTCTGCTACTCCTGGCGCGGCACGCTTTACGTGGCTGGCCAGGTCCTGCGCGACTTGTTGTTTTAAAAACTACTCCGCCACCGCGGCGTACCGCTCGAGCTCCGGCGGCTTGTGGGTGCCGGGACGCTTGGTGCGCCACGTGGCCCAGTCGACGTAGACGTAGGAACGGAGTCGCTGTTCCTCGCGGTCGCGGAACTGGGTGACGAATTTTTCCAGCTTGGCCGGATCGGCCTTGGTCCGCCCGTCGAGATGGACGATGTAGACGCTGTTGTCGGCCTGATTCGGGATCGGCTCGGACACGCCTCCCACCGGGATCGTGGTGGCGGCGTAGGCGATCGTCCGCAGGCGCATGTCCTTCTCTGAACTCTCCACCGGGACAAAAGCGGGCAGTGACTCGGTCTTGAGATGCAGTGCGGCGGCGGCGGCCTTGAAATCGATGCCCTTGGCCACGGCGTCCTTGAGCGACTGGGCAGCGCTCTGCACTGCGATCTGCTGGGCCAGCATGCCGCGCGTCTGCTGGAGCGACTTCACGATCTCAGGCTTCACCTCGTCCAGCGGGCGCAGATTGCTCGGCTGGATTTCCACCAGGTGCAGGACGGCCACGCCGTTGGCCATCTCGACCACTTTGCTGATCGGGTTGTCCTTGTTGAGCTCGAAGGCGGCGCTGTTGAAGGCGGGGCTCGGCGTCACCCCGGCGGGCGATGACTCGGGCGTGAAGAAATCGGTGGTGCCCGACTTCAGGTTCTGCTTCTTCGCCCCGGCCAGGAAATCGGCGGGCGGGGTGTTGGCGGGAGCGGTGGGATCGGGCTGGAGGCTCTGCGCGAAATCGAGCGCCTTCTGCCCCAGCGCATCCTTGGCGATGGCACGGGTCTTGTCGTCTTCCGGCAGCTTGGCTTGTTCCGGCGTCAGCTCGAAAAGGACGTAGTCGACTTTCCGTTTTTCTGCCGTGCGATAAGCGGGATTCTCAGGATGATTCTTGTACTCGGTCTCCACCTCCTCAGGCGTCACCTTGGCCGTCTCGGAGAACGACTTGGGATCGAACGTGACGACCGTGATCTGGGCCGGACCGTAGTACTTCTCGTACTGGGCCGCGATTTCCTGCGACGACGCGCGAACCGAGGAAAGCAGCGCGTTGCGCACCGCATCGATGCGCAGATTGTTCATCAGCACGTTCGCGAAGGTGTCGGGCGAAATGTGATAGTTGCTCTGAAGGCCCGCCATCAGCTTCTTGTACTGCTCGGGATCGTAGACGCCGCTCTTGTTCTGGAAGGCGGGCATGTTCTGGACGAACTCGACCATCTGCTTGTTGGTGATGTCGACGTGCAGGCGATCCGCCTCATGCAGCAGCAGGAGCTGACGCCACGCCTCCTCGGCAATCTGCGCACGGGCGCCGGGCTGCTCGAGATCCTCGCCGTGGCCCTTGATGATAAACGTGTCGCGCGCGTTGTGGATGGCGTCGTAAAGCTCGGCCACCGATAGATCCGTGCCGTCGATCCGGCCATAATCGCCATGACCCCGTGCGCCCGAGCTCGTCGTCAGCAAATTGCCCGCGTTTCCGTAGAAAAGAAAACCGAAGCCCAAAATGGCCAGAACGACGATCAAAACCGTCTGCGACTGGCTGCGAAGAAATTTCATCATAAGCGAGCCGGGCTCCGGAAAGGGACGAAGGTAGAAAATGGGATCATGCCCCGATGCTAGGGCCTCCCTTCCAAATAAGACAAGACTGCGTTACACCCGATAACGCCATGAAAAGGAAGCCGTCGCCCCGTGAAGAATAGAGGTCCAATAGAGGTCCTTTTCTCTACCAGCTTGCTTTCGCCGCCGCTTTGGTTTCAGTTCTTGGCATGATCCGCGGCCCGTTTCTTCGTCTGGCGCTGGCAGCGCTGGGCCTGCTCGCCACCTTCGGCGCGGCCCGGGCCGTTTCCTACTCTCCCCTGGCCCCCGTCCCGGACTGGTCCAGCCTCGAACCCTACCAGCGCACGATCACGCGCAAGGAATTCACCCGCCTGATCGACAGCGTCTACTCCCCCGACGGCGGCTTCTGGAAATATGCTTCCATCGACGACAACCAGGTCGCCATTTTCTCCGACACCGACCGCAAGCCCCCAGCTCTCTTCACCCTCCATTTTGCTTCCAATGAACAGGCCTGCGCACCTCGCCCCTTCCTTTATCGGACCGAGGCCGTCTCGAAGGATCCGGCACGTCCGCTCCAAGGCTTGAAAATCGCGCTCGATCCCGGCCACATCGGCGGCGACTGGGCCCGGCTCGAGGAACGCTATTTCAAGCTCGGCGACGATCCTTCCGTCGAGGAGGCCAAGCTCAACCTCATCACCTGTCAGCGGCTGGCCGAACGCCTCGAGGCCGATGGCGCGCAAGTCATCTGGGCCAAGCGCGGCTACGAACCGGTTACCGACCTGCGCCCCGACGACCTGCATCGTGAAGCCATCGCCGCTCTTGCCTTCCGCCCCGGCACGACCAAGCGCAAAAGCGACGAGGTCGCCATTCAGCGCATGATCGACAACCAGGCTGCCCTCCTTTTCTACCGTGTCGCCGAAATCCGCGCCCGGGGCCAGATCGTCAACAAGCAGAAACCCGATCTCACCATTTGCGTCCACTACAACGCCGATGACTGGAAGGACCCCGACCACCCCTCGCTCATCGAGCACAGCCGACTCATCATCTTCGTCAACGGCACCTACGAAAAATCGGAGCTGACCTACGACGACATGAAGTACGACATGCTGCGCAAGCTCCTCGACCGGACTGCCGCGCAGGAGGAGCGCGGCTGCGCGTTCGTGGGACGCCAGCTGCTCGACTCCTTCAAGTACCCGCCCGAGAATTACACCACCTATTCCGCCCGCCAGATCACCGACGTGCCCAGTGTCTATGCCCGCAACCTGCTCGCCAACCGGATCTACCACGGCCCG
>Ga0105237_10007986_pt1 | contig 11518 bp, 11 predicted proteins | sample KBSC24metaG_FD_81520 | JGI IMG/M metagenome (GOLD analysis project Ga0105237, IMG submission 81520) | Corn rhizosphere microbial communities from Kellogg Biological Station, Michigan, USA - KBS C2-4 metaG | ecosystem: Host-associated > Plants > Roots > Rhizosphere > Soil | place: Michigan, USA... | reverse complement strand
TCGAGGATCTGGTCGTCGAAGAGGAGGATCGGCGTGCGCAGGCCATTGGCCTGGATGTCCGCGGCGAGTGCGGCCAGTTCCTGCTGTTCCATGAGCGGGAACAATTCGGAGAGAGGGTGATCGGGAATGGTGATGGTGTCAGTCATGATGGGTGGGTCTGGGTGGGTGGAGCGGCCCCGCCAGGCCGTGAAGTTTCGGCGGAGCGTGCGGATTTCCTCGCCGCACGCTTAATATTGGACACATGTAGCACAGGATATGTGCCATGTCAAGTGAAAGGCACATTTCATTATTGTCGTGTGCGTCTCTCTATGCACATGTGTGTGCATGCCTTCCAAACCCAATTGCATCCGCCAAATCCGGGACGCGATCGCCGAGGCCCGTGGACGAACGGTGACCCAGGCCGATTTCGCCCGGGAACTCGGGATCAGCCGGAGTCTGGTCAACGCGCTCGAGACGAAGGCTTCACGCCCGATCAGCGACGACGTGAAAGGTCGCATCCTGGAGACCTACGGAATCTCGATCGCTCCGTCAGAAATCATCTCCTACCGGGGCGGAGATCAAACACAGCTCAAGGAAACGGATCCTGTGGCGAAGCGCGCGGTCACCGGCCCGGTCTGCATCGCCGCCCCCGAACTCCCCCTGGCCGAGGGCTTGAGAAAACACTGGGAACAGACCGCGATTTTGGATGCGGCCGCCATGGGCAGCTTCGATCGCGAGGAGATTTCAAACATGCGCGCCGCGCTCCTGGCCGCCCAGCGTGTGGGCAAAGCCGCGCGGGTCTATTTCGCGGTGGAAAAATTCACCAGTTCCCTGGTGCACGACCTCGGCCTCTGGGAGGAGTATCAGATGGCAAAGAAGGAGATCGCGCTTCACGGCGGCCATTTTCCCCCGGGCACGACGCGGGACGACCTCGCCGGAAATATGCTGCTCGCGTTCCGGGGCCTGCAGACACGCGGCACCAACCGCTTTTTTGCGGGAGCCGATCAAGCCAACGCCCTGATCGAAGAGGCCCTCCGGAACCCGGCCGCGAAGGAACCAACCCAGCGAGGACCGGCCGCAAATCGGGGAGAGGGTGCGATCGCGGAAGCCGCGCTGGAGCCGAAGCAGAAAAATCCCAAGCCGACGAAGCGCAAGTAGGCGCTTGCCAACAGGGCATTACGACAGCGGAGAATGTGGAATGCTTGCCGAAATGAGAAGCTGCCCATTTTTTCATTCAGTTGCAGCGTTGTCCCTTCTTGCTGTGCGAATTGTGCGTGAAGAATCCCCTGATTAGGCTCATTCCTCCTCCATGCTGCGCAAAGGTCTCCTGCTCATTCTCGCCCTGCTCGTTTCCGCGCTGGCCGTCGTGGGGATCGATGGGCTGCGACGCGAGAGGGCCATCGAACGCCTGGAGAAGGAATCCATGTCTTTGGCCGACTGGCACTATCGCTTCTCCGGGGTGAAGATAGCGATGTATCCTCCGCCCCGCGGGACCAGGCGTGGGTTTTTGCGAAGGATGATCTCGTCCCCGCGGCAGGTGCACATGTATGCGCGGAGAGACCAGCAGCAATTCACGCTGGACCGCACCTTCATGCGCGATCTGGCGCTGCTCGAAATTGAAGATTTGATGATCATCGATTGCCGGGGCCTTTCCCCGGACGTTGTCTCCGGCCTGGCCAAGGTCTCCTCGATCCGGGTGCTCCTCCTCTATAACTGCGACATCACGAATGAGGGCATGAATTCGTTGTGGTCTCAGTTGCCCAACTTGGAAGTGGCTTACCTGAGCTCGGGCGGGTTGGGGGATGAGGCGCTCCAGAACGTGGAGGCCGGGCACAAGCTGAAGAAGCTGTATCTTCCGGGACCGGGCTTCACCAACCAGGCCATCGAGCACCTCGCCAAGTTGCCGCATCTGGAAGAGCTGAATTTGAATGAGTTCGGCGGCACGGAAGACAGCGTTCCGCTCCTGGCCGCGATGCCGTCGTTGCGCATCGTGAGCCTATTGCACATGGGCACGGCCGCGGCGTTCCGCGACAAACTCCAGGTCCTGAACCCGGGCATCAAGGTGAGATTGCCGCCATGACGGGAAGCCAACTTCTCGCGCGCCGCGGCGCCTCGGTCGAGCCGAATGAAAAGACTGCAGAGATTCACACGCGTATGCCAATCCTTCCGAGCCTCGGTCGACTTCAGGTTCGAAAGGGCTTTCTCAATATCGTCCGTCTGTTTCTTTTCCGGCATGGCGAAGCCTCATTTTACCAGAAGTCTCAGAAGCAAGGGAGCGCCGACCGGACCCTCGTTGGGCCTCCACAACGTGCCTGGAAAAAGTAAAACTGCCTGCCAACCGTGTTCTTCATATCGACCACCTGTTCGCGCGCATGCAGCGTCTTAATACATACGAAGCAAAGACGAACGCCATGACGAGGATCGGATCGAATTTATCCCAATTACTGCCCCCGCCATTCAGTTGTGAATAGAACGTCAGTAAAAGATTGATCGTGAGACCAGCATAAACCCACTCGGTCAATCGAGGCAAATTGGGAATCAGAAGGCCCACGCCACCAAGGATGTGGGTCGCGCCAATCAGAGGGATGATATAGAGTGGGTATCCGAGCTGCCGATTGGCGATTCTCCATTCGTCGGGATCATGAATTAGATATAACCTTCCAAAGTACACCCAGATGAAGGCGACAAGGCCGGTTATTACCATTGCGGCCATTTGAGTTGCTCGACCTGCCCGCGCGGGTTTATCGATTGTGCGTTCGGCATTCATATAAAAGCGCTCCTTTTCATACGGCTTAAATGGTTTAAATCGTTCTGCAATAAGTCGGCTCTTGCACGCGACCGAAATCAACGCGCTTCATGGTCGGGCAGCCAGCCGATCTCCGCTGATTGCTGCGGCTCGAAAAGGTGATTTACGGGACCAAGCTTCACCACAGGATGACCGGTGTCCGCCTCAACCAAGTATCGGTCGTCAGTTGGTCGACAACGAACCGAGCGACATCGGCGCGAGCTATCTTGCCGCCGTTGATGCCTGCGAGATCGACGACGGCCCTGACGCTGCCTTTAGCTGGGTCATCGGTGAGCATGCCGGGCCGGACGATGACCCAATCGAGGGAGCTGGCGCGGATCGCGGCTTCCTGACAGTTCTTGTCCTTGTAAGCTTGGCTGAGCAGCAAAGGCTGGAAGAGCCGGTCGAACACGAAGCCGCCGTGGCCGCGGCTGTCCCCGACCCCCAGAGCGGAGATGCAGACCAGGCGGCGCACGCCGCTGCGCGTCATCGCCGGGACCAGCGCGCGTGTCGCTTCGGTCAGCAGGCTGGCCTTGCGGAAGCCAATGCGGGTGCCCAACGCGCTGACGACTGCATCACAGCCGTCCAGGGCGCGCCCTAGGGTGGTCTCATTTGTGGCATCGCCCTCGATCAATTCTGCTCCCGGCAGATCCGCGCCCGCCGTCGAGCGAACCAGAGCCACGAGGGAATGACCTTTCGCCACGGCGTCGCTGACGATCAGCCGTCCCGTTCCGCCCGTCGCACCCAAAACAAGAATCTTCATGTTAGTCTCGATCTTTCTTTAGTGTTAGTGCCGCAGTTCACATCTACGCCGTGACGGCCTCCTGGGCCGCCGCGAAGACATCGCGGGGGGACGTCGTGCCCACGACGTGCTCCGTACCCTCGGCCCCAAGGTCCATCCATCCCGCGTTGACGGCGTCAAACATCGCTTCGGCAGGGCCGGTCTGGCCCTTCGGAATGCCGAACTGCTCGAATGCTGCCGGCCACTCGGGCCGCGGGACGGCAAAGGCTTTGACGTCGAGCTTCATGACTTCACCCAACTGCGCAGCGACTTCATCCGCGCTCACCATCGAACCGAGTTCGATGACCCGACGCCCCGACCACGCCTGCCCGCTCAGAAGCGTTGCGACCTCGGCGCCGACGTCGTTGGTCGCTACCATGGTCGATTTCCGATTTGTCGGGTTGTAGTAGACGGGCAGCGCGCCGCCCTGGGCGACGTGCAAGCCGTAAAGGAAGTTTTCGAAAAAACCGCCGGCGCGCACATAGGCGATCGGCAATGGCAGGTCGCAAAAGCCCTGCTCCAGAAGCGACAGGGCGGTGATCATCCCCAGCCCGCTGGTTCTGTTCGCGCCCATCGACGAGAGCGCGACGACCCGCGGCGCCGGCGCTTTGGTGAGCGCCTCGACATAATTCGCGATGACGCCCCTGGCTTCCTTGAAATCCGGCGAGGGGGCCCAGACGGCCGGCAACATGACAAACGCGCCGTCGACGCCCTGGAGCGCCCGCTCGATGGCGGCCGCATCGTTCCAGTCGCCTTCGAGCAGTTCGACGCCCTGGTCTGTCCAGCTTGCCGCCTTCGCGCGGTCGCGGACCAGCGCGCGTACCTTCTTGCCTTGCGCCAGCAGATGCGTTGCCGTCGCGCCGCCAACTTTTCCCGTAATTCCCATGACTAAAAATGCGTTTTCTCCTGATCCGATATGGTCTATATTTGTATGCATGTCTCATTCTAAAACCTCCATCCGGCCTCCACAAGGAGGCAGTATTTTGTTACCAGGGGAGACCAAGGGAACCCGCATGAGCACCGCATTGAGCGCGATCGAGCGATTCAGCCGATATCAATCGGACGACGCCCAGTCAGTAGAACCCGTACACTGCCCAGTGCGCGACGTGCTCGACCGCATCGGCGACAAATGGAGCATACTCATGATCATGACCCTCGCGACGCGACCGCAGCGCTTCAGCGAGCTTCACCGCGCAATCCGCGACATCTCCAAGCGAATGCTCACCCAGACTCTGCGCGATTTGGAGCGCGACGGACTGATCACCCGCCATGTCTTTCCAACCAAGCCGCCGAGCGTCGAATATCGTCTGGCCCCACTAGGCCAATCCCTGCTGGAGCCGATGGCGAACCTCATCGATTGGGCCGACCGTCGTTATTCGGATATCCATGCCGCGCGCGCCTGCTTTGACCGGGCACCTGGTGATGTTGTTCCGCGCTAATTCTCTGCTACGCGGTCGGAAGCGCCGCCTCTCCGCGAGAAAATTGCCCGCGGCCTGGTTAAGCGACCTCTACGTCGACCAGCAGCACCGAGCGGATTGATCGCAACTTATACCAAAGCCCTGTGAGCTTGACTCCTGATGGCGGTGGCGCTCCTCGAACAATACATCGCCCGCTATAACAGGGAACCGTCCCCGTATGCTGGAGCCGTTTAGCGAATTGCGATGACGACTTTCCCAATAGTTCGCTTTGTCTCCAAGAGGCCGTGCGCAGCTCTCATCACCGTGGGCGTGAGGCCGTCGAACCGTGCAATGTTTTCGCCGCGCAACGCGAATGAGCGTAGGAATTTAGGACATGATGGGGTTCCGGTGGGCTAAAGCAGCGAGATTGCTCCTAAATCAGCACAGCGCATCGGCGGTCAGGCGGAACAATCGACGCCAATGCAGCAGAATTCTCCAATTACGTTGCGGCGGGCCTCAACGGGAACCGCTGGACCTATCCGCGAGATCATCGTCGAATGAAGGGGCCGAAGACAAAGCCGGCTTTCGGTGTCCACCCACTGCTGGCGACTCCCGACTTGGGACCAGTCCTTTTCGACATTCATCAACTCGCGAAGGCGTTGAACGTGGGCCGAACGACCATCGAAAACTGGACTCGAAGTCGGAGAATTCCGAGCATGAAACTCGGTCGCGTCCTGAGGTACGATCTCAACCGGGTGATGGCGGCTTTGGAAGCATACGAGCGAAAAGCGGTCTGAAAGCGGAGGAAGGCGGAGGAGCGGCGCAGGACGCAGATCGCGTATCAGAAAGATCGCGCTCTTATTGTAGCGGCCCGCTTTATGGCAGTCTTCACCGCTGCTGAATACAGAGGGCAAGCGTTGACAAATCGTTGACACTTTTGGCGGGTTCCGGCTTTTGGTGGGGCTTGGCGGGATTACGGCACCCGATTCGGACGACCCCTAAATGCCTCCAAATCATCTGCCAGAGCCATTTCCAGAGAGAAAATGGCGGAAGGGGTGGGATTTGAACCCACGGTGCCTTTTACAGCACGCTCGATTTCGAGTCGAGTGCCTTAGACCGGACTCAGCCACCCTTCCTTGAGCGGGGCGTCATTATGGCCGGGAGCGGGAGTCGCGCAAGGGATTTTCAAATTCGGGGCCGCATTCGGGTCCGCATTCCGGGCGCGATTGGAAGTGGTGGTGCGTACCTCAGGAACCGAGATGCAAGGGACCTTCTTCCTCGCCCTTCTTCATCTCCCTCTCCTTCGCGCAGCCAGGATAAAGATGAAGAGGGCGAGGGAGAGACCCCGCAACGACGCTGCTCCGCATACGAGGCGACGGTGGGCTCCGGACCCACGCCGCAGATAAAGCCGCGCATCTCCGCACGTCGCTTCGATTCAGAGGTATGAGCACGAACTCAGACCAAGGAGACGTGGGCCGATCCGACCCGACACCGGACGAACCGGAAGAGAATCTCGCGACGACCGCCCTGGACCCAATCTACAGTGCCCTCGAATTTGACCGGGATCACGGCGCGGAGGCGGAAGCCGCGCGCCGGGAACTGGTCGCGCAGTGGGAGGTATATCGGAGCGCGGCGTAAATAGCGACGAGGCCCGCCTCGAATCATTCACGGAGCGCCGCAAGGGGCGCGTCTGCGTCGCGGCGAACCGAGCGGTGTGAGATCGCCTGCCGCACGCAGTCCCGCATGCGGGAGGTGGAGCGGGTGCGACAGCAATTGATTCGCCGAACCCACGTGCCGCGGCAGTCGCAGCCACCGCTCTTTCGAGGCCATGCTTGCTCGAAATGATGGGGCGTTTTCCGCGGCGAGGGTTCCGCGAATGAATTCGCGGCTACGTAAACATGGCATCTGCGAGCCGCATGCAATCCGACAACTCACGATGATTCGGCCGGGACGGGAAGTCCCGCCTCTTGATCCACTCAACGGGTCTAGTGATTCGGCGAAGTCCTTCGTCAAACAAGGCGAACGGTGCGGGATGATACTCGGTATGCCTTCCCGCGTTTTTCCCTCCGCGCTGCTGCTGGTGCTTGCCCTCACAGTTTTGCCGGGGCGCGCGGCGGATGAATTCAAATCCTGCCCGCCGCAACGTCCGCTCCCCCAACCTTCGGCGCGTCCCTTGACCAGTGGCCCGGCGCATTTCGTGGACCCGCTCCACGGGAACGACACCGCCGACGGCACCAAGGAACATCCGTGGAAAAGCATTCACGAAGCGATGCCTCGCTTGAATGCGGGCGACACGCTCTATCTGCGCGGTGGCAGCTATTTCGAGCATGTCTATTGCGCCGTGGCGGGTACGGCGGAGAAGCCCATCACCATCCGCTCCTATCCCGGAGAACTCGCGACGATCGATGGCGGATTCCCGGAATTCCAACTTGATCCTGCCTCGGCGTGGGAGCCCGCGCCGGACGGCGTGCCGGGAGAATATCGATCGGCCCGGACCTACAAGAACATCCGCGACGTGGTCGGACGTTTCGGCGACTCCAACGTGGGCCTGCAAACCTACTGGTACCGCATGGATCTCCAGGCGGAGAACGAGATGTGGATTCCCAATCCGGAAAAATTTGTCGAGCCGGTGTATTGCGGGCCGGGCCTCTGGTACGACAAACAGACCGGGCGCATCCACGCGCGCCTCGCCCATACGAAACTCACGCTCCCCGAGTCGGTCGACTACAAGCTCCCGCAATACCAGGGCGAGACCGATCCGCGAAAGCTCCCGCTGGTCATTGCCCCGTACGACTCGACACCGCTCTTCGTGGACCAGGGCATGTATTTGCATTTCGAAGACCTCGCCTTTCGCGGCGGGGGACGCGTGACGGTGAACCTGATGTTCGGTGTGGATCTCACGTTCGATCGTTGCACGATTTTCGCCGGCAACTACGGCCTCTCGTCCAAGAGCACCGGTCCGCTGCACATGACGCAATGCGGCCTCCACGGGATGATCGCGCCCTGGATGTTCCGCACGGAAAACGTGTCCTACGCCTACTCGGCGAAGGTGTATCCGCCGTTCATCGGCGAGGCGGCCGAACCCGAGAGAACCGGCGGAACACCGATGCCCAAGCAAGTCGTGCGGCACATCTCCCGCATGCCGACCCACGCGATTCTCGTTACGGAGGGCGGATACGAATTCGAGACGTTCTATCACCCGCACAATCACGACTGGGAGATTTCGAACTGCGAATTCACCGAGAGCCACGATGGCCCGTATCTCTCCGGACGCGACATCCGGTTCCATCACAACCTGGTGGATAACATGCAGGACGACGGCATCTACGTCTCGAGCCCCACGCCCTATTTCACCGATGGCCTTTATATCTACCAGAACCTGATCCGCCAGGCCGTGGATGGATTCGGCGCGCATGCCCGCGGCGGACCAGGCGGCAAGATGTATCTGTATCGCAATGTCATCGACCTGCGCACGCCGCTGCAATTCGAGCGTCCCTCCCCGGCGAGGCCCGCCGGCTTTGTGTTTCCGGGGCACGCGGCCTGGCTGGTCCACAACCCCGATCACATCATCCACATGGAGAACATTTACATGTACCAGAACACCGTGCTCACCGAGGTCGGACACACCATGGGCAGCTACTGCTCGGGCATGGCGTTTCACTTCGCGCCCGATGCCGAGCGGCGGGTGTTCAATAATCTCTTCGTCTATCCGGGCGGGATCAAACAATACCCTGTGGCCTTCGGCTACAAACGTGACGCCGCGAATCTCGTCATCGATGCCAACCTGCACTGGCACGCCGATCCGGCGGTGAAGATTCCCACCGACTACTTCAAGACCAGCCGCACGCATCCCCTCTCGGAAGCCAACAAGACGCGCTACCCGGATGGTTGGGACGCGCACTCCATCGTGGGCGATCCGAAGTTCGTCTCTTTCACCACGGACCGCCGGCAATCCGTGGACCTGCGGCTGCAAAATGACAGCCCCGCTTTGCATGCGGGTATATCCCTTCCCGCCGAATGGCCCGACCCGCTCCGGCCCTCGGGCGACGCGAAGCCCGACATTGGCGCCCTCCCTGCCGGCAGCGAGCCGCTGAAGGTCGGGATCGATGGCCGCACTGTCGCCGGCTCCGTCAGAACCTCCTCCCCATGAAAACGAAAATCCGCGTCCTTATCCCCCTGGCGATCGCGATCACCGCCACGCTGCACCCGGCGACTGCCGCCGATTCACTCACCTACCTCTCCCACGCGCCGCTGCGCAGCTTGCCGCCCATCGCCGCGCGTCCGGCCGCCGCCGGGTCCGCGCGCTATGTGGACGCCAATCGTGGAGACGATTCCACGGAGGGCAGCGAAAAATCGCCATGGAAGTCGATCCGCCATGCGCTCACGCAATTGGCTCCCGGCGATACGCTCTACCTGCGCGGCGGCGTCTTTTACGAAAACGTCTCCTACTCGCTGGCCGGGACCGCGGAGAAGCCGATCACGATTCGCTCCGCGCCGGGCGAGCGCGCCATCATCGACGGCGGCTTCCGCGAATTCCTCGACGCGCCCGCCAAGGCGTGGGTGCCGGCGGAAGGGGGAGCGCCGGACGAATTTCGTTCCGCGCGGCCCTACCGGAACATCACCGGCGTCTCGGGCATGTTCGGCGATTCCGCGATCGGCCTGCACACCTACTGGCTGCTCGGCGATCTGCGCGCGACGAACGAGCACTGGCAGATGAACCCCGACAAGAAAATCTTCGACCTCGCGATCTATTGCGGGCCGGGGCTCTGGTACGACGATGCCACCGGCTACATCCACTGCCGTCTCGCGCACACGCACAATGATCTCGCGCTGACCGACGATTATCGCGGCGAAACCGATCCGCGGAAATTGCCCCTCGTCATCGCCCCGATCAATTCCGTGCCGCTGCACTTCGATCACGCGCGCAATATCCGCGTGCAGGATCTCGTGCTGCGCGGTGGCGGCGAGGAATGCCTTCTCGTGCAATACAGTTCGGGCATCGAAATGGATGGGGTCATCGTGCAATGCGGGCGCCTCACCGGCCAGCACTCGGGCCCGGTGAAGTTTACCCACTCCGCGATCCACGGCCGCGTGCCGCCCTGGATGTGGCGCATCGATAGCTCGCAAGGGTGCGCGAGCGGCGCGGCGCGCGATGTCGTCCGGCTCGTCACGCCGACGCTCGTGGAAATGAGCCACGACCTCGACCCCGTCGCCATCCCGCGCGCCGTGCAGGATGAAATGCAGGCCGGCCAACCCGCCGGGAGGAAGACACCGCCTTTCGAAGGAGAGGATGCGCGCTCGCCCCAGATGATCCACTACCCGCAAAACCATGACTGGGAGTTCTCGTGGAGCGAATTCACCGATGGCCACGACGGCGTATTCCTCGCCGGGCGCAGCATCCAGTTCCACCACAACCTCGTCGAGAACATCCAGGACGACGCCCTCGACTTGAGCTGCGCCCTGCCGCGCGTGGACGACAGCATGTTCATCACGCAAAACCTCGTGCGCCACTGCCTGACCGCGATCTCGACGCACTTCTACAACGTGCAATGGCCGCGCGGCAGGGCCTTCATCGCGCGCAACATCATCGACCAGAGTCTCCCGGTGATGTTTAACCGGCCGACGGAAACGCACCCGGAAGGCGATCTGAATTCGGTGGGCACATTTCTCCTCCACGGTTCGGATCACGCACAGTTCATCGAGTCCGTGACCTTTTGCCAGAACACCTGCCTGGCGCCGACCTCGGGAAACTACGCCTTCGCGCATCGCACCATGTTTCATCTCAAGGCCGGATCCGAGCGGCGCGTCTTCAACAACATCTTCGTGTATCTCAACGACACGGGGCTCTATCCGCCGCCGTTCTATGGGATGAATGTGACGAACCTGGACCTCCAGATCGATGGCAACCTGCACTGGAACCCGCACCCCGCCGCAAAGGCGCCCGCCGGTTATCTCGAGACGCTGCGCAAGCATCCCTTGTCCGAATTTAACAAGGTGAATTACCCGCCAGGGTTTGGCGCGAACGACCTCGTGTCCAACCCGGGCTTTGTCGCCTACGAACCCGGCCCCCGCGCCGCGAACGACTATCGTCTCGCGAATGGCAGCGCGGCGATCGGCAAGGGAGTCATCCTGCCGGCGGATTGGCCTGATCCCCTGCGGCCCGCCAATGGCGTCCGCCCCGACATCGGCGCCCTCCCGGCCGGAAGCGAGCCACCCAAGTTCGGCATCCACGGCCGGGTGGGATTCGAGGCACTCGTACCGAGAACCGCCGCGATTGATCCTCGGTAAAAGCGAGAGGATGGCGGTAGTGAACCAGAATCTGTATATCCCGCAGGATCAAAGGAGAGGATGATGTTAGCTACGCTGAATCGCACATCCCGAAGCGATGAAAGAAATTAGCCTGCTCGCCCGAAAAGCACCTGCCACCACCAGCACCTCAACCACCTTCTCGGTGGTGGAGCGAGGAACGAGCGCAACCACCGGTACGCACCCCACAGGCGGAGGCGCCCCGGAAGTGGCGCGAGAAGTTCTCCCGCCCCGCTGGGGCGAATGCGGATTATGGGGTGTGCTCCGGTG
>Ga0105237_10007985_pt1 | contig 11518 bp, 13 predicted proteins | sample KBSC24metaG_FD_81520 | JGI IMG/M metagenome (GOLD analysis project Ga0105237, IMG submission 81520) | Corn rhizosphere microbial communities from Kellogg Biological Station, Michigan, USA - KBS C2-4 metaG | ecosystem: Host-associated > Plants > Roots > Rhizosphere > Soil | place: Michigan, USA... | reverse complement strand
CGAGATTGTCTCTTTCATTTCGGACTCTGGCTCCCGAGCTAGACAGCAGTTACAGAGCCAGCGCTGGTACAAGAGTATCCGCGGATTGCAAGGGCCGAATTATCCACCCTACAGTTACGAGGGACACCTTGTGTGGCATCCTCGGCCAAGTTCCATTGCACGGGTTAATACAATCTCTGATTTATTACCCGGATTTGTCGCATTACTTAATACCCCCCTGCCAATTCTTTGGGGATGTCGCAATCAATCCTGGGACAATTTACCAGTACTCCGTATCTGACATTCTCGCCCCTTGCAAAGAACCAGCCGCAGGAACATTTGATTGCTTAATCCCTAATCAATTCATTATCCAACTAGTGGATGCTGTGCTTACACCGTCCTTCCCTGCTACAGGGCATACCCAATATACCTCCAGCCTCGGTGCATTTTTGCAACAAACTTGATCTCCGTTCGAAGGATGGACGTACTAGGATAGACCCTCGTAAACCTCGGCATGTATCCTGGCTTTTTAGGTTACCACGTAGATGGTACGGAGGTTGTAGGCCGAATAATCCATTAATTAGAAAGCCGATGAACACACTTTTTTTTTGAATGCCGAGGACCAAATTCGAGTCCTGGTGCTCGTTTGCTAGCTCCTCCTATTCAGCTTATGTGAACAGTGATTGATCATGTTTCTACGCGTAAGTACCTCACACTCCGTACGCACGACCGTTTTGGCTACAACGTGCGAGAGTTGTGAGCACCTGGTATATGAAATAAAAAGCCTCCGTACTCCGTCGGAGTCTGGTTTGGGTTGTGTATTCGCAGGACAATCAGGCTGACAATGGTGGCAAAAGGACGCAAATGGTCATTCCCTGATTTTCAAGACATGCATGCATGCTTACGGTTGATGTGCATGACTGCATGACTGCATGACTCGGTTGCACGACCTACCCAGTGGTGGTTGGTGGTCTTTGGAGGCCGCATTGTCATGCCAGATCCTCAGCCACCCTTGGCTTGTGTGCTACATAATATGTACACTGGCTCGACTAATAATTATAGAAGAACGACTGTCCTACCCAACTCCGGCAACTACCGTTGCTTGCCCTGAGACAACCAACCTGTGTAACAATAATGATGATGATGATGCGTTGACGCTGCGAATGTCATGGCTCTGGTTACCTGAGCCCTGCCCAAGCGAGCGCTTACGTACATACGTGTGTGTACGTTCATCAGCCATCAATCAGCATTTGACAACCTATTCCTGGTAGTTACATAGCTGCCTTTGCTTCCCGCCATCTTCAACTTGACAAATCTTCCGGTGGATGAGCGAGGGCAAGCAATCATTTGCTTGGAATTTGGGGGACCTTTCGCCAAACGACGGTCCGGATTGACCGTTGCCATCGTCTGTTCCCGTTCGCAGCGTATCTCGTATTTCTCATGAGCTATTACGCATTTCACACCTCAAAAGATGCCCTCCAAGTAGGCCCGGTATGTATGTTAGTTATCCTCGAACGGTGTCATCTCCGAGAACGGCATCGACAATCGGAATCTGTCGTTGCTTATTTCACTTGTCGTGCGGGAATGGGTGTGCGCTAGACAATTGAGTGACCCAGTTTCGTTTTCGTCCTTTGAGGACCGAATGTCGACTACGAAAACGTTCCCGCGCGCTTGCTGAACCATTGTCCCCGGATTTTCCCATCTGTGCGTGTGGGTGTGTGTGTGTGTGTGGATATCCTGGAGTGCATGTCTACGGGATGAAAATTCAGCACATTTTCGTGCAAGTTGAACCCTTCTTTTTCCTCCCCCCGCAGTATTGATATCTTTCGGAAATTCTGGTCCTGGGTGAATTCCAGGTCGAACGTGAATTTGAACCTTTAGCCCCGGAGTTGGGCCTTGGGGTTCGGGAGGAGCACCGGTGGGGTACCTCGTATACTTCCAAAGTTGGAGGTTGAGCCCTGAACCTCCCACCCCCGCATTCGATCAACCTTGGGTGCGTCTCCCGAAGGCTGAGGTATCTTACGATGGATGCACCCCCTCAAACTGCTCGCTTGGCAAATCCTTGACCATGGCACGGATACGAAGGCAAGAGTGCTTTCAGCGTTGAAGGCAGCCCAGCTCGGCCGGGCCGGCTGGAGGGCTGACTCCCCAAACTGACAATAGGAGCTTGCGGATACGGTTCGTTCACCTTTGTCCCAAAAGTCAAACAAAGAAACCCATGATCAGCTGGCAACGGCAGATGCACTCGGGCAATGGGAATATTTTTGTTGCCTGGGTGTTTTGGGCTGACAGCCTACCTAATTACCCTAGGGCCGAGACATGTCTGCCAGCGCAGATGTCATCTGCTCTGGACTCCTAGCCGTTGATGCCCGAAGGCATGCTTTCTCAGCCGCTTCGCCTGGAGTTCAGCCTGGAGCCTGGACTAGGCCGGGGACGGCCCACCTAATACCTGCACGTGATGATGCCCTTTCGAAGTGAAGCAACGTGGGGGATCGGCGCGCCATGTGGTCTGCTGTCACTTGATCAGTGCATGAGTTCAACATCTGATGTTAGAAAGTCAGGCAGGTCACGCGTTGGGCATCATATGTTGACAGTTTGACGAGAATTCAAAGCATCTTCGTGCGTGGGGAAATAATAGGCAGAAGAACTTGACATGTTCGAGTGAAACTTCAGTTGGAATCATGTGACTGGAGATCAGCCTCGTCGAATCACGTGGAACATCACCTCGTGACAGGCGCAGCCTTGTAGTGGCAGTTGGCAACCAGATGTTGGGGCTACAGCAGCTTGCTTTTTCCGATTTGTTGAAGCCATGGTCAGCGCTCTCCTCCTGTTGACCCCGTATTGAAGGTCACAATTACTGTTGAGGGAGGCACACGCCCGATGGGTGAGCGAGCTCAGTAACAGCCCAGCCGCAGACGAGACGCCCGAGTCAGTCAGTTCGACTGCAACCAATTTCGATTCAATAGTCTCTACTGCCATATTTCGCAAAGGTGTGTAGATAAAACCGTGGTTATCAATTCCACCTAGCTCTGCAACCGCTCCTTGCGAGGAACCCTCTGCTCTTGTCCTCACCGCAGTGATGATGTGCATGAAACAGCAAAATATCTGTCCCGCAACGACAGCAAGCAGCCTTATTATATTGTTTTGAATGCTCTCCCTGCCCCTGTGTGAGAAAACCAACGTTCTTGCGCTCTCACAGTACCGCTGACAACAGGGCTTGCTCTCTAGCCACATAGCCAGCAAGGCCTGTTGTTTACAACACTCAGGCTGGCGTAACGCATCGAGGATCCGGGCAACGTCGACTTCGATCAAGCTCCGAGAACACATCGCTGCGCTATGTCGGGCTATCCGCGCAACATCTCCCAGGAAATAATCTTGGCAGTGATGCATGCTGCTTTCGAGTAAATAGGTGGAGTCTTTGCTTCTAGCATCAATCCTGCCTATAGTCTCGTCATGCAATCAAGTCAATATGGAGAGTGCCTCTAGGGAATCAACTGCCCTCTTGCAATCAGAGTTCACGGCTTCACGGTAGGGCCAAAGTCCCAAAGAAGACAGCGAAATGTGTCAGGTCAAGTCTCGAAAAGTTGCCAGCGGATGGTGAGCCGTGGGGGTAGCTCGAGGGGCAGTGTGGCTCCTTGCCGGTGATCAGGGTGTCCCGTTGCTAGATTTTCTCTCGAATTGCCATTCTCACTGTGATGGACTATCGCTTTCCACGGGTGGCGATGACCCCCTTCCAGTGACCTTCAAATCTTGGGCATTCTCTTTGAACACTTGGATCATCGTCCCATCAAGCATCTCTGCACAGACGTTGGAAATACAACATGGCATTCTAACGGACAAGACAACACTTGTCGCGGAAGGGTCTCAAGAGGGATTACCTGTCCCAGAAAGTGAGGAATTGCAACTGCACCCTGTTATTTCACGCGCCTCTGGTCAAGAGAAGGAAAAGGAAGGGGGCGTGGACAGAAAACAAGCCTGTGCCCTGTCCTGCTATGATAGTTGGGACGCAGTTCTTTCATCCACAGGTAAGCCGACTGTTCGATTCTACCAGATATATTTAACAGTCCATCCATCCCTTCGGATTTCCAGCACCACGACGTTGCAGTGTCAAGTACTCCGTACACACCATACCATGCATGACCACGTTCAATGCAGTCTGGGACTCCCCTCCGGCCAAAGGAAGGGAGGGATGACACCCTTCCTCTCCAGAGCCCGGATGGGCCGTTTGCAGGAGCTCACATCCGACCTAGCATACCCTCTCGAGGCTCCGTGGTCATGGCTATCAGCTCCCTCCCACCACCTCCCTTGAGATTGCCATTTCCCGACCCGACAGGGACGATCGATGGTGAGGTGCGCGCTGTTCGCGTTAACGACCGACAAATTCCTAATGCTCGTCTGCTCGTCAGGTCAGGTAGAGAGCGGCCAGTCAACTAACTACCGACTCCCTTGGCTTCTTGCTTAATGCAGGTGTTAGACCCCGAGCCCGGAATCGTTATCTGGGATATGCGGAATCGAGTTGAGATTCTGTTGGACGTGACTGGGCGCCCATGACATTCTGGGCTCCCACTTTACTGCCAACCACCTCGACAGCGAGGTGATTTCTGAACCATGTGGCTCCATGGGCTCCATCATCTCGGGCCCTTCGGAGCCTGGAACAACGTGCTAAATATCTATCGGACGTTCATCTATTGCCTCGAACCAACCCTCGGAGGAATCACTGCCGGCACTTATTACAGGTTGCCGCACGTGGAATACCGAATGCCTTCGAATCATGCTAGCATGGTGACATGCCGGTAACAGTCGTTTCGAAGGTTAGGTTCTGAAATGCCAGGAGTGGATGTCTTTGGACTGCGGCGGTCAGAGTCTGCGATCGGGTGTGTTATTGCTACTGCTACTGTGAAGGTGGAGGTGGACTCGATCGGTCACCTTCTGTAGGATGACTCCTGACTCCATGCCTTCATTGCCTAGAATCTCTGCCCTTCACCCACAGCGCTCGACTTTGGTCCGCATATTTGTGGCCCCAAGGGCTGTTGTTCCCTGGAATGGGGCGGCGTCTCCTCTTGGGTTCGGCGTTGTGGACTCGCATGCCGATGTTTCCCCCCAGTTCTTGCTTATCTTGCTCGTTGTTGCTCGTACACTCGGAGCGGTTGATGCACCGCTGAAGGTTGCCCTGATGAACTGTCCAGCTTAGAGGGGGGGTGGGTGATGAGAGGCGGAAGTGTGAGGGTAGCAAAGGCTCATCAGGCATTGCCAGGCTCCACTAGCCCTACCCTGTCGTGTTCGGTGTTTCGGGGTGTTCGGCAAACGAGAGGAGGGTCCTAGGTGCATTGTAGCTGGTCGAATCGTTGTTTGAATCTTGGACCGTGGATTTCTTCTTAGGCACCTGGTTGTTGGATATTTGATCGATCAACAAGTCCCGGAAGGAGAGCCGAGGCTGGGTAATACATAATCGAGGTTACCAAGCTTGGTTGGCAAATATGTTGGTAGCGGCTTCTTAGATTCGAACAGTGCTGAAATGTTATGATGCGTTCGTTTCAAGCTTGGGATATTGGAGTTACCTGCCCTAAGTGTTGATTAGAATTGAGAGTGCTTTCGGGTATATCTTGCAGTAGACAGCGTTTCGATGTTACAATTCAAGCTCGAGGACTGTGATTGGGGAGGAAGGACGTAAGTAGCTGTACGCGTCCTCACGGCCAGCCTGAATGAGGCGATATGACCAAGAGCAGGTTGACGAGTATTCACATATGGTCAGCATGCGCCATTGCTTTTTCAGCCTCTGGGCTGATAGGACATTCTTGACGTGCAGACCCTGTGGGCAAGTGCTGGTGAGGTGGCTGTTTGGGTGGCCAACGGGAATGCCTGGGACGTCAGTCAAACCAGGTCAAAGAGTTAACGAGCATCACATGAGTTGGAATTCAGGACTGGAACTTGTTTGAGACGTGTCAAGGAAAAGACAATGATGATACCAAAGGGCGGACATCCAAGTAGGTTGCAGCCACTAACGTCGCGGCGTCAATGCTCACCTCTCTTTGTCACTCCAATCGTGACTTTTCCAACAGCACAAGAGCAATAACCAGTCATTTCAAAATATCAAAGAACGACAGGCTGATGAAGGTCACGAATGTGGTTGGTGAGACTCACTTGCTTAGTCAATGACATGACTTACCGATCATCAGCGAGGCACTGGGCGAACTGGTTTGGCTCCGAAGAAAGCAGTGACGGCCATCTCGTTCTATCACCTTCACAAGTATCTAGAGCAGGGATCACTGGACCAGGGTCTTCAAGACTTGGAGTTTTGCAGATGGTCGTCCATTTGTGTGAATATAAAAACGGGGCTGCCAAGGACTTGCTTGAAAATGTCCTCTGTCGAGCCTTAAAGTGTGCAGCTTACCTGCGTTCTAAGGTGCGATTGGATTATTCTGTATATTCATTTTTTAATTTCATCAGCAGACAGATATTAACTCTTGGCTCGGGGAGTACCTCCCTACATACGAGTAGGTAGGTCGGTGAGGGAGATGACAAAGGTCGAGTTGAGCCTTGGCCAGAGTTGGCATTGCATCCCTCAGCCAGGAAACCATTGGTATAGCATCCATATATGACGACCAGACGGATCCGGAGACTGAGTTCAAGATGTTGCATTGTAAAAGATTCTGGATGGACGGAACGGAGTATGAGCTACTCCGTACCCCGTATGAAGTCATTCCCAGACTCTATGGTCAGAATCTGCCAATTTGGAACCGTGTGATTCCTACCAACCTAGACGTGGATGGTCTGGTATACGAGGTATTGTGTGATCCTTGAGCATTTGAAGTGGATGGAGGGACTAGGGTAAGTTGAATCTCTCGTGGAAAACACACGTGGAAACATCAGAGTCACACCGTAGAAAATCTTCCGACGAAGCCCTTTATCCTGGTGACCTTGTCCCAGACGAGATATCCATCCAAGCCTTTGAATCAAATGGTGGAGTGATTATGCACGGGGGAGGCTGGGAGTGGAGCTATATAAGCCACACGACCGTCTTTTTGTCACATTCGTATCCAAGATCCTTGAAAAGGATGCGAAATGCCTAGGCTACCTCTTCGGCTGACGGAACCAATTTGGTGAACAGAGATGCTTTCTCTCAATGTCCTACCCAGAATTCCGTCCGCCGGAATCGAGTGCGACGCTGAGAGAACGAGAAGAGTTCTTACATTGCAGAATCAGAGGCCCAACGAAACAGGTCGACATATCTTACTGTGCTGCTGAGTATGTTCGATCGAGGTGCCTTGAGTGACAGCACTCTGAATCGTGTACTCCAGATCTAGGTACGGAGTAGTCTGGTGGCTATCTAGCCAGCGAAATCATGTCCGGATAAATCTTTCAAGCTGCACTACGTTCTCAAGTGTTGTTTCTGTGCAACAAGATCGCATTTGTTGGGACCAAAGGTCTCTGCCCCTGGCGTTCTTGTGACCCGACGTTAGGTGGCGCAAAGCAAGCTTGTCATGTGTCAGTCGGTGAGGGAAGAAAAATCGCTATATCAACCAGCGGGTCTGACTAGCCTCACCAGGTTTTCGTAGATGAAGAATTTTGTGAGCAACCGTTCCAAGACAATTTTGTCTGGAAAGGTCGAAAAACATGGATTCTCGTCAGTGGGGATGATGCCGATTGGATGATTTGAGAAATGCCTTTAGCGTGGGCGCGTAGATGCAGAAGCGCCGGGGGTGGGTGGGTACCTGGGAGGAGGAGCGAGGGGACGAGAAGATAGAGGGGACACCCCTGGGACATGGTTGGGGTGCTTTGCTTCTTGGGAGGCTCGAGGGGTCCTCCTTTGGGCTAGGCATGCCCCTCTGCTGTTCAGGCCAGTGCGCTTTGAGCATAAACCCACGGCTGAGCCCCCCTTATCGGCGATAGCCTCACACTATCAGTCAGGCGAACCCTCCATTATTGTTTCCATCTGAGAACTTGAAGTGATATGCCCAGTGTGGAAGGCACAAAGTACTTGAGAGGGTTCGCGTCCCGTGTGATAACTGTGAAAAGGGTGGTCTTTCACATCATGTCTGTTCGAACGAGGGTGCAAATCAGGTGGCCACGATCGGACGAGGTGTGTGAAAAGTCAAGACCCAACCACTGGATGAGAACTTCAGAGGACAGCGATGGATGGATCGCCCCGTGGCTTGGAGCGCACTCCACGAGAACGGATGGATGCTCCAGACTCCCGTATTCCAGAGTGATCGCCATGAAATCTCCGGCTATGCGTTCAAGGCTCTCTCTCATACAGGACATATCGTTAGGTACATAGGTACAGAATTCTTTTGGATAAATTCCGTGATGCTGTGTACCGGGCATCCACGTACTTGAGATAGTGATGTGATGCCCAGGAATTCGGCCTGAGGAGCGCAAAAGAGATGTTGTGCTGCCCCCCGAGCAGCGAACATCGGGCACGACTGCATGTCATTCTTCAAATCCAATGCAGGAGTATCGCGCTTCCGTGCCGCCCATCTCGAAGTTTTACCAAGAATGCTGCAGCTACTAGGGTCTTGTACGTAGGGGCCTGGAAGCGGCAACAATGGAGGCTAGATTCCAACTTTTCTGCACAACTTTAACGATTGCGCGAGTGAAAGTATACTGGCTGAGTCGAGATACGAGGAGAATGTAATACTTCGTGCTCGTAGTTGGTCCTCCCAAAGGGGCGTAGGTGGGAACGTCGGGGGCCTCATGGCCCAGAGCGATAACAACTGGTACTTACTTACCCGGCCAAAGCTATACTTAGAAGCCTGGGCGTTTGGGGTTAAGCTCTACGATTACTCCGTACTCAGAGGCAGGGGTCTCGGTATGAAAGTACTCGCACAATGCCACAACAGAAGTATTGTGCGTACTCGGTACTCCAAACGGAGTACTCTGTGCGTCCCTGACTGTGTCTTCTGGGCTGCTTTGCTAAGTGGCTACTGAAGTATTCTGTACTGCGCATCAATGTCATGAGAAGCAGAAACTGTCAACTGCCATCTGCCATCTTCATGGTTGAGCAACGTGGACAGCCACCACTTGACTTGTCTCGCGTGTTGTGTCACTCCACGGCTAGGTATGTACGATGTAGTAGTCACTGCCTACCTTCTACCTTGGGGAGGTAGTGGTCGTCGACTTCTCTCTGTCTTGTGATGAACGGTCGGTCACAAGCGAACTCGCCACGACATTTAACCACAAATATATCATCTTCCCTGAGAAGGAGGTGGCGAGTCCTTACCTAGGAAGCCTAGTAGCATTACATACTGGCAATATAAGCGCTGAGGCAAAGCTCTCGGGAGATTGAGATGGACAATCATGAGCACTGGCCAGAACTAGGGCACCCGACACCTACCAGTCACGGCCAATGGGCGGGCAGCTTAGCACCCAGTGAGCTGTTACTAGCAGCGAGAAGAAGTGAGGATTTGGGCGAACAGACGAACTTGCTGGTCGGAACAAGGTTTTAGACAGGTCAACGGGAGCAACCTTGCAGGGCTTGCATCTGCGACGGAAGTTCTCGTTAGGTTTGGTCGAGCTGCTTGACTTGGCTCGACTTGCTTCCCAGGGTCTTGAGCACTCGGTCCTGGCAGCCACTGGCAGCCGAGACTTGTGCTTTGGGGTCTGATTGGGTGTAAGGCCCAGCTCTCCAGGGAAGATGGTGTGTGACGAAACAGGCATGGCAGCCAATCGAGCGGCTGTAAGCGCCCAGGCTTATCCCTTTTTGGCTAAACCTGTGCCTCCCCCAGTTCGGTGCCTGTCGGTGCCTGTCCATCCTCGTCCACACACATCCCATCCACCGCCATCAACCCTCCTCAGAGCCACTCACACCCGCCATCGCCGACTTATCCTCCATCCGTCAATCCACCATCGTCAAGGGAATCAAGCCTCTTGTCCAAACAGCTGCTCGACTCGTAGCCTCAGATCAACCTGCATTCCACCCTAACCCCATCCCACCCAAGCCATGATTTGGCTGGCCTCGACACCAGATGCCTGCCATTGCCCACCTACTTCTTCCTGCGGGGCCGCAATCAAGCGCCCGCCGACCAGTAGGCCTTCCAGGACATGTTTCCATCGATGTCGTTGGTACCTCGAGAGATGACTGCCATCTGAGAAACCCTCTGCTTGCTCGTTGGCTTGCTATTGTTGCGCATCATTCCTCAGCAGTCAAGACTGCGCCTTGTTTCCTACGCATCCCAGTGTGGATCGAGTACTGTTGCTTCAATGTATAGCTTGCTGGTCTAGAGAGAACTTGTTTCACTGCTTCATTTCCTGCCCGGATATACCCAAATATATCTCTACAATCACCTTCGAGTAGCCAAAATTCAAGACCCAAACCCCGTGCCGGTACCTTTTGGCCTGCGGTCTTGCTCTCAACCGCCAGCTCGATATTTGGCCTCTCCTAATCTAACCTCGAAAGATCCCTCCTTCTCCTGTCCCTCACAGATCACCGCCTGCAGGAGGTTCTGTCCGCGGCTACTGAGGCGCTTCCCTGTACACCTTTCGACTCAGACCTGCCCACTCCCCGTCCACCTCCCGCTGCCCACCCAGAGTCATTGTTGCACCGCCGAAGGACCCGTCAAAATCCAAATCCCGGGTATTCTGGACATATTCCATGAGAAACTTGGGTGCCATGTTATAGTTGTGACAGCATTGCAGAGATCCTAGGCTGTGGACGGCAATATACAACACGCTCGATACCCTCGTGCCTGTATATAGCGGTCGATAACTCTATTCTAGGATGGCCGCTCTAGGTGCTACGGCACGCCAGCGCTCAGTTATCAACAAGGGCAAAGGAGTACTACTTCCTCCAAATCTCCAAGCCAGAGCTTCGGCCGAAGAGATTCCATTCGAACCATTTGCCTGTACAGCTTCGCTGCTCCTCTTTGCGCAGGGTTCAACCATCATCTGTTTGCACCACGACACCTTGGCCCTCGAGAGGCGGTTTCAGAAACATTCCAAGGAGGTCATTCTGATATCGGCCGATAATGTTAGTGAGTCGGGTGCTGGGAGATTGGTAGTGACCTACGATGTTGGCCAAACAGCTATAGTCTGGGACCTTTTCACGGGCGAGCAAATTTCAAGATTTGTATCATATGAATCCTTGAAAGTCGCCCATTGGATGAGGAATGGAAATATCGCATTTGGTAAGTTATTCACCAAATCAGTGACCCGCCGTCCATCCGCTGACTCGTGGTGAAAAAGGCAATGCAAAGGGCGAGGTGATTCTATTTGAGCCAGCGACGAGCGATCACATCTCAGCTAGAACCATCTTTGATCCCATCACTGCAATAGCTCCTTCTTCCGACTGCAAGACTTATGCTATCGGGTATGTGTTGAACAAGAACTCTCTTCCATCACCCTTACTAAATCGGCACAGATATCACAATGGATCCATCCTGCTTGCAGCCCTTCAGCCAACATTCACCATTCTTCATACTTTGACCACATCGCGGAGCCCATCACCAATTGTTTCACTTACGTGGCATGCGTCTTCGTCGAAGCAAAAGTCTGATATGCTTGCCACTCAAACAGCAGACGGAGATCTAAGAGTTTGGAGCGT
>Ga0105237_10007978_pt1 | contig 11530 bp, 13 predicted proteins | sample KBSC24metaG_FD_81520 | JGI IMG/M metagenome (GOLD analysis project Ga0105237, IMG submission 81520) | Corn rhizosphere microbial communities from Kellogg Biological Station, Michigan, USA - KBS C2-4 metaG | ecosystem: Host-associated > Plants > Roots > Rhizosphere > Soil | place: Michigan, USA... | reverse complement strand
GTTCGACCTGGAGCCCAACACTCCGAAAGGCGCTCCTGTTGACAGCCATGGCGTAAGCCGTGATACGGATGGTGACGGTGTACCTGACTTCAAGGATAAGGAGCTGATCACGCCTACACAGTGTCAGCCTGTAGATGCCGATGGCGTTGGTAAATGCCCTGATCCGCAGTGCTGTAAGGATCTGAAGGCCGCACTTGATTCCGGTAATTATGGCGGCGGTCATGGCAAGTGCAGCATCGGTGATCTGCCCAGCATCACGTTCAAGGGCCGCGTAGTGACCCTGAGCAATGACAACAAGGCGCTGCTTTCTACCGTGGCTCAGAAGATGAAGGATAATGCCAATTGTAAGGTTGCCGTTATCGGTTACGGTGAGTCCAGCAAGGCCGCTCAGCAGCTGAGCTGGGATCGGGTAAATGCCATCATCAACTTCCTGGTTGAAAAAGAAGGTATTAACACCGACCGGTTTATCTTCCGCTATGGTCAGTCCGGTGGTGATGAAAACACGGTAGACCTGAGAGACGGTACAGGTGAAGAAGGTCCAAACACGGTACCTGCTCCGCACCCGAACCTGCGCAGAAAATAAAAGGGAATTATTAACTAATAATTTAGAGCCTCCCGGTCAAACCGGGGGGCTTTTTTGTTCAAAAAACCGTAAATTGCAGACCTTTATGCGCATATTTACCGTATTACTCATAGGGGCCCTTGCATTCAGTAGTTGCTCACACTTCGCTAAAGTGTTGAAAAGCAATGACTATGATTATAAACTCCGTATGGCTGACAAGTATTATGCGGACAAGGATTATAATCATGCCCAGCAGCTGTTCGAGGAGCTTTTCAGGGTATTCAAGGGAAGCGAGCATTTTGAGGATATTTACTATAAATTCGCCTATTGCGCCTATTATCTGCGGGATTTTGCCAATGCGGATAACCTTTTCAAGGGGTTTGTAGAGGTCTTCCCGAACAGTGCCAAGGCGGAGGAGATGGATTATATGCGGGCGTATACCTTTTACAGGCAGTCGCCGAAGGTAGAGCTGGACCAGACCAATACTACCAAGACGATTGGTTTTATGCAGGCTTTTATCAATACGCACCCGGGTTCTCCCAAGATAAAGGAAGCCACGGAGATCATCGACAAATGCAGGGCGAAGCTGGAAATGAAGGATTATAAGAGCGCCCAGCTGTATTTTGACCTGGGATATTTTAAGGCGGCCGGGGTAGCTACGACGAGCCTGATGAACAGCTATCCGGACTCGGAAAAGAGCGATGAATATAAGTTGTTGATCATCAAGGCTTATTTTCGATATGCGGAGCAGAGTATAGAGGAGAGGAGGGAAGACAGGTTTAGTCAGGTGGTGACACAATGTAATGAGTTCATCGATCGTTTCCCCGAGAGTAAGTTGATGAAGACCGTACAGGAGTATTTGAATTTATCTCAAAACAATATTAAAGCCGTAAAAAATGAGCAGACTAAGAAGGCAAGTTAATGCCAATACCACGAATGTTGTGGAGACGAAGAATCTTACCGATATAAAGGCAAAGACTGGGAACCTGTATGAGTCTATCGCCATTATTGCGAAGCGTGCGAACCAGATCAACATTTCCCTTAAGGAAGAGTTGCATAACAAGCTGGAAGAGTTCGCCAGCCATACGGACAGCCTGGAGGAGATCCACGAGAACAAGGAGCAGATCGAGATTTCGAAGGCGTATGAGAGGATGCCGAATCCGGCGCTGCTGGCTACCCAGGAGTTCATGGATGAAAAGATCTACTATCGTAAGAATGACGATGATCTCTTTAAATAATTAAGATATCAAGTGTACGGGGCGCCTAAGGGCGCCCTTTTTTTGGCGGGCCAAGGGCCTGCCGGCCGACGGCCCATCATTGGCGGATTGCGCGAGATGGGCTAATTTTAGGGGTAGACCATATGGCGCATATCATGTTAAAAGGCAGGAAGATATTATTGGGAGTGACGGGCAGCATCGCCGCCTATAAATCGCTGTTGCTGATACGGCTGCTCGTAAAAGAGGGGGCCGAGGTAAAAGTGGTGATGACGCCTGCTGCGAAAGATTTTGTCACTCCTTTGTCGCTGGCAACCCTGGCCAAACATCCTGTTCTGCTGGACCTCTTCGACGGCGACACCTGGGCCAATCATGTGGAGTTGGGGCGCTGGGCCGACCTGATGCTGATAGCTCCCCTTAGCTGCAATACCCTGGCGAAGATGGCCCAGGGGCTTTGTGATAATCTGCTCCTGGCGACGTATCTGTCGGCTGTCTGTCCCATAGTGGCGGCGCCTGCCATGGATGAGGATATGTGGAAGCATCCATCCACAAAGGCTAACCTGGAGCGTATACGGGGGTATGGCAACCATGTCATTCCTGTGGAAAAGGGGGAATTGGCCAGTGGTTTGTATGGGGATGGGAGGATGGCGGAGCCGGAGGCGATACTGGCGTATGTGCGGGCGATGTTGACGGGGCAGGTGGCTTTGACAGAGGCTGGGGGGCAAGGTATGGCGGGGAGTTCAATGGGACTGGACCTGACGGGCAAAAAAGCCCTGGTGACGGCGGGGCCTACTTATGAGGCCATCGACCCGGTGCGATTTATCGGGAACCATTCTTCGGGGAAGATGGGGCTGGCTATTGCCCGCGAGCTGGCGGACAGGGGGGCATCGGTGGACCTGGTATTAGGGCCTACGGCCCTGGAGGCCGGGCATCCGGGAGTCGCGGTACATCGGGTGGTGTCGGCAGAAGAAATGTACAATAAATGTATTCAGCTCTTTCCGGGGGTGGATATAGCGGTGATGTCTGCTGCTGTGGCAGATTTTAAGCCTGTGGCGCCTGCGGGGGAAAAGATCAAGAAGAAGGATGATAAGCTGGTACTGGAGCTGACAAAGACAAAGGATATTTTACAGACCCTGGGGCAGCAAAAGAATGGGCAGATACTGGTAGGGTTTGCCCTGGAGACGACGGGAGAGAGGGCCTATGCTTTGGACAAACTGCATAAAAAGAATGCCGACCTCATCGTCCTGAACTCTCTTAATGACACGGGCGCCGGCTTTGGATACGATACAAATAAGGTCACCATTTTTGACAAGTCGGGCGGGGAGACGGTCTATGCACAAAAGACCAAGCAACAAGTAGCCGCCGACATCGTTGATAAGGTTGTAAACATGTTGTATGCGTAAAAAATATTTTCTCTTTATGGTGGTGATGGGGATGGTGTTGTCCGGCGTGCATGCCCAGGAGCTGGATGCCAAGGTCAATGTACTGGCTTCCAGGGTGCCTTCCACCGTCGATCACAAACAATTCCAGACCCTCCAGGGAGCGATCTTCAATTTTCTGAACAATCGGAAATGGTCCAATGAGAGCTTTCAGAGCAATGAGAAGATAACCTGCAATTTTCTGATCAATATCAGCTCCGTGGGGGACAACAATACGTATCAGGCCAACCTGACAGTACAGGCGGGAAGGCCGGTGTTCAATTCGTCCTATCAAAGTCCCCTGATCAATTTTAATGACGAGTCGTTCACCTTCCGATATGTCGAATATCAGCCGCTGGATTTTAACGAGAACAGGGTGCAGGGGTCGGAGCCTTATGCGGCCAATTTGACGGCGGAGCTTGCCTACTATGTGTATATAATTCTGGGACTGCATTTCGATAGTTTCTCTTTGCGCGGCGGGGACCCTTATTTTCAAAAGGCCCTGAACATTGTCAACAATGCGCCTGACAGCCGTGATATCTCGGGATGGAAGCCGTTCGACGGCGTCCGTAACCGGTACTGGCTGGTAGAAAATCTTACCAACAGTAAGTATACGTTGATACATGATGCATTCTACAGCTACTATCGCAGCGGGCTGGATCAGATGTATGATAAGGATGCTGAGGGCCGGACGGCTGTCTTGAATACGTTGAATATGCTGAATACGGTGAATACCGAGACTCCCAATACGATGATCATGCAATTCTTTTTCCAGGGCAAATCGGGCGAGATATCGAAGATCTTTCTGAAATCCCCGCCGGATGAGAAGTCGCGGGCGCTGGAGCTGCTGACCAAGCTGGATATTACCAACCTCAATAAATACAAACAGGACCTGCAATGAGGATAATAGCCGGGCTTTTATGTATTGTCCTGATCGTGGGCTGTTCGGAAAAGGATACTATTCCTTCGGGCGTATTGGGCAAGGAGGAGATGGGGAGTATAATATGGGATATGATGCAGGCCGATCAATATGCTGGCAACTATCTTATAAAGGACTCTGCCAAGGTGAATGTAAAGATGGAGACCTTGAAATTATATGAGGAGGTGTTCCGTCTGCATAAGGTGACCCGGGAGGAGTTCCGTAAGAGTTTCCAATTCTACCAGGATCATCCGGACATCACCCGGACTATGTTTGATAGTTTAATTGCAAGGGGCAACCGGATGAGGTCGGAAAGTTATACTCATTCTTCGGCGCCCGTGCCTCCCGTACCTGCTATAAAGCCTGCTGTGACGGGCCCGATGGGACATCCTCCTGCGGGGGCGCCGGTGATACCGGGAAAAACTCCGGGGACCCTGCCTAACAGACCGCCCGGATCAATAATCAACAGACCTCCCGGATCGATAATTAACAAACCTCCTGCGACCTTACCCAATCAGGCCCATCAAGGGGGTCATCCGCCCAATGGATTTTTGTTAAGAAAGGATTCTACAAAACTTCACAAGAGGGGTATTCAGTTCCTTCCGGGACAAAGCCCCGTCACCCCCAAAGTGATACCTTTCCAGGCGAAAGACACTACCAGACATTAAGAGGACCATCAGACATTTAAGGGGAGACGATCCCAACGCACATTAAGAAGGAAACTTCGTATTTTTAGACAAAAGCTTGTCAGATGAAGAAAATTTTTTCCGGCGCGGATGAAGCTATTCAGGATATCAAGGATGGAGCCGTCGTCATGCTGGGCGGCTTTGGCTTATGCGGGATCCCCGAAAATTGTATCGCGGCCCTTACCAGAAAGGGCATAAAGGATCTTACCTGTATTTCGAACAATGCGGGGGTGGATGATTTTGGCCTGGGGCTTTTGCTAAAGACCCGGCAGATAAAAAAGATGATCAGCTCCTATGTGGGGGAGAATGAGGAGTTCGAGCGGCAATTGCTCCAAGGGGAGCTGGAGGTGGACCTGGTACCGCAGGGTACGCTGGCTACCCGTATCCAAATGGCGGGTATGGGGATCCCTGCCTTCTTCACGCCCGCGGGGTATGGGACTGAGGTGGCCATTGGCAAAGAGGTGAGGGAGTTCGGGGGGAAGCCCTATCTGATGGAAATGGCGCTTCATGCGGATTTCGCGATTGTCAAGGCCTGGAAAGGGGATCATTTTGGCAATCTTGTCTTTCGGAAGACCACGCGCAATTTTTCCACTTCCATGGTCAAGGCGGGGAATATTACTATTGTAGAAGTGGAGCAGCTGGTGGAGCCGGGGGCGATTGCTCCCGATGAGGTGCATGTACCGGGTATTTACGTACACAGGATATTCCAGGGGAAAGATTACCAAAAACGGATAGAGAAAAGAACGGTGAGACTTAACAGCTGAGCGGACCACGGGGTCTGCCGCACAAAACCTTTTATATGGCTTTGGACAAATTTGGCATTGCCAGGCGTATAGCGCAGGAATTGAGGGATGGGATGTATATAAATTTAGGGATAGGGATCCCTACCCTGGTAGCGAACTATATCCCGTCGGGTATTTCCATCATGTTGCAGTCGGAGAATGGCATGCTGGGCATCGGACCTTATCCAACGGATGAGGAGGTGGATGCCGACCTGATCAATGCGGGGAAGGAGACGGTGACGATACTGCCGGGGGGAGCTTTTTTCGACAGTGCGGAGAGTTTTGGGATGATCCGGGCGGGGAAGGTGGATCTCACGGTATTGGGCGCCATGGAGGTGTCTGATTCGGGGGATATTGCGAATTGGAAGATACCGGGGAAGATGGTGAAGGGGATGGGTGGAGCGATGGACCTGGTGGCCGCGGCCAGAAACATTATCGTGGCTATGCAGCATACGAATCCTAAAGGGGAGTCGAAGCTTTTGCCGGCGTGCAGCCTGCCGCTGACGGGCGTGAAATGCGTGAAAAAGGTGGTAACGGACCTGGCGGTGCTGGATATTACGCCGGAAGGGTTTCGGCTGGTGGAAAGGGCGCCGGGGGTGTCGGTGGAGGAGATAAAGAACAAGACAAAGGGAAGGTTGATCATTCAGGGGGATATCCCGGAGATGAAATTATAGGGAACTTTCTTCGGCGGGGAGCTCATCCCGGCCGGGCCATATGGCCAGCGTGTAGAGCAGGTAGCGAACGAGGGCTGCCAGGGACAGGAATATGCTGTTTTCCGGGCTACCGGGGGATATGGCTGTGGGCGTGCAGAAAGGACTGATCCATTCCAGCATTAAAAGGATGAGGAGGTAGAAGAGGGTGCCTCCGGCCATCCAGAACAGGGGGGACCGGAAGACATCGAGGCCTTTTGATTGAACGATAGGGGGCAGGCTAAGGAGGATCACGCCGAGAAAGACACCATTCTTTAGTGTCTCGAGTCCGGGGCTGCTGTTACCAAATCCCTTTACAGACAGCCAGGTGAGCAGGGAGGAAAGAAAGGCTACCAGGGTGATGGTCAATAGATACCGGGCGGGTTTTGGCAGGATGGGCCGGAACAGGCGGGCGAACAGGAAGATCTCGATGGGATAGCCTATGTTATTTAAAATGGCCTGGTCTTCGGGAGTGAGCATATGCAGATGGGCGGGGATATCCCGGACGAAATTGACGAGGCAGATGATCAGGATGAGATTAAAGGGTTCTTTCCCGAAGTTGGAGAAGAGGGTCAGGACGGCCGGTATCAGCGGGAGGAATGCGATAACAATAAAAAGGTAGTCAATAAAGCTATTTCCGGTAGTGAGCATAATGCATGTTTGCTGGAAATGCACCGGACAGAGGGTCAAAGGCTAATCAATCAGATTGTTCTTTACGGCGAAGAAAACCAGTCCTGCCGTATTTTTTGCACCAAAGCGTTCCATCAGCCGATCTTTTATTGCCTCTACGGTCCTGGGGCTTACGTCAATCTTTTGAGCGATCTCCTGGGCGGTGAATTCCATACAGATGTACCGTACGACCTCCCTTTCACGATCGTTCAATGTAATTTCAGTATTTAGGCTGGGTATGACCTTGGTCCTGGTATGGGACTTTTTTAATAGGATGCGATTTACGAAGTTATTCAGGTAGTAGCCTTTTGTCGCTACTTCTATGATCGCTCTTTTGATCTCGGAGGGGTCGGCGCTTTTAAGGAGGTATCCGTTGGCGCCTATCTCCATCATATGGCTTACAAAGCGCTCGTCTTCATACATGGTCAGCGCGATGATATGAATGGAAGGATATTGTTTAGCGATGATCTTGGTGGTTTCAATTCCGTCCTTGAGCGGCATCCGGAGGTCCATGAGCACCACATCGGGTTCTGAAGCGGCGAGGCCGTCGAGGAGCTCCTGGCCATTTTCTGCCTCCTGAACGAATTTTATCGCATTATAAGGACGCAGGGATAATATGACACCCTTTCGGAATATCTTGTGGTCATCGGCTATTGCAACTTTAATAACTCCCATAGGCTATACTTGGATTTCGGTCCTCTTCTCCTTAAAGATAACACATATATTTTATTCCTGCTCACGAAGCTTATCCTCTTCTTCCTTAACCAGTTCTATTGTTACCTTATAGTAAGTCTGGGACATGTCTTTTTCAAAAAATATCTTACCATGGAGGACTTTCAGCCGGCTCTGGATGTTTTTCAGGCCAAGTCCTACATTGCTTTTATTGAGCTTGTTGAAATCGTTTTGGGTAATACCTCTTCCGTCGTGGTGCAGGCGGATAAAGAACTTTTCGCCGCTGGTGTTCTGGGTGAGATGTATAAAGCTGGCGTTGCTGTGTTTCAGGATATTGTTGACCAGTTCCTGGATGACCCTGAAGATGATCAGCTCATTTTCGGCCTGCAGCCGCTCGCGATAGTCATGGAAGCGGGAGCTGGCATTCATGCTGCCCGAGCCGCTGATCTTCTGGAAGAGGTCGTTGACGGCGGACTCCAACCCGAAGTTCTTGAGGGTGGGGGGCATCAGGCTATGGGAGATATTGCGAATGAGCTGGATGGTATCGTCAATGATCTGCTTGGCATTATAAATGCTTTGCAGCTGAGTGGTCTTATCCAGGTTGACCAGGTTCTCATTGAGGTATAATCTGGCGGTGGCGAGCAAGGGGCCGGCGTCATCGTGAAGGTCGGCGGCAATACGCTGGCGTTCTTCTTCCTGCAGGCGGATGGAGGCATTCAGCAGCAGTTTTTGCTGATCCTGTTCCATGCGCTGAAGGCGCAGCTGATAGCGTATCACCTTACGCTGGTGAAAAATAATGAATACGATGAGCCCGATAGTGAGTGCGAGCATACCAATGGTGCCAAAATATAGCACCAGGGACACATTGCTGCCGGGATTGGTTACTTCTAAGAGTATCATTTAACAGGGCATCGTCTCCGGTGGACGGACGGTTGATTAGGGTTTATGTTTCTCATGAGATCGAGGTTTAGATCAAATGTCTGTATAATAGTTTTCAATAGGATTAGATGTTTTACTCTTTTTCATGCTAAAAGCAATGCAAAAGAAGATGTTCTTTATGATGTCAAATAGATTGTTGATGTACCAATACTTGTCGTGATCCTGCGCTGAAAAGCTGCCGGCGTACAAAAAGAGGAAAAGGGTGGCCGAAAAATATATAAAAAAAGCGATCACCACCCAGAATTTCTTGGTGTTATAGACAAATAGTATGGATGGGTCCTTCATCTGGCCGTACAGGAAAATAATGCTGTATATGATGATCAGCACGTTCTCTACGGATGCTGTCAGGGAGTCGAAGTCGCCTGACCTGGAGTGCAGGAAGTTGGCGATGACGGTGGCAAAAAATGCTACGCTGCCTATGATGAGCACCCATTTGAGACGTGAGTCCCGGATGTTGAGATAGAGAAAGGTTGTTAACAGTAAATATTCGATGATGGTGAAGGAGGCGAAGAGGTAGAAGCTGTCAATATTAAATCGTCTTATCAGGAGTGGGGCCATGAACTCCATGGCGAGCGAGATCACGGAATACAAAAACACTACCTGTAGACCTTCATGTTTGTTCCGGCGAAGAAAAGAAACATAAAAGACTACAGGTAATATTTCGAATATGAGGAATATGAGCCTATATAGCAATGCCTTGTTTTTTACGTAAATATAATCGGCATTGGGCTATATTCCAAGCAAATACGCTTTATTTGCCGGTCAATGTGCTAGGGTTGTCCCACAACCACCATCCTCTGTCTGCTACGATGGCAGGTACAGTGGAGATAGCGCCACCCTTTTCCACAACCACTTTTTTCAGCATGTCCTTACCAGATGCGTCAACTCCTACATAAACGAGGGTATTATGTCCTTCTTCGTTGATGGCATCATAAAAACGCATACCTACGCAGCCAGGTTGAGCCAGGATCTGTTCGATGATGTTACGACCGATGGTAACACCTGTAAAAGACTCGGGATATTTCTCTTGATAGGATTTAACAAGGTTTGTTGCCAGTTCGTGGTCTATTGCTTCGCCAATAGCGGCCACTTCCAGCCGGGTCAGTAACTCTTTTTGCTGCATAAAGTAAGTTTTTAGAGGTTTGAAAAATGTTAGTTTGTGGAACTAAGTAACCCCTAAAAAAAAAGATGGACAACGGCCAAAACTTATGTTAAAATGCTTTAAATTGCTTGTAATTCAAGTCAGTATTGGGTTTGACGTGTTTTTCCCAGGGAGTTTACGAGGTCAAAATTGAGTAGTTTCACGCTGCAAAAATAGTATTTTTACTATCGTAAAAGTGGCAAGTTGGGATGGGAAAACTACGAGGGATATCCACATTTGGGGCCTGAATGTGGATAATTCTGGACAGGGTGAATGGGTAGAACGGTCCTGAGCTGATGAGGGGATGTGGAAAACCCGGGATGATGGAGGATCTTAAAAACGGGGCTATCTGGTGTTGGTGCGGGGGGCGGACCAGGCTAAAGGGAAGGATAATGGAGGTATGTGAAATTAAATTGCCGAATTGGCGTTTAAATGGTCGGCCATTGGGCGAAATCCATTTAAAAGCAGTACTTTTCTATACCAAGAGGTGGGTGAGTCAGCAGGATAGAAAAAAAGAAGTTGACTGATATTGGATTTTAAGGACGGCTTTCACGGATATTGAAATCTTTTACTGGACGGTATTGGACGTTGGATGGTTTTGAGATTGATCCGTTAATCAATCAACTTCTGAGACAAAGCTAAGTGATACGAGGTTGACAGACAATAGGGGAACTGCTCTTTTTAACAATTTCGGAAATTACTTTTCAGCGCGTAAAAATGCGCATAGACATAAGCGTGTTTTTTTCAAACCATGTGCAAGCGAGAGTATAATAATCTGATTATCAACACAAAAATTAAGACCTATACCTGTTAACTCTACAAACCTGCCGTTATGACTGCTGAACTAGTTATCAAGGTATCGATTGCGGATGACCATAAGATCTTCCGTGACGGTATCAAAATGGCTTTGAAGAACAAGGAGTATCTAAGAATTCTGTGGGAGGCTGAGGATGGCAAGGATTTAGTGCACAAGATGCAGATCAAGCGCCCCGATGTGCTGCTGATGGATATCCGGATGCCGGAGGTGGATGGCATCAACGCTATTGGGCTATTAAGAAAGGAATACGAGGAGGTCAAGATCATTGTGCTCACGATGTATGACGACCAGGAAATGATCTCAAAAATGATGGAAATGGGCGCTAATGCCTATCTGACGAAGACTACGGACCCCGACGAGATCTACCAGGCGATACTTACCTGTATGAATGATGACTTCTACTTCAATGACCTGGTCAATAAGGCAGTTCTATCCAAGCTACAGACCAAGCGGCAGGTAAGGCAATTCTATCCCAGTCCTATCAAATTCTCCGAGAAGGAGATCCGCATTCTCAAGTTATTAGCGGAGGACAAGACGACGGAAGAGATATCCAAAGAGGTATTTTTAAGCACGCGCACTATCGAGACGATACGGCAGAACATGAAAACGAAGATCGGGGCCAAGACCATTGCGGGGCTCATCATGTATGCCATGAGGAACAAGCTCATCGACTGAACGGACCGGAGGGAGACCGGGGCCGGGAGGATACCTTCAACTAATACTCCAGGGTGACCACCCCACTTTTTATTGCATAGATAGCGAGCCCTACGCGGCTTTTTACATTCAACTTAATGAACAGCGCATCCCGGTAGTTATCGATGGTCCTGGGGCTTATTTCCATCATGGTGGCTATTTCCTTATAGGTCATATCGGTGCTGGCCAGTTTGAGAAAGGTGAGCTCATTCTCGCTGAGGGAGAGCCTGTCGGCCTGGTTGTTGTTGGATTTATCCTTTTTGAACAGGTTGACGAGCTTGCCGGCGGAGTTATAGGAATAGAAATACCCGGTGGCCATTACGGACTGT
>Ga0105237_10007975_pt1 | contig 11532 bp, 8 predicted proteins | sample KBSC24metaG_FD_81520 | JGI IMG/M metagenome (GOLD analysis project Ga0105237, IMG submission 81520) | Corn rhizosphere microbial communities from Kellogg Biological Station, Michigan, USA - KBS C2-4 metaG | ecosystem: Host-associated > Plants > Roots > Rhizosphere > Soil | place: Michigan, USA... | reverse complement strand
TGGTGCTGAACCACCGCATAGGACGTGGAAGCGCCCAGTTCGTATTTCTTCTGCTCGGCATCGAGTACCTGCTGGGCGACGGAGCTGGCAGTGGTCGCGGACTGGTAACGGGCGCGCGCGTTCTTCACGGCAATCAGCGCGTTCTGGACGTCCAAACGAATCTGATTGACTTCCTTCTGCACGTTCAATTCAGTCTGGCGCAGTTGCAGATCCTGCTGGATATAGGCGGCCTGCGCGGAACGGTTGCGCAAGGGGATGTTCAGAGTGAAGCCCACGGTATAGTTCACTGTTGGCACTCCGAATACTTGACGCAGGATATTTCCGTAGCCGCCGATTAACTCGGGATTTGGCGGCGTGCGGGGAATCACCTGGCCGGTGAGGGGGTTGATTTGGGGCGTCGTATTGAAAATTCCGCCGGCGCCTGGATTCGAAACGTTGCCGGTAAGATTCAATTGCGGCAGCATCGCATTTTTCGCTCCGGTCAGGTTTATCTTGGAGTTCTCCAGCTGCAGGCGCTGCTGCGCCAGTTCCGGGCGGCGATCCAGTGCCTTCGCAACGACGTCTTGAACCGGCTGAATGGGCTCCACGGCGGGGACGGTGATGCGATCGGTCGGAATGATGTGCACATCCGCGAGGGAGGAGTTCGCCAAGCCGTTACGGCTGATCAGGTTCTTCAGAGTCACTTCCAGCTGCTCCACCGCGGTTTGCGCGGTGATGAGGCTCGATTCGCTGGTCGAGACCTGCAGACTGGCCTGCATCACGTCCAGCGGCGCCATGGTTCCGATGTCCAATTGTTTCTTGTTGTCGCTCAAGAGACGGTTGGCCTCGTCCAGGGTCTGCTGCGCTACGTCCACCGCCAGGGCGGCGCTGACCAGATTCCAATAGGTGGAGATCACCGTATCGAGCGTAGTGTTGAGCTGTTGCTCGAACTGGTAGTCCGTTAGCCGGATATTGTTTTTGGCAACCCGCAGGTTACGGGTGTTGAACGCCAGGCCGAAGCCTTGCAACAGGGGCTGCGTGGCCTGAAGGCTCAGGCCTGAATTGTAGGAAGGGTAGAAGATGGCGTTGGTGTTGTTGGTGGTTAGCGAGTTGTTGTTAAAGCCTAGTGTGGCCGTTCCACCCGTCGGGAATCCTTGCACCACGCCGAAGTTGGCAACCCGCGAATCGCCAACGTTGACCGACTGGCCGCCGGCGGTCACCGAGTTAGTCTGGATCTGCGCAGAGCGGGCCCAATTTATCGTGCTGGTGATCGCCGGATCGTAACTCACGCCGGCACCGTTGCTGGCCTGGGCGCTCAGCAAACCGGCATCCGCCAGGGGATACCCGTACCGCGAGACCTCAATGTCGATGTTATTTTCAAGCGCCATAGCGATCGCGTCGGAGAGCGAAAGATAGAGGTTTCCGGCGCGGATCAGGGAGTCCCCTCGTCCGCTGTTGGAAACACTGATAGGCGGGATATAACGAGTGCGGTAATTGTTCGTGAATCCGGAATACCAGTGTTCTCGCTCAGAGCTCAAAGTAGGTCCGCGATCGTTGAGCTGCTGGGAATAAACGCCGGGCGCTGCCATCAGCAGCACACACAGCAACGCGATGAAAGGCTTCAAATGTTTCATGACTAGATTGACCTCGAAGTTAATAACGACACCTACGGGATACTCGTTCCAGCGCTGCATCTCGAACGCCAGCACTATCGTATTGAAAAGAAAACCTATGGATATGTTCGCACTGTCCGGTTTTGGAATTCCGGCGTGCGAAACTGGGCCGCCGGGCATACCAGCGGCAGGACCAGGGACGCCCCACGCCGGTTACTCATACTTCAACGTTCTACTCATAGCGCAGCGCTTCGATGGGATCCAGAAACGCAGCCTTCCGCGCCGGGTAGAATCCGAAGAATACGCCCACCAGCGCCGAGAAGAAGAACGCGGCCAGGATCGAAGGCAGACTCACCAGAGTATTCCACCCAGCAAAGTAGGAAATTCCTAAGCTGGCTAAAACTCCCATGGCAATCCCCAGGCAGCCTCCCAATAACGAAAGCGTAACGGCTTCCACCAGGAACTGCGACAGAATATCGTTGGTTTTCGCGCCTACTGCCTGGCGCAGGCCGATCTCTTTGGTGCGTTCGGTCACCGACACCAGCATGATGTTCATGATGCCGATGCCGCCGACGATCAGCGATACCGACGCGATAGAGGCCAGCAGCAGGCCCATGATTTGAGTGGCCTGCTCCTGCGCGGCGGCCATCTCCTCCAGGCTGCGGACCTGGAAGTCGTTGTCCTCCGTGGCCTGGAGGCGGTGGCGCTGGCGCAACAGGGCCTCGATCTCATCCATGGCGTTGGCATTCCGCCCATCGCGGGCCTGCACCATGATCTGGCCGATTTGCTGCCAGTTGTTGGCCCGCCCGCCGCCCATGACTTTCTTCTTGGCGGTAGTGATCGGCATGATGATCAGATCGTCCTGATCCTGTCCGCTGGAATTCTGGCCCTTGGAGACCAGCGTTCCCACCACGGTGAAGGGCACCTTGCGGACACGAATGGTTTTGCCGATCGGATCCTCGCCGGCGAAAAGGTTATCGACCACGGTCTTGCCCAGCAGAGCGACCTTGTTGGTCGACTTGACATCGTCGGACGTGAACGGCTCGCCTTCTTCAATTCGAATGTCGCGAATGGTCAGGTAGTCAGGCGACACGCCGTAGATCCGCGTGCCCCAATTGTTGCTCCCGTAGACCACCTGCTGCTGGTTCTGCTGGATCGGCGAGGCATAGATCACGTCGGGACATTCTTCCCCGATGGCCCGGGCGTCATCTTCGGTCAGGGTCTGCGAATTGCCATTCCCGCTCCGGACGCCGCCGGTATTCTGACTGCCCGGCTGGACGATGATGACGTTGCTGCCGATGGAGGCAATCTGCTGATGGATGCGGTCGGTGGCGCCGCTGCCCACCGATACCATGGCGATCACGGCGCCTACGCCGATGATGATGCCGAGCATGGTCAGCGCGGAACGGAGCTTGTTCACACGCAGCGCGCGGAACGCGATTCTCATGCTTTGGAAGACCTTATTCATGCGACTGGTTCCTCTTCTTCCTCTACCACGTCGGGCATTTCCGCCAATTCCCGCTCGGCATTCCGTGGGTTGGTTACGGCCTCGTCCACCATGATGTGGCCGTCCTTGAACTGGATGATGCGGTTGGAATAATGGGCGATGTCGGGTTCGTGCGTCACCAGTACGATGGTGATGCCTTTCTCCCGGTTCAACTTCTGAAAGATACCCATGATTTCGACGCTGGTGCGCGAATCCAGAGCGCCGGTTGGCTCATCCGCCAGGATGAGCTGGGGATCGTTGATCAGGCTCCTGGCGATAGCCACGCGCTGCTGCTGGCCGCCTGAGAGCTGGCTGGGATGGTGATCGTAACGTTCCGCCAGACCCACCGCGGTGAGGGCCGCCATGGCGCGCTCCTTAAACTTGCTCTTGTCGCCGTCGCTGTAGAGCAGAGGCAGCTCGACGTTTTCCAAGGCCGATGTCCTGGCCAGCAGGTTGAACTGCTGAAACACGAACCCCACCTTGCGGTTGCGAATATCGGCCAACTGGTCCCGATCGAGTCCGCCGATATCGACGCCGTCGAGATAGTATTTTCCGCTGCTGGGCTTATCCAGGCAGCCTACGATATTCATTAGCGTCGACTTGCCGGAACCCGACGCTCCCATAATCGCGACCAGACTGCCGCGGGCGATGTCCAGCGATATCCCGCGCAGGGCGTGCACATGGTTATCACCCATGTGATAGGTTTTATGCAAATGCTCGATGCGGATGAGAGCAGATTCCACGAATCGTCCTCGCTGATGCTCTAAAACGGGAAGCCGCCCCGGCCGCCCTTGAACTGATTATTGTTGCCGCCCGGGAATCCGGGAGCGTTCTTATTCTGATTGCCGCCGGTCCGAACGCCTTCGATTCCAGTGACCAGCGTCTCGCCTTCTTTGAGATCGCCGCCCAGCATCGCAACAAAGTTTCCGTCGCTGACCCCGGTACGAATTCGCACCGCCTTGAGCTGGCCTTTTTCATCCAGCGTATAGACGGTCTGGAACTGCGGACGAGCGCCGCCGGCCTGGCCGCCCCGGCCCTGGCCGCCGCCACCATCGCCGCCGCGCCGGCCGAAACCGCCGCCCCCGCCGCCCCGGCCCTTGAACTGGCTGGGATCGAACTTGCCGTCGCCGCCCTTAAACTGGCTGGGATCGAACTTGCCATCGCCCTTGCCGGTCTTTTTGTCGGTGCTCTTGGCATCGGCCGGCAGAAGGTCGTCCGGCGGACGGAAGCGGAGCGCCGCGGAGGGAATCTTCAGCACTGAAGACAAATGGTCTGTGACCAGCCGGACGTTGGCCGTCATGCCTGGGAACAGCTTCATGTCGGGATTATCCACGGCGATCACCACGGTGTAGGTAATGACGTTTTGCACGTTGGTCGGTGAGTGGCGGATCTGCATTACAGTGCCGTGGAAGGTCTGCCCGGGATAGGCGTCCACTGTAAACGAGGCGTCCTGGTCCACCTGAACACGGCTGATGTCGGACTCATCGATGTTGGTTTCCACGTGCATCTTGGAAAGATCCTGCGCGATGCTGAACAGCTGCGGCGCCGAATACGACGCCTGGACGGTTTGACCCACGTCCATGTTCCGCGCGATCACCACGCCGTCGACCGGCGAACTAATGCGGGTATGATCCAGATCCAGCTGGGCGTTCTGCAGGTTCGCGTCCGCGGTGGCCACCTGAGCCGCCGCCGTGGCTCTCTGGGTTTCCGCCACCTGCTTCTGGGCTTTGACCGATTCGAGATTAGCCTGCGCGGACTTCACCTGCGCCTGGGCTGAATCCTGGCTGGCGATGGCCTGATCGTAGACCGCCTGGGCGCTGTCGCGCGCGTCCTGCGTCCCAATGCCATCGGTGAACATCTTTCCCTGCAAATCCAGTTTCCGCTTGGCATCTTTAACTTGAGACTCGGCACGCACTAACGCGGCCTTTTGGTTGGTGATGTTCAACTCGGCATTGGCGATGTCCAGATCCGCTTTCTTGACGCCCACTTCGGCGTTGGTAATCTGCGCCTTGGCACTATCCAGATTGGCTTTGGCCTGGTCCACCTTGGTCTGGAAGGGAGCCGGATCGATCTGAGCCACGAGTTGGCCTTTTTTGACCACGGAATTGAAATCCGCGTACAGCGCGGCGATATTGCCCGATACCTGGCTGCCCACGGCGACAGAAACCACCGCGGCCAGCGAGCCGGTTGCGGAGATCGCCGATTCGATGTCGCCCTTCTGTACCTTGGCCGTCAGGAAATCCGCCTTTTTCGAGCGATTGTAATAGGTGAAGCCAGCCAGGGCCAGCGCTGCAATCAGCAAGGTAAAGCCCACGAGCCATTTAAGCTTCTTCATCGTAGTAGACTACTCCCCAATGTTTTTTGTCTTCGATTAGAAATGACGACGGGAGACGGTACTGTTGTTACAGGGGGTGTATCGTCAAGATTGTTAAGTCGTACTCGCACTATTATATATGAAGAAACCGTGTCAGACTCTACTCTGCAAACATTTCGTGAGACGGGTGCCTATCTGAAGGGTCACTTTCGCCTCACTAGCGGCCTGCATTCCGGTGAATATCTTCAGAGCGCCCTGGTTCTCCAGCATCCCGATCTGGCCCAGCGGCTCGGCCGCGCATTAGCCGAGAGTATGCCAAAAGGCCAGGGGTCCATTGCCCAGATCGTAGTTTCCCCTGCACTGGGAGGCTTGATCATCGGCCACGAAGTAGCGCGGGCCTTGGGAGCCCGTTTTCTGTTCACAGAACGGGATCCGGCCGGCCCCGAAGGGAAAAGCTCAGCAAAGATGACCCTGCGGCGGGGTTTCTCCCTAACCCCGGGAGAGACGGCCGTGGTGATCGAGGACGTGGTCACCACCGGCGGCAGTACCCGGGAAGTCATTGAATTGCTGCAGGCTGCCGGAGTCCAGGTCCTGGCGGCGGGCTCGATCATTGACCGCAGCGGCGGGCGCGTCGACCTGGGGGTCCCCCGAGTGGCCCTGGCGACCCTCGACGCGGTCTCCTGGACGCCGGAGGAATGCCCGTTATGCAAGCAGGGTCTCCCGGTGGTCAAACCGGGCTCGCGCGCGACGGCATAAAGCGCCGCATGCGCCGAATTCGAATTACCGTCAGTTACGATGGCACGGACTATCACGGCTGGCAGGTTCAGCCCGGAGTCGCGACCATTCAGCGCGTGCTCGAAGGCGTTCTGTCGGAAATCGAAGAGGACGTGGTGCATGTGGATGGTTCCGGCCGTACCGACGCCGGGGTCCACGCACTGGCCCAGGTAGCGGCCTTCCGGCTGAGGAATCCCATCCCCCTTCCGAATCTCAAGAAGGCGATGAATCGCCTGCTGCCGCGCGATATCCGCGTGACGGAAACAGCCGAGGCGCACGAGAGCTTTCATCCGCGTTACGACGCCCTCGCTAAGACCTACGAATATCGCATCCTGCGGGCCGAGATTTGCCCGCCGTTCGATCGCAAGTACGTTTATCACTATCCCTATCCGCTGGATGAGGAGCGAATGACTCAGGCCGCCCGCCTGCTCGAAGGCGAACATGACTTTACCGCCTTCGCGGCAGCGGACCCGATCGATGGGCTCGGCCGGTCGAAGGTCCGGCGAATTTTTTCGTCTTGTCTGATGCTAGAGGGCGACCGCCTGATCTACCGCGTCCGCGGCAGCGGGTTTCTGAAGCACATGGTCCGCAACATCGTGGGTGTGCTGCTCGAGGCAGGGAAGGGAAACCTCGGGCTCGCGGGTATCGAGACTCGGCTAAAGCCGGGTTGCAAGATTCCCGCGGGTCCGTCGGCTCCGGCGAGGGGATTATTCTTGGTGAGCGTGGAATATGGGGAGCACGTCACGCGGGAGTAGAGGATTGCATAATTTCATCAGCTAATAGGAGCTTTGGAACAAACAAACTGGAAAAGCGGGGGTTCTTGGCGCTCAGCTTCTGAATCACCCAGCCGATGCAGTTTTATCCAGCAGCGGTTGGAGTCGAAGCATGATGGAGCGCTGTAGCAGAACCGGGTAGAGATGAACGACTGCGCCCGGCAACAACATCCATAGTGCCGCGCTCCACGGATGCCTGCTGAAGAGTGCGAGGAGGGCTAAGAGTACGTGAATGGCAAAGCAGATTCCGTGTGAGACAGCGGCGCCTCGCAGCGACTGTTCCAGGGAGAGTAAGCCCGCCCTCTTGCCGGAGAATCCCCGCAGAGGTTCGAGGACATGACGATTCCATCCGGAGACATCGAGCAGCCAGCCGAACACACCGACGCCAAGCATGCGATGGAGGAGGCGCTCGCGCGCAGGGACGCGGAACCATTGGCGAGGCACGCGTCGCATAACGGCGGGGGTGGGCACCACGACTCCAAGGGCACATGTTCCCCAGGCCACACTCACCGCATACCACGGAGTGGTTGCCGCGGCAACTTTGGATGCCGGGCCGAGGACGAACCAGAACACAGTTATATACGTGGCCCAGAACAGTAAGTATGTGAGGCGGAGCCAGACGCTCTGAAAGATGAAGTCAAAGGGGTTTGGTTTCGGTGACGGTTTAGCGCTCACAAGACGTTCCACTGGTCAAACTTATTTATACGGCATCAGGCACAAAACTGTTCCATCAAAGGCGTAGAAGCCGCGGGGCCCGCAATAGCTACCAGCTTGTAGTCGCATCCCCTCGTTAGCGTCTGAGAGTCCGGTAATGCCGATGCGACCGCCGCCACCGCGATCAACACCAGCGCCGGGTTGTTTTTGGTTAGTGTGGAATACGATCAGTCGTGACGCAGCGTCGTCATCGGATCAACCCGGACTGCGCGGCGGGCAGGAATGTAACACGCGGCGGCTGCAACGCCGGCGAATAGGACCGCCGATGCCGCCAGCGTCCACGGATCATTGGGACTGACTTCGAACAGCATCGTGCGCAAGGCGCGTGTGGCCGCGAGCGCGCCGCCGAGTCCGATCGCGATTCCAATCAGCGCCAGGATCATGCCATGTCCCAGGACCATCCTTAACACGTCGGTTTTCTGCGCGCCCAGCGCCATGCGGATTCCGATTTCCAGCGATCTACGGTTCACCATGTACGAGATCACGCCGAAGATCCCGATCGAGGCCAGCAGCAGAGCCAGCGCGGCGAATACGCCCATTAGCGCCATATTCGCGCGTTGTATGGAGAGAGCCTCGCCGAGCCGGTCTTGCATGGTGGCGACGTCGTAAACGGGCACATCCGGATCAATCGAGCGAATCGTGGTCGCGGCGGCCGCGGAAAGTGCGGCTCGAGGCAAACGTGAGCGAAGGACCAGAAGAATCTCGGATTCGGGAATCTGCCGGTACGAGACATAGATGGCGGGCTCAGCGGCGATTCGCAGACCTCCCTGGCGAACATTGCCCGCGATGCCGACGATCTGGTTCAGATCCTTGCTGCCGCCGAAAGTGATGTTCCTGTCCAGTGCATCTTCGCCGGGGAAGAACCGGTCGGCGAACGCGCGATTGACGATGACCGCATGTGGCGAACTGTCGCGGTCCGCCTCCGTAAATGCACGGCCGCTCAGCAACGGAATCCGCAACGTCTCAAAGTAGTTCGAACTCACGCCCGTGACGGGGATCGACGGCCTGCCTCCGGGAGGCGGCGCCGGACGCCCATCGACCCAGGTACCGGCCCGAATGCGTGCGCCGATGAGCGGCAAACCTCCTCCGATCGCTGCGTTTTGCACTCCGGGAATCGCCGCCGCACGTTCCAGAAGTTGCGAAAGGAAAGTAGCTCTGCTCTGGTCGGTCGCATACTTACGCGCCGGAAGCGCGATCCGAAGCGTCAGCACTCCGTCCGGATCGAAACCCGGATCGAGCGACGCCATGCGCGCGAAACTCCGTACTAGCAGCCCCGAGCCCGCCAACAGAACCATGGCGACAGCGACCTCGGCGATCACCAGACCGCGATGAAGGCGGTGGTGGCTGCCAGGCTCGCTGGTGCGGCTGCTACCTTCCTTGAGAGTCACGTCCAGGCGCGTCTGGCTCGCAGCCAGAACCGGCGCCAGGCCGGTCACGATTCCAGACATAATCGCGATGGCCAGCGTAAAGGCCAGTACCGGTGGATCGATGCGGATCGTATCGGCCAGGTGAAGGCCAGCCGGAAGGAAGGAGCGGATCAGATGCAACGCCCCATATCCCAGAGCCAATCCTGCCACACCGCCGAGCGCACTCAGCAACAGACTCTCCGTCAGCAATTGGCGCGTAATGCGGGCGCGCCCCGCTCCCAGCGCAGTCCGCAAGGCCATTTCCTTGCGCCGCGCGATGCCGCGTGCGATCTGCAAATTGGCGACGTTCAGGCATCCGATCAGCAGCACCATAGCGACGGCTGCCTGCAGAACCAGAACAGCCCTGCTGACGCCGCCGGTAAGCCACTGGCGCAATGGGATCAAGCGGATTTCCATATCTTTGCGCATGGTCACGAATTGCGGAGGTTCTTCCGACGCCGTGCGCCGAACCAATTCGGCCAGCTCAGTATGAAGCGCCTCGACTGTGACGCCTGGTTTGACCCTTGCCATCACCCGCAATAACCGAAGGTCCCGCTCACGCCAGCCGGGGTTGAGATCAAGGCCCAATGGGAGCAGGAGCTCCTGGCCGAAATTGTTATCGGGGAATGCGAAGGTAGCGGGTAGAACGCCGATCACTGTGCGACCGCCGCCGTCCAATTCGATCTGTTTGCCGATGATGTCGGATGATCCGCCAAAGTGACGCTGCCAAAGCGCGTAGCCTAGAATCACCACCGGCGCCGCGCCCGGGCGATCTTCCTCTGGAGTGAAATTGCGTCCTAGTGCGAGCTGGACCCCCAGCATGTCCAGGAGCCCGGCGGTGACCACCGTTCCGTTGAGGCGTACGGCGTCGCCGCTGGTAGTGAGGGTCAGGTCTCCTCCACCTCCGTAGGCCTGGATGCCATCCAGCAGTCGGGCATGAACCTGCCAGTTCACGAAATCGGGGCTCGGCGGACCGGGAGCGTACGGCTCGTGCGGCCAGAACTCGGTGACGTAGACCAGGCGGCTGGCGTCCCTGTAAGGCAGATCGCGCAGGAGCAGCGCGTTCACTATGCTGAACAGCGCGGTATTCGCGCCGATGCCCAAGGCCAGCGTGAGAACCGTGACTGCGGCGAAACCTGGATTCCGCTGCAGGGTGCGAAGGGCATAGCGAAGGTCGGCGGCAAGCGCGTCGAACCAGGCTCCGGTGCGGCTCGCGCGAACCTGTTCCTTGACCTGTTCGATGCCGCCCAGTTCGATGCGGGCGGCGCGCTCGGCCTCGGTGCGCGGGATGCCGCTTCGCGCTTTCTCGTCGGCGAGTATGTCGGCGTATGTGCGGATCTCCTGGTCGAGATCGTGTTCGACCTGGCGTCGCCGCAAGAGGTTGCGGAGGAGGGCGCGGAACATCTAGCGAGCCTCCAAGGCGCTGCGGATGGCCATCGCAACCTTGTCCCAACGAACCTTTTCCAGGCCCAGCCTTTTAGAACCGGACTTAGTGAGACGGTAATACTTGGCTTTGCGATTAGTTTCGGACTCACCCCATTCCGCGGCGAGCCAGCTCTGCTCCTCCATCCGGTGCAGCGCGGGGAAGAGCGATCCAGGCATTACGCGGAACGTCCCGCCCGTGATCTGCTCGATGCGCCGGGAGATTCCCAGGCCATGCTGCGGTCCCAGCGAGAGCGTCTGGAGAATCAGCAGGTCCAATGTTCCGGGCAGTAGATCTTCGGCAGCCATTTCCTATCGATAGCCTATACGGAGCCGTATAGAGAGTCAATAGGGCGTTCAGTTCCTGAGAATCTTCACCGGATCCATATTCGCGGCACGCAGGCCCGGCAAGGCCGATGCGACCGCTGCCACGGCTATCAACACCAGCGCGGCGAGCAGGAACGTAACCGGATCGCCCGGCGGGACGCCGTAGAGCATCGTCCGCAAAAGCCGCGTCACGCCCAGCGCGACAAGAAGTCCGATGGCGGCTCCCGCGGCTGCCAGATACACGCCTTCGCGGGTTACGTCGCCGAATATCGTTCGCGGAGTCGCGCCCAACGCGGCCCGGATCCCGATCTCGGTGCGCCGCAGCGACACGCTGTAAGCCATCACGCCATAGAGCCCGACCGCGGCCAGCAGCAGAGTCGTGGCCGCGAAGCCTGCCAGCACGAATCCCCAGGAGCGCTGCTGCCAGAGCGTCTCATTCATCAGAGCGTCCATAGTCTTCATCTCGTCGATGCCCGTTTCGGCGTCTACCGATGCAACCGCCTGGCGGACGGCATTTTCGAACCCGGCAGGCGAACCTTGAAAGCGAATCGCCACATACGCGCTCTCGAATTCCCATTGGGAGGACGGATAGTACATCTCGATACCGTCGAATTGTTCGTCCGCCTTGTAGCGGACGTTGCCGACCACGCCCACCACGCGTGACCACGGATCGGCCATGCCGTTGGTGTTATGGCGGACCTGGCCTCCGATCGGACTGCGTCCC
>Ga0105237_10007974_pt1 | contig 11534 bp, 6 predicted proteins | sample KBSC24metaG_FD_81520 | JGI IMG/M metagenome (GOLD analysis project Ga0105237, IMG submission 81520) | Corn rhizosphere microbial communities from Kellogg Biological Station, Michigan, USA - KBS C2-4 metaG | ecosystem: Host-associated > Plants > Roots > Rhizosphere > Soil | place: Michigan, USA... | reverse complement strand
TGACCGGGGATTGATCCCCGAGATACGGCCATTATTCTCCGAGCATGGCGGTGTGAAGGCGGAGGTGGCGACGGCATTGGGATTAAAGCGCGGTATACCGGTGACGTATAAGGCCGGGGATCAGCCTAATAATGCTTTGTCCTTAAATGTGCTCGAGCCGGGAGAGGTGGCAGCGACGGCGGGCACGTCGGGAGTGATATATGGGGTGAGTGATCAACTGACCTATGATCCGGGGTCGAGGGTGAATAGTTTTGCGCACGTCAATTATAGACCGGATGCCAGGCGGGTGGGGGTGTTATTGTGTATCAACGGGACGGGGATATTGAACCGGTGGTTGCGGGATCTGGCGCGTGGTGTTGGCGGCGGCGCGAGCGTTGGCGGCTGGGATTATGTGCGGTTGAATGAAGAGGCGTCGCGTATCGGGGCGGGGAGTGCCGGGTTGAGCATCCTCCCTTTCGGGAATGGGGCCGAGCGGATCTTTTATAACCGGATCATTGGGGCGCAGCTGTTGGATATCGATCTGAATATTCATGGGGCTGCTCATTTATATAGGGCCGGACAGGAAGGGATCGCCTTTTCTTTCCGGTATGGATTGGATATTATGCGGGGCAGTGGGATGAACCCTTCGGTGATCCGGGCGGGCCGGGCGAACATGTTCCTGAGTCCTGTGTTTGTAGAGGCTTTTGTGAATGCTACCAATGTGCCGGTGGAATTGTACAATAGTGACGGGAGTGTGGGGGCGTCGTTGGGGGCTGGCATCGGAGCAGGAGTTTTCAGGGATGGGAAAGAAGCGTTTGCGGGGTTGAAGCCGGTGCAATTGGTCGAGCCGAAAGCGGCGGGTGTGTATGACGCGTTGTATGGGAAATGGAAGGGGCTGCTCGGGAAATTCCTATGAGAAACAGCTATAGAAGCCAGAAATTTATTTAAACAATATAAACAATAAGTTATGCCAGTTATCACCGGACAAAAGGAGTTCTTCAAGGGAATAGGACAGATAAAATATGAAGGACCCGGAACGGACAATCCTCTTGCTTATCGCTGGTATGATGCTAACAGGGTAGTGGCAGGAAAGACGATGAAGGAGCATTTACGTTTTGCCGTTGCCTATTGGCATTCTTTTGTCGGCAACGGGGGTGATCCATTTGGGGAGCCTACGCATATATATCCCTGGAACGAGAATGCGGATGCTGTTACGAGGGCAAAGGACAAGATGGATGCGGCCTTTGAATTTATTACGAAGCTGGGTCTGCCTTACTACTGTTTTCATGACGTAGACGTGGTCGACTATACCAATGACGTGACGGATAATGAGAAGCGGTTGCAGGCTCTGGTAGCTTATGCGAAAGAGAAGCAGGCTGCGAGCGGTGTCAAGTTATTATGGGGTACTGCCAATCTTTTTTCCAACAGGCGGTATATGAACGGGGCGGCTACCAATCCGGATTTTCATGTGTTGGCGCATGCCGGCGCGCAGGTAAAGACGGCGTTGGATGCGACGATCGCCTTAGGGGGAGAGAACTATGTCTTCTGGGGCGGCCGGGAAGGGTATATGAGCTTGCTGAATACCGATATGAAACGGGAGCAGGAACATCTTGCCCGGTTCCTACACACGGCAAAGGACTATGCGCGCAAGCAGGGATTCAAGGGAACTTTCTTTATCGAGCCCAAACCTTGTGAGCCGACCAAACACCAGTATGATTATGATGCGGCGACGGTGATAGGTTTTTTGCGGCAGTATGATCTGTTGAAGGATTTTAAGTTGAATCTGGAAGTTAATCATGCGACGTTGGCGGGACATACTTTTACGCATGAACTACAGGTGGCTGTCGATGCCGGATTGCTTGGCTCGATGGACGCTAACAGGGGAGACTATCAGAATGGTTGGGATACCGACCAGTTCCCCACCAATCTCAATGAACTGACGGAGGCCATGCTTATTATATTAGAGGGCGGCGGTTTTCAAGGCGGCGGTATCAATTTCGATGCCAAGCGCAGGCGGAACTCTACCGATGACGCTGACCTCTTCCATGCGCATATCGGAGGCGTGGATACCTTTGCCAGGGCGTTGGTGGTGGCAGAGACTGTGCTGAGCCAATCGGATTATAAAAAGATCAGGGCGGAGCGGTATTCTTCTTTCGATGGCGGTAAGGGGGCTGCTTTTGAAAAAGGGGCGCTTAGTCTGGAGGATCTGCGGGAGTTTGCGGTTGCTAACGGCGAGCCAAAAGTAATCAGCGGACGGCAGGAGTATCTGGAGAATATCATCAACAGGTTTATATAAATAAAATAGTATATGAACAAATGGCCGGCATAATGGATGTATGTCGGTCATTTGTATTATTTTAGAGACTTCGTTAAAAAACAACACATCGCTACCATATGCAAATGTTACAATCGCTGGATTACGTCGTTTTCTTCATTTACTTTTTGATCGTTGCGTTCTACGGCTGGTGGATATATAACCGGAAAAAGGCTGCTCAGGCCAGTTCCAAAGATTATTTCCTGGCGGAAGGTTCACTGACCTGGTGGGCCATTGGCGCTTCGCTGATCGCTTCCAATATCTCTGCGGAGCAGATGATCGGCATGAGCGGATCGGGTTTCCGGCTGGGGCTGGCTATTTCCACCTATGAATGGATGGCGGCAGCAACTCTGGTGATCGTGGCGATCTTTTTTATCCCGGTGTATCTGAAGAACAAGATCTATACGATGCCGCAATTTCTAAGTCAGCGGTATAATGAGACGGTGGCGATGATCATGGCGATCTTCTGGCTGGCGTTATACATCGTGGTGAACCTGATGTCTATTCTGTATCTGGGGGCGTTGGCGGTGAGCAGTATTTCGGGGATAAATATTTATACCTGTATCTTTCTGCTGGCGACATTTTCAATTGTGATCACGCTGGGCGGGATGAAAGTTATCGGGTATACGGATGTGATCCAGGTGTTTTTCCTGATCCTGGGCGGGCTGGTAGCTACCTATATCGCGTTGCACCTGGTAGCCGAGAAGTCTGGCCAGACGGGGTTGCTGAACGGGTTCAAGATATTGACATCGACGGCCAACGATCACTTTCATATGATCTTTAAAAAAGACAATCCCAATTATGTGAGTCTGCCGGGACTGACGGTGCTCATCGGGGGGATGTGGATCGTGAATCTGAACTATTGGGGTTGTAACCAATATATCACACAGCGGGCGTTGGGGGCTGATCTGAAGACGGCTCGAAGCGGTATCCTGTATGCGGCTTTTTTGAAGCTGCTGATGCCGGTGATCGTGGTGTTGCCGGGTATCGGGGCCTATGTGCTGTATCAGAAGGGGATGTTCCATGCTGAGATGCTGAGCTCTTCCGGCGCGGTGGATGTGAACAAAGCCTATCCCAGTCTGATGACCTTATTGCCTGCCGGGTTTAAGGGGATCGCTTTTGCTGCGCTGACGGCTGCGATCGTCGCTTCGCTGGCGGGTAAGGCGAATAGTATCGCGACTATTTTTACGCTGGATATTTACAAGAAGGCGATCAATAAAAATGCAGAGGAGAAGAAGCTGGTAATTACGGGCAAGATCACGGTGATCGTATCGATGTTGCTGGCGGTGCTGATGTCCCTGGTGATCGGTGAGAAGCTGATGGGTGAGGGTAAACAGGGTTTCAATTATATCCAGGAGTATACGGGTTTTGTATCCCCCGGGATATTTGCGATGTTCCTGCTGGGCTTCTTTTGGAAGCGGACGACTTCGAATGCGGCCATGTTTGCGATGATCGGTGGTCTTATGCTGTCCATTGTGCTGAAGTTCCTGCCGTTGTGGACGAACCTGAGCTGGTTGACGCCATATGGGTTTTACCAGGTGAATCCGGATAATCATGGCGCGTTCGAAATACCATTTCTGGACCGTATGGGGTTTGTATTCCTTTTCTGTATTGCGGGTATGGCCATCATCAATTTCAGGGAGAACAAGCGGGGTGTGAAAAGCAAGGGGCTGGAGGTCGATGCGAGCATGTTCAAGGTGTCCAAAGGGTTTGCGATAGGGGCGTTGGTGATATGCGCGCTGTTAATTACGTTATATACCGTGTATTGGTAGACGATATTAGTGAAATGAAAAGGGGCGCCTGCTTTTATCAAGAGGCGCCCCTTTTTTTTGTGTGTGGTTACCAAATGTTGACACGCAGGCTGTCGGCCCGGAACATTTTGTCGCCGTATTTGACATGGAATGCCTGATAGAATTCGGGAATATTTACGACTGGTCCGTTGACCCTTTCTTTGGCAGGGGCGTGGACGTCTGTCATCAACTGTGAAGCCAGGGCTTCTTTTCTTTGCTGGTACATCCAGCCGTAGGCATAGCCGAGGAAATACCGTTGGAGGGGAGTGAGGCCGCCAATCTTTTCATTTTTTGCATAGGCGGCTGTTTTCTTGAATGCATCCAGGCCGATGAGGAGTCCGCCGAGATCGGCGATGTTCTCGCCCTGGGTAGCGTCACCATTGACGTGCAGGGTATCGACAGGATTGAATTCAGAGAACTGGCGGATGATAAAAGCTGCCCGCTGGCGGAATTGTCTTCCATCTTCGGGCTGCCACCAGTCGTGGAGGTTGCCGCTGGCGTCGAACTGGCGTCCTTCGTCGTCGAAGCCATGGGTGATCTCATGGCCGATGGTAGACGCGGCTGCATATCCATAGACGAAACCATCATCCAAGTCGCTGTCTTTTTTGCCGGGTACGGCGAACTGTCCGGCGGGCAGCACGATCTCGTTGTTGCTGGGATTGTAATAGGCGTTATATGTCTGGGGGGACATATTCCATTCCGTGCGATCGACGGGTTTGCCTAATTTGTTAAACTCATGATGGCGCCACCAGGTGGCTGATCGCTGCATGTTGAGGACGAAAGGGCCGCGATCGATGTTAAGTGCGCTGAAATCCTTCCATTTGTCCGGATAGCCTACTTTTTTGGTGATATGGGCCAGTTTGTCCAGTGCCTTGTGTTTGGTACTGTCGCTCATCCAGGTGAGCTTCTCAATCCTTTCCTTATAGGCGGTGCGGATGGCTTCTACCATATCGCTGTACCGTTGTTTGGCTTCGGGCGGGAAATATTCTTTTACGAACAGTTGTCCCAGCGCTTCGCCCATTGCCCGTCCTTCTGCATCCAGGACCCTTTTCCAGCGGGGGCGGGGAGCGGTGGCGCCGGAAAGGCTGCGACGGTAGTCAAACAAATTGGTATATGTGGTTTTGTCGAGGAAAGGAGCAGACGACATGACCAGGTGGAATTGCAGGTAGTTTTTCCAGTCCTGAATATTTGTGTGTGTAAGTTCTGTGTTAATCGCGCTGAAGAATTCCGGTTGGCCAATGATGATAGAGTCGACGGTTGTGATGCCGACGTTGTGGAACCAGTCGTTCCAGGAGATGGCCGGGGTCAATTTCTGGAGGGAGGTCCGGCTTAGCTTGTTATAATTTTTAACTGGGTCGCGAAGTTCGGCCAGTTTGCGGGAGGCTTTGGCGATGCGGGTTTCCAGTTGGAAGACGGCGCCCGCTTTAGCCTGGGCGGCGGCGCTGTCGTTGTCTAATTGTTGAAAGGTGAGGAAAAGGTAGTGTTGGTAGGCTTGCCGGACTTTTACGGATTTGGCGTCGGTGTTAAAATAATAGTCGCGGTTGGGCATGCCGAGCCCGCCTTGCGAGAGTTGGAAGGCCATCACCTCGCTGTTTTTGGCATCCTGGTCGACGCCGTCATCGAAGATAACGCCGATGTTCTTTTCGTGAAATTGTGCGGCGGTGCGCAGCAGATCGGCGGTGGTGCGTATGGCCTGGATGGAATCGAGGTCGGCTTGTAAGGGTTTTAGTCCCTGCTGTTCTACTGCAGCCGAGTCCATGCCGGAGGTCCATAGGTCGCCTATCTGTTGTGAAACGGTACCGGCTGGTGCATTGGCGGTGGCGGCTTTTTCGTTGATACTTTTCAGACGTTGATAGATATCTTCTTGTACCAGCTGTCCGATGCCCCAGCTGCTTTCTTCGGGCGGGATGGTGGAGTTCCTGATCCAGCCGCCGTTGGCGTAATCGAAAAAGTCGGCGGCAGGATTGACGGTAGTGTCGAGATCTTGTGCGAGAAAATCAGTGGCTGTTGGTTTCTCTTCGTGGTGACAGGCTGCCAGGGACAGGGCGAAAACTGGCAGTAAGCGATAAAGTTTCATGGTATCTTGTATTAAGTAGGGTACAAATATTAACGGTAACGCGGTGCTTTCCACTTAAATCTTGATCAGTGGAGATTTGGGAAGATAAATGGAGAGCGGGGGTGGGGGTGGTTGGGTATAATGGGGTTTCGGCCAGATGGGATAGGCTTGATGTTTGGCCCAGATGGCATAGGCCCCAACGCCGCTGTGCATTATCTTGGCTTTGGGGGGAGATGCGTGAGACTAACCATGCAATGCGGCTTATGGGGTATGCCATCTGGCCTTAGTCGCTAAGGGGGTGAGTGGGAGGAGTTATTTGCAGCAGTCTTTTTTCCGGGTGAAAAGAGCTTTTAGGAGGCGTAATAATATGGAAGAGATAGATCTCATCGGGTGTGTGAAGTTATATAATCGATCACCGAACCCACGGTAGTGAGTTTCTCCGCCTCTTCATCGCTGATCTTTACGCTAAATTCTTTTTCAATTTCCATAAATGTCTCGAGTACATCGAGGGAGTCGAGGCCCAGATCGGCCGAAAAGGAGGCGGTTTCTACCAGGACTGATTCTTCGACGCCGAGTTTTTGGTGAATGATGGTTCTGACCCTGGCGGCAATGCCGGATTTCTTGCTAGTAAGAGTATTCATAACTATTTCTTTTTAAGGGGGTTGGGGGTTAATCCATTGGCAAGGCAACCGGGGTGAGAGTACACAAAGATAGTTCGAAAGAATGATTTTTTTTAGTCTTATTTTGTGCCCCTGCTGGACGGAATTCCAGAGAAAATACATGATGAATACGCCCAAGAAAACAATAATCGTTCCAGCGACTGCCGTGGGGGGAGCGCCAGGCGCCGCTGGTGTTTCGCGAAAGAAAGAGCAGCCGGTGAAAGTAGGGGTTTTATTGAATTTTGGTCAGGAGAAGAAAGGAGGGATGGCGGTGGAGTTATTGCTGGTGATGGATAAAAAAGAGGGAAGAAGTTATCAGCGTATCCCGCTGACGGGGGCTTTGTACTCCACTTATTTGCCGGCCTTGCCGCCGCCGGTGGCTGGTGTGCTTCGGAAATTGGCCGATAGTTCCCTGATAGAATGTCTGGTGCGCGGAGGCTACGGGTGGTTGAGGGATGTGGATAAACCTTTTGACAATCTGGACGAGCGGCATTATGTTCTGTTGCGGCAATGGGTGGGGGAGGTGTTACAGGAGCTGAAGCCGTTGACGCCTGCCATTCCATTGTTATTCTATATCCCGCCGGGAGAATCTTTTTTGCATGCCAATGTCAAACCGGCGGCTATCAGTGTCGCCACTCCATCCTTACAGTTCGTACTGGAAAGGGAGGCGGGGCATCTGAATTTACGTTGTTCCGTTGTGATCAATAACGGCGTTTTTCCACTGGAGGATTTTCAGCGGGTGCCATATTTCCTGAAGAGCGGCAATGAATACTTTCTTTTGCGGAAAGAGGATATAACCGTGCTGGATGAATTGGCTTCGGGTGCTCTGCAGGCAAAGGAAGAGGGGTTGCCCCGATATCTGGCGACGGTAGTGCGGCCACTGGCAGAGCGTTATCCTATCAATATGGATGCCGTGATCCGTGTGGAGACCGTTGATGTCTCGCCTGTGGGAAGGGTGTATGTGAGTGAATTGAATGAGAATTTTTTGCTGATCAAGCCCAAGTGGCTGTATGCAGATCATGAGCTGGAAGAAGGTGAAGAGGTGGAAACGCGTGTAGAGCAAGAGGACCGGGTGGCGGTGATTTCCCGTAAAAAAGAGGCGGAGCAGCAATTGATGGATGTGCTGAAGGAACTGCATCCGAAGTTCGGGGGCCAGAGCAATGGTTATTTCTATCTGAATTTCAAGGAAGCGCTGGAGAAAAGCTGGTTCCTGCAGTTCTATCACCGGATGCAGCAAATGGATATCCCGGTGCTGGGTATGAATAAGCTGCGGAAGTTCAAGTATAATACCAACGTGCCGCAGTTCGAGATACTAACGGGGCGGAGCATTGACTGGTTCGATCTGACGATCAGGGTCAGCTATGGCGACCTGGTGGTGCCGCTAAATGAGTTGAGAAAGGCCATTCTGGGACGGCAGGATTATATCCTGTTATCCGATGGCAGCCTGGGGATGTTGCCAAAAGAGTGGCTCGATAAATATTCGTTGTTGTTGCGGATGGGGCAGATGCGTGAGGGGGGGCTGCGTTTACCGACGATACATTGGGGTATTCTACAAGAGTCGGGCGGGGGAGACGAAGACCTGAAGCGCGAGTTGGAAGAGAAAAAGCGGCGTTTGCTGGAAGTGGACAGAGACAGGACCTGGCCTGTGCCGGTGGCTGTGAAGGCTAACCTGAGAGATTACCAACTGGGTGGGTTCCAGTGGATGTGTCTGCTGGACGAGATGGGCTGGGGCGGCTGTCTGGCGGATGACATGGGACTGGGCAAGACCTTGCAGACGCTGAGTTTTTTGCAACATTTGACAGACACTTATCCGGACGAGACCCATCTTGTCGTATGTCCGACATCGTTGTTATATAACTGGGAGGGCGAGCTGAAGAAATTCGTGCCGGGACTGGACTGGCATATTCATTATGGCGCGGACAGGGAATTGGATGAGGAGACATTCCGGAGGGCGCATGTGATCATTACCAGTTATGGAATGGTGCGCAATGACATCGAACATTTTTCCCGGTGGAAGTTCGGGTATGTCATTCTCGATGAAAGCCAGGCCATCAAGAACCCGGCGTCGCAGGTGAGAAAGGCGATACAGCAGCTGGATGCGCGCAACCGGCTGGCGCTGAGCGGGACGCCGGTGCAGAATAATACATTCGATCTATACGCGCAGATGGATTTCCTCAATCCCGGAATGTTGGGGAGCGCTGATTTTTTTCGCGGTGAGTTTGCGACGCCTATTGATCGGAATGGGGACAAAGAGGCTGCGTTACGGCTGAGGAAGCTGGTCTACCCTTTCATTTTGCGCAGGACGAAAGAGCAGGTGGCAAAGGACCTGCCGGACAGGACTGAAATGATATTGTGGTGCGAGATGGGGGATGAGCAGCGAAAGATATATAATAGTTTTAAGGAGCATTACCGGGAGAGTATACTGGACCGTATAGCCGAAGATGGCGTGGGGAAGAGTAGTATTTATATTTTGGAAGGCCTGACGAAATTGCGGCAGATATGCGATAGTCCGGCGATGTTGAAGGATGCCGCCTATCCGAATGTTTCCGCGAAGCTGGAGGAATTGACCCGCGAGATAGAGGAGAATACGGGAAACCACAAGGTGCTGGTGTTCTCGCAATTTACGTCGATGCTGGGATTGATACGGGAGGCGCTGGAAGCGCGGGGCGTCGCATATTTATACCTGGATGGGAGCGTTTCGGCGGAGGCGCGTAAGGTGTCGGTAGAGAAGTTCCAGTCGTCTCCGGACATACGGGTGTTTCTCATCAGTCTGAAAGCTGGCGGGGTTGGATTGACATTGACGGCGGCGGACTATGTATACCTGGTAGACCCATGGTGGAATCCGGCGGCGGAGCAGCAGGCCATCGACCGGAGTCATCGTATCGGGCAGGAGAAGAAAGTGTTTGCATACCGGATGATCTGTAAGGATTCGGTGGAGGAAAAGATATTGCAGTTACAGGAGAGGAAGAGAGCGTTGGCGGCGGATCTAGTGTCCGACGAGGGAGGATTTGTGAAGCAGCTGACGGGTGAGGATGTGGCATATTTGTTTAGTTAAGAGGTAGCATAGGCGCGGCGTTATTTAAATTTCAGGTTCAGCGATATGACGTCTGATACAAGATCGGTAGTCTGGGCATAGTGTCCATACCGGATGTCCAGTGTATTCAGGTGGGTGCCGAATATGCCTTTTGGCGGTGCGAGGCGGATGCCTGTCCCGAAAAAGTTACTGGAAAAGGCCGAAAGGGCATAGTTGCTGGTATAGTAGGTGTCGGAGGCGCTGTGTTGTTCGTAGGGGGCAAAGTAGTTGGCGCTGGTCTGTACGTAGTATCGATAAAAAGGAGATATGGAGAAGAAGGGGGTGATCTTGACGGGGACTTCCAGACTGGCTGTATGAGACCGGATGCCCCAGTTGTCTATATAGTAACGATAATAGGTTTTGAGGATGATATTGTCTCCCAGAAAATAATTGAGCCGCAGGCCGATGGGTAATTTGAGGCGCTGTGACGGCAGCTTTTCAACGGTATCTTTTCCGTCCGTGAAATATACGCGGTGAAAGGGGAGGCCGAGATAGCCGTTCTGTGCTACACCGTCGAGCCCGATGCTAGCCTGCATCCGGGTATTGATCACCTGGGACCAGGACAGGGCCGCCGTATAGGTATTCCGTGGGCTGGAGGGGGTACTACTTTTTGTGCTGGTGGCGCCGCCGGGGTAAATGGCTTCGCGCTGACCGCTGGCCGTTGTAACATAGATAACGGAATCAGAGGTGTTGGTTGTGGCTTCCGGGATGAGTTCAGAGGGGTAGATGAGTTTTACCTGATCGAAATAGCCGGTGACTTTGGCATTGAATTCACCGTTGTTGTTTGTCTTTTTGATGAATTGGGCATCGAGGGCAATGGATTTATAGTTGTACTCGTTGGAATAGTAGGCGCCCAGTCCGAAACCGGCGCCTTTCTTTTCATTTTCAATGAGCCAGTTGACCGATGGATAGATACGTGTTCCGCCAGTTTTGGATGCGCCGGTCTTGGAAATATAAGCCTGGGATGCGGCGGTATGGTGGTCGAGTCCCAGACCAACTGTGAGGGTATTTTTCCGGCTATGTCCGTCCCAGCCGACAAACTGTAGTTCAAGCCCGTTGGCAAGATCGGTTACTTTTTCAGAGCCGATGCCGCCCTGGATGGAGGAGTGGTCCCCCGACTGGGTATAATAACTCGATACAAGGTTGATCTCGTCAAGGTGAAGACGTTTTTGTTTGAAACCGGAAGAATCCTTTTTGGACACCTGTGAAAAAGCATGTAAGAGCAGCAGGTGTATGCCAATGACGGTAAGACAGATCTTTCTCATGTGTTGTTTTTTGTGGGATGCGCCTTCCCGGTAGGATTGGAAATTTTAGGTGAACCGGATATTGTCCGATGTATGTATATGGTTGTCGTCGTCGATGATGATGGCTTCGATGTCTTTTATCTGGTTGATCATATCCAGTCCGGCTGTTATACCCATGATCATAACGGGGGTCGCCATAGCGTCCGCTATTTCGGCATTGGGGCTGATGATGGTTACGCTTTGGATGCCCGTTACCGGCAAACCTGTGCGGGGGTTGATGGTATGGGAGTATTTTTTTCCATTGATGAGGATATATTTCTCATAGTTGCCGGAGGTAGCTACGGCCATGTCGGTGATATTCATGAGGGAGAACACCTGGTTCGCGGCTGCGGGGTTGGCGATGCCGATGGTCCAGGGCT
>Ga0105237_10007973_pt1 | contig 11534 bp, 6 predicted proteins | sample KBSC24metaG_FD_81520 | JGI IMG/M metagenome (GOLD analysis project Ga0105237, IMG submission 81520) | Corn rhizosphere microbial communities from Kellogg Biological Station, Michigan, USA - KBS C2-4 metaG | ecosystem: Host-associated > Plants > Roots > Rhizosphere > Soil | place: Michigan, USA... | reverse complement strand
TGCATCCGCTCGACGCCTACCCGGTCCTGCTTGAACACGCCGCCACCAACAAATCGCCGGAGAAGGAGGAAATCTTCCGCTTCAAATGGAATGGCCTCTTTTATCTCACGCCAAACAAAGAGGCGTTCATGGCGCGCCTTCGGATTCCGGGCGGACTAATTCGCACTTTCCAGCTCCGCGAACTCGCCAATGTCGCGAAGGAGCTGACCACGGGCTACGTGCAGATCACCACCCGCGCCAATCTCCAGATGCGGCTTATCCAGCCCAAGGACACGCCGGATTTTCTGCGGCGAATCCAGTCCGTCGGACTGCACACGCGCGGGGCCGGGGCGGATAACATCCGCAACCTCACGGCCAATCCGACTTCCGGCATCGACCCGGAGGAAATCATCGATGTCATGCCGTTCTGCGCGGAGATGGGGCAGATCATTATCAACGATCGCTCGTTCTACGATCTGCCGCGCAAATTCAATATCGCCTATGACGGCGGCGGCTTGATCGGTACCGTCGAAGACACCAACGACATCGGCTGCAAGGCCGTGCGCGTGGGCGATGAAGTAATGTTCCGCATCGCCCTCGGCGGCGCGACCGGCCACAAGGCCTTCGCCCGCGACCTCGGTGTGCTCGTGAAGCCGGCGGAGTTGAACAAAGTCGTCGCCGCCGTGGTGCGCGTTTACATTGCGAACGGCAACCGGACCGACCGAAAGAAGGCGCGCCTCAAGCACCTGCTGGAAAAGTGGACGCTCGAGCAATACCTGGAAGAAACGGAAAAGGTGCTCGGCTATGCTCTCCCGCGCGCGCCGCTCGATCCGGCGGCCATCCAATACCCGGGCCAGAAGCTCGCGCATTCGCATGTGGGCGTGTATCCGCAAAAACAAAAGGGCCTGAACTATATCGGCGTGGCGCTCCAGGTCGGACACCTTACGCCGAAGCAAATGATCCGCATCGCGGAGATCGCGGACCTCTATGGCTCCGGCGAAATCCGCCTGACCGTCTGGCAGAATTTCATCATCCCCAATGTGCCTGACGCCTTCGTCGAGACGGTGAAGAAAGCGCTGGTCAAGGCTGGCCTGCACTGGAAGCAGTCGCATCTCCGCAGCGGTCTCATCGCGTGCACGGGCAACTCGTATTGCAAATTTGCCCAGGCCAATACCAAGGGCCACGCCCTCGCCCTCGCGGATTACCTCGAAAAAAAGATCACCCTCGATCAGCCGGTAAACATTCACCTCACCGGGTGCCCGAACTCCTGCGCGCAACATTACATGGGCGATATCGGCCTGCTGGGCACCAAGGTGAAAATCATGGGCGAGAGCGTGGATGGCTACCATGTGTTCGTCGGCGGCGGCTTCGGGGCCACCCAGGCCGTCGGCCGCCAGGTCTTCACCGGCGTGGCTTTCGAAGATTTGAAGCTGACCCTCGAAAAAATGCTCAAAGGCTACCACCGGCATCGCACTCCTGGCGAAGGCTTCCAGTCGTTTACCGCCCGCTACGATCTCAACACCCTCCAGGCCATCTTTAGCAATGAAGAATGAGGCCCGCCGATGAGTCTGATTGAGGAGACCGAGCCACGCACGCTGATCGATGAACTGCTCGCGGAGCAGCAGCAACTGACCGCCGTCGAGCGCTTTTCCCGCAAGCACGCTCAGGACGCACTGCCCGCGCAGTCCCGCTACTATCGCGAGCTCATCCCCCTTTCGAAACCGATGATGGGCGAGCAATACGCCTTCGGTGTCGATCTCGATATCTGCACGGGCTGCAAGGCGTGTGTGAGTGCGTGCCACTCGCTCAATGGCCTTGATGACGATGAAATCTGGAGGAATATCGGGCTCGTCCACGGCGGCACCGTCGAGGAACCGTATCAGCAGACGGTCACGACCGCCTGCCATCACTGCGTCGATCCCGCCTGCCTGCTCGGCTGCCCCGTGCGGGCCTATGAGAAGGATGCGGATACCGGCATCGTCCGCCACCTCGACGACCAGTGCATCGGCTGCCAGTACTGCGTGCTCAAGTGCCCCTACGACGTGCCCAAGTATTCGAAGAAGCGAGGCATCGTGCGGAAGTGCGACATGTGCCACGGCCGGCTCAGCGTCGGGGAAGCGCCCGCCTGCGTTCAGGCGTGCCCCAGTGGCGCGATCACCATCCGCATCGTATCCAAGTGGGAGGCCGTGGCGAGCTCCCCCGAAGGCAGCCACCTGCTGCCCGGCGCGTTCGATTCGAGTTACACCAAACCGACCACGGTCTTCACGACCCGCCGCTCGATACCGGCCAATGCCCGCCCGGGCGACGAGCGCGCGCTGCGCCTCGAGCATGCTCACTGGCCGCTCATCGGGATGCTGGTTCTTACCCAACTGGCGGCGGGCATCTATCTCGCCGCCGCCGGACTGGCGATCTGGAATGTGCCGTTGTTTGAAGCCGTGAAGGCTCCGCTCGCCCTCGCCGCCTTCCTCATTCTCAATCTCGGCTTGGGCGTGAGCGTGCTGCACCTCGGCCGCCCCCTCGGGGCGTGGCGCGCCTTTCTCGGCCTTCGCACTTCCTGGATGAGCCGGGAGATCTTCGCCTTCAGTTTCTTCGCGGCGCCCGCCGCGGGCTTCGCCGTCGCGAGCCTGTGGGACTTCCTTGCGGGATCCTTCCCCAAGTTGCACAGCCTGGAGATCTTCGGGAGTCCGGCCCACCTCGCCGCCCCATTCGCGATCGCCACCGCAGTCCTCGGCCTCGCCGGGGTTTTTTGCTCCGCGATGATCTATGTGGATACCCGCCGGGCGTTCTGGTCCCCGGAACTCACCTTCACGAAGTTCTTCGGGACCACTTTCCTCCTGGGTGCCGCGGGCGTGGTCGCCCTGCTGTGCTGGCTCACCGTCCCCGTGCCGGCGCTGTCGTTGGTCGCGGTCCTGGCGACCGTCGCCACGCTCATGCGCGCCGCATTGTTCGGCTGGGAGTTCACGGGCTTTCAACAAGCGCTCCAGGATTCGACCCACCTCCAGCATCGTCCCGCGCTCCTCGCGTGGAAGCTCCAGCAGCCTCTCGTCTACGCACGGATCGCCTTGTTCGCCGGCGCGATCGGTCTCGGCCTGGCGCCCATCATGAAGTCCGGCCCCATCGCCGCCGCCTGCGCCACCCTGGCCTTCCTCCTCACCTTCGCTTCGCAAATCATCGAGCGATTCTCTTTCTTCACGACGGTCGTTGCTCCCCGCATGCCAGGACCATTGGTTCCTGAAACACCCGCGCACGCATGAAAGCCATCACTGCCAGAGCCGCCAACCTCATCCGCGCCTGGGACGGACCCCTGACCAAGGATCTTGTCCAGGCGCCCGGAGAGTTCGGCCTCGGCAAGGTGCCCGAGCGCCTCAAGCCCGATGACACCACGACAATGGTCTGCGGCTTTTGCTCCACGGGATGCGGGCTCAACATTCACCTCAAGGATGGCCAGGCCATCAATCTCAGCGCGGACACGTTCTACCCGGTCAACCTTGGAATGGCCTGTCCCAAGGGATGGGAAGCACTGACCCCGCTCCAGGCGGAGGATCGCGCCACCACGCCCCTGCTCCGCAACGAGCGCGGCGAACTCGAGCCGGTCGATTGGGAGCGCGCCCTCGTGCTTTTCTGCGAGCGCTTCAAGGACATTCAGCGGCGCCATGGGCCCGAATCCGTCGCGTGGTTGGGCACCGGCCAGATCTGCACCGAAGAGCTCGCCTTCCTCGGCTCGCTCGGAAAATTCGGCATGGGGATGATCCACGGCGATGGCAATACCCGGCAGTGCATGGCCACCGCCGTCACGGCTTACAAGCAGTCCTTCGGGTTCGACGCGCCGCCCTACACCTACCAGGACTTCGAGGAATCCGACGTCATCGTGCTCGTGGGTTCGAACCTGTGCATCGCCCATCCCATCATGTGGCAGCGCGTGATGCGGAACCGGAACCGCCCGGAAATCATCGTCATCGACCCGCGCAAGACGGAGACCGCGATGGCCGCCACGCAGCACTACGCGATCGCGCCGAAGAGCGACCTGACCCTGCTCTACGGCATCGCCAATATCATCATCGCCAGCGGCTGCATCGATCGCGACTACATCCACGCCCACACCAATGGCTTCGCGGAATTTGCCGAGTTCGTCACGCCCTACACCACCGATGCCGTCGCGGCCGCCACCGGCCTGACCGCCGAGGAGTTGTGGCGTCTCGCGCAAACGATCGCCGACGGGAAGCGCGTCTCGTTCTGGTGGACGATGGGGGTCAACCAGGGGCACGAAGCCACGCGCACCGCCCAGGCGATCATCAATCTCGCACTCGTGACCGGCAACATGGGCCGCCCCGGCACCGGCGCCAACTCGATCACCGGCCAATGCAACGCCATGGGGTCGCGCCTTTTCAGCAACACCACGAACCTGCTCGGCGGCCACGATTTTCTCGACACGGCGCACCGCGAAAAAGTCGCGCGCATTCTCGGCATCGAGGAGAGCCGCATCCCGCGGCAAAACTCCCTCGCCTACGATCAAATCGTGCAAGGCATCGCCGACGGAAAGATCAAAGGCCTGTGGATCGTCGCGACAAACACCTCGCACTCCTGGATCAATCACAACGCATTCAACGAGTTGACGAAGAACCTCGAGTTCCTGGTCGTGCAGGACATGTATTCCTCCACGGAAACCGCGCAACGCGCGGACCTCGTCCTACCCGCCGCCGGCTGGGGAGAAAAAGAAGGCACCTTCATCAATTCCGAACGCCGCATCGGACTGCTCAAGCGGGTCGCCCGCGCGCCGGGCCAGGCCCTTTCCGACTTCAATATCTTCAAGCTCATCGCCCAGTACTGGGGCTGCGGCGAAATGTTCCGGGCCTGGACTTCCCCCGAGTCCGCCTTCCAGATCCTCAAGCACCTCTCCCAGGGACAACCCTGCGACATCTCCGGGATCGTGGACTACCACATGATCGACGAATGCGGCGGCGTGCAATGGCCCTGGACCGCCAGCGAGCCCCCCGCGCAGCAACGCCGCCTCTTCGAGGACGGCCGCTTCTACCACGAGGACGGCCGCGCCCGGTTCATCTTCGAAAAACCGCGCGAAGTCCCCGAACCCACCGACGCCGAATTCCCATTCATCCTGCTCACCGGCCGGGGAACTTCCTCGCAGTGGCATACGCAAACCCGCACCGGAAAATCCGACGTCCTCCGGCGCCTCTACCCCTCCGCGGTCTATGTGGAGATCAACCCCAGTGACGCCAAACGCCTTGGCATCGTCGCGCAGAGCCGCGTGATCGTCAGTTCCCGGCGGGGCCGAGTCGAGGCCACCGCCGTCGTGACCACTACCGTCCAGGCCGGACAGGTTTTCATGCCGATGCACTACGCGAACGTGAATCAGCTCACCTTCCCCTCGGTCGATCCCTATTCGCGCCAGCCGAATTACAAAGCCTGCGCAGTGAAAGTGGACCCAGCGTAGATTCGCGTGAAGCGCGCCCAAAGTAGGCGGTCTCTTCCAAGAGCTGCGCGAGCGATCATGCATCGAGGCCGATCCGGGAATCCGCAACGGCGCGCCTGCCAAATTTGAAACGTGGACGTTGGCCGGCGCCTCCCGAGCGGCCTTGGAAAGAGACCGCCTACTTTCATTCCGTCTCGACTTTCGGGTGAGCGTGCCAATCGGCGCCCACCTGCGCATTCCTCGGTCGTCATTCTGGCTTTGAGGCTAAATCGCCGGGCGTATTCACATTGCGAAAAAGAGCCCCATCCGCAGCCACAACCTCCATGGCCCTCACAAGCCCGCAGGCGATCGCGCGACCGACAAACGCCTGCATCGAAAGATCCTCACCTCGCAGACACTCCTGGACCAGAGGCAGCCCACGCTTTGGATAGATGGCCGCCAACGGCTCAAACCATCCCTCAAAGCGGGGCACCACCCCCAACTCGCCGGACACCGCATCGCTCACAAGAAGGGATAAAAACTCCGAGGTCATTCCCGGAAGGTCGATCGCCAGGACCAGCACCAACGACTGCGCACTTCGGCAAAGCGCCGCTTCGAGCCCCGACAACGGACCACGCCCGGGTGTGATGTCCGGCACAATCTCCACCCCCGCGCCTGCATAGGGCCCGTCCTCCCTTCCGGAAATGAACAGCTCGGCCGGAACCAGCCGCCGCAACGTCGCCACCTGGCGCTGCCACAAAGCCACCCCATCCACGATCACTCCCGCCTTGTCGCGCCCCATCCGCGATGACTTTCCGCCCGCAAGCAAGACAGCACTAAAAGGGCGCGTCTCCGGTAAAACCAGTGAATGAGCAGCGTGATCCGGCACAGAACGACAATGACAGACCAATCTTGGACCAGCATCAAGAACTCAACCTAACGCCACCGCCTCGACCCGGAACCCAATCGTAAATCATAATCGTAAATCATAAATCCCCCCGCTTTCCCATCGACTCCCCCCACTCCTTCGGGCAAGAGTCGAGCCCCACTCCCATGAAACGATTCCTCCTCCCGCTTCTCGTTCTGACCGCTTCCACCCACGCCATCGATCTGCAAGGCGACTTCAAAGGCCCGCTCGGGCTCCAGCTCTACAGCCTGCGCGAAACCTTCAAGAAAGACCCCACCGCCGCGCTCGATCTGACCAAGTCACTCGGCTTCAAGTACGCCGAACTCTACAGCGCCATTCCCGTCGAACCGGAGAAACTGAAGGGTGAACTCGCCGCACGCGGCATCACACCCATCAGCGCACATTTCGGTTACGACGCCCTGAAGAAAGACCCATCCGACGCCATTAAAGCGGCCCAGACGCTCGGATTGAAATACGCCGGCGTCGCCTGGATTACCCACAAGGACGGCGAATTTGGCGAGGCCGAAGTGAAAAAGGCCGCCGCCGATCTCAATGCCATGGGCGCAGCCTTCAAGGCCGCAGGGATCCAGTTTTTCTACCACACCCACGGCTACGAATTCCGCCCGGTCAGCGAAGGATCGAGCGAGACCTTCTTCGACCTGCTCGTGAAGGAAACCAAACCCGACCTGGTCGCCTTCGAGATGGACGTCTTCTGGGTCTTCCAACCCGGCGCCGATCCGGTGAAGTACCTCGCCAAGTATCCCGGCCGTTGGGCGCTCATGCACCTCAAGGACATCCGCAAAGGCGCGCAGGTCGGCGGATACACCGGCCACGCGCCCTTGACCGACGACGTGCCCCTCGGCACCGGCCAGGTCCCATGGCCAGCCGTCTTCAAGGAAGCCGCCAAGGTCGGCGTGAAATACTACTTCATCGAAGACGAATCGCCGACCGTAAATGACGCCCTTCCCGTGAGCATCAAATACCTCGAGACGGTGAAGTAGCTGAAGAAAACGCGGAACTTCGAAAGAAGATTTCGAAATCCCTCTTCTTGCAACGCCCCGCTTCACCCAGACGCTTCGTCAGCAAGGCGCGCGTTTACGTAGCGGTGAATTTATTCGGATTCCGATGTTCGGATTTCGGATCTTCCCGACCCGCCTACCGCACTCCGCGATTCGAAGGCAGCCCCGCCCCCGCATCCAGCATATCCACCGGTGGAAGAGCGGCGCCCCTCGCCGCTGGACCATTGCCAGTTGGAGTTGGCGCCGGGGCATCGGCCGGCGCATCAAGCACCGGCGCCGGGCTGGTCGTCATCGGCGAACCCCCGGGCACCCAGCCATCCCGCTTGGCCAGTTGATCGGCGAGAGCGATCGGCCACTCGGGATTGGCAAAAAACTCGGTGTTCCCCGATTCCCGGAGCCGCTGATACGTTTCCACAAAGACGGCATTTTCCAGCGAATCCCTGATCCCGAGCGCCGGAAAACGGCGGATCGCCTCCTTCTGCGCGCTCAAGGTGATGGCCTTGAGTTCTTCCGGGGTCGGCGTCGACGATATTGGCGCGGATCCGGCACCCGCCGCAAGCGCACTCGCGGCCTCACTCGGCGACGCGCTGGCTGCGGGAGCCGGCGCCGAACGCCGGCCGGTCACTCCCTGCGCCACCGCCGTCGGGTCGATGATATCCACCACGCCAGCCGGCAGCGAAACCTGCAAATCGCGCACCGCGAAAGTGGCCTCGCCACCCTTCACATCGACAAACGAAAAGACGTCCCCCGCCTTGATGAGAAACGGTCGTTGATCGATGATCACCCGTGAATCCTTGAGCACCTTCACGCGTTTGCCGGCTCCTTCAGGCGGAGTGAGGGCAAAGGATTCCGTCAGCAGGGGCGGCTGCGACTCACCTCCGGCCGGCGAATTCCCCGTCGTCGATTTGGACGACGAACCAGCTCCGCCCTTCAGGGCCGAAAACCCGCTCTCGATCAGCGGAACAGCCGCGCCCAGCAGGCACACGATCGCCAGAGCCAGAAAACCGCCATTGCGCTGGCGAAACACGTGGAGGCGGGCCAGAACGAAGAGCGCGGTGAACGTCAGCAGCGAGGTGGCGAGCGAGATCGTCGCCCCCGGTCCCGCGAAGAAGAGAGCCACGATGAGAATGACCAGCGCCAGGAAAAGGGTCGCCAGCCCCCAGAAAAGATTCCGCGGGCCAAAGCCGCGCTCCCGGAGCGCCGGGATTTCGACATAACGCGGCACCATCCGCACCTCCCGCTCTTCAGCGGGTGCAGGCGGTGCCGGATCGGCAAGTTTCGGCAGGTAGGAGCGGGACGGCGTCTCGGGGGTTTTCACGGCGCGGAAGAATGCCACAGCTTTTCCCTGTGAAAAGGGAAACTATCACCGATTTGCGGTCCCATCCAAAATCTTGGAACCTTTGGAAATGGTGCCCATCGCGACACCGGCGGACGCTTTGCCGTGCCGATTCCCGATCGCGCTCGCGCACGCGGAGTCCGCCGCTCCCGCGCATGAATTCCGCAAATCTTTGACCGAAGAGAAAAAGCAGGCGGCGGTCCGAACCCGAAGGGTTCACAGCCATTAGCCGGCGATTAAGCCAGCGACGAGTAATACCGCCGGACTTTAAATGTGCGATCACCTCGACCCCGTCCGACCCCACGAGTCAAACCCTGACGTTGCCCGCCGGATTGGCCGCAGGTTGCCCTGTGTACCGGGTCGCACCGTAGGTTGACCTGACTGGGGGCTTGGCCGGCTTGTCCGAGGGGTAGGCCGTGAATTGCGCTGCGGATTTGGCCGCAGGCTGGATGACCGGCTCGGCTCCGGATTTAGGCGGAGGTTGGTCTGCGGGCCTTGCCGCAGGTTGAACGGCCGGCTTGGCCGCGGATTGGTTCGCGGGCCTGGCCGCAGGTTGAACTGCTGGCTTGCCTGCAGATTGATTCTCGGGCCTTGCCGCAGGGTGAACGGCCGGCTTGGCCGCGGATTGATTCGCGGGCCTTGCCGCAGGCTGAACGGCCGGCTTGGCCGCGGATTGATTCGCGGGCCTGGCCGCGGGTTGAACTGCTGGCTTGCCTGCAGATTGATTCTCGGGCCTAGCCACAGGCTGAACGGCTGGCTTGGCCGCGGATTGGTTCGCGGGCCTGGCCGCAGGTTGAACTGCTGGCTTGGCCGCGGATTGACTCCCGGGCCTGCCCTGAGGCTGAACTGCCGGCCTGGCCTCGGATTGGTTCGCAGGCCTGCCGGTGGGCTGACTTGCCGGCCTGGCCGTGGATTGCGCTGCGGGCCTCGCCGCAGACTGGGCTGCTGGCCTGGCCTCGGGTTGAGGCGCCGGCCTGGCGGTGGGCTGGTTGACGGGTTGTCCGGCGGGCCGTGCCGATGACCGGGGTTCCGGCTGAGCGGTGGACCTGGCCGCGGGTTCCTCGGTGGGCTGTTCCACGTTCCTGGCCGCCGCCGGGTCGGGCTTTTGGTATTTGCGCGCACTGCGGCGCCCCCGGCAATCGGGCCGCTGGCTGCATACCCATACGGCGCCGGTACTCACGCTGATCTGGTCCATCGATGCCTCGCAAGCCGGGCAGTGCGGCGGCGTCATCTGCACCTTGGTCATCAACTTCGGCATCCATTGCGACACGTCGAGCAAATCTTCGTCCGGGTTCTCCTTCGCCGCCGCGATCAATTCATCGAGCGTGCGCGCATTGATCAAGGTGATCCCTTTCGCCTTGGCGAAATTGCGCGCGTCCCACGTGTAGCCGCAGGAGACGACATACATCCCGCGCGTCGCGCCCGTGGCCGTCATGGCTTCATGCAGTTCGCGCACTCGATCCACAGCCACCCTGTGCTCCAGGCTTAATTTCTTGCATTGCACCAGGATTTTCTCCGATTTGCGGAGGAGCGTGTAATCGCCGCCGCGGCCGCCGCTCAGTCCGGCCGGCATCGAGATGCGATACCCCTGGCGCTGATAAATCAGGGCCACCAACAGCTCAAATTCTTCGGAACCCAGCGAGTGCACATCGTGCTTCAAGTCGAATGGCTCGGACTCCGCCGGCGGCATGATCCCGATCATCGAGGGCACAAAGTCCGGCTCCCGGCGACGCCGGATTTTCCCCACGAGGACCATCCCGAGGAGCACCACCGGCACGAGCGACATTTCCATCTTGTACGGCTTCGACTGCTCCCAGATCCGTCCGAGGAGATCCGTGCGCACGGCGCCCGAGAGCTGTTCCTTGGCCGAGGCGCCCGCCGCATGGGCGAGCCGTTTCGCCGTCGCACTCGCGTCTGCCTGGGCACTGGGTAAGGCAGCGCCTGCCTTCGCATTCGGCGAGCCGCCTGCCTTCACCTTCGCCAGGCGTTCTCCCTGCTTGGCCCCGGGCGCGCCCGCACCCGGCAGCACGTCCGGCAGCTTCGCCCCAGGCGGCGCACTCACGCCCGCCTCGGGCGGGGCCTGGGACGCCCCGGGCTTCACCAATTCGATGCCAAGCTCCGCCATCGTCGCGGGGTCGGCCCGTCCGGCGTAAAGCTTGTCGCTCAACTCACTGGCCAGTTCGTCACGTTTCGCCTGCCCTGTGAAGAGCTTGATCGCACTCTTGAAGACCGTCGACATCAAGTCAGCCTCTTCCGACGAAAACTTTGGAGCATCGGCTGCCCCCACCCGAGCCGCCCCTCCTGTCAGGAAATTCGACCCGCGCTTCATCACGCTCCCCATCACCAGCACCATGGCGACCATCAAAAGGAACTTCACTGCTAATTTTATTACGAAGCGCATCTCAAGTGTGAAAGAGCAACTAGTGGACCAACTTATACAACAATGTGCGTAAAACTACCCTGATGAGACCCGGCATTTTCCCGCCCCGAAATGATCAGAATCCGGCGTGGAAAATCGCCCACTTCCCCGGCGTGTCACTGCCCCGGGCGGCGCTCCGAGACCCTCCAAAGCACGGGTGCGATTTGAAGCGGCGCGTGCCTCAGTCTCCGAGATGAGCAAGGATCCCTCTCCCTCTTCATCACTATCTCCCTCCCGCGGCGACATGAACTTTGCCGGCTCACATAGGGGCTAGCCGAAGGCGTTCCATAAGTCAGCCCAGTGAGGAGGCGAGGGGAATAGGAGTGTTCGGCGAGTATTCGGCGAGCCGGCGAGAAGGTCGCCGAGCGTGCGAGGCTACGCCGAAGGCGTTTGATAAGTCAGCCCAGGGTTGCCGAGCTTGCGAGGCTACCCTGGGTCTTCCAGCGCGCAGCGCTCAACCCTGCAAC
>Ga0105237_10007972_pt1 | contig 11535 bp, 6 predicted proteins | sample KBSC24metaG_FD_81520 | JGI IMG/M metagenome (GOLD analysis project Ga0105237, IMG submission 81520) | Corn rhizosphere microbial communities from Kellogg Biological Station, Michigan, USA - KBS C2-4 metaG | ecosystem: Host-associated > Plants > Roots > Rhizosphere > Soil | place: Michigan, USA... | reverse complement strand
CGTCGCCGAACAGGGCGACGGTGTCGTTCGTCCGCAGGGTGGTGTGCCACACTCGGGCGGTGCCGTCCTCGGAGGCCGACACCAGGGTGCGGCCGTCGGGCAGCCAGCGGACGGCGTGGATGGCGTTCCGGTGCCCGTAGAGGCGGGCCGTTTCAATACCGGTGTCCACGTCCCACACCCGCACCGTCGGGTTGGGCAGGGTGGCGGCCGACGCCAGGGTGCGGCCGTCGGGGCTGAACGCCAGCCCGTGAATCGCCCCGGCGTGCCCGATCAGTTTCCGCTTCTCCGTCGCCCGCCGCTTCGTCACGTCCCACAGGGTGATGACCGGGTTCTCGTCGTTGTCGGCGGTGGCCAGGGTGCAGCCGTCCGGGCTGAACGCCAGGGCGTACACCGGCCCGCCGTGCAGCCGCAGTTCCTCCCGCTTGTCCGAGTTCATCTGGGAAAGGATCACCCCGTGGTCCCTGCTGCCGGTCGCCAGCACCTGCCCGTTCGGCGAGAAGGCGATGCTGCACACCGGCTGGAGGTGTTGCTTCACCTCCTTCACCGGCGTGACGGTCTTGGGGTGAGCCTTCGCCCAGTCGGCCACCGGGCCGGCAAGACCGACCACCGCGGCACGGGCCGGGTCGGGTTTGGGCATGACCGCCGATACCTCCCACACGCGGGCCACGCCGTCGGGCTGGTTCGGCCCCCGATCGCCGTCCGACCCGCCGACGGCCAGATACCGGCCGTCCGCGCTGAACGTGATGCACAGGGCGGAGCGGCCGAACGCCGGCAGGGTGGCCGCCGGCGGGATGGTTAGTGCCAGGTTGTGTGACGCGTTCGGGAGCAGGCGGCTGATCTCGGCCTGGGCGTCGGGCAGCAGGCGGGCCGACAGGCGGACGGTGTTGAGTAACTCCGGGTCGATCCGCCACAGGTAGACCTTCCCGTCGGCCGACGAGCCGGCGACGGTCGAGCCGTCCGGTGAGAAGTCCAGCCCGGTGAGCGGGCGGCGGTGCCCGGTCAGCCGGGCGTACACCGCCCGCGTGTGCGGGTGCCACAAAAGGACCGCCCCGTCGGAGTCGGCGGTGACCACCAGTTGGCCGTCGGGCGACACGTCGGCGGCCCGTACCGGGTGGTTGTTGTGGGCGGTCTGCACGATCTCGGACCGGCCGCACAGGCGGCGGAGGTACCGCCAGGCGAAGTCTCGCAAGTCGGGCGGGCACTTGACCGGGTCTTCGAGCAGGCGGAGCGCCGCCGCCGGATCGCGGGCGACGATGCCGGCCACCTGCGACAGTTGCAGGGCGTACAGGTTGCGGCGGTTCCGCTCGATCTCCGCGTTCAGATCGGTGACCATCGTCTGCCGCTCGCGGGCCAACCGCTCGGCGTCCCACTTGGCGGCGTTGGCGACGGCCTCCTGCTCGCGGGCCGTCTTCGCCTCCTGCTCCTTCTGCCGTTTGGCCTCGACCAGTTGCGCGTTCGACACCACCAGGATGCACACCACGGCGATGAGGGCGGCGGCGGCGGTGGCGGCGAACGCGGTGACGGCCGGGTGCCGGCACACCCACTTCCACCCGCGGGCGAACGCGGACACCGGGCGGGCCTCGATCGGCTCGCCGCGGAGGAACCGGACCAGGTCGGCGGCCAACTCGCCGGCGGTGGCGTACCGCCGGAGCGGGTCTTTCTGGAGGCACTTCAGGCAGACGGTTTCCAGGTCGCGGGGCAGTTTCGGGCGGAGCTTGGTCGGCGGCACCGGGTCGTCGTTGATGACCTGCAACACCGTCTCGAGCGGGGTGTCGGCCTTGAACGGCGGTCGGTCGGTGAGGATCTCGTACAGGATGGCGCCGAGGGCGTACACGTCCGAGCGGGCCGTCACGCTCGCCGACTTGCCGGCCGCCTGCTCGGGCGAGATGTAACTGGGCGTGCCCATCACCGCCCCGGTGCGGGTGCCCCCGCCGGCGGCCACGGTCTCGTCCAGCTTCTTCGCCAGCCCGAAGTCGGAGATTTTGAAGACGGCCGAGGGGGGCGTGCGGGGGTTGGACGGGGAACTGTTCGACGACCCCGAGCCGGACGAGTCCGACTTCCGGCTCTCGCCGTTCGCCTTCGCCAGCAGGATGTTCGCCGGCTTCAGGTCGCGGTGAATCACGCCCTGCTCGTGGGCGTAGTGCATCGCCACGGCCAGTTGCTCAACCACCACCGCCGCCTCCCGCACCGGCAGCAGGTTCCCCCCGCCGATGCGGTCGGCCAGATTGCCCCCGTCCACATACTCGAGCACCAGGAACGGCTGGCCGGAGTGATCGCCGACGTGGTAAATCTGCACGATGCCGACGTGTTGGAGGGCGGCGACCGCCTCGGCTTCGCGCTTGAATCGCGTCCGCTCGCCGTCGCTGGCGTGTGCCCCCGCCAGGATCATCTTGAGCGCCACCACCCGGTTGAGCGTCACCTCGCGCGCCTTATACACCACGCCCATGCCGCCGCGGCCGAGTTCGCCCAGGATTTCGTAACCGGGAACGTCCGGCGGTGGGGTGTGCGGCTTCCGCTTCAGTTTGACGACGTGTTCGGGCGGGCTGACGGTCGGCGCCCCGTCGGGGGCGGACGGCGGTTCGGGCAGGAACTGACGGGTAATGCCGGCCCCGTTGGTGGCCGCACCCAACGGACGACCGCACCCGCCGCACACCACCGAGCTGTCGGCCTCGGGGCTAACGGTGACGTACCCGCACGGACATGGCGGACGCTCGAACATGACCGAGTGGGGATCCCGACCTCCCTGTGGACGTCCGATGTCGGCGGTTCACCCGACTAACGACGGCGGACGCGGTGTGTTTACAGTCACGATACTGGTTTGTGTAAGTCAGTTGGCGGGTGGGTAGGAGACTGCCCGGAATTCCCTCACGGTCACGGAGAGAAGATGCCCGGCAGCCAGGTTCTTGCAGTTCGGGTATCCTTGTATTGCCTCTTCCTCATCACATTAGTGCCCGGAAGCGGCCAAAAAATCCGAAGTAATTGCCCCAAGCCCGGAACTTCCTGACGGGCGTGCGAGACAGCCGCCCGTTCGTTACCCTGACACAGCGACTTACCGGGGGTTCGCATGACACCGCTGCTCCTTTCGCTCGCGTTTGTGATGGAGTTCGTTCGCGGCGACAAACTGAGCGAACTGCCGGTGAAGACGGTGACGGTCATCGAATTTTCCGGCACACAGTGCGGGCCGTGCATCCGGTGAACGTCAAGTGACCCGGTGCGAACCATTTCGGGAACCTCGGCCGCGACGAACGGCCAAAAAACTTCGAAGTAGCCGACCCCGGCCCGGAACTATCTCTGCGAACACGATCGGACCCACGGCCAATGCCAGCCTTCACCCTCGGCGGACTGTTCACCAAACTCCGCCCCCCCGCCGAGGCCGGTTCGGACGCCGCCCTGCTCGACCGGTTCGCCCAAACCCGCGACTCGGAAGCGTTTGCGGAGCTTGTCCGGCGGCACGGGGCGATGGTGTTGGCGGTGTGTCGGCGGGTGTTGGGCGACGGCCCGGACGCCGAGGACGCCCACCAGATCGCGTTCATGGCCCTGGCACGAGACGCCGGTCGGATTGCCGACCCGCACGCCCTGAGCGGCTGGCTGTACCGGGTGGCGTGGCTGACCGCCCGCAAGTTGGCCGGTCGTGTCCACCGCAGGAAGCCCGAACCGCTCACCACCGAGCCTACCGCCACTACCATGCCGTCTTCACCTGAAAACGACGTGAGAGCGGTGATCGACGAGGAACTGCTCGCCCTGCCCGAGCGATTCCGCGCGGTGGCCGTGATGTGCCTGGTCGAAGGGCGGACGAACACCGAAGCGGCCGGGCTGCTCGGCATCCCGAAAGGGACGGTCGATTCCCGACTGAGTACGGCGAAGGCGAAACTGCGGGAGCGGCTGTTGCGGCGGGGCGTCGCGGCGGCAGCCCTGCTCACCGTCGAACAGTTGTTGACCTCCGAGACATCCGCCGCGGCCACCCGTGCGGCGGCCCTGGCAGCGAACGCGATCACCGTGGCCCTCGACTACGCCGCCGGCGTGCCGACGGCCGGAACCGAACACCTCATCCACACCGCCAACGGAGTACGACCCGTGACCCGCAACCTGAAGTGGCTGGCCGCCCTGATGTTCACCACCGCCCTGATGGGCGGCGGCGGGGTCGGCGTGTACATGGCCTCGGCCGCCGAGAAGGACAAACAGGCAGACGCCAAAAAGCCAGACGAGAAGAAACCGCTCGGCGAGAAGGGGCCGCCGGCTGAGCAGCCGAAGGCGGACAAACCGGGCGAACTGAAGGCGGAGAAAGTCACGTCGGTGAAGGCGGCCGACGACGTGCAGAAGGCGCTGGCTCTGGAACTGAAGGCCGAACTGCAGGGGGTTAAGTTCGAAGAAGTGCTCGCCTTCCTCGAAAATAGCACCGGAGCGACCGTCCGCATCGACACCCCGTCGTTCGTCCGCCGCGGGTGGGGGCAGGAGGAGATTCTGGACGTGCGGACGAGGGTGGTGAACCTGCACTCGACGAAGGCGATCAGCACGGCCGACCTGCTGCGGGAGGCACTCGGGCAGGCGTCGCCGGGACTGAACGAGGCCGGCGTGCGGCGGTTGTCGTACCGCATCAAGGGCGGCACGATCCTGATCGTGCCCGAGTACCAACCGCCGAGCGTGCCCGGCTCCGGGGCCAACGGCGACCCGGTGATCAGCAACACCACCTCCAACCTGCTCGAAGACATGTACGGCGAACCGGTGACGGTGCGGTACAAGGACAAACTGTTGGCGGAGGTGATCGACGACCTCCAGGAGCGGACCGGCGCGAACATCGTGCTGGGCCGGGCGGGGGCCGACAACAAGGGGGTGAAGATCACCGCCAACTTCAACGACACCCGCTTGCTCACCGTGCTGAAGATCGTCGGAGACATGTGCGAGATCCGCATGAAGCCGGTGGTGATGGACAACGTGTTCTACCTGACCGACGCGAGCAGCGCTGAGGAGATGCAGAAGGAAGTGAACCGCGACCTGTTCAGCACCCCGCCCCCGCCGGTGACGATTCCGGCCAAGCCCGAGGCGAAGAAAGAGGAGCCGATGCCGAAGAAGTGACCGCTTCCCAAGAGCGGCCGGGTTCACCCCGGCCGTTCTCGTTTCAGGTACACTGCGTGGAGGTCCGCGGGGAACGGTCGTGACAGAAGCGGAATGGTTGGTGTGTGACGAGCCGCAGCGGATGCTGGAGCGTCGGCGAATCGGGATCACCGGGTGGAAGTTGCGGCAATTCGGTGTGGCGGCTTGTCGGCTCCTTTCGGGCCACTTCACCAGCACTACGCCTGAGCACATCATCACGCTGGCAGAGCAATTGGCCGAGAAGGACGGCGAGCATGAATTGATTCGCAGCCAGATCACAGATCGTGTCCGCGAAGTGTGCCGGGAGTGCGATGAGCGGCTCGGTCCCAGGACTTGGCTGATGAGTGTGGTGGGAGAAGTGCTGAAGGACCGACCCGAGGCAGTGAACCTCGCGTCGGTCCTTCTTTCCTGGCGAACAGCGGAACAAGCCTTTCAGGAATCCTTACTTCTGATCCGAGCGGTTGGCGCGCGTCTGACCGGGGCGAACATCGTTCTCGCCCAACTGATCCGCTGCATCTGGGGCAATCCGTTCCGGCCGGTCGTGTTCGATCCGAACTGGCGAAGTGAAACAGCCGTCGCTCTCGCCACCGGCATCTATGCCGAGCGAGCCTTCGACCGTTTGCCGATCCTGGCCGACGCGCTCGAAGAGGCGGGTTGCGATCAACCCGACATGCTCGATCACTGCCGTGGCCTTGGCCCACATGCTCGTGGCTGTTGGGTGGTCGATGCGGTGATCGGGAAGGGGTAGCGCGTTTGGTGAGTTTGGCGGATCATCCGTGGGCCACACCTCTCCCCTGCGGAGCGGGGGAGAGGTCGGATCGGGAGCGCAGCGACGATCCGGGTGAGGGGGCCGTCCACCCCCCCTCACCCGCCGGGTTCACTGCGTTCACCTCGGCGACCTCTCCCCCGCTCCGCGGGAGAGAGGTGGGTGTGACCGTCACCTCGCCAGGCTTCTCGTTTGGGGGTAGGGTGGTAGTTGAGTTCTCCCGAAGGTCGGCGCGGGCTGACGCCCGACCTACCAGACTCGACGCAGACAATGTCCGTTGTCGCACATTCCGACCGCCGCGGATTCGACATTCTCACGCTTGGGTGTGGTGAATAGGTGAGCGCCTTGATCGCCTTGCTCGGCCCGCCCGACTTGGTCGGGTGGTAGGCTTCCCCGTGCCGGTCGGGTACACTGCCTGTCCCACCCGCCGGAACCTTCTCCCATGCGTGTCTTGCTCTCGCTCGTCCTCCTCGCTGCGCCGCTGCTCGCCGCCGACAACAACTGGCCGACATTCCGTGGGCCGAATGGCGACGGGCACTCGACTGCCAAAGGCGTGCCGACCACCTTCTCCGAGAGCGAGAACATCCGCTGGAAGACGCCGATCCATGACAAGGGGTGGAGCAGCCCGGTGGTGTGGGGCGATCAGGTGTGGTTGACCACAGCGAAGGAAACCGGTGAGGAACTGTTCGCGGTCTGCGTGAACCTGAAGACGGGCAAGATAGAGCACGACCTGAAACTGTTCACCGTCAAGAACCCGCCGGCCATCAAGCAGTACAACTCGTTCGCCTCGCCCACGCCGTTCCTCGAAGACGGCCGCGGGTACTTCCACTTCGGCACCTACGGCACGGCCTGTCTGGATCTGAAGACCGGCAAGGTGATCTGGGAGAAGGCCGAGTTGACGGTCGATCACTACCGCGGGCCGGCCAGCAGCCCCGTGGTGTGGGGCGACTCGCTGTTTCTCACCTTCGACGGGTACGACAAGCAGTTCTTCGCCTGCCTGGACAAGAAGACCGGCGACGTGAAGTGGAAGAAGGACCGGGCCATCAAGTGGAAGACCGACAACGGCGACCTGAAGAAGGCGTTCAGCACCCCGCAGGTGATCGAAGTGGACGGCAAGCCGCAGGTGGTGTCGAGCGCCGCCGAGGCGACCATTGCCTATGACCCGAAGACCGGCGACGAGATCTGGACGGTGTACCACGGGGGGATGAACGAGGCGTGCCGACCGATCTTCGCGAACGGGCTGGTCTACCTGACAGCCGGGCATGTGAAGAGCTTGTTGGCGGTGAAGCCGGGTACCGGCGACCTGCCCGAGAAGAACGTGGCGTGGAAGATGAAGGACGGCCCGACCCGCCCGTCGCCGATCGTGGTGGGCGACAACATCTTCGTGGTGAACGACGACGGCACCGCCTTCTGCCTCGACGCCAAGACGGGCAAAGAGAAGTGGAAGGAGCGGCTGGCCGACAAGTGTACCGCCTCGCCGATCCTGATCGAGAACAACCTGTTCTGTTGCACCGAGGGCGGGAAGGTAGAAGTGATCGCCGCCGACCCGAAGGCGTTCAACCGCATCGCCACCAACAAGCTCGACGCCGGGTGCAAGGCGTCGCCCGCCGCCGTGGGGGACTGCCTGCTCGTCCGCACGCACACGCACTTGTATTGCGTGGGGGCAAAGTAGGGCGGGCCGAGCAGGTCCGTCAGGACCGCGAGCCCCGCCGTGCTTTCTGGAACCGCCCCGTGAGCGGGCTGGGTGAACCACCCGGCCGGCTCACGCCGGCGGTTCCAGGTGCTATTGGCGGGTGGCGGGGCTCGTCTCGCTTCACTCGACTCCGGCCCGCCCTACGAAGAATCCCATCTTTGAGACTTCCCGCGCCACTGATTCCCACGCGCGGGAACGATCGCCGAAACCGCACCGAACCAGTGCGACAGTTTTCCCCGCCGATGGCGTTGTTCCCCTGCGTTTTCAGGCGGTTTTCATGTCGAGCGTTGGTGGGATGAATCTGGTTCGCTTTTTGCGTGGGCCGCTACCCGTTCCGGAGTCGGCTACTACAACGGATGAACCGACCCGCCTCCGGCACTCGCACGCGGCTCTTCATTCTCTCGACGGCAGGCGCTGACTCATGGCAGACGCACCGGCCTCCCCGGCCCCCCCGCCGAAAGTCACACCACTCAAGCACACCACCCAGCGAGGGTTCGCCACGGCCTCGATGTGCCTGGGCATCTGGGGCACGCTGACGTTCTGGTGGTACCCGTTCGGGCTGGCGGTGGCGACCCTCGCCACCACCATGGCGATCATCAGCATCATCATGGGCTGGCGGGCGGGTAAGGACGGGCAGCACCTGGCGTGGTTCGGGCTGCTGTTCGGGATGAGCGGGGCGGGCGCGGCGGTGACGGCCTACCGGTTCGTGCAACTGGCGTTCGAGGAGTCGCTGCCGCCCATCTTCGCGGTGTGGTGGCCGTTCTGATTCATGATGTAGGTGCCGCCTGCCGGGCGGCACTATTGGCCTGCGAGTGCCGCCCGGCAGGCGGCACCTACCCGGATCGAGGCCGACATGGCGCAAGTGTTCCCGAAGAGCATGAACGTGGTGGCCCGCGTCAGCCTGCTGGTCATCCCGCTGCTGGCCGCCGGTGGCGGCGTCACGCTCGCCGCCCTGGTGCGGTCGCCGTACATCACGGGCGCTGACGGCCCGGCCGAGCAACCGGTCCCGTTCAGCCACAAGCACCATGTGGCCGAGTTGGGCATCGACTGCAAGTACTGCCACACGGCGGTGTACGACAGCGCGACCGCCGGCCTGCCGCCGACCAAGACGTGCATGAACTGCCACCAGCAGATCTGGCAGGGGGCGGACATCCTCGCCCCGGTCCGCGACAGCTACAACCGCGGGATCCCCATCGCCTGGACGAAAGTACACAACGTCCCGCACTACACGTACTTCAACCACTCCATCCACGTGAACAAGGGCGTCGGGTGCGTGTCCTGCCACGGGCAGATCGACAACCAGGCGCTCATCGGGCAGTCGAAGACGCTCTACATGGAGTGGTGCCTGGACTGCCACCGCAACCCGGAGAAGCACCTGCGGCCGGTGAGCGAAGTGCAGAACATGCGGTTCTCGGCGGTCGGGTACCCGAAGAAAGACCCGAAGACCGGCGAGCCGCTGAAGGACGACCACGGCAACCCGCTGACCTACGGCAGCCAGGCTGAAATGGGCGCGGACTTGAAGAAGGCGCACAACGTCCGCGAGGCTAGCGTGATCACCAACTGTAGCATCTGCCACCGCTGACACCGCCCGGCGAGCGGCCCGCGTGAGCGGGCTGTTGCCGTCGGGTGAACGAAATGAACGGAACAGCCCGCTCACGCGGGCGGCTCGCCTGAGTCAGGATTTGAGGACCGCGAATGCCCGCTGACCCCACCACCGCCAAGCCGGACCCGATGGCGTCCATCGAGGCGTGGACGAACAGCCCGCAGTTCCGCGACATGATGCGGGACGAGTTCCCCGAGGACGCGGGCGAGTGGCTCGACCCGGTCTCCCGGCGGGCGTTCCTCAGCCTGTCGGCGGCCGGCATCGCCATGGCCACCGGGTGCAACCCGTCGTTCAAGGCGGCCTCGCAGCACAAGGTCGTCCCCTATGTGAAGCAACCGGAGGGCGTCCGCCCCGGCATCCCGCTGTTCTTCGCCACCGCCATGCCCCAGCACGGCGGGGTCGGCCTCGGGCTGATCGTCAAGCAGTCGGAAGGGCGGCCGCTCAAGGCCGAGGGCAACCCGGAACACCCGAGCGCCGCCGAGAAGGGCGGGAAGATCGGGCGGGCGAACATCCCCGCCCTCGCCTCCCTGCTCGACATGTACGACCCGGACCGCTCGACCAAGCCGGTCAAGGGTGACGCCCGCCTGCCCGCCACGTTCGAAGACGCCGTCAACGCCGTCCGCGCCGCCCTCGCCAAGTTCGACACCAAGCCGGCCGCCGAGCGGGGCGACGGGGTCCGCGTGCTGACCGCGCCGACCACCTCGCCGACCGTTCAGGTGCTGATGGAGAAGTTCCTCACCCGTTACCCGAAGGCGGTGTGGGCGCAGTACGAGCCGGTCAACCGCGACAACCTCCGCAAGGCCACCAAGGCCGCGTTCGGCAAAGCCCTCAACCCGGTGTACAGCCTGACCGGGGCGGACGTCATCCTCGCCCTCGACGCCGACTTCCTGACCGTCGGGCCGGGGGCGGTACGGTACGCCGCCGAGTTCGGCACTCGCCGCTCGGTCAGTACGATCGACGCCCTGGCGAAAGAGCACAACCACGACAAGGCGGCCGAGAACGCCACCAAGAACCTGAACCGGCTGTATGTGGTCGAGGCGATGCCGACCAGCACAGGGGTGGCCGCCGACCACCGCCTGCCGCTCAAGCCGAGCGAGGTGGAAGCGTTCGCAAGGGCCGTCGCCGCCGAGATGAAAGTGGAGGGCGTGACCGCCGGCGGGGAACTGCCCGAACTGGCCAAGAAGTGGGTGAAGCCGCTCGCCGCCGACCTGCTCGCCAAGAAGGGCAAGGCGGTGGTCATCGCCGGGGAGCAGACCTCGCCGGCCACCCAACTGCTCGCCTTGGCGATGAACCGGGCGCTCGACGCCTTCGGCAAGACGGTGTCGTTCACCGACCCGCTCGAAGCGGTCAAGGATGCCACCGGCCCCGCCCCTCGCAACACCCTCGCCGGGTGGCCGACCGACGACCAGGTCGGCTCGCTCAAGCAACTCGCCGACGACATGAAGGCGGGCAAGGTCGATTGCCTGCTGATGTCCGGCGTGAACCCGGTGTACGACGCCCCGGCCGACCTGAAGTTCAAGGAGGCGATCGACGGCGTCCGCAAGCTGAAGACGCCGGTGATTCTGCACCACGGGCTGTACCAGGACGAAACCGCCGCCGCGTGCAACTGGCACGTCAACGCCGCCCACTACCTGGAAGGCTGGGGCGACGTGCGTGCCCACGACGGCACGGTGTCGATCATTCAGCCGCTCATCGCCCCGCTGTACGGCGGCCGCACGCTGGTCGAACTGCTCGCCGCCGTCCTCGAAGAGTCCCCGTCGGACGGCCTGTCGCAGGTGCGGAAGACGCACGCCATCGACGACAAGGCGTGGGAGGCCGGGCTGAAGAAGGGCGTGTTCGACGGCACCGCGTTCAAGGCGGTCGCCGCCGACTGGAAGGCCGACCTGAAGGTACTCGACGACGCCGCGTTCAGCGTGAAGCCGATCAAGGAACTGGAAATCCAGTTCCGCCCCGACCCGGCGGTGTTCGACGGCCAGCAGGCGAACAACGGCTGGCTGCAAGAGTTGCCCAAGCCGGTGACGAACCTGTGCTGGGACAACGCCGCGATGGTGTCGCCCCTCACGGCCGAGAAGCTGAGAATCCAGCACGGGTACTCGGTCAGCACCTACCGCTCCGGCGAACGCGGGGCGACCGAAACGGACATCGTCGAACTGACGGTGAACGGGCGGAAGTTGAAGGCGGCGGTCCATGTGCTGACCGGCCACGCCGACGAGGTGGTGACGCTGCACCTGGGGTACGGCCGCACGCGAGCGGGGCGCGTCGCCAATGAGATCGGCTTCAACGTCAATCCGCTGAGAACCAGTGACGCGGTCGACATCCTGACTGGCGTGGAGATCGCCAAGACCGGTGACAGCTACGAGCTGGCCTGTACGCAGGATCACT
>Ga0105237_10007971_pt1 | contig 11535 bp, 11 predicted proteins | sample KBSC24metaG_FD_81520 | JGI IMG/M metagenome (GOLD analysis project Ga0105237, IMG submission 81520) | Corn rhizosphere microbial communities from Kellogg Biological Station, Michigan, USA - KBS C2-4 metaG | ecosystem: Host-associated > Plants > Roots > Rhizosphere > Soil | place: Michigan, USA... | reverse complement strand
GTTTCGGTAGAAGGGAGGGGGGTGTGGGTATGGGACACCGGACAGCGGGGGGCCAGGGGGGGGGGGGGGTATAACCAGTATGCTGATTGCTGGCCCTTAGTCGATTGACAGGTTGTTAGTTTAGATAAAAACGGGTTAGCGGATGAGCACACGCGGCACGCGTGCGCCAGCAGAGGGGGGTGGTCTGAACTAGGGTTTGAGGATGGAAGGACAAAAGCAAAACCATTATACTCTGACTCGCAGTCACGCATAGGCAGGCTGTCATTCTCAAGCCTAAATGTAGACTTCATCTTGTTTAAATCGCTCCAATTGTGTGAGAAATGCACTTACGCTTTCATTTGTCCGCAAACAATGTTTTAGTTTTTGCTTATTCAAAAAGTGTTTTGACATTGTCTGATAAAAGGAGGGTGTTTTAGCATTAATGTAAAATCCTTCAGCTGCCTGTAAAGCCTGATTAAGTTTTTCAATACATCCAGCTATTTTATTGCAAGTCTGTTTTTGATTTGGAAAATAAATAGGTAAGTACCAGCATTCGATATTATCAACCGAAATAGCAAATACAAATTTCTCACTGTTCTCTTCATAAAAATCCCCTATCAGTTCAATAATTTTATGCTTTACAATTTCGATTGTTTCAATTATAGTTTTGTTATTGAAATCACAAACCAATTCTTTAGGTATACCATCGCTTTTTAAGACATCGGTATCGACATGAATAATCAACAAATCATTAAATAACAAAGCTTGCTTTAACTCATCTGAACGACAATATTTAAATACTTTATCCCAGTTGCCAGACTCGTTTTTTTTTGGTTGTAAAGGTTCCAAAGACTGATTTCTATTTGAAAAAAAGCCCTGCACCATCGCCTCAATGGTGATTTGGTCAGTCAAACCTTCGCTAATAATCCCGATGTTCATCTCAAAAGTTTTTCGGCAAGCCACCTAAATATCCTCTTACAAACGCCTCGGACAGACGAATTGGCTCAACATTTTTTATTTTCTTAGGTTCAAAAATTCTTTTAGCAGTGGTATGTCCGTCTGCATTTCTATAAATAACAAAGAGTCTTTGTTGATCATTAGATAGATCTAGTCCATCCAATATTGATGGATTATGTGTCGTTAAAATGACTTGCTTCCTTTTTTTACTTGAAATTTTAATTAGATTTTCAATCAACGCAGAACATAACTTAGGATTTAACGCATTATCGACGTTGTCGATAGCGAAAAATTTAGGTGTAAAGTCACTTAAAAACAATGTAAAATAAAATAGCAGATATAAAAACCCCTCATTTGAACTCCTTTGGTCAAAATAAGAAATCGTATCTTTAAGATATCGATCTTTTATATTGATTTTTTTTTCTCCAAAAGATAGCTCCGTTGGAGTTTCCATATCTTCGAACCAATTTATTAATCTTAGATTTTGTTTTAATTCATCAGCAAAAGCTTTATTATCTTTAAAAAGACTAACCAAATGAGAGAACAATCCTTCTCCCCGTATTCCCAACGGACGAATTTGGCCTTCTTCTTCAAAACGGCGCAGGAAAAAATTCTCAGGACTGTATATTAAAAAATTGGATATTAAAAATTTAGATAAAAAGTCTTTTTGATAGTCAATAAATGTGTCAACCTTTGTTCTAGCTAATAACTTTTGAAAATATGCTATTTCATCGTCTCCTACATCAAGTGAAATTGCCTTTTGACCATTTTTTTCTGCAAGCGTTGCTCCGAACTTTTCTGGATTTTTAAATAACCTTTCGACAAATTGTTGCAATTCTTCTTTTGATGGTGTTCTCACTAACTCTTTTTCCAAAGCCTCGCTTTTCAGCGATACTTTCGTCAAATTTTTATTATGCTTGTCTACATTTATCGAATACTCTATACTGTCGCTATTATTATAAAATGAAATTTTAATATCTTTTTTCTGCGACTTTTTTGAAAAAGCAGATTTCATTAATTCTGGTTCGGTAATTCGAACTCCTCGCGAACTTAAAAACTCGTTGTCATTTTTGTTATCATAGGCTGCGCTGCCGAGCGCTATGGCTTCTAGGATAGAAGTTTTACCACAACCGTTCTCACCAATAAAAATATTTACTCGACCTAAATCAAGTTCCAGATCAAAGACTGACTTGTAATTTTGTATACTAATCTTTTTTATCATTTCGTTTTCAAGTGCAAAAGTATAAAATTAGTCGGCGTAAGCATGCGAATAAAAACGAACATTTTTATTAAGTTTCCTCGCAGGACAGGTAGCCGGCAGACAGATAGCCCGCTTATCACATATAAAATCATGCCGTCAAACCCGGTCGAATTCCTACATTTACCCCAATATGGATTTCGAAAAACTACCCGTCGACCAAATATTATCTGAAATAAAAAATCAGCCAAACCCTCAACAGGCTTTCGGGAATATCCTGGCTTTTGCTCAAGATGCCTTGCCATCAAAAATATGGAGCAGTTTTAGCAAGATGGATCTGCAAACGGATATTTCAGAAGCAACTGACTGGCTGCAAAAAACCATCGATCAGTTTCCCGGCAGCAAAGGAATATACCTTGGCCTGGACACCTTGAATATGGACGAAGGTAATGGTTCGAATATTGAGATCGGACTAAGCACTGATTGTGACCCGGGCGAACTTACCGATGAGTGGACATACGAGTGTGACAATTACGGCGAAGCCTATTTGCTAAACGGATTGTATTTAGTTTCGGATAGTTTTGAAAATGAAGAACTTTGGTCTGACGATGAGCGGGAGTTCGCAGAATATGTCATCTTTTTGAGTTATAGCGGTGTAGTTTTGAGAGAAGCTTTATTCAACCTTGAAACTATTGATGATTTTATTTCGATATGGGGTTTTCATGACGGCGATATGTTTTTCCTTATTAACAAGCTTAATGATAAAAAGACCGTGATAACTGATGCTGGTTTGTAAGACTGCCTTTACCCGCTACCTATCCGTGCCTCAGCGCTCTACTAACCTCCGCTACCAAACCCTCAATCATCTCTGCTGATTTCAATATCCTTTCGTGCCCTGCGCCATCATAAGCAGCTGTGCGGATGAATGGACGTGTGCTTAAAAACTCTTCCAGGTAAGCATAAGGCGAGACGGCGTCGTCATGGTCATAGGCCAGCCAATGATTGGTGCCGGCGTTAAAAGTGTAGCGGTCGTTTAAATTATAGTAAGCCGCCGGTTTATGGAATAGTTTTTCAAAGCTTTCTAAAAATCCGGCCTGTGCTTGTTGGCCAACTTCTGCAAAGGTCATGCTGGCTTCAAAATTTTCTTTGAGTCGTACCAGTGGCGTAAGGCTTGCCAATAAGGCCGGATTGTAACCTAATTTTTCTGTCGCTTTTATATTCGCCATAGCACCGAGTGAATGGCCGACGAGCACATCCGGTTTGCCATACGCAAGCGCAATTGCCTTAACTGCTTCGGCAAATAATAGCAGGTTTGATAATTCTCCTTCCGAGCTGCCGTTTCCCGGGGCATCAAAAGCAATCACCTGTACGTCGGGCACCATGCGCAGGGCGGCTATTATGTCTGCCAAATCTGCCGCCTTTGAGCCCCATCCGTGGGTAAGCAATATCCTATATTTGCCGTTACCCCATTTAAAACCGTTAAAAGTAAGCTTCCATTTGGCAAAGTAATCATCGTTAACCTGCAGGCTGAATTTTTCGGCTTCATTAAGTAATTGTTCCTGCTGCAGCCTCACCGGCATTTTAGGCGAATAACAGATCAGCTGCCAAAGCAGGGCGGTAAGCCCATCCGGGTCGTCTGCCGGGAATGCCTTTACTTGCTGGATAATCTGCTTTAGCTTTTTCATGGAGCTGCTTTAAGGTGGGGCCGGATTAATGCGGTGAAGGTATGGAAAATGTGTGGACCGGTCTATATAACCCGTTCGGAGTAAGTTGCGGGCGGGTAATTCAGCAGCTTATTGCAGAGGGAGATACAATTATTGAACACGCTTGCCTAAACGACAAGTTTTTTGCTGATTTTGTGTTTTACTAATTAATTAGTTTATATTTGTTTACCTAACAAATAAATCATGTCACAATCAATATTTATAACCAGGGGCGGCTTTGCGATTTCACAATATTATTCCTAAAGGCAGATCACGACAAGTAAAAAAGCGACTGTTGGCAACAGGCGTTGCGCCAACATTAATACCTACCAAAAATCAAAATCTATATTTTTCACCAATTAATACTTCAATATGAAAACGACAAAAATGAACTTAAAAAACTTAGGTGTGGCATTGAAAAAATCTGAATTAAGGCAAATTATGGCTGGGAGTGGCGGTTCCAGGTGCAATGCGGTAGCATGTCCAGACCATCTTTTTTGCCATACCAAGGGATGCGATGTATGTGTAAATATTAGCGAGGAGACGGGTTTGGGAATGTGTTTTTAGCATTCAATATAAATTGTCGAAATTAAAATGGCAGCACAATTGGGTAGTTGTCATTTACCAATTAAAGGGGAAGTATCAAGCCTATGCTTAGCAGCCCTACTCCTCACCCAAATACTTTTGCTCCAATTGCTTATTAGCCCTTGCGCCCAGTCCTTTAATTTTTTCAGCAGTTTTAATAAGGTTGCCGGAGCCGTCGGTTAGCTTGTTCAGGGCACTGTCATAAGCGGTTTGGCTTTGACGCAGGTTTTTGCCTATGCCTTCCATATCGCCTACAAAGCCTACAAATTTATCGTACATGGCCCCGCTGAGGCGGGCAATCTCCAATACATTGCGGTTCTGGCGTTCCTGTTTCCACATACTGGCAATGGTGCGCAGGGTAGCCAGTAAAGTCGATGGACTTACTATTACCACCCGCTTGTCCCAGGCATCGTTAAATAATTCGGCGTCAATCTGTACAGCAATGCTGAATGACGATTCAATCGGGATAAACAGCAATACAAAATCGGGCGAGTTGATTTGGTATAAATCGTGGTAATTTTTGGCAGATAGCCCGTTTACATGCCCTCGTATGGATTCCACATGGGCTTTTGAAAACAGCTTGCGCTCTTCGTCGGTTTCGCAGTTTACCAGCCGGTCGTAAGCCACCAGTGATACCTTTGAATCGACAATCAGGTGTTTGTCATCAGGTAAATCGATGACGGCGTCGGGCTGCATCCTGATGCCATCCGGGCCGGTGATACTGGCCTGCAGGCGATACTCGCGGTCTTTTACGAGGCCAGAGCGTTCCAGCACTTTCTCCAGGATGACTTCACCCCAGTTGCCTTGCTTTTTGTTGTCGCCTTTTAAGGCGCGGGTAAGGTTCTGCGCCTCGCTGCTGATGAGCTTATTTAAATCCATCAGCTGGGTAATAACGCCTTTGAGCGTGTTGCGCTCGGCGGCTTCCATGTTATAAACTTTTTCCACCTTTTCCTCAAAAGCCTTGATGTTTTCTTTCAGCGGATTTAGCAGAATGTCGAGGTTGGTGCGGTTGGTTTCCACAAATTTCTGCGACTTTTCCTCCAGCAGCTTGCCCGCGATGTTTTGAAATTCCAGCTGAAAGTCTTTGCGTATTTGCTCTACCTCAATCTTTTGCTCCTGTATTTTTTCCTGCTGAGATTTGTAGTAGGCGCGCGCATTTTCGAGGGATTGATTGGCGGTGGCCAATTGCGACCGCTCGTAAGCCAGCTCATCCAGCAGGCGGGTCTTTTCGTCCTGCAACAATTTGGTAATGCTTTCTTTTTCTGCGATGAGTCCGGCGGCATATTGACCGGCTTTGGCTAATTCTATATTTAAAGATTGATTTTCATTTTGAAGGCGGTTGAAATCGTCCAAAGCAATTCCATTTGCCGGGGCTGGCTTTTTTAGGAATAAAATCACCGCAATTACCAATACTAGGATTGCGGCTGCTAATATGTATATATCCATAATGATAACAATATTAGCACAAAAATAACTAAGATTTTTAGGGTTTATTGGATTGAAGGATTTTTTCAAGACGTATAATGGATTATTTGAGAGATAATCCTAAAATCCAAAAAATCCGACGAATCCTGGTTAGTATTGACCGATAGACAGCATCACCAGCGTACAAGCATACTCTGTTTTTATGCCACGCTGATTGGCCATGCGGCGCAGCTCGGAATTTTCGGTACCTGGATTAAAGATAATTCGTTTGGGATTGGTAGCTAAAATGTAATCGTACAGTCCCGTTTGGTGCGAAGGGCCTATATATAAAGTTATGGTATCGATATCATCGTGGATAGCTTCGGGTTTTTCGATAGGAACTCCGGCGGCTTCACCCTCCCTCAATCCTACATTCACAATAGGATGACCGGCACGCACTAATCTATTGGCCGCAAGGTTAGCATAGCGGCCCTCGTTTGGCGTAGCACCTAGTATTAATGTCTTTTTATTCACTATTTTATTTTTCTGGATTTCACCGATTTGAGAATGATTTCACGATTGATTTATTAACGATTTTACCGATGATTTGATGATTATGTATTGATTATTTTACATCCAAATGATTCCTACCAACAAATCCTGAAATCTTATCAATCCTCTAATCGTGTCTTATCGGTGAAATCATTCTCAAATCTGTGAAATCAAAGAAATAAAATCCTAATTAATAATGCTATTTGTCCGGAATGATAAATATGATGCTGTATTAACCCACTTACCAATGCTTCATAGCTTACGCCGGTACCTTCTTCGCGGTTGCGTTCGTCAAGTATCGGCTCGCTCCATTGTTCCTCCGGAAAGTTTCGGATGAGGTGCACCAGGTTTACATTAACCAGCTTAAAGTCATCAACAAACAGCTGCCATTTTTGTTCGTCGGGAGCGCCGGGATCGGGCCAGTCGCCGCTGGAGGGGACGCCGGCCGCCATGCCGTTTAGCCTGTCCATTACTTCTTCGGTCCATGCCAGCATGTGGAGCACAATAGCGGCGATGTTATGTACCGAGCCGCCGGGCTTTTCATAAGCGGTTTCAAAGGTGACTTTTTCCAGGATTTCATAAACCGGGGAACCATACCAGGCATCGCCCGATAATATTTCCTGTAACTCTTTGCTTAATTTTTCAGAAATGCTCATAAATTATTTCGTTTAATATCGCTTTTTATTTAACCACAGAGGCGCAAAGGACGCACAGAGAGCACAAAGCCCATCAATCTTATAATTTTTTCTCTGTGCTCTCTGTGCCTTGCCTGTATCTCTATGGTTAAAAATTACGCTACCACTCTCGCTGCCGCAACGGCGCAATTTATGCCATCTATAGCTGCAGAAATTATGCCACCCGCATAACCCGCTCCTTCGCCGCAGGGGAACAGTCCGCTTACCTGCGGATGCTGCAAAGTTTCCTTATCCCGCGGCACTTTTACCGGCGATGAGGTGCGCGATTCAACGCCTACTAAAATAGCCTCGTTGGTATAATATCCCTTCATTTTTTTACCGAAGACGGGCAGCGCCTTACGCAGGCGCTCATTTATCCAGCGGGGTAAAACCTCTTTTATTTCGGTTGACTTTACGCCGGGCAGATAAGAATTTACCGGCAAATCCTTCGACAGCCGGTTCTCCACAAAATCAACCATCCGCTGACCGGGTGCTACCAAAGTACCGCCACCCGCTGCAAAGGCCGCCTTTTCAACCTGCTGTTGGAAGCGCAGCATACGTAGCGGGTCATTCTCATCACCCTTAACGTCCTCCAAATTTATCTGCACTACAGTGCCTGAATTTGCAAAGGGGTTATTTCGTTTTGACGGACTCCAGCCGTTGACCACAATCTCGTTTTCTTCCGTTGCACAGGGGGCGATGATACCGCCGGGGCACATGCAAAACGAAAACACACCGCGATTATCCACCTGCTCTACGAGGCTATAGTAGGATGGCGGCAAGTACGGGCCGCGATTTTCGCAATGATATTGCGCCTGGTCGATGATTTCCTGCGGATGCTCGATGCGCACCCCAAGGGCGAACGGCTTGGCTTCAATCAAAATATTTTGGCGGTGCAGCATTTCAAAAATATCACGGGCAGAATGGCCGGTGGCTAATATCACGGCATCGGCCATTATTTTATTACCGTTGGCAAGCGCCACGCCTTTTATCTTTCCGAATTCAATTAAGAGCGACGTCACTTTAGCATCAAAATACACTTCGCCGCCGGCATTTAAAATGCTTTCTTTCATGGCGCTAATTATCTGTGGTAGCTTGTTGGTGCCGATATGCGGGCGGGCGTCAATTAATATATCTTCCGGTGCGCCGTGCGCTACAAAGGTTTTAAGCACCGCATTCACATCGCCACGCTTGGTGGAACGGGTGTACAGCTTGCCGTCAGAGTAAGTGCCCGCCCCACCCTCACCAAAGCAGTAGTTCGATTCGGGATTTACCAGGCCTTGTTTGTTGATATTTGCTAAATCGCGACGGCGCTGCTTTACATCTTTGCCCCGTTCAACAATTATGGGTTTTAAACCCAGTTCGATACATTGCAAAGCGGCAAACAACCCGGCCGGACCAGCGCCGATAATGATAACCGGTTTGCCCACTTTTACATCCGGATAGTTTATGGTGAATATTTCAAGGTTCTGAATCTCATCTATAAACACCTGCACCTGCATGCGGTAGATTACCTTTCGGCCGCGGGCATCGATAGAACGCTTTAGTATTTTTAAACCGGATATTTTTTGTGGAGATGTATTCAATGATGTGGCTGCAATTTTTTTTAATGCGGCTTCATCTTCATGCTGTCCGGGCGGACAAACAATTTCAATTTCTTTTACCATGCTACTGCCGGGTTTTTATCCCGGATGTTGCAAAGTTAGGGAAAATGTTTGAGGTTAGATTTGCGTGTGTAGTGAATTGCCATTGTAACGGCGGGTTTTAAACCTCGCATGTCCGAACCCTGTCTCATTAAGCAGGGCGATCCTCTGCGTTGAACATATTTATCCCCATAGGGAATTGAAATCTAAAAATTCCGGCTTCCGTAAGGTCGTTCAAAATGCTGTATACGGTCAAATTAATGGCTAAAAGTCATCAAGGGAACTTATACAATACCCCCAGCGCTATACCTTCCGTTCCCTGTACGCGGTTGGAGGTATTTTTGTCATACAGCATGGTGCCGTTTACCGTAAATGCAATCAGCTTAGTCACCTTACTGCTATACAAGAGATCTACACGGTGGCTGGTATATGCCAGGGCTTGCTGGTAAGGCACAAACATGGCATAGCGTACGTTTAAATGCGAGGTTTTGGTAAGGTCTTTATCAAACACTGCCACTACCTGGAAGGCCAGCTCGTTATGTACGCGTTTACCAATAGGCACGCCGTAGTTGGTAGGCTGATTATGGTAAATGGTGGTATCCAGCACAAAAGTTTGACGGGCGGTACCGGTACCCAAACGCAAATCGAAAAATTTACTCGGTTTGTACTCAAAACCCACCGATTCTGTTAAATAACCCGGCGACATAAAATTCGAGATCAGTTGCGTGATATTATTCCCAGAAGCATCTGTTGTATAGTTAAATCCCTTATCAAACTGCGATTCAAACGTAAGTGCCCCAAAAAAGAACCACTTTTTGGATAGCTGTGAAGCAATTTTATTGTCCCAGAAAATACGGTCGTTGGTTTTGCGTGAGCCCTGGCCTTTGTTTTTTGAGATGCCGTAAATCAGGTTTAGCTCGGAAGTAAAATCAAGCGGCGCCTTATTGTATTCAACTTTATAATCGAAATTACCACCCAATGCAATGGCGCTGATACCACCTGCGGCATAGTTGCTGCTGAACGCCGACTGGCTGAAATTCAGTCCGAACAATACCCACTTATGCCAGTAGCTCACCTGGTAATCCAACATAGTAACCGGCAGCTGTTCTCTGTTTATCTGTACTTCGCGAAAACGTTGCGGCAACGCATTTTTGCCCGGTTCGATACGATATTTGTTTAGTTGGTTGGTATCAACTTTCAGGGAGTCGGTTTTTTGTGCCGATGCGCTAAGTGCGCCGCATAACAACAAAATAAATAACCCGGGGATGGTTTTTAGCATAATGATAGAACTTTGGCCATGACCTTTATAAACGCAACGTTTACAAAGCCTAACAGTTAAGCGGCAAATTTATTATAATATAGTTAATTTTTAAGGGAAAAAATGAGGAAGCAAAAGATGAACAATAATAACAGGCCAATTGCATTTTGGTTATCTTTCCTCAACTCCTCAAAAAACTCTATCTTACACCACAATTATAAAGGAGCATTGTGTTAGTTAAAACCTTCGGAAGCGCCGTTTACGGGATCGAGGCTATTACGATTACCATAGAGGTAAATTTAAGCGGCGGCGGCAAACCTTATTACACCATTGTTGGCCTGCCGGATAAGGCGGTGAGCGAATCTATGGAGCGCATCGAGGCGGCGTTGAATACCAACGGCTTCCGCATGCCGCGACAAAAGATAGTGGTAAACATGGCCCCGGCCGACATCCGCAAAGAAGGTTCTGCGTATGACCTTACCATCGCCACAGCTATATTAGCTAGTTCGGGCCAGGTTGACGGTGAAAATCTTGATAAATACCTGATAATGGGCGAGCTTTCGCTTGACGGTACAGTACAGCCTATAAAAGGAGCTTTGCCTATCGCCATACAAGCCCGCAAAGAAGGCTTTAAAGGGTTTATTCTCCCTAAACAAAACGCCAGGGAAGCGGCTATTGTAAATGACCTTGAAGTGTATGGCGTTGAAAGCCTTACCCAGGTGGCCGGCTTTTTCGATGGCACAACGCAGATTGACCCAGAGGTAGTAAATACCCGCGAAGAATTTTTCAAAAGCCTCACTGCCTACGACAGTGACTTTAGCGAAGTACGCGGCCAGGAAAATATTAAACGCGCGCTGGAAATTGCAGCCGCTGGCGGTCATAATGTAATACTGATCGGCCCGCCTGGAGCCGGTAAAACTATGCTGGCGCGACGGTTGCCGTCAATATTACCACCTTTAAGCTTACATGAATCGTTAGAGACTACCAAGATACATTCTGTTGCCGGTAAACTGGCCGCGGCGGATGCGCTGGTTACCACACGGCCGTTCAGGTCGCCACACCATACCATTAGCGATGTAGCGCTGGTTGGCGGCGGCAGTAACCCGCAGCCCGGCGAAATATCCCTTGCGCATAACGGCGTATTGTTTTTGGACGAATTGCCAGAATTTAAACGCTCTGCCCTCGAGGTAATGCGACAGCCTCTGGAAGAACGGCGGGTAACCATTTCGCGTGCAAAGTTTACTATCGATTATCCGAGTTCGTTTATGTTGGTGGCGAGTATGAATCCATGAAGTGGTGAGAAGTATTCGATGGATTTTGAGGAAGTGGGGGCGCGTACGCCAAATTAATGGTGATATCGCTTTGCCCCACATCAATGGAGGTGGTGATCGTTTCCACAATGCCGCGCTTCTGCTCAAACCCTAAATTTTCCCATTCATCGTGCAGTGTTCGCACTTCCGTCAGTACCGTGTCGCTCGACATCAGGCTAATAGTGCGCACATCAATTTCCGCTTCGAGTCTCGGCAGTTCCGCATCAAGTTGTTGCAATTGCGCTTCAAGCGGTGCATAGGCTCCAATGTAT
>Ga0105237_10007970_pt1 | contig 11535 bp, 12 predicted proteins | sample KBSC24metaG_FD_81520 | JGI IMG/M metagenome (GOLD analysis project Ga0105237, IMG submission 81520) | Corn rhizosphere microbial communities from Kellogg Biological Station, Michigan, USA - KBS C2-4 metaG | ecosystem: Host-associated > Plants > Roots > Rhizosphere > Soil | place: Michigan, USA... | reverse complement strand
GATGTTCGCAATGGGCGCAGTGAAGGGGCGTACACATCGTTGCATACCAGGATCAGGGGCCTAAGCATTCGGAACTTGTCGCGATTCTTCTTCCCACCCTTGCTATTTTGGTCTTGCCCTTCCTTGGAAGAATTCCGTTGATCAAGTTGAACAAGATCAATCAATGCCTTCACAAAGCCGCCTTCCCCCCCAGAGGAGCTATTGCCTGTGGTGACACCGTCGACTTCATCCACGACGACACACACGGGCCGCCCAGCCTTCCGAGCTTTGCCATGCTCCTTGATTCCACGAACAGTTTCGGTGCCAAGCACGTCTTTTATCCTCCCTTTGACAACATCCCTGCTTCGATCATCACTCGCGTTGATTTCCAAGACTTCGTAGCCAGCTTGTTTGGCACACACATGAGCTAGTGTGGTCTTACCTAGCCCGGGGGGCCCAGTAAGGAGAAGAATCTTCTTGTGTTGTTGCTGGAATTGGTCCTTCTCGTCATACACTTTGATATGTTTCGTCCTACTATTCCCAGGAAAGACGATATCATCCCAGGACTTTAGCCAGCGAAGGACAGATCTGTGAGTTCGTTCATCACCAACAAGCTCTGTGAACTTCTTCGCACGATACTTCTCGGTCCACATTTGGGTGAAGGTCAGTTTTCCAGCGGACACTGTACTCTGATCTGTCACCTCGACAGATTGTAGTAGCTCATGCTTTTGCTTTTCGCTCTCTTTTGCAAAATCATCCAGCTGTCGTTGAGTTTTGGCGTCATCCATGAGGTTATGAATGTCAATGCCATAGTAGGCCTTCTTCGCGCGTCCAGGGGCAGTTGTTGAGCGCTGAGCTATCAACTGCTCATATGAAGAAGAAGCAGATTTCTGCCGGACAGGAATTTCGACCGCACTGCCACCAGCCAATTGTATACTAACTGTTTTCGCCGGCAGCTTTCGTAAGAGCAGACGAGGAGCCGGCAGTAACGGCGGACTAGGTATATCGACCTGGGGCCCCTGTATACTAGAAAGTATTTGTATCTCGTCTGGCGCTGGAATGTCTCCCTGCGCTAAATGCGTGGTTTGTCCATTTGTGGGTGCAGCTGTAGCAGATGTAGCTTGTGAGATCAGGGTTTCATTTACCTCGTCTTCGCCATCACTGTCATCGAAAAAGCCTCCTACGATCTTCGCTTTCTTCGTTTGAGGTTGAGGCGCAGAAGGGAATGGTTGGAATAGTCGGCGCTTCTTAGTTGGGGCAGCTGCTGGAGGCGACGAACTTGCAGGATAGAGCACTGGAGAGGATGAGAACGTCATGTCGGAGGAGAAGGAGTTGAAATCTGGGTCGGTCAGACTGGACGGGAGACCAAGTGCCTCCTGCCTCGCATTACTCGTTGTGTCCAAGTCTGCTTTGGGATTGGACTGGTCGCGTTGGTAGGCAGATACAACGTCGATGTCGTTAGGGTCCGATGCGATGACTTGAATATCTCCGTGGCTAGTCATAGATATCGTTTTGGACCAAGCCCGATTGCAGCCTCGTCAAGCAGACGCATAGGGTTTGTAAAATTTGGCGTTCTATGAGGTTCCGCTGGCACATACGGAGTGCCTCGTTGATCACTTAAGGTTACGCGACGCGTTTTCCCCCACCAACGCGACTGCGTTAAACATATAAAGATCCACCGTACCCTCCATCTCGGTACGCCTTCCCTTCTGTGTGGGAAGCTCCCGCACTCAATCTTCTCTAGTTAGCGGGCGCTCCCTCGCTTGCAGTGCGATAGGAATTGCAACGAATGGGACATGCCTGCGTTGCCCCTCTTTTGACGTTGCGCGGGAAGCAAGTGGAATGTCAGCACCGAGGGACGACTCGTATAAGGTTCCAAGCACAGAAGCAAAGGTCAATATCAGATCAAGGCATCGAGATCCCGATCGCATCTGAAAACACCCCCCAGAAATGTCGCATGGGAAATGTCCTTGGTCTATGCAACTGCTGGCAGGCGAGAACAAAATCCAAGGGCAAAGCCCGCGCTGACACGAATGCACTTCCTCCGAGTACTGTGCCAACTTCAGCCCCAACTTTAAACATCTCGTCCCGCACGCCTCTACTCTCCTCCATTCGAAGAGACATGCCCCGAGAGAACATCGGCGATTCATCTGCGAAGACCTTTGCGGAGTAAGTTGGCGCGATTTTTCATCGTCCATATATAGAACATCTCAATCCTGGATTTGGATTCGTGCGCGACGGCGTGCGCTGACAATGCGCCTGAAAGGTTACTCTCCGGCCCACTGCTCGACATCTATGTCGGCCCCGACGCGCGCAAGTGGACTCTGCATCAGAACCTCCTCGTTCACCATGCGCAATTCTTCGACGAAGCCTTAACCATCAATGGCGAGCGAAAGAGGATAAAAGATGGAAAACTTGAACTGCGCGACGAGGACCCCGCCGCTTTCGAGCTTCTCATCAAGTGGCTGTACCAGGGCAAGATTGATGATGTCTCGTGGATGCCCAAAGATGTCAAATGGGACTACGCCTTCACATGTCAGAAACTGTACCTCCTGTGCGACACCCTAGGCCTACAAGATCTGAAGAACCTCGCCATCGATCAATTCCGCCGCGGTTGCCACGAAGCAGGATTGGTGCCAGGGCCGGAAGAGATGAAACCCATCTACGAGAAAACCCATATCAATTCCCCCTTCCGGAAGCTCGTCAGCAGGATCGCCGCAAGACAGATAATGGACCCTGCTTCGGAGAAGGACGCGACATCTTATAGGGAATGTTTTATCGTTTCACCAGACTTTGCCGTTGATGTGATCAATGCGATTAAGCAAGGCTCTGGAGGCTCACTGTTTGACGATCCGACTGAGGGCAATTCATGCAGATACCACGAACATGAAGAGGGCGAGACGTGCCAGAAAACAGTCAAGTTCAAGGACATCTCATCATGATACTGGCCTCAGCGCCTTATAGCACACCTGATATGCGCCTCCATTTCCAGCCGATATGGCATGGACTTCCCACTTTTCTATCTATACCTCTCACCACGCAAACACACTTAACGAATCGCCTTCAATCGACCATATCACAACCACACCACACCCATCTTATCCCTTCCATATGTCCTCCTCCTCCAATTCCTTCGAAATACCCACCCACCTCGTTCAACTTCTCACCAAGGCAACAGTATCCTCCACACGCAAATGCAATAATCACCGGCATGATATAATTGGAAAGAGGAGGGTTTAATAGGGAAAATGACTGCAAACGTTGATGTGGATGATGATATACGTGTACAAGTAACGTTCAATTTTAAAATCTTCTACCATTTGCTTTCATGGCGCATCAGTCTAACGAGCTTTGGACGGTACATCCAGCGCACCAGGGACTTAGAGTAAGGTAGTATGTAACTTAATATTACCAGAAGGAGCAAGCAGGACACTAATTTTGCTATTCTATCCTCTGCAAAAATATATATACCAGTTAATACCTATTGATGTTTTTTTTTCCGCACCGAGGTACCTACCTCTCCGCATTTCTTCTACTCATTCTTGTATTAATTAATTTGTGGATTCCTGAGTTCGCAACTAACAACACTTGTAGCCACAGTCGTTTCGGTCGACCACTATATAGCTTTAGCCTTGGACCATCACTCGCCTATTTATAGGTAGTAGGTACCTAGGAAGTGAGTGGAACTGTCTGAAGACCGATTGACTCCTGAGGACATTGGGAGGGGTATGGAATATTTGGCCTTGAATTACCTACCTACTTAGGTAGCCAGTATCTGCGAGAACGCGGCCACACATCGCAAACGCTGTTTTCTAGATTACCTTAGAAGTGATTTCGGAGTGTTTCCTTAAAACAAACAAAAAAATCATGGCATGTAAATTTCGCTGACAGACTGGCTAAGGTTGATCAAAATGATAATAAGATGTGGCAGGGCCTGAACGATTAATCCTGGCAAAAATCCAGGGTCAAGCAGAACATTGAGTGCACCCTCTTGCCATCTTTATCCTCCCTTCCATTACCCGCCAAAGACAAAATAAATCAGATGTTTTCTTACGTCTCGCTGCCTCTTCCAAGGGGAAAATCCAAACCTGTACCAAGTCTTAGATTAGCTGGCCACTATTATTGGGTGTCAACACATTTCTTTATCAGCTTCGCCGTGCGCATCAAGCTAAGAATGAGTTCAGGTAGCGGTGTAACGACCGGTGACCAGCCTCTTCCGCGCTGAGAGCAGCTCCCATCTCTTTTCATCAGCGCTGCCTCGGGCGCTGCTACCTTCGCCCCCATCATCAGCAAAAGGGTCAACTTCTTTCTCTTTGTCACTAGGAGGAGAGATCTTCTCCACGCCAATTGCTGAGGCGACACGTCCAGGGATCTCGAATTTCAGCTCTACAGTTCCCTTCTTGGCCAGCCCCCCTTGGGTGACAAACCGTATAAGAAGTCGCTCTTGCACCGGCTTCACAGTAAATTCGTTAAGTTTCCACACCACTGCAGACGTTTTGCGTTTGAAACTGGCACCAGGCGTTGGCGACATCATAGCTGAAACTGCTTTTCCGTCACCCGAGGTATCCAGGTTGACGCTGATAACAACGTTCTTCAGGATGACTGGATCGCTGCCGAAGAGAGGGTTTAGACTATATAATACGATGACACTGACCTGGCCTTCAACGATTTGCCAGGCCGGGGTAACCAAAACTGGGCTATATTGCGCCATATTAGTATCTTCGAGGTGGAGTTGATATTTAAGTCCAACTAGAGGCGAGGGTCGTCGAATCGGTGATGTTGCAATTGTGTATGTTCCTGCGTGCTCTTCTGTCAAGGCTGTACCACCAGACTTGGTTTGGGTCAAGTATATAGGATTCGCAGCCACTTTATCAAGCAGTTCAAAATGCTGAAGACGTATTGTTTCGTGTTCCGCATCAGTGGCCCCTGTGGGATTGTACGCAAATGCGATTTCTCCTAGAACAAATGCTTTGCTAACGCCAGAATCTGTGAACCATGAATGAACTGTTTCGAGAATAGAAGCGTTTAGACCAGAATCATGTAAGTCGGCATGGTTGGTGGGCCCGCTCAAACTCCGAGAGGAATATATTGAAGTGGTGTCAGACCCAATACCGTGATCCTCATGTAGCGCGGGTGCGACAGGAGGTCTTTGTATTGGTGAGGCAAGAATGTTCTCGTTGGAGGCTGAGGCTGCCGGGATGCTAGTAGCTAGAGAGGATGCGGCCTGTGGCAATGCAGGTATTGAGTCCAGGGCATCATTAGGAATGAACATGGTATTTCGCACATCTCGTCGGCCTCTCATACTACCTTGGACACGATTAATGCCAGAGCTTTGTGCCTGCGTCCGTAATTGGTTTGCGATGCTGCTCAAGGCAAGCTGAGCCTCACTTTCGTCCTCTTGAATGGGTTGATCCCGGATCTGGAAATTGCGGGACGACTCGTCGCCAGTCAACGCTGCAGCGGCGGCATCTCTTTGTGCTTGAGCAATCGGATCCTTGGCAGGTGTTGCAGGTGGCGGAGGTTCTTGGAGTGCAAGTTCTGATGGCGGAAGCTGATTTTCAGGTGGTGATTGCTGCGATGCAGGGGCTTCCACATGAGGCTCATGTGCAGGTTGCGATGTAGTAGTACCGTTTGTGAGAACAACAGGCACAGGCTCCTCAGATGGAATTTGCGTGGGCGGTTCGTAGCTCCTCTCAGGTGGGGGGACTGGATAGTTCTGGGATGCGCTGGGGGTCAAATCTGGACCCGAAGCTTCTAGATCCTGGAAGCTACGGGACGAATCTCCTCGCCTGAAGGGTACAAAGGAGCGTGTCTTCCTCTTTTCCTCGTTGGAGGTGTGGTGCGGTACAGGCGGTACCGTGCTCTTTCGTCTACTCATAACCGTGCCGAGTCGCTTCAGTCCACCCAATTTACTTTTCTCCTTCTGTGTCGTGGGTTCCGGTACTAGATTTGAGGTTAGAAGTTTCCTAGTCAAGATGTGTAGGCTCGATGATGCCACACTTACGCGGGGTTAATCTATCTTGGCCAGCGGTTGAAATGGAACGTTGGCTTCTTCTATCATCTGTATGACGAGGGGGTGGGGGTGTTGGCGGTGGGCGTAGAGAAGAGCTTGAAGGCGTTGTGCTCGGAGTGGTAGAACTGCGCCTTGTAGTTAGACTGGGACGTTGAGTGGTCGCCCTTTCCGCAAACAGCTTGATCTCATCCGCCGTTTCGACGCTGAGGAGCGCGTTCAAGATAGACTCGGCACTCGCACGGCTCTTCTCAATTGAGTCTAACTCATGGGTCTGGAATTGAGTGAGGACATCCCGCAAGTGATTGACCCTTGTTTCGTCTAGAGCCTGAAGCTGCTCAAAGACATAAGGAGCTTGGGCTTCCCATTGACGGGTTGTATCTTCAACTGCCGAGTTAGCACTTGCAGCATTCCTCCCTCCTTTTGCAGCTTTGCGTTGAGCATTGGCAATGTCCTTAGCAAGCATAGCCAGGTTTCCCTGGGTCGAACTCAAAGCTTGTGAATCTCTATTCCGGGTTGCAAAGGACCTGAGTGGGGCTTCGACATCGGTTTCAAGCTTGTTGGCAAGAGTCTCGTGGGATGCAGCCAGATTCTCGGTGCCAGAAACAATGCGCTGCCAGGAGGTCTGGAAAACACTGGAGTCATGTTAGTGGAAAGGGAAGCCGTACAATCGAGGCCTTCGAACGTACCCGAGGGCCGCCGCTCCATCCTGCTGAGGCCTTCGCGCAAGCTTCCGAAGCCCCGCGACATATGCTTCCTCGACCTTTCTGCGCTCCTATGATATTGTTCAATAAGGGATTCGCAAGGAAAGCTTCCTGGGTAGGTTGGTGGACTGACCTGCAACCAGTCGGCTATATCATTGTTTATCTTAGCGATCAAGGAGACGCGGTCCTGAAGCAGTGTAATGGCCTGCTCTGGTTGGACGGAAGCCTGCGCGCAGGATGATCAGTGATGGAACTTGTGGTCAGCGGGGGGTTGGGTGGTGGAAGTTACCAGGAGGGTGGGATACTCAGTCCGCTGAGAGTCCATGTTGGATTGGTGCAAACCTCATTCGAATTCCAGGTGAATGACAATACGACTTCAAGTGTAGGGTGATATGGTGCGACGAAGAAGGGTGAGGCTGCGCACAATCAAGTCGAGGGGAACGGTACGAGTGTACGGAGTAGTACTCATGTGGTGCAGAAAAGTGTACACTACAGAAACGTCGACCAGGCAATTAGTAGTAGCAGCACTGGTTGTTCGCATTTAGTTAGAGCTCCAACCCATGGACTATGCACCAACCTGGAAGCTGGTAGTGGTTCTATTACTCGGACCACCAGGAAGAGGTCATTGGGGCAACCAAACAAGATTACGTACCTGGAGTAGGAGTGTTACGGAGTATTACTACGTACGATTTGGGTGCTGAGTCGTCAGGCTCTGCAAGTCACAACGAGTCTTCCCAGTGGCGCTGCGGATTACGCGGTACGCCCGAGGGCCTCCCCCAATGGCAATTCCAGAACCTTGTCAGGGAAAAGACTTTTCCTTCTCCATCCCTTCTTTGTCTTCTCTGGGCACCATCCCCCAGTCACTCTGATGAGCCTCCTGTTCGGAGCCACTGCAACCGAGGATCCCTACCTCAAATGTTTAGAGCCTCACGAGTCCTATCCACAGACAGCGACAGATTGCATATTCCAACACCTCAGCCTTTGGACGAGTGAGAAGGCCATGCCCAAAGTCTGTTTATCCTGTTCTTGCCAACACTCGAGGCCAAAGGAAACAACAGATATAGGACACGAATCATCCCCATTTATTTGGATACTGAGCGCACTATGAAGTCATGAACTAGGTGTCTCAGGGGAGTCGAAGGTCTCGCGTGGTCTTTAGACACACTCTCATCCCGATGTGACCGTTCTACTCTCAAACGTCCAGAGTTCTTTTGACCAGATACATCTATCCGCCTTTGAGCTAATCCCACATTTGACTGTTGAATACTCCCTACGGCGGATTGGCGACCATGCCACTTGATGTTAGCTTCTCTGCGAGGCTGACTAATATCCTGACATTGACAAATGCGTTCATCACGATTGGCAAGGATGCAGATACAGCTCGACAGGCTGCCAAAGACCTTGAGGGAGAAATCCTGCACAAAGCTGAATCTCTAGACGAATATGAGAAATTATGCAGCTCGACACTTAGGGAGGCGGTTCTTCCTGACTCACCGCCCGAAGAGCCCACACAGCTGCCACAATCTGTCGAAATCTTCAATGTCGAAGGTCCAAGCTACGGCGGGTATCAATACGGGACATTTCATGCAGACGGGCAGTTCTCGACCATCTTCAAGGCTCAAGCCAAGGACGAGAAAGCAGCTGTGCAGATAGTTGCATTGAAGGCCACGAGGCCCGCAATGATGAGCCCTCCACACAATTCTGAACGAGAAGCACGACTTTTGACCCAGGCAAAACATGAATATGTTCTTCCACTGATCGAAACAATTCGCGAGCCCGGTGGTGTTTTTGTGCTAGTATTCCCATTTCTCACCCAGGACCTGGAGAATTTGCTTCGGTCTGGACGAGTAGACAAGGCTCAGACTCAGATGGTGTTCTTGGGCCTCTTCCAAGCTCTCACACATATCCACAGCCTGGGGATAATACATCGAGATGTAAAACCATCAAATATCCTCCTCAAGACGATGAATGGTCCGGTTTACCTGGCCGATTTTGGTATCGCCTGGTCTCCTCAAGACAGAGATTCCGAACCCCGGGACTCGAAGATCACTGATGTCGGTACGACTTGCTACCGTCCACCAGAGCTCATGTTTGGTCACAGGGCATATGACACATCATTGGACATGTGGGCAGCAGGCTGTGTGGTGGCGGAACTTCTCCGAGAAGGTCATCACCCATTGTTTGATGCCGGCCCATTGGGGAGTGAACTGAGCTTGATCAAGTCAATATTCTCAACACTTGGTACACCTAATGAAGATTCCTGGCCGGTAAGTGTGCTTCATCATCTTGGCCTGTGTACTAGCTAACACACTTCCAGTCGGCACATACATATCCCGACTGGGGCAAGATGCGATTCAAGGACTTCCGTCCTCAGCCATGGGAATATATATTTCCTGGTGCTTCTGATGCTGCAATAGACTTCGTCAAACGCACCGTTTGCTACGAAAGTAGCCAGCGCTTGACTGCAAGAGAGGTACTGTGTTTGAGAAACCTGTGAGAATATGCTAACTAGTTCTAGGCACTGGAACATGGCCTGGCTTCAGAGATCAAATCATAGCAGAAGGCTCAGCACCGTGATAGTTCTTTGGGCGGTGTTACAGAAGCGGAAAAATGAAATCCAATTCGGCGATATCATGCACTCGACGGAGCAAGGAACAGCAAAGCAAGACTCGTAGGTGAAAAGGAAGCAGCATCCCAGACGACTTTTACAAGTAGACCACCTCACAGGCTGCTCAGGACGGACTAGATGCCGCGACATCACCAGCGGCCTCTACACCACGAAGGGGACGCAAGGGACGTCGGACCTATCTTCTCTCAGCTGGTTTCTCGCTCAATGTACTCGGTGCGACTAGAACTGGCGAAGAGTGACTGGTCGCCAACCTTTCCCGTTTGTATGCCCAGCCAGACAAGCCTAGTCAAACTTCAAACGTAGAGCAATCTTGGTGGTGGCGGTTGATACAATACCTATCTGATCAGGAAGGTCAGCAAGCAGGAAAACACAACTGACGAGATATGCCGACAGCATTTAACTCTACTACGAGTCATTGACAGTATGCTTGTCCGAGTGATTAGTTGCCAAGGGCTCCATACATAGGGCAGCAGTCAGATTCAAGCATCTGCTAAGCACCAGTGTGACGGCTTGGTTAGACAGAGATTGACAGCTGGCTAGAGCCCTAGTAGTGTTCTGTACCACGGTCCACCATTCACCAGCATCTTGTGACCCGGACCTTGCCCTGTCGACTTCGATCTTCACCGGTGTTTCGCATGCCTGGACGTCCTCGTAGCCTGTACACGTAGGACAGCGAGTTGAGTGACCCGGTTAGGCTCGTTTGACAGACCAATTAAGGATGATATCATCTCGAGCGCAAAGATACTACAACCAATCTAATACGGGGCATCGCCACAGAGAAAGCGCGCCTGCTGATAGACGCTCCCAAGACCAACGGCTAAATATCTCAAACGGCCATGTGCTTCAGCCTTAGGCAGAATAATAGCAGGACATGGGTAGAGCATGATTGGCGACTGCAGATCGGTTATAGTCGATAAGGGGAGAAACCATGTGGTTGGACATGTGAGCAACAAGTTGTCTAACGAATCAGCATGGCTTGTGAGCGGTGGTCTAAGAATGGCAAATCAATAGCACAGATTGGCATCTTTCAGAGTGGGACATCCGAGCGGAGGACGATGCTTGAACCATATTATTATGTGCACTCATCCGAGGAGAGGGCAATTTGTGGGATGACAGGGAGATGGATGCTTGATGGATTAGGATGATCTCAGCATGCCCATTGAACGACTTTGGCGGTCGGAAGACTGTCTTAGAGAGCCTAATAGTCCTCCGTACTCCTTTGGCCCCTGAATGCTCCAGTGCTTGGGGTTATGCAGCCAGCTCGTTCAGCATCAACCCCAGCGATTCATGGGCACTGCACACCACCCAAGGTCTGTACAACTTCTGATCAATTCAACTCTCGTCCAGACAGGACACGTGTGCATGCAGATGCCCTCAACGTCTCATTTGCAATTCTCCTGCTCGTGCCACCTTTCGGACATAGACATCACAGGGTGTGTTGTGCATGTGTCAACAGCGTCATCTTATCAAGACCCTGTGGGTGGGCTGCCCTTTTCACTCATTGCAATCTCGCTGGTGGAGGGCCCAGCGCAGGCTAAGGTGATTAGGCCCAGTGGTGGCCGCTGCAGGTACCTGTCGATGGCCTGGAGGCTAAACGACTTCCAGGGTTAGGCCTTTGTGGCGCCCGGGACTAAATCCAGGAACGCCAATAACTGCCCTCCCAGGCCTGGACGACCCCTGCCAGCAAGCGTCTAATCTTGCCCCACCCGCAGCCCTCGACGCCCCCGACCGAGAAGAACAATCATCCAATTCTCTCCACCTGCGATCCATCCATCCCATCATCCCACCCAGTCCATCTCTGCCTCAACGCAGTCGGCAGTCTTGAGTCTCGAAGCCGCACAGCCCACAGCCTCAATCCGTAATCCACAATCATCTCCCCGTTCACAGCGATCGCGTCGGCCTTTCCCTACAATCCTTTTACTCACCTTCACCTGCTCACGCAGCTTCTTGCTGGCGCCTCTTTCCCAACCTTTGCTCGTCGACCGCGCGCCTCTTCACATCTTCGTTTCTTTACGTTGCTTTCGCCTGTTTCCCTTCTCAAGAGTTGATTGTCGCCCTTCTTTTATCGACAATCACTCTCAGTCACTCTTTTCACACTCACCAAGTCACTCTTTTCGTCGCTCCGAACCCAATCCCTAATCTACGACCGACTCCGAACCCAGTTCATCGACTGTGCTAGATTCTAGAAATCGCACATCACCCTCGAAATCCTT
>Ga0105237_10007968_pt1 | contig 11539 bp, 9 predicted proteins | sample KBSC24metaG_FD_81520 | JGI IMG/M metagenome (GOLD analysis project Ga0105237, IMG submission 81520) | Corn rhizosphere microbial communities from Kellogg Biological Station, Michigan, USA - KBS C2-4 metaG | ecosystem: Host-associated > Plants > Roots > Rhizosphere > Soil | place: Michigan, USA... | reverse complement strand
CGCGGCCGGCCTCACCGGCGCCCTGCTCGGCGCGCTCCATGCCGGCATCTGCTCGCTGCCGCGTGTCAATGACGTTGCCGTCGGCATTGCCTTGATGCTGTTCGGAACCGGACTGGCCTTCTATCTCGGAAAGCCCCTGATCGAGCCGACCGCTCCGCGCCTGCCGGCGATCGATTTCGGATGGTGGAGCGACGTCGCGCAGGTTCGCGCGGCGCTGCGGATCAACGTGCTGTTTCTGATCGGGGTCGTGCTGGCGCCAATTCTGGCCTGGGCCTTTCGAACCACGCGCTGGGGATTGTTGATCCGCACCGCGGGCGAAAGCTCCGATGCGGCACGCGCGATGGGACATTCCGTGCTGCTGATCCGCCTCCGCGCCACCATGGTCGGCGGCTTCCTCGCCGGCGTCGGCGGTTCGTTCCTGTCGCTGTTCTATCCCGGCAGCTGGAACGAAGGCCTCTCCAGCGGACAAGGCATTACCGCGGTGGCGCTGGTGATCTTTGCACGCTGGAACTCGATGCTCTGCCTTTGGGCTTCGCTGGCGTTCGGCGGGGCGGCGGCGCTCGGGCCGGCACTGCAGTCGGTCGGCGTCACCTCGGGCTATCATCTGTTCAACGCCGCGCCCTACATCCTGACGCTCGCCATCATGATCGTCACCTGTTCGCCGAAGCGCACCCTGACCGGCGCGCCCGCGGAGTTGTCGATCACGCGATAATACGACCTTGCATGGGAACGAGACATGTCCGCGCGCACCATCACATCCGAGCCCTATCCCTGGCCCTACAATGGCGACCTGCGCCCGGAGAACACGGCACTGATCGTCATCGACATGCAGACCGATTTCTGCGGGGTCGGCGGCTATGTCGACAAGATGGGCTACGACCTCTCGCTGACCCGCGCGCCGATCGAGCCGATCAAGCGGTTATTGACGGTGCTGCGGGCCCAAGGCTTCCACATCATCCACACCCGTGAAGGCCACCGGCCCGATCTCACCGACCTGCCCGCCAACAAGCGCTGGCGCTCGCGGCAGATCGGGGCCGGCATCGGTGACCCCGGCCCTTGCGGCCGCATCCTGGTGCGGGGCGAGCCGGGCTGGGACATCATCCCGGAACTTGCGCCGCTGCCGGGAGAGCCGATCATCGACAAGCCCGGCAAGGGCTCGTTCTGTGCGACCGACCTGGAGCTGATCCTGCGGCTGCGCGGGATCGAGAACATCATTCTCACCGGTATCACCACCGATGTCTGCGTTCATACCACCATGCGGGAGGCCAACGACCGCGGTTTCGAATGCGTGCTGCTGGAGGATTGCTGTGGCGCGACCGACAAGGGCAACCACGATCACGCGCTGAAGATGATCAAGATGCAGGGCGGCGTGTTCGGCGCGGTTGCGACCTCCGCGGCGCTGATCGGAGCCTTGTCATGATCATCGGCGAGACGCCGCTGCCGAGCGGAGCGTTTGGCGTCGATGCCATCGCCATGACCATGCGGTTTGGCGATTTCACGGCCCTCGACCGGGTCGAACTGAAGGTGCGCCCCGGGTCGTTCCACGCCCTGCTCGGAGAGAACGGCGCCGGCAAGAGCACGCTGGTCAAGTGCATCATGGGCTACTATCGCCCCACCGAGGGCACCGTCCTTGTCGGTGGCCGGGAACAGGCGATCGCGAACCCAAGGGACGCCCATGCGCTCGGCCTCGGCATGGTCTACCAGCATTTCACGCTGGTGCCGGCCATGACGGTTGCCGAAAACCTCGTGCTCGCCCGCGACGACGTGCCGGCGGTCGTCGACTGGAAAAAGGAAAGGCAGGAGCTCGAGGCCTTTCTCGATCGCATGCCGTTCAAGGTGCCGCTCGGCTCCCGCGTCTCCGATATCTCCGCCGGCGAGCGGCAGAAATGCGAAATCCTCAAGCAGCTCTATCTCAAGCGGCGCTTCTTGATCCTCGACGAACCGACCTCGGTGCTCACCCCCGGCGAGGCCGACGAAGTGCTGGGCCTGCTACGGACGATGGTCGAGCGGGGCGACCTGACAATCCTCATGATCACGCACAAATTCCGCGAGGTGATGGCGTTCGCCGATGAGGTGACCATCCTGCGGCGCGGCAAGCTGGCTGGTCGCGGCAAGGTGGCCGACCTGACGCCTGACGAGATGGCCCGCACCATGATCGGCGCGGAAGAATTGACCGTGCAGCCGGCGCGGAGCGGCGCGGCCGGAGAAACCAGGCTGGAGCTGACCGGAGTGCGTGCGCTCGACGATGCCGGGGCGGTTGCCGTCAACGATGTCTCGCTCACGGTCCGCGCCGGCGAGATCGTCGGCATTGCCGGCGTCTCCGGCAACGGGCAGCGGCAGCTCGTCGAGGTGCTGGCGGGCCAACGGCAGGCCGAGAGCGGCGAGATCCGCGTCGCCGGCGTCACCTATCACGCCAGCCGCGAAGACATGCGCCGTCACAAGATGTCGCTGCTGCCGGAAGAGCCGCTGAAGAATGCCTGCGTCGGCGGCATGAGTGTCGCCGACAACATCGCCTTCCGCGAATTCGACCGCGCTCCGTTTGCCAGTGGCGGCTGGTGGCTGAAGCGAACGGCGTTCCGCGACGACGCCCGGAGCAAGATCGCGCGCTACAAGATCAAGACCCGCGGACCCGACACGCCGATCGCGGCGCTGTCGGGCGGCAACGTCCAGCGTGCGGTGCTGGCGCGCGAGCTCGGCGGCGATGTCGAGGTGCTGATCGCCGCCAACCCGTGCTTCGGCCTGGATTTCGCGGCCGTGGCGCAGATCCATGCCGAGATCATGGCCGCACGCAATCGCGGCGCCGCGGTGCTGCTGGTCAGCGAAGATCTGGACGAACTGCTCGAATTGTCGGATCGTCTTGTCGTGATGTTCCATGGCGCGTTTGTCTACGAGGCGCGCGCCAGCGCGGCGGACCTCACCGAGATTGGTCGTCACATGGCGGGACATTGATGGGCGCGACGCCGGACCCCGAGCAGCAGCGGCTGGACGAGCATTTCCTGCGCCGTTCCTTCGATGTCGCCCGCCGCTCGCTCACCCACGGCAATCATCCCTTCGGCGCCATTGTGGTCGACGCGCAGCAGACGGTCCTGATCGAAGTCGAGAACGGCTATATGCCCTCGCGTGACGGCACCGCGCATGCCGAGCGCCTGCTTGCGACCAAGGCCTGCACGTCGCTCTCGCCGGATGTGCTGGCGCAAGCCACACTCTATTCCTCGGCCGAACCGTGCGCGATGTGCGCCGGGGCGATCTACTGGGCCGGGATCGGCCGCGTGGTCTATGGCCTCAGCGAACATCGCCTGCGGCTGCTGACCGGCAACCACCCGGAAAACCCGACCCTCGACCTGCCCTGCCGTGACGTTTTCGGCAGAGGGCAGCGCGCAACCGAGGTGATCGGGCCGCTGCTCGAGGATGAGGCTGAAGCGCTGCACCAGGGCGTCTGGACCGGATAGTGTCTCCCTGAAGAGAGAACGGGACGGCGTCGCGCGTTTCTCGCGACGCCGTCGTATTCCAACGGGGAGATCAGGCGGTCAGAACTTCACCGTGATGCCGGAGTAGACCGTCGACTCGGTGCAGCTGTTGGTGCTCTGGCCGGTTGCCGCGACCGTGCAGACGCCGGGCATCGCATTGTGGTCGAGGCCGAACTTGTTCTGCCAGTAGCGATAGGCGACCCAGACGTCGACGAGGTGCGAGTATTTGGCTCCCGCCAGCGCTTTGCTGGCGTCCAGGGTCAGACGGATCGGTTCACTGTTGAACTCGACCTTGGTCGCCGTGCTCATCCGGCCGACACCGGAAAGCGCGGGAAGGCCGTTCGAATCGCCCTTCGGGCCGTACCAGCCGGCGCGACCGCTGATGGAGAAGTACTGCATACTCTCCGGCAGGAAGCCCAGATCCATATAGTAATTGGTCTCGACCGCCCAGGTGGTCTTGTAATCCACATTGCCGTCGGCATGGCAGGTCACGCCGGGCACGCCAGCGCCGAACAGACCGCACTGGGTAAAGGCGTTGTGGTTGATTTCCTTGTAGGCCAGCGGGGCGACGTTGAAGTAGCCCTTGTAAGGCAGGTCGAACGCGAATTGCAGGCCGGCGACGAAGTCGCGCTTGGCCGGAGCCAGGAAGTTGTTTTCGGTGTTGGCGTCGGCGCCGACTTCGAAGGAGATGTTGTGCAGCGGCCCCACGCCGAAAGCCTTGGTGTTGAAGATTTCGTTCCAGCCGAAGGTGGAGCGGAACAAGCCGTAGATTTCGGTTGCGCCCGCGCAGTCGGCCGCGCCACCGGTGATGGTCACGCCAGGTGCGGCGCAGGGCGACGCGGGATCGTTGTGGTCCGACTTGAACATCGAGATGGTGAAGAAGTTGGTGCCGTAGGCCCACGCGTCGAAGTGGGTGAAGGAGTAGACGCTCTTCGTGGTCTTGCCGTTGATCGAGCCGTTCGGATTGACGGTGAACATGCCGGGATCGGTGCCTTTCGGCATCCAGGAATAGGTCACCCTGTTGTCGATCACGAAGAAGAATGGCAGGTCCGCAGGCGCCTTCTTGGCGGCCTTGGCCGGCAGATCGGCGGCGCTTGCGAGACCGGCTGATCCAAACGCAGCGAGCGATACCGACGCTGCGGCAATCATTGTTTTCAAGATAGACATCCGCTGCACCCCCAAGATTTTGAACGATCGATTGATCGAGCCCCTGTCGGTGCGACACTTGCGCCCTTCACAAAACCTGAGAAGCCTCAACTTTCTGCAAGGCTTGCTGTCGATTTCATCAAGAAGTCCTGCAGATATAGCGATTTCGTTGACGTACACCGCGGTGAAGGCGGCGCGGCCTACGCGCATGACGGCCTGCGGAGCAACGTACCAACGAGTAATTTCGTTGAGTTTTCCGCGTCTCGATCTGCGGCGAACCCCCCCGGCAAGCGCGACGTGGAAAAGGTCACGTCTCCATGAGTCGCCATGACATGATGGTGCTCATCTTCGCAGCACGACCGACGCGCTCGGTTCCGAATTGTTTCGAGCGTAGCAGTTCTGCAACATCTTCCTGCCGTCTTGCAGGAGAGGTGATCGACCCGCCCCCGCCAAGGTTGTGGGGCGCCAGCCATGGAATCGGTGCAATCCCGCCGTGCCGCAGAGTTGAGCAAGAGCTGGCGCTTTTTAGCCACTTACACGCGGCGCGGAATTAGCTCATTATTGAGGCATCTCACCTCGCACGCGTGACCGCGAATGCCCGATCCGACGCTTGATAAGACGCTTGGCGACCCTCATTCCAGCGCAACGCCTCTGCTGCAGACAGTTGGCCTGACCAAGCGCTATGGCGACTTTCTGGCCAACGATGCCATCGATATCGAGATCTGGCCGAACGAGATCCACGCCCTGCTCGGCGAGAACGGCGCGGGCAAATCCACCCTCGTCAAGTCCATTTACGGCTTGATCCAGCCGAGCGGCGGGGAGATGCGCTGGCAGGGGCGCAAGATCGTGCTGTCCGGGCCGTCCGAGGCCCGTGCGCTGGGCATCGCGATGGTGTTCCAGCACTTCTCCCTGTTCGACAACCTGACAGTCGCCGAAAACGTGGCACTGGGGCTCGACGGCAGGGAATCGCTGAAGCAGGTATCCGCCCGGCTGCAACAGGTCTCCAGCAATTACGGGCTGCCGCTGGATCCCAAACGTGAGGTCTGGCAGCTCTCGGTGGGCGAGCGCCAACGCATCGAAATCGTTCGAGCGCTGATGCAGAACCCCGGATTTCTGATCCTGGACGAGCCGACCGCGGTGCTGACGCCGCAGGAGGCCGACCAGCTTTTCATCGTGCTGTGTCGGCTGAAGGCCGAGGGCCGCGCCATCCTCTATATCAGCCACAAGCTCGAGGAGGTGAAGCGGCTCTGCGACACCGCGACGATCTTGCGCGGCGGCAGGAAGGTCGCAACCTGCGACCCCAGACAGGAAACCGCGGCGTCCCTTGCCCGGATGATGGTCGGCAGCGAGATCAAGGAAGTCAAGGCGGCGGCCCGCCGGGCGACGACGACCCCGCGCCTCGTGGTCAACGACCTCTCGCTCGAGCCCGACGAACCGCATGGCGTCCGGCTTCAACATATTTCGCTTGAACTCAAAGGCGGCGAAATCCTGGGCATCGCCGGCGTCGCCGGCAACGGACAGGACGAGTTGTTCGCGGCGCTGTCGGGTGAGCGGCTGGCGCAGGAGCCCGGCACCATCGTGATCGAGGGGCTTGCGGCTGGACACCTCTCGATCACCGAGCGGCGCAAGCTCGGAGCGGCTTTCGTCCCCGAGGAGCGGCTCGGCCATGGCACGGCGCCGCGCATGACCCTGTCCGAGAACGCGCTGCTGACCGGCCACGCCGCCAGCGGCATGGTGCGCCACGGCTTCATCAATAGCGCGGCGACGCTCCTGACCGTCGATCGGACAACCGAGGCGTTCGATGTACGCAAGGCCAAGCGCGACCCGGAGGCAGCCAGCCTGTCCGGAGGCAACCTGCAGAAGTTCATCGTCGGTCGCGAGATCCTGCGCAAGCCCGGCGTCCTCGTGGTCAGTCAGCCGACCTGGGGCGTCGACGCGGGCGCCGCGGCCGTCATTCGCCAGGCCCTGCTCGACCTCGCGGCTGCCGGCGCCGCCGTTCTGGTCACCAGCCAGGACCTCGACGAACTGGCCGAGATCACCGACCGGATCGCGGTGATGTTTCACGGCCGGCTCTCGGCGCCGCTGGCGACAGCGGACGCCTCGCGGGAGACGCTTGGCCTTCTGATGGGCGGCAGCAGCCTTGGCCAAAAGGACTTCGGGCAAAACGACCTGGGGCATAAGGAAGCGGCGCATGCGGCTGGTGCTTGAAAAGCGGACCGAACGCTCGAATACGATCGCGCTGATTTCGCCGCTGATCGCCATCGGCCTGACCATCGTCACCATGAGCATCCTGTTCGCCATTCTCGGCAAGAACCCGATTCTCGCTTTCGGCGCGTATTTCATCGATCCGCTTACCGACGCCTATTCGCTGCAGGAAATCGCGGTCAAGGCGACGCCGCTGGTGATGATCGCGATCGGCTTGTCGTTCTGTTACCTCGCCAATGTCTGGAATATCGGCGCTGAAGGACAGTTCCTGATCGGCGCGGTCGCCGGGAGCTGGCTCGCGGTCAAGACGCAAGGCGCCGACGCCGGCTATTGGGTGCTGCCGGCGATGCTGCTGCTCGGCGCGGCCGCCGGCGCGCTCTATGCCCTGATCCCGGCGCTGTGCCGGGTCAGGTTCGGCGCCAGCGAAATTCTCACCAGCCTGATGCTGGTCTATGTCGCCGACCTCTTTCTCGATTATCTGGTGCGGGGTCCGTGGCGCGATCCCAAGGGCTTCAACTTTCCGACCACGGCGGAGTTCGATCCGGTCGCAACCGTTCCCGTGCTGATCGAGGGCGGTCGTCTGCATCTCGGCTTCATCATCATGCTCGTCGTCGTCGCCGCCGCATCCGTCCTGCTCGGGCGCACCATCAAGGGTTTTGAAATCCGCGTCGTCGGCGCCGCGCCGCGTGCCGCGCGCTTCGGCGGCTTCAACGCCAGGCAGCTGGTCATCCTGACATTTGCCGCCTCGGGTGCGCTGGCGGGATTGGCTGGGATCATCGAGGTCGCGGGCCCGATCGGCCACCTGCAGCCCGGGATCTCGCCCGGTTACGGCTTCACCGCGATCATCGTCGCTTTTCTCGGACGCCTCAATCCGATTGGAATATTGGTTGCAGGATTTTTCCTCGCACTCACCTTCATCGGCGGCGAGCAGGCCCAGATCGCCATGAAGATCCCGTTGGACGTCACCAAGGTCTTTCAGGGCATATTGCTGTTCTATGTGCTCGCCAGTGATTCCCTGATTACCTACCGCTTCCGGCTGATCGTCCCGCCCCGAAAGGTGTCCCGTGGAACTGCTTGAGGCCATCATCCTTTCGGTTCTGGCGGCATCGACCCCGCTCTTGATCGCGGCCACGGGCGAACTCGTGACCGAGCGCTCGGGCGTGCTCAATCTCGGCGTCGAAGGCATGATGATCGTCGGCGCCGCCTGCGGCTTCGGCGGCGCGCTGTACACCGGCTCGATCACCATCGGCGCCATCTGTGGGATCTTCGCCGGTACGCTGCTTGCGCTGATTTTCGCGGTGATGACGCTCGGCCTCGCCGTCAATCAGGTCGCCACGGGATTGGCGCTGACGATTCTCGGTATTGGATTATCCGGGCTGATCGGAGCCGGCTTCGTCGGCGAAAGGATCACCCCGGCGCCGCATCTGCGGATTCCGGGCCTGACCGATCTGCCGCTCATGGGCCGGATCGTGTTTGGCGAGGACGCCTTCGTGTATGCTTCGCTCGTCCTCATCGTCGGCATCTGGTGGTTCCTTTACAAAACGCGGGCCGGGCTGATCCTGCGCGCCTGCGGCGACAACCATCTCTCGGCGCACGCGCTCGGCTATCCGGTGCTGCGGATCCGGCTGTTCGCCGTGATGTTCGGCGGCGCCTGCGCCGGCCTCGCCGGGGCCTACCTGCCGCTGGCCTATACTCCCTTCTTCATCCCGGGCATGACCGCCGGCCGCGGCTGGATCGCCCTGGCGCTGGTGGTGTTCTCGTCGTGGCGGCCCGGCAGGCTGGTCGTCGGCGCCTATCTGTTCGGGGCGGTCACCATCCTGCAGCTTCATGCGCAGGGCGCCGGCATCGGCGTGCCCTCGCAATTCATGTCGGCCCTGCCCTATCTCGCCACCGTGATCGTGCTGGTGCTGCTGTCGCGGGCGCGCAGCGGCGGCTCGACTGCGCCGGCGGCGCTCGGTACCGTGTTCGTGCCGGATCGCTGATTTCGCCTTTTCGAACGCGCGCGATGGGGCGCCGCGGTCGGATTTTGGTTTTCCCCGACTGTTTGGAGATGGACGATGAGAACAACATTTTTTGCGACGGCTGTATCAGCGCTTCTGCTCGCTGGCGGCATCACGGGCGGCGCCTCCGCCGCCGACAAGCTGAAGGTCGGCTTCATCTATGTCGGCCCGGTGGCCGACCTCGGCTGGACCCATCAGCACGACCTGGCGCGCCAGGCCGTGGTCCAGGAGTTCGGCGACAAGGTCGAGACCACCTATCTCGAGAGCGTGCCTGAGGGACCGGATGCCGAACGGTCGATCGAACAACTCGTGCGCGCCGGCAACAAGCTGATTTTCACCACTTCGTTCGGCTACATGGATCCGACGCTGAAGGTCGCCAAGAAATACCCCAACGTGCACTTCGAGCACGCCACCGGCTTCAAGAAAGACAAGAACATGGCGATCTACAATGGCCGGTTCTACGAGGGCCGCTACATTCAGGGCGTGATCGCCGGCAAGATGTCGAAGGCCGGCGTGCTCGGTTACATCGGCTCGTTCCCGATTCCGGAAGTGATCATGGGAATCAACGCCACGATGCTCGGCGCGCAGACCGTCAATCCCAATATCAAGGTGAAGATCATCTGGGCCAACACCTGGTTCGATCCGGGCAAGGAAGCCGACGCCGCCAAGGCGCTGATCGACCAGGGCGCCGACATCATCATGCAGCACACGGACAGCCCGGCCGCGATGCAGGTCGCCAGCGAACGCGGCAAGCTGGCGTTCGGCCAGGATTCCGAAATGATCAAGTTCGGACCGAAGACCCAGCTCACCTCGATCATCGACAACTGGGCGCCGTACTACATCTCACGGGTTCAGGCCGAACTCGACGGCACCTGGAAATCGGAAGACAGCTGGGGCGGACTGAAGGCGAAGACGGTGGTGATGGCGCCCTACACCAACATGCCGGATGATGTGAAGAAACTGGCCGAGGACACCGAGGCCGCGATCATCGCCGGCAAGCTGTTGCCGTTCAAATGCCCCGTCGTCGATCAGGACGGCAAGGACGTGGAGTGCAAGGGCGGCGATCATCTCGACGACGGCCAGGTGCTCGGCATGAACTTCTACGTCAAGGGTATCGACGACAAGGTGCCGGGGAAGTAGGGCATCGTTCAAGTGCTGCGCAGCGGCGGTTGATCTGTTCCGATCACCAATGTCGCCGGAATGCTGCGCGGATTCAGCCGGAGCCGGACGATGACAGGTGGGAGTGCGGCATCGTCCCGGCGGGCAGCAGTGCCGATTGAAGTAACCGGACCCGCATGTCGCCCTGCTCATGCGGGCTACTCGCCAAGAATTCCGTCCCCGTGCGACGTGGCCCGGCGCCGAAGAAGCCGACAAGATTCGCTTCAGGAAAATTGCGGCGCCTGTTCCGATCAGTCCCGACTGACCGGAACAGGCATCAGCATCCTCGGGTCATTCCGAGGGGCGATTTTGCCAAGTCAAAGTCCTTAGTACCTGGCGGCGATCGGGCCGCCAAACCTGTAGTTGACGCCGACCTTGGCGATCGAGAGCTTGTTTTTGAAGTCCACGTTGCCGGTTACCGCGCCTGCGCCGAGACCACCAAGGGTCGACAGATCCAAGACAGCGCTCTTCTTGTCGAACTCGATGTAATCGTATTCGAGGAATGCACTCCAGTTCGGGCTGAATGCATATTCGGCGCCCATGCCAAGCAGCCAGCCGAAACTTGTGGTCGTGACGCTGGATGAACTACCGGCGCCGAGGCCACCTAGGATGGCTGCCGGAATGGTAACGGTGTGCGTGGTATTCAACCACGCAGCACCACCCTTCACGTAGACCAGCGTCTTGTCGAATACAGCGCCGCCGACCCGACCTGTTGCCGTCGCCAGCCAGTCGCTCTTGGCGGTACAAGAGAGTATGGTGAGACAAGGCGTCGTGCCCTTCACATCCAGTCCAGCGATGTCGGCTTGGACACCGAATACGGCCCAGCCGGACTGGAAGTTATAACCAATCTGGCCGCCGCCGAGAAAACCGCTGCGGTTGTTCTGCGCGACCGGCAAGTTGAAGGCCACGGCAGGAACGCCCGGGGCGGAAATCGAGGTCAGGGTCGACTCAGTCGTGCCCCAGCCCGCGCCAGCGTGCACACCGGCATAAAATCCCGTCCAGTCCCAGACCGGCGATGGCGCCGCAGAACGCGCTTTGACCGCGAGGTCGGCAGCGGAAGCCGAAGAAAGCGCGACGATCAACAGGCCAGCAGTAGCGAGCAAGAGTTTTTTCACATTCGCTCCGTTCAAAAAAGATTTCAAAAACCGATGCTGGGATGAATTGCATACTGCCATGGAACTAGCTGTAACAATGAGAGCACACCGCAAGGAAATTGACCTGAGTTCGCGTTCAACCGGTAGATGAATACGGTCGGTCACTACATTGCATCGAATCTCACCTAAAATAATCTTGTGACTATCCAGGAGCGCGGGACATTTGCGGTCGGCGGGCTTCCGGCCGATTCTCTCATAGCCTAACTCTCCTGAGTCGCTGACATTGAAGGACAGCAGCCGGAGGCGGGCCGCACCGGAGCCGGCAGGCGTCACTTCATCAACAGCGTGACGTAAGTGTCTCGTATCATTGCCGCCGGCCAAGCATTCCGTGCTGCTCGCCCAAGCCATATCCCCAATTTTTGCCCTCCAGGATCGGCTTGCTGCCGCTTCCACTGTTGTGCCCTGCCCT
>Ga0105237_10007961_pt1 | contig 11547 bp, 10 predicted proteins | sample KBSC24metaG_FD_81520 | JGI IMG/M metagenome (GOLD analysis project Ga0105237, IMG submission 81520) | Corn rhizosphere microbial communities from Kellogg Biological Station, Michigan, USA - KBS C2-4 metaG | ecosystem: Host-associated > Plants > Roots > Rhizosphere > Soil | place: Michigan, USA... | reverse complement strand
CGGCGCGCTCCTCATCTTCGACGAAATCTACACCGGCTTTCATCGCACCGGCCGCCGCTTTGCCTGCGACCGCTGGAACGTCCAGCCCGATCTCCTCTGCCTCGGCAAGGCGCTCACCGGCGGATTCCCCCTCGCCGCCTGCGTGGGCAAGGCCCGGGTGATGGACGACGCGTGGCCCGAATCGGACGGCGAAGCGCTCCACACCAGCACCTTCCTCGGCAATCCACTCGGCTGCCGCATGGCGCTCCAGTCGCTCGAACTGCTCGAAGCCGAACCGTGGAGCGAACGCGCTGAGGCACTCGGCCTCTATCTGCAAAACGGCTTGCGGAAACTTCGCGCCGCTTCGCCCGGCTGGGGTCCCGACCGCGGCCTCGGCCTGATGCGCGGAATCGAAATCGTCAACGCCGCGGGAAATCCCGATCCGGCATGCGCTGGTACGATCGTCGAGGCGATGCTCGCGCGCGGCATCATTATTCTAAGCGGCGGGGTCGAGCGAAACGTCCTCTCCTTTACGCCGCCCTTTGTCATCAGCGAAGCCGAGATCGATTTCACGCTGGGCGAACTGACCGCGATAAGAATCGCCTAGGAATCAGCGGACCTGCTTCCGCCACCGGCAGAAGCCACCAACGGTCAGCAGGCCGAGCCCCAGCAACAACCCGGCGGAAGGCTCCGGTGTGGTGGTGATCGAGAAGGCATCGAGGGACGAATCGTTGAAGCCGTTCGTCGAACTGTAGGTGATCACGATTTTGCCGGTACCGTCGGGCTGGAGCGTCTGGCGGAAATCGTAGACCTTGCCATCGCCCAGCTTCTGGCCGCCCGACATCGAGTCGACCACCGTCGTCGCGCCTGCCGCGCTGGAAGTCATCACGTTGCTCGAATAATTGACCTGCCATCCGCTGATGGTATCGAGCTGGTAAGTCGTACCAACTGTCAGACCGGTAATAGTCAGGGTGAGGTCCGCCCCCTCGCCGTATTTCATGTTGGCGATTAGATTGGCCATGTTCACATCGTCGGTCGTCGGCGTGGGGGAAAGGGTAATGTAGGAGGGCTGGTTGCCGATCGTGTCGGTGGACGTGAGCGAGAGATGGGGATCGGAAGCAACGAACGTAACCCCCTGCACGGTGTAAGAGGTGGTACTTCCCACATCAATGGCCGCAAATGTGACCGGCAGCGGTGCGTACCCCTCGCCCAGATCGCCACCCGTCACGACAATGATATCCGCCCGGGCTGAAATGAAGCCAAAGGCCAGGAAAGCGAGAAAACAAGCACAGCGGAGAAAATTCACAGCGCGGATCATGAATTAAGCGAACGATGTGTAAAGTGAATAGCTCCTAAACCCCCTGAACCAAGAGACCGTCTAATCCTTCCAATAGACAATCGTCTTGTCGTCGCGATAGACCGCCTTCCAGCCGGGCACGAAAAGCAGCAACTGGTTCAAGGGTAGGTAACGGTCGAGAATGGCCGAGTCGTAGTTGCCCTGCTCGAAGACTTCACGCCAGCGCGGTGCGGCCGTGTACATGTCGACAAAGGAGAAGACCGTCTTGTCGCCGTAGAAATCGCCCCGGTCGTCGAAACTGACCCGGAAGTCGGGCCGCATGTTCCAGAGGAGTGGCCCGGCATTCCATGTGGTCGTCAGTGGACGGTGTAATCGGTCCGGATGATCGCGCAGGAAGGCGAGGAGCTTCGGAGTGACGCTTTTGCCCACGGTGATTTCGCGCGCTTCCGGCATCCGGACAAAAAGCACCGCAATCACCACCGCCGCAACAAGTGCCAGCCACGCGTCGCCTCCCGCCAGCCGCTGCCGCTCCTGGAATTCCTTCAGCCTCCCGCGCAACCACGGCCACCAGGTGCCGTGCAGAAGCACCTCAAGATCACGTCCGATCGGCACCGCCGCCACCTCGATCAGCAACAGGACGTGGCGCTGCGCCTTGAGTCCCTCGTACAAAAAGAAAAGGATGGGTAGGATCATTTCCCAAGACCAGCGCGACGCCCCGCGACGAACGCGGGTAAGGAAAACCACCCCGAGTAGGAAAAGCAACGTGAGCGCCGACATGCCCGGCCCCGCGAAATCGGGCTGCGTGAATTCGTTCCACAGCGCAAAACTCTTGTAGCTCGTGGCGAACAGAAATACCTCCCGATGCAGATGCCAGCCCCACGGATTGAACCAGGTCACCAGGAAGCAGAGCAGCGTCAGCCCAATCCACGGAATGAGAGGCGCTTCTTCGCCATCCACCCGTCCCAGAATGCGATCGATCAACCGCCCGAAAAGCGAAATGCCCAGGAATACCAGGGCCGCCGCCCATCCGGCATGCAGATTGGCCCATACCGCGAAAATCAAGGGCAGGAACAACCAGTCGCGCTTCAGGGGGTGGGCCCGCCGTCGCCACACCTCGATTACCAATGCCATGAAAAGATAGGTAAACAGTAAGGGCCGGGCCTCGAAATGGAGGTGGAGCGTCAGGAATGCCACCCCTGTGTATAAAAGCACCACACTGACGGACAGTCCCGACTGGAGCAACGTCCGGTAGACTCCCAGCAAGGTCGCCGCGAAAAGGGCCTGGCAAAAAGCTCCCACGAGGGCCAGCCCACCAAAATGATAAAGCACCCCCATGGTCGCCTCGAAACCCCATTCGTAATCAACCCACGGCTCCCCGGCGTGGGTGAAGCTCAGCGGATCGGTCTTTGGAACTTGGCCGGTCTCCAGGATTACCTGCGAGGTCCGCAAATGCCGCCCCACCCCCGGATCCTCAAAAAGCCGGCTGGGGCCGGAAAACATCCAGACCTCGATGGCAAGGAAAAGAAAAAAACCGAAAGTAGGCAGCCACCAGACGGGCTTCGGGGAAGGCTCGAACATCGCGGTAAGGAGAGTAAAACGGGACCCGTCGTCTGCCGACATCAAAAAAACAGGTGACTCCCCTCATTCGGGAAGTCACCCATTTATCTCCGGCCCGCCACCCAGGGCTGAGAGCGGCCTAGGGCCCGGAATTAACCCCGCCCGGTGCTCTCTGAATCTGGGAATTAATCGTCGTGTAAATGCTGCCCAGCTTGCTGCCTAGATTAATCAGGACGCCGATAGCCACGATGGATATGACGGCGAGTATCAAAGCGTATTCCACCAGCGTTTGCCCCTGGCGATGAACGGCCCGGCGTCTTCGGATCGCCATGCGCGTCCGGGAAAAAAAGCTCCGCATTTTGATTTTGCTCATAATCCGTACCTCCTTTCCTCGATAAATCCGAAAGGCAGGGCTCGCCCGGCTTGAAGCCGGCATTCCCTCCGCGGCGTGCCGACACGCTCGCGGTTTGTATGTGATCGCAACCACGGAGACGTGGGAACCACCCTGCTTTTTCTGGATTTTGTCTGAAAGTCATTGAAAAAAATCTTTCCCGACAAGGCCGATAAACGCGCCTTCTTAAAGGCAGCTGTTAGCTCGACATTAAAACACGTAAACAAGTTTATGCAATAAACATGCCACAGGGGATAAAGTTCAAAGGTTAAATGTTATTACATCCCTAGTGGTTGGATCATAGCCACTTTCGTTTCAATGCCTTACCCCTTTTTTGGATGGTTTTGTTTCAACCGGGCAAAGCCTGCCGGTCATTCGTCACCATTTAGCCATCTTTCAACTCGGAACTAAGCTCGAAATCGGATCGGTAATCCGGTAGACTTCCCCTTCCATGCCTTCCGTCTTCATCAAAACCTACGGTTGCCAGATGAACGTGCGTGACTCCGAACAGGTCGCCCGCGACCTAGCCGGGCGTGGTTACGAGCTCGTCGACCGGGAAGAAATGGCGGATGTGGTCCTGCTCAACACCTGTTCGGTGCGCGACATGGCCGAACAAAAGGCGATTGGCAAGATGCAGACGCTGGGGGGCCGCAAGAAACACCGTCAGCATCAAGTCATCGGCTTCCTGGGTTGCATGGCTCAGAGTCGCGGTAGTTCGCTCCTCGACGAGTTGCCCGACGTCGACCTCGTCATCGGCACGCAAAAATTCCATGAAGTGGGGAAACACGTCGACGCGCTTTTCGAACATCTGCGGGAAAATTCGGGCGCACAACCGCCGCGCATCGTCGACGTTGCCGAGGAGACCGGCTCGCAGAATACGATCCGCGATCATATTCTCGCTCCACGCCAGGCGACTGCGTTCGTCTCGATCATGCAGGGCTGCAACATGCATTGCACCTTTTGCATCGTCCCGAGCACACGCGGCGCGGAGCGTTCCCGACCCATCGCGGAGATCGTTTCCGAGGTCGAATCGCTCGTCGCCCAGGGTGTCCGGGAAGTCACGCTCCTCGGCCAGATCGTCAATCTCTACGGGCGCCACGAATTTCCCGCCGTGGCGGGACGTTCACCCTTCGCACAGCTCCTTCACACCGTGAGTGCCGTGCCGGGATTGCGCCGACTCCGCTTCACCTCGCCTCATCCGATCGGATTCAGGGACGATCTCGTCACTTGCTTCCGCGAATTGCCCAATCTTTGCGAGCATGTTCATCTGCCGCTCCAGTCGGGCAGCGACCGCATTCTCAAGGCCATGCACCGCGCCTACACTGGCGACGGTTATCGGCGCCTGATCGAAAAGCTCCGCGCCGCACAGCCCGGCATCGCCTTCACCACCGACATCATCGTCGGCTTTCCCGGCGAGACGGAGGATGACTTTCGCCTGACTTGCGACCTCGTGCGCGAGGTTGCCTTCGACAATGCCTTCGTCTTCCGCTACTCGCCCCGTCGCGACACGCCTGCCGCAACGATGGAAGATCAGCTATCCGAAGAGGTCAAAATGGAGCGCAACCAGGAGCTTCTTCGCATCCTCGATGAGATCGCCGAAAAGCGCGTGAAGGAACTCCTCGGCCGCGAGGACGAAATCCTCGTCGAGGGCGAAAGCCGCACTAATCCGAATCGCTTCCAGGGCCGCACCCGGACCAACCGCCTCGTCCTCATCGAGGCGAACGAGCGATGGCGCGGCGAAATTCTCCCCGTGCGCTTGACCGAATCAACTGGCTTCACCTACTACGCCGAGCCGGTTCTGGTATAGAATCCTCTCAGTTCCGCGAGAAAAACCAGAGGTCGGCAGTCTTCCCGGTCTCCAGCGGTTCCTGGCGGGTGAACCCCATCTGACGCAGGACCGGAAAAAGCTCCTCCTCCTTCACCAGCCATTTGTGCCATTCCAGAACGATGGCCTTCGTGTGGCGGAACAGGACAGGATCGGCCTGCAGGAGTTTTCCCTCCGAACCCTCGATATCAATCTTCAACAGGTCGATTGGCAGATCGCCATACTCACCTTCCCAGATTTCGCCCGGTTTGAGCACGGGCACCACGATCTTCTTCCAGTTGCCCTTCAGCGTCCTGCCCGATTCGGGCTGAATGAATTGCGAACTGCCGAGGTGCGAAGCATAGAGATAAAAATCCTGGGTCGAATTTCCTTCCGTTGCCCCTACCAGGCCGTGCCGCAACCGAATACCTTCGAGCCCGTTAAGTTGCAAATTACGGCGAGCTCGTTCCAAAAGGGTGGGATTGGCGTCGATGCCCAGGCCGCGGAAATCGGCACGCCCGAAATGGTGCCGGAGATAACAGCAAAAAAAACCGACATTGCAGCCCAAATCAACCACCGTCCGCACCTGTCCCGCCTGCTCCAGGGCTCGGCGATAGGTTTCCCGCTGGAAAATTTCGTCGCTGAGAAAGAACGATTCCAAGTCGGCAGCCTCCACGCGGGCGCCGGAAGGATAAGTGCGAACCAGGGGCCGGATGCCGAGAAGGAATGAAACCAACGCACGCAGGCGTAGCGTCCGCACCAGCGCGTGAACCCACGACTGGCGGTCGATCCACTGCACAAAGGTTGAAGCCATCGGTTAGCGACTTTCAAGAATATCCGGGGCTAAACAAGCCCAAAACTGCCGCTTCCGCTCAATTCACTGCACGGCGACGACGCCATCCCCACGCCGTCGCACCCGCCAGAAGCACCCATGCCAAAAGGGAAGCCGTGGAAGGCTCCGGGAGCACGGTGATGTCGCGATAGGACATGATTCCAGTCCCACCACTGAAAGTCGTGGAATAGTAGCCAAGTCCCAATTGCGCCGTGGCAGGTAAGGAACGCCCCGTCAAGTCAGCCTGGATGATCTGACCGTTTACATTATCGGTCAGGATATTGCCGGTTTTGCTGATGGTGACATGAGTCCAGGTCTGGTTGGCAAAGCTGGTCGTGGAAGCCGTGGCAAGGGTGTTGCCGACCGTCGGAAAATAGAATTGGTCGTGATTAACAAAATTGGTCCCGTAAAAAATATTGATGTTGGGCGTATCCGTTCCCAAGGGAGAATTGCGAATATCCAACCCCCCATTCGTGGTCGGATCGAAAAGAAGGAAATGGGAATCACCGTCGAAGGAATTATTGTAGACGTCAAAACTGATCTGAAAATTTTCAGTCATATTGACGAAGACGGGCATGGAATCCCATCCACCGCTGTGAGTGCCGCTGATGACGGTCCCGTCGGAAGATAAATTAGAACCGTCGTATTTGAAAATAAAACCGTTGGTATTATCCCCCGAATTATAATAAGGGGTGGTCTGAGCGGATGCTCCCACTATCCATGAGCCGACCAGCATCCATGCAAGAATCAATGTCTTGAAGAGGTAAGTAGTTTTATTCATGGATGACCTTCCTAAAAATCATTCTCTACGTCAATTAAACCAATGAGTAATCTAAAAATTATCTTTAGACTTACTATATATAAAAATAGAAAATCATAGAGAAGATCCTGTTCTATAGTTTGTTTGAAAGAGCACCTTAATGTTTTAAGCCGTTGGTGCTTTTGCTCGCGGGATTTTTTTTATCTAGCAGGAGCTAGAAAAGAGTGTGGGCTAGGAGGGACTTGAACCCCCACTCCTTGCGGAACCAGAACCTAAATCTGGCGCGTCTGCCATTTCGCCACTAGCCCGGAAAGAAGCATCTTATCTTTTGAGGGAAAGATTTGCAACCCGAGCCCAGCAGACCATCTTGGTCGCCATGAGTACGACAACTGCCGCGGAATACCTGATTGTTTCAAGCTCCCTGAGATCGGCCAGCCTGAGCCGGACCATGGCGGAAGCTTTGGTGGAAAATTACGCCTCGCTCAACCTACCCCATCGATTGATTGACCTGCGGGACCATGTTCTCCCGTTGTGCGACGGTGCAGCAGCCTACGGACATCCTCATGTGGCGACCCTGTCAGAGCTCATTAAGGCGGCGCGGGTGATCATCGTGGCGACACCCATTTATAATTATGATGTGAATGCGGTGGTAAAGAACCTGGTCGAGCTGACCGGCAGCTCATGGGAAAACAAGACGGTCGGTTTCCTCTGCGCGGCGGGCGGCGCGGGGAGTTACATGTCGAGCATGAGCCTGGCGAACAGCCTCATGCTCGATTTCCGGTGCCTGATCATCCCGCGCTTCGTTTATGCGAAGGGCGATGATTTCACCATCGAGAAGCGTCCGACGCCCGAATTGGCCGCGCGGATCAAGCAGCTGGCGGAGGCTTCGGTGAAGATACGGAACGCCTATTGAGGGGGCGATTTATCTATCGCTGTCCGGGAATAAAGTCCATCATGCGCGGATGGCCAAAACCTCCCTGCACCGTCTCGTTTTCCACAAGGATCGGTTCCTCAAACTCGGCGACGCGGTGCCCAGCGGCCTGAAAGATGATGCGGGCTTGCGCCTGCCCTTCGGCGGACGTTGCATGGTCGACAGCATTTACCATAATGAAATTGCCGGGCAGTTCATTGTGACGATCAGCCATTACCCGGAAGTGAAGCCAGTCGCGGTGCTTAAGTAAGTCGCACCGACACGGCCCCGGACGACCGGGAGGTCGTCCCTCCACGCAAAGTCCGTCATCCTGAGCTTGTCGAAGGATCAGCCTCCGGCATGTCTACACGAACCGGACAACGTGCCTATCTTCCGGGAGCTGATCCTTCGACAAGCTCAGGATGACCGGAATGTGAGCATTCCTAGATTTTCTTCGCGGGCTTGGTGCGGCGCGCGGTTTTGGCGTAGGTGACTGGTTTCAGCTTCGGCTCAATCTTAGTCAAACCGGCCTGTTGCTTGAGCTCCATGATCTGATCGCGGAGCAGCGCGGCTTTCTCGTAATGCATCGAGGCGGAGGCGGCCAGCATTTCGGACTCGAGCTCCTGGAGCACCTGCATGACGTCCATGTCCTTCGTTGCCTCGCCGACCACGTTGGCGGCGATCTGCCGTCCCTTGAGGACGTTGCCGAGGCTCTCCTGCACGGCGCGGACGACTGAACGGGGCGTGATGCCGTGCTCTTGATTATAGGCGAGCTGCTTCTCACGACGCACCTTGCTGATGGCGAGGAGCTGCCGGATCGATTCGGTGACGACGTCGGCATAGAGGATGACGAGACCATTCAAGTGGCGTGCGGCGCGGCCCGCCGTCTGAATGAGCGAGGTCTGCGAGCGGAGAAAGCCTTCCTTGTCGGCGTCGAGCACGGCGACCAGCGAAACCTCAGGCAAGTCGAGTCCCTCGCGCAGAAGATTGATGCCGATGAGAACGTCGACCTCGCCGGTGCGGAGGCTGCGCAAAATCTCGACCCGCTCGATGGTATCGATCTCGGAATGGATGTAGCGAACCTTCACGCCGAGGTCGCGCAGGTAATCGGCCAGATCCTCGGCGGTCCGCTTGGTCAGGGTGGTGACAAGAACCCGCTCGCCCTTTTCCACGCGCAGCCGCGCCTGCTCGAGCAGGTCGTCGACCTGACCGGCGAGCGGCTTGATCACGATCTCGGGATCGAGCAGGCCAGTGGGACGGATGATTTGCTCGGCGGTGATGCCTCCCGCTTTTTCCACCTCATACTTCGCGGGCGTGGCCGAGACGTAGAGCCTCTGGCCGACGAGCGCGTCAAACTCGTCGAACTTGAGCGGGCGGTTGTCGAGTGCGGAGGGAAGCCGGAAGCCGTGCTCGACCAGGACGGTCTTGCGCGAGCGGTCGCCCTCGTACATGCCGCCGATCTGCGGCACGGCGACGTGCGACTCGTCGATGATGGTGAGGAAGTCGCTGGGGAAAAAGTCGATGAGCGTGTAGGGCCGTGAGCCGGGCGGGCGGCCGCTGGTGTGGCGCGAATAATTTTCGATGCCGTTGCAGAAACCCATCTCCTCCATCATTTCGAGGTCGAAGGTGGTGCGCATTTTCAGCCGTTGCGCCTCGAGAAGCTTGCCCTGCTTCTCCAGCTCCACGATCCGCTCGTCGAGCTCGGCGCGGATGGTCCCCTGGGCGATCCGCATCTTGTCGGCGGGCGTGACGTAGTGGCGGGCGGCGAAGAAGGTGATGTTCTGCAGCGTCTCGATCGTTTCGCCGGTGAGCGGGTCGATCCGCGTGATCCGGTCGATCTCGTCGCCGAAGAATTCGACCCGCACGGCATCCTCGGTGTAGGCGGGGCAGAGCTCGACCGTGTCGCCGCGGACGCGGAATTTGCCGCGCGTGAAGTTGAAGTCGTTGCGGTCGTACTGCATCTCGACCAGCCGCGCGAGAAAGGCTTCCCGCGTCAGGAACTGGCCCTTCTCCACCGGGCAGACCATGTCCTTGTAATCGTCCGGCGAACCCAGGCCGTAGATGCACGAAACGCTGGCGACGACAAGGACGTCGCGCCGCGTGAGCAGCGAACTGGTGGCGGCGAGCCGCAGCCGCTCGATCTCCTCGTTCACGCTGGAATCCTTCTCGATGTAGGTATCGCTGCGCGGAATGTAGGCCTCAGGCTGGTAGTAATCGAAGTAGGAGACGAAATACTCGACGGCATTCTCGGGAAAGAACTGCTTGAACTCACTGTAGAGCTGCGCGGCGAGGGTCTTGTTATGCGAAAGGATGAGCGTGGGCCGGTCGAGCGCCGCAATGACGTTGGCCATGGTGAAGGTCTTGCCCGAGCCGGTGACACCGAGCAGCACCGAGTGCTTTTCCCCGGTGCGCAGCCGCTTCAGCAGCTTGTCGATCGCCTGTGGCTGGTCGCCCAGAGGAGGAAACGGGCTGTGAAGTTTGAAAGACATCTCTTCAGTTTAAACCTGAATCAGCCGATGCAAAGCGTAGGAAGCAATTCGGTTAAAATTTGATGACGAAAGCCTTTTTTGCACTTGATCTAACAAGACTGGGGGTTACGGTAGGTGCCATGGAAAGTATTCGTTATAACCCAAAAAAAGGTTATGCAATGAATGATTTATCCTCTAACGTCAATTTCAGCCAAAATCTCAATGCTGGTGTAATCAACTCGCCATCTTTCATTGACCGTGACGTAGAAAATCCCGTGCAATCTTCTCATTCGGAAGCCCTTCTTTCCCGCCCCTCTCATCGCAACGAAGCCGCCACCCAGCGGCGTTCCAGATCAAAGCGCAAAAAAACGCGTTGGTACTCCAACGAGCGACTCGTCGACCCCACTCTCCAGAAACGCCTGGTTTTCGTCAGTTGGGTCGTCACGTTGGCGGGGGCGGCCATGGGAGTGCATCTCCGTTATGTGGCTTTTCCCGATATCCAGACGGCGCCCGATTCGATCTTCGAGGTGATGGGCTATTTCCTGGCGGCCGCGCTGGTCATCATTTCCCTTCCCTGCATCGTTTCGCTGATCTTTCCCTATCCAGCCCGCCGACTGGTCCGGGCGGTCGGGATTGCCTGCGTGGTGGTTGGGCTGTTTTCCTTCCGCTACAACACGCTCGCGAAGGAAGCGGTTACACAAGCCGCGCCTCGCGAAGCCGTGCCTGCTGCCGATTCGAATTTTTGAGGCAATCCATCGACCGCGAAGATCTCTCGCGGGATCGGGATGACGAATGGGCGATTTGCGCATAGAATGATTTCCCATGCGCGTCGAAGTCATCAATACGGGAACGGAAATCCTGCTGGGGCAGGTCACCAATACTCACCTCGGTTTCCTGGCGCAGAGTCTCTTCGGGCTGGGGCTGCGGGTCGAACGGCAGATCACCGTGCCCGATGGCGTCGCGATTGCCCAGGCGTTCGAGGATGCAATGAGCCGCGCCGACTTGATTCTCGTCACCGGCGGACTCGGCCCCACCTCGGACGACATCACCCGCGAGGCGGCAGCGGAGGCTTTCGGCAAGAAGCTGATTTATCACCCCGACATCCTCGCAGGCATTGCCGCCAAGTTCGCCGAGCGCAAGCTGACCATGAACGATCTGCAAAAGTCGCAGGCCATGGTCCCCGAGGGCGGTGTGGTGCTCGACAACAAATTCGGCACGGCACCGGGGTTGGTCGTGGAAAACGACAAGGTCGTCGCCATCCTCCTGCCGGGTCCGCCAAATGAATTGCGTCCGATGTGGGATAACGAGGCGCTGCCCTGGCTGAAGAAGCGATTCGCCAACCGCCTACCCCCGACGCATGAAGTGACCCTGCGCATCCTCGGCATGGGCGAGACCCGTGTTCAAATCCTCGTCGAGGATGAGGTGAAGGCGCTCGGTCCCATCGAAGTCGGCTACTGCGCGCGGCCCGGTGAGGTTGATCTGCGGCTCATCGGCGCGGATAAGGACCTCGTGGCGCGCGCAGTCGCCATCGCACGCGAGAAAGTGGGCG
>Ga0105237_10007960_pt1 | contig 11548 bp, 12 predicted proteins | sample KBSC24metaG_FD_81520 | JGI IMG/M metagenome (GOLD analysis project Ga0105237, IMG submission 81520) | Corn rhizosphere microbial communities from Kellogg Biological Station, Michigan, USA - KBS C2-4 metaG | ecosystem: Host-associated > Plants > Roots > Rhizosphere > Soil | place: Michigan, USA... | reverse complement strand
TGAGAGCTAACAGGATTCGTCGGTCGATGAAATTGCGGTAACTTGATTAACGAGGCTTCGATCGCTTAATTGACAAGATTGCAGCTGAAAGGGTCGCCGCATGTCTCCAATGACGTCTGCGCCGCGCCGGCGTTCTTCGCTTTGGCGCCTTTTCGCCGCACCTCTCCTCCTCTTGATCGCCGCCGTGGCGTGGAGCGGATTCTGGTTTTTTGCCGCATCGGAAGTCGGCGTCAAGGCCGATGCCTGGCGCGCGCAGGAAGCCAAATCGGGGCGAGTTTATGATTGTGGCAAGCGCACGGTGGCGGGCTTCCCGTTCCGCCTCGAAGTTCGTTGCGGCGATGCCAGTGTCGCGCTGGTTTCGCAGACGGCTGGCCAAGCCGCAAACGCCTCGCCGATCACGGCGAGGCTGCGCGAGATTCTGGTGGTGGCCCAGATCTACGATCCGAAATTGGTGATCGCCGAGTTCACCGCGCCAGCCGCGATTTCGGATCGCGCGGCGCAGACATCGTTCGTCGCCAACTGGAGCACGGGCCGCAGCAGCGTGGTGGGGCTGCCCGGTGTGCCGCAGCGGGCCTCGATCGTCTTTGACGACCCGGTGCTCAATCGCGTCGACACGGGCGCCCAAGTGCCTCTGGCTGGCGCCAAGCATGTCGAGCTGCATGGTCGCATCGCCGAGGGCTCGCCAACCGATCGCCCCGTGATCGAAACCGCGCTGCAGATCTCGGCCGGCAGCATCCAGAATTTGCATCCGCTGCTCGCGCAGCCGTTCGACGCCGATATCAGGGCCCTGGTGAGCGGCTTGCGGGACCTCGCGCCAAAGCCGTGGCCGGCGCGTTTTCGTGAAATCCAGGCGGCCGGCGGCCACGTCGAGATCGTGCAGTCGCGAATCCAGCAGGGCGAACTCATCGCGGTGGCGACGGGGTCGCTCGGCCTCAGCCCCGGCGGCAATCTCGATGGCGAGTTGCAGATGACGGTGGCGGGTCTCGAACAGATCGTGCCGGCGCTCGGCATCGACAAGATGCTGGAGCAGGGCGTGCCGCAGGCGACGCTCGATCGCGTCGCGCCCGGCGTGCGCAGCCAGGACATCAACAATCTGATGGGGGCGCTCGACCGCGCCATACCCGGGCTCGGCAAGGTGGTCAAGCAGAACGCCAATGTCGGCGTTGCCGTGGGCATCGGCGCGCTTGGCAAGGAAGCGGTGCTCGAGGGCCGGAAGGCGCGGACATTCCCGTTGCGTTTCTCGGACGGGGCGGTGTTCTTTGGACCGCTGAAGGTGGCGCAGATCCCGCCGCTGTTCTAACCCCGCCGCGGTCACGCCGCTGTCGCCGAAGCGTGATCGCCATCGGCTCGCGCGCCGGGAATGGGAAAGCCCGCATGTCAGTCGTGACTTTGGACGGCCGCATATTTCGGCCGCACGAAGGAGACGATCCATGATCAGCTGCAAATCATTGGGCGCGGCGCTTGCGCTGTCGGCGACGTTGGTAGCCCCCGCGTTGGCTCAAGAGGTTATTCAGGAGCCTGGCGCCTTTGCCTTCTATCATCCGAACGGCGATCTCCGCATCGCCACGACGCCTCCGGTGACGGCGATGGCGTCGCAGGGGATGCGCCATGACGGCCATATCGCGGGCCTGAACGCGTCGGCGAGAATGCGCTACTTCGGCGGTCGTGTGCCGCCGGCCAGGCGCGATTGAGGGGAGCGCGCGCGGCACGGCCGGCGAACATCGATACCCTGACGCCTCGAACCGGATTCAGCCCATTCCCGGCTGAATCCGGTTTTTTCTTTGTGGGTCCGTCCGACCAACCTCGCGCGCGGATCGAAGATCGCCCGGAAAAATTCCTGCACATCATTGCGAGCGAAACGTGATCGGAAAAGACGGCGCGGCCGAGAATATCGCTGCGCCTCGGCAAGTCTCTCGATCGGAGGAAGCACGCACGCATCTGGCCAGGATGCGCCGCGCCAACCATTGCGCTTCCTCAAGGGCGGGAGGTTCATGTGAAACTACTGAAGTGCATTATTGTGGGCGGTATCGTCGCATCATCGAGTCAGGTCTTCGCGCAAGAAGATACGGCATCCGAAATGCGTTCGATCAAGATCAGGATGAAGCAGCTCGAACAGCGGATCGAGGAACAGGTACGCAAGGAGAAGGAGCTCGAGGCGCGCTCGAAGCTCGCCGGACAGCAGGCGGCCTACAAGGCCGCGCCTTCGGCGTTCGATCCATGCCCATCGGGAAAGGTCTGCTACAAGGGCGTGACGTTCACCTTTGGCGGGTGGGTCGATCTCACCGGCATCTACCGGACCCGTAACCTCGCTTCCGACACAGGATCGGTTTACAACTTCATTCCCTTCGCCCAGAGCAGGAATTTCCACACGCCGGAATCGCGCTTCTCGGCGCGCCAGAGCAGGTTCTCATTGCTCGTCGAAGGCGATGCCGCCGCCGACACGCATCTCGCCGGCTACGGTGAAATCGATTTCGAGGGCGCGGCCCAAACGGCGAGTTCGGTGGCGACCAATTCGTTCAATCCGCGGATGCGCCAGCTCAGCCTCGAGTTCGATCGGCCCGACCTTGGATTTCACGTCCTCGCCGGGCAGTCATGGTCGCTCAATGCCCCGACCAAGGCAGGGATCGACCCGCGCGCCGTCGATGCGCCCGGCGTGATCGATTTCGAATCGGTTCCGGGATTTCTCGCCGCGCGACAGCCCGGCATCCGCGTCTGGCAGGACATCGGGCCGGAGTTCAAGCTCGCGGCCTCGGTCGAAAACCCGCAGACCTCCTTCTTCGGCGGCAACACGCCGGCGGTCGGAACGCCGGCGGTGGGGCCGCAGGGCGTGCTGAATCCGAACCTGCTCGTCAGCCTGCCCGGTCCCGGCGGCAGCTTCTTCAATAACGCCAACAATCTGAGCCTGAACCAGGTGCCCGACGTGACGGTGAAGGCCGCCTACGACCCGCAGCTTGGGCCCTACAGGCTTCATGCCGAAGCGTGGGGGCTCTATCGCCAGTTCTTCGATCACTTCAATTTCGCCAACCACACCTACGACACCGGCAGCTTCGGCGGCCATATCAACGCCGAGCTCATCCCGAAGACATTGGATCTGCAGGTCTATGGTGCCCATGGCGCGCTCGGCCGGTTTACGGCGACGCCGTTCCCGGATGCGACGCTGGCGCAGGACGGCACCGTCCTTCCATTGACCATCACCTCGGCGATGGTGGGGCTGATCTGGCACGCAACGCCGGCCCTTGATGTCTACGGCTACGCCGGACTCGAAAAAACCAAGGCGGCATTCATGAACGTCGGCACGGTGCCTTTCGGATATGGCAACCCGCTCTACAACAACACCGGCTGCACGATCGAGAATTCGCCGGCGGCGACCTGCAACGGCAACACCTCGGAAGTGCGGCAGTACACGGTCGGGGTCTACGACACGATCTTTCAGGGCGCCTACGGCATGGTCAAGGCTGGCGTGCAATACTCCTACAACCAGCGCTTCGCCTTCCAGGGCGTCGGTGGTGCGCCGAAAACCGACGACAACATCGTCATGACGCAGATTCGCTACTATCCGTTTTGAAACCCAAGGGCATCACCATGTCGAGCAACAGGATGCGGACGGAGGAGGCCCTGCTGATCAGCAGGGCCGCTCACGTCGTCGGACGCACGGGACTTGCGATGTCGGGTGCGATGGGCGGTACATTCGTCGCGGCCCTTCTGTCCCGGGCCGGTACGGAGCTGTTCGATTCCGCTGGCTTCATTGCCTCGATGGTGCTCGGCGGAATGATCGGATTCTATCTCGGCGTCGACATTCCCGGGCTGCGTCCGTCACCGGCGGCGCTGTTGGCGCGGCCGGATCCGGTCGAACTGCTCAGCGCGGCCGGCACCTTTCTCGCGGCGATCGCCGCGCTGATCTCGGTCTATGCGTTCGTGTTCGACGAGATGCCGCAGCGGGCCTGGGATTTCACCTTCGGCTCCTGGTGGCTGCTCGGGATCGCGATGCAGGTCAGCGCCGGCCTGCTCGGGCGACTGCGTCTGGCGAAGTGACTCAGTCCGGCTTGTTGGTCAGATGCGCGTGCGGGCGGCCGAAGTCGGGCGCGGCAGAATCCTGGCCGATTTCGACGATGCCGCGGCGGATGGCGCGAGTGCGGGTGAAATGGTCGAACAGCGCCTCGCCGTCGCCGCGGCGAATGGCGCGGGTCAGCTTGGAGAGATCCTCGTTGAAGGTGCCGAGCATTTCCAGCACCGCGTCCTTGTTGGCGAGGAACACGTCGCGCCACATGGTCGGGTCGGACGCCGCGATGCGGGTGAAATCGCGAAAACCGCCGGCGGAAAACTTGATGACTTCCGACGAGGTGACCTGGGCCAGTTCGTCCGCGGTGCCGACGATCGTATAGGCGATCAGATGCGGCAAATGGCTGGTGATCGCCAGCACCAGGTCATGATGGTCCGGCGTCATGATTTCGACCTTGGCGCCGATCGCGGTCCAGAACGCGCGCAATTTGTCGGTCGCCTGCGCGTCGACCCCCTCAGGCGGCGTCAGGATGCACCAGCGATTGATGAAAAGCTCGGCAAAACCGGAATCGGGACCGGAGTGCTCGGTGCCGGCGACCGGATGCGCGGGGACGAAGTGGACGCCCGCGGGCAGATGTGGCGCCATGTCGCGTACCACGGCGCCTTTCACCGAGCCGACGTCGGAGATGATGGCGCCGTCCTTGAGATGCGGCGCGATCTCCTGCGCCACCGCGCCACAAGCGCCCACCGGAATGCAGAGGATGACGAGGTCGGCGTCCCGCACCGCGTCCGCGTTGCTCTCGAGCACGGCATCGACGATGCCGAGTTCGGCGACGCGGGCGCGGGTCTGCGCCGAGCGTGCGGTGGTGACGATCTCGCCGGCGAGGTTCTGCAGCCGCGCCGCGCGTGCGATCGAGCCGCCGATCAGCCCGAAGCCGATCAGCGCGATGCGCTGGAATGACGGCACGGCGTTCACGTCGCGGCCATGAAGTCGCGCAAGCCCTCGACCACCAGGCGATTGGCTTCCTCGGTGCCGATCGTCATGCGCAGCGAATGCGGCAGCTGATAATTGTTCAGCGCGCGCAGCACCAGGCCACGTCTGGTCAGGAACGCGTCGGCTTCCGCCGCGGTCTTGCCCTTGTCGAGCGGAAAATGGATCAGAACGAAGTTGGCCACGCTGGGCGTGACCTTGAGGCCGAGCTTTTCGATTTCCTCGGTGAGCCAGTTGCGCCAGGTCTCGGTGAAGATCTTCGACATGTGCTGATGGATAGTGTCCTCAATCGCGGCGACGGCGGCCCGCATCGCCGGCGCCGAGACGTTGAAGGGCCCCCTGATCCGGTTGACCGCGTCGACGATATGGGCAGGTCCGAACATCCAGCCGACCCGCAGGGCGGCGAGCCCGTGGATCTTGGAGAAGGTGTGGGTCATGACCGTGTTCTCGGTGGTTGCCACCAACTCCAGGCCCATTTCGTAATCGTTGCGCGAGACGTAGTCGCAATAGGCCGCATCGAGCACGAGCAGCACATGCGACGGCAGGCCGGCGCGCAGGCGCTTGACCTCGTCGAAGGGCAGATAGGTCCCGGTCGGATTGTTGGGGTTCGCAAGCCACACCAGTTTCGTAGCCGGGCTCACGCGCGCCAGGATCGCATCGACATCGGCGGTGAAGCTGCTCTCTGGCGCGACGATGTTCGTCGCTCCGTTCGCCATGGTCGCGATCGGGTAGACCAAAAAGCCGTGGGCGGTCGAAATCGCCTCGTCACCATGGCTGAGATAGGTGTGGGCGAGCAAATTGAGGATTTCATCCGACCCGGCGCCGCAGATGATGCGGTCGGGATCGAGCCCGTAGGCGCGGCCGATCGCCTCCCGCAGCACACGGGACGTGCCTTCCGGATAGTCTTCCAGATGCGCCGCCGCGTGCGTGTAGGCGTCGATCGCCTTGGGTGAGGGCCCGAACGGGGTCTCGTTGGCCGACAGCTTGAACACCTTGCGGCCCGGCTCGGCCACCGGGGTCTTGCCGGGCGTGTAGGGCGCAATGTCGAGAATGCCGGGATTCGGCATGGGGCGGGACATCTTGGAACTCCGGATTGGCGAGGCGGGTCTTCAGGCGCCGCTGCCTTGGTTTGCGGGCACCGTATAGCGCGTTGCATGGCTGCCGACGAGGGCCGATGAGCGCACCGAGGCACCCGCATCGATCAGGGCCGCCCTGATTTTTTCGAGGCTCGCGGGCGCCGTCACCGACACCAGCAGCGCGGCGCCATCGAAGGCGGTGTCCGGCACCGCGACGATTTCGGCCAGCGGCGACAGCGCTCGCGCAGTCTCCGCGTTCCAGCCCGATACCCGCACGCTCCACATCTCGACCTCGGTGACCATCGCGCTGTCGACCACGCGGGAGACCACGAACACCGGCAGCGCGGCCGGATGGTCGGCGCGTTCGACGAAGGGCAGGCGCGCGATGATCTTGGGCGCGCCGCTGGCTTCCAGCGCCATCCACCAGGGCACGCGACTCGAGGTGGCCGAGACCAGCGCCAGATCGCCTTTCGATCGCGCCACCGCGTCGACGGCGGCGGATGTGTTGAAATGCGAGACGTAGGGTACCGTGAAGCCGAAGTGGAAGCGCGCCGAATCGCGCATTGCGGATTCACCGACCGAGATGTCGGCATGCACCGAAAACGGCGCCTGCACATAGGTGAAGGTCGCAATGATGACGCGCCAGATGCTCTCGACGGTGTCGAGCGGCAGGATGCCGCGATGGCGCTGCACCAGCCGCCGCATCATGTCGGCCTCGCGCGCGGGGCGAAAGGCGGAGCCGACCTCCTGGGTCTGCTTGACCTGGATCAGGCGGTCGATGATGTCGCCGCGGGCCATCAACAGGCGGTGCACCTGCTCGTCGATCTGGTCGATTTCCTTGCGCAGTTCACCGAGCGACGGCGGGGCGGGCGGCGGTTGAGACATCTTCGAACCTTGATATCCGGCACTGGACCGGCCTTTGATTAGGTAAGACGGCCGTTGAAAGCAAAGAGAAACCTCGGCAAGCGACGGAGCGTTAGCCACGGCGGCCCTTAAATCATGCACCTGCCTTGACGAAATGGCCATCCGGGACTAGCTTTTGCCTGTTCCGTGGTCATTTGAGCCGGCCGGCTTGCAGCCACGTTAAAAAATTCGCTAAACAGGCCGGGGACAGTTTTGATCCCGGTCGAACCTTTGTTCAGGCCGGGTTTTTTTGTGGCCTGATATCACACTTGGTTCGGGAGCCCGCTGGTGACAGGGGGTGATCGCAAGATGAAAGTCGTGACGTCCAAGCCAAGCCCCACGATTGCCGCCGACGAGCGGTCGCATGAGGCCGATCACCCGACGTCCCCGGTGGCGCAGTTCGGCGCCGACCAGCCGCTGAAGCTCGACTGCGGCATCGATCTGTCGCCGTTCCAGATCGCCTACCAGACCTATGGCGAACTCAACGCCGACCGCTCCAACGCCATCCTGGTTTGCCACGCGCTGACCGGCGACCAGCATGTCGCCAATATCCACCCCGTCACGGGCAAGCCGGGCTGGTGGGAAACCCTGGTCGGCGCGGGTCGTCCGCTCGATCCCGGCCGCTACTTCATCATCTGTTCCAACGTGATCGGCGGCTGCATGGGCTCGACCGGGCCAGCCTCGATCAATCCCGCCACCGGCAAGGTGTGGGGGCTGGATTTTCCGATCATCACCATCCCCGACATGGTGCGCGCGCAGGCCATGCTGCTCGATCGCCTCGGTATCGAGACGCTGTTCGCCGTGGTCGGCGGCTCGATGGGGGGCATGCAGGTGCTGCAATGGACCGCGGCCTATCCGGCCCGCGTGTTTTCCGTGCTGGCGATCGCCTGCAGCACCCGCCATTCGGCGCAGAACATCGCGTTTCACGAACTCGGCCGGCAGGCGGTGATGGCCGATCCGGATTGGCACGGCGGCCGCTATGCCGAGGAGGGCACCCATCCGCATCGCGGGCTCGCCGTGGCGCGAATGGCCGCGCACATCACGTATCTGTCGGACGCGGCGCTGCATCGCAAGTTCGGCCGCCGCATGCAGGATCGCGACCTGCCGACCTTCTCGTTCGATGCCGATTTCCAGGTCGAGAGCTATCTGCGCTATCAGGGCTCGTCATTCGTCGAGCGTTTCGATTCCAACAGCTATCTCTATCTGACCCGCGCGATGGACTATTTCGACATCGCCGCCGATCACGACGGCGTGCTGGCGGCGGCCTTCCGCGGCATCAAGACGCGCTTCTGCGTGGTGTCGTTCACCAGCGACTGGCTGTTCCCGACATCGGAATCGCGTGCGCTGGTGCATGCGCTGAACGCGTCCGGCGCGCGGGTCTCGTTCGCGGAGATCGAGACGGACCGCGGCCACGACGCCTTCCTGCTCGAGGTGCCCGAGTTCTTCGACATTGCGCGCGCTTTCCTGCAGTCGGCCGGCAAGGCGCGGGGCCTCAACGACGGGCGGCTGGCATGAGCGGTCAACAACAGGTCCTGCCGCTCGGCGACTGGGCCGCGGACGCAGGGAAAAACTACCGCGCCGATCATCTCCTGGTTGCCGGCATGGTCGAGCGCGGTTCGAAAGTGCTCGATGTCGGCTGCGGCGAGGGTGACCTGCTGCAGCTCCTGGAGAGCCGCGGCATCGACGGGCGCGGCATCGAGTTGTCGCGCGAGGGCGTCAACCGCTGCGTCGCCAAGGGCCTCGCAGTGGTGCAGGGCGATGCCGACACCGACCTCGTCAACTATCCCGACGACGCGTTTGATTACGTGATCCTGTCGCAGACCCTGCAGGCGACGCGGCAGCCGAAGACGGTGCTGGAGAATCTGCTGCGGATCGGTCGCCGCGCCATCGTCTCGTTTCCGAATTTCGGCTTCTGGCGATTGCGGCTGCAGCTTCTGATCGGCGGCCACATGCCGCGCACCGACAACCTGCCCGCGACCTGGTACGACACGCCCAACATCCATTTCTGCACCATCAAGGATTTCGTGCAGCTCTGCGACGAGATCAACGTCAAGATGGAGCGCGCGGTGGCGCTCGATCTCTACGGCCGGCCGTTGCGGCTGATCGCACCGTGGTGGTTCTGGAACATGTTCGGCGAGCAGGGCGTGTTCCTGCTGAGCCGCGCGGAGAAGGCGAAGTAGACCTTCGATGATCGCCTGAGAGGCGATCATTGCGAGCGCCGGGCGACGCTCCAGCAAAAAATCGAAAAACAACCCCATGCAAAGTAGCGGGATGGCCCATACACCATACGGGAATACCTTTTGACCTGTCGGGCAAATCAAGGGCATGATGACAACCTCCCGCAATTTCCAAGACGCATCAGGCCCTGTTCGCCGGCGGCAATGCTCGCCAGCATGGACAGGATCGTTGTCGGCGACGTCCTCACGCCCGCCTCGCGCGGCCTCCTTCAGCGGTGGATGGTTGATTGCGAGACGGGCGCGCAACGCCTGCCTGCCGCGATCCCCGATGGCGCACGCATCGGGCACAAGACCGGCTCGGGCGAGCGCGGCACCTCCAATGATGTCGCCGTGGTCTGGCCGGCCGGGCGCAAGCCGGTGCTGATGACCACCTATCTCACCGGCTCACCCGCCAAGCCGAGCGCGATGCCATCATCGCGCAATGCGGACAGGTTGCGTTTGCGAGTCTATGAGGCCGCTGGCTAGATCCGAGGCGGATTCCGCTGCGGGTCATCGGCGATCGCGCCTGTTTGACACGAGAGACCGCGATTGGCTATGCGAAGCCCATGCCACTCGAATTCATGATCTCCGCACTGGTGACGATGGTCGTCGTGGTCGATCCGCTCGGCCTGGTGCCGACGTTCATAGCCATTACCCATGGCCTGCCGAGCCGGTCGCGCCGCGCCGCGGCGTTGCGGGCCTGCCTGATCGCGGCGGCAATCCTCGCCGGTTCTGTGTTGATCGGCGACAGGCTGCTGCGGACGTTGTCCATCAGCCTGCCAGCCTTCCGCATCGCGGGCGGCCTGCTGTTGTTTTCGATCGCGTCGGAAATGGTGTTCGGCGTGCGCATCGAGCGGCAATCGAGAGAAGCAGAGGGAGTGATCGAGGAGCACGTGCGCAACATCGCCGCATTCCCGCTTGCGATTCCGATGATGGCGGGCCCGGGCGCGATTGCCGCCACGATCCTGCTGGCCGGCCGCGCCAACGGCGATCTCGTGCATCTCGGTATTTTGCTTGCGGTCGTCGCAGCCGTCCTGGCGCTGTGCTTTGTCATGTTCCTGCTGGCCGCGCGGATCGCGACGCTGATCGGCACCACGGTCAGTGTCGTGTTGTCGCGCCTGCTCGGCGTGGTGCTCGCCGCTCTCGCCGTGCAGTTCGTGATCGACGGCGTGCGCGCGACCCTGGCGGGTTGATCGGCGGGCCCGTGATGGCCGGCGTTGCATTCAACTGAGCGAATTCGATCTTGACCGTTCGCGCCTGTCCGTCGGCCAATCAGCGACCGTCGGCAGGCGCCGCTTGTGGCGTCTTGGTCCGGTCCTGCGCGGGCCATTGCTCGGAGAGCGGCGGCAGCGCCGTCTCCTTGCCGGTGATGCGCTCGACCGCGATGGCATACACGGTGATGACGTCGATCCGCGGGAAGAAGCCCTTGGGCCGTACAGTCCCGGGCTTGCCGTATTTCGCCATCAGCGCTTCGCAGAACCGCTGCTTGGCGTCGCGGTCGTCGATGATCCGGACCCGGCCGAACAGGCAGACGCTTCGATAGGCGAGGCCGGAATCGCATTCGAACCGGCCGTAGTCGAAGACACCGTCCTGCTCATCGACCTCGAAGCAGACGCGCGGGTCTCGCTCGATGTTGGCGCGCAGATGTCCGCGCGCGCTCGCGGTGTGCACATGGACTTCGCCGCTGATCCAGAGATAGAGCAGCGGGATGCAGTAAGGGAAACCGTCCTCGCTCACGGTTGCAAGACGGCCGCTGTAGCCTCGTGCCAGCGTCTCCAGGATGCGTTCATCCGACATGGCACGGTCGGCACGACGGATTTGAGGTGAACTCATGACACCGCCCGCTCCGTGTCGCCGGTCGAACCGCCGCGCATTTCGTTTCCGCTGTCGTCCGAAACAGGATAGGAAATGTGTGGTCTTATTAAAAGGCCCACTTGACGTGTGTGAGGCATACCACTTGTTCCGTCCCGACGGCCGGTGGATTTCATGAACCGATCGGTCAAATGTTCCGGACCTCATCCCCAGGAGCATCGCGCAAGACACAAGCCGCCCTGAGGGCGAATGCCTGTTTCACAGTAGGAGGTCGGGGGCGCGTGGAAACGAGAGGTTTCATGGTGTCGGTCCATCAGCTGCGACCCGCGCGGATCGTCGTCGAGAGAATGTCGTGAAGAGCCGACAAAGCTGGGCACAGCTTTATGCGTTCGAAATCGACCGCGCCACGGACGCACCGGTGTTCCGCCAGATTTACCTGGCGTTGCGATTGGCAATCCTGTCGGGAACGCTCCGTCCCGCGACCAAGCTGCCCTCGACGCGCGAGCTTGCCGTTCAACTCGGCGTATCCAGGTCCGCGGTCGTCGCGGCTT
>Ga0105237_10007958_pt1 | contig 11549 bp, 6 predicted proteins | sample KBSC24metaG_FD_81520 | JGI IMG/M metagenome (GOLD analysis project Ga0105237, IMG submission 81520) | Corn rhizosphere microbial communities from Kellogg Biological Station, Michigan, USA - KBS C2-4 metaG | ecosystem: Host-associated > Plants > Roots > Rhizosphere > Soil | place: Michigan, USA... | reverse complement strand
TCGGCGTCGAGGCCGCCGACACGGGCCGGGATCAGCAGCACCGACCGGCCGCCCACCTGCGCCTCCGGCGGCGCGGGCGCGAGCGACAAGTACTCGCCGAAGCCCTGCTCGCTGATCCGCTGCACGACGCGCTCAGTCACCACGAGTTCGTCACGCTCGACGCGCACATTGGCCAGCCGCTTGACCAGCTCCTCTTCCAGGAGATCCAGCTCGGCACGCCGAGCGGTGATCCGGCCCAGCATTACGGAATCCGTCATTACAACCGAGCCTAGAAACAGCACCACGCCCCGCGACCCCGAAACGGCGGAACGTCAAACGATCGAGACCACAGACAGCCGCGCACGACCAGCACGAGCGCCCACGAACCACGCCATGCCAGCCCTCTGAACAGCCATTTCAGGATGGTGGATCTTCAATGACTCCGAGCTGGGTGAATAGGCAGGCTTCATCACTCGCTCATGCCCATCGCCGGGTGGCCGGGGGTGGTTCGGGCAGTACGGCCCGAACCACCCCCGGCCATTGGTCACGTCGGTAACCGGATGTCACATGTAGTCGTAGGTGTGGAGTTCTCCAATCGACCACCAGTTGGGTGAGGCGGCGGCTGTCAGGGTGATGCGTATGTACTGGGCGTTCTGCTCGGCGAAGGTCGCCGCTGCGGTGGCGCCGCCGGCGGTGCCGCTGGCGACGGTCGCCCAGGTGTTGCCGTCGTTGGAGACTTGGACCTGGTACCCGCGGGGGTAGTCGCCGGGCCACAGGGCCGAGTCCAGATCGACGGTGTTGAAGTGGGTTTTGGCGCCGAGGTTCTCCTGCCAGTACATGCCGGGGGTCTGTGCGGCGTTGCTGGTGAAGCGGGTGGTCGGGTCGCCGTCGATCGCGGCGGCGGCGTTGCCGCCGGTGTTGGTCGAGGCGCTGTGGGCGCTGGCCTGCCGGTAGACGGTGAATATCGCGACGCTCCACCAGTTGGTGCTGCTGGGCGCGTTCAGGCTCACCCGTACGTAGCGGGCGGTCTGGGTCGGGATTGGGATCAGTTGTGGTGAGCCGGTGCCGACGCCGGTGGTGGCGGTGGTCCAGGCGGTGCCGTCGTTGGACACGCTGACGGTGTAGGCCTTGGCGTAGTCTCCTGCGTTGCCGCCGGAGTCGAGGTCCAGCTCGTTGAAGGTCTGCGGCGTGCCCATGTCCACCTGGTAGTACAGCCCGGGGGCCTGGTAGGTGTCGCTGGCGAATCGGGTGGTGCTGGTGCCGTTGACCTGGTTGGTGATCGCGTTCTGCGGCACGTTGGTGCCGTAGGACGCGTTGGAGGAGGCGACGAATGCGGACTCGTCCAGCGGTGCTTCGTGCACGCAGGTGCCCGAGCCGGCGGAGTTTCCGGATCCCCACACGCGCAGCGTGTAGGGGTTGGGGGTGTAGGTCGGCCCTGATGTGAGGTTGTTGACGAAGAACTGGACGATCGACCACCAGGTGTTGGTGGCGCCCGTGAGTGTCACCCGCACGTAGCGGGCTGTCTGGGCCGGGAAGGTCGAGGTCTCCGGGCTTGCGGTGTTGCCGCCAGCGGAGGCCACGGTGGTCCAGGTGGAGGCGTCGGTGGAGACCTGCACCTGGTAGGCGCCTGCGTAGTCGCCTGCGTAGCCGCCGGTGGTGTTCATGACGATCTGGTTGAACGTCTGCGCCGAGCCCAGGTCGACCTGGTAGTACAGGCCGGAGGCCTGGTTGGTGTCGGTGGCGAAGCGGTTGGCGGAGCCGGCGTTTCCGCTGAGCGCGTTCGTGATCGCGTTCTGCGGCACGTCGTTGCCGTAGGGGGCGTTGGAGCTGGCGGTGAAGTGCGACTCGTCCAGCGCGGTCTCCACGCCCTGGGTGGTCGCGGTGGCGGTGTTGCCGACCCCCGACACGTTGCCGGCTTGGTCCTCGGCCTTGATGGTGTAGCTGTGCGCCGTCAGCGGTGTGAGGCCGCTGTCGGCGTAGCTGGTGGCCGGAGTGGTGGCGATCTGGGTGCCGTCGCGGTAGACGAGGTACTGCTGGACCTTGACGTTGTCGGTGGACGGCTGCCAGCTCAAGTTGATCTGGCTGGTGGAGACTCCGGTTGCACTCAGGGTGCCGGGTGTGGTGGGCGCCGCGGTGTCGCCGCCGAGGCGCTGCATGGGGTCGGTGGTGATCAACAGGCCGGGGCCGACGGTGACGGTTCCGGTGGTGCCGGAGGAGTTGGCGAAGGTGATGGTGACCGGGGAACTGGTCGGGTTCCACACCTGCGCGGTGTAGGTCGAGCCGTTGCTGAAGATCTGCGCCGGGGCGCCGCCGGTGGTCCACACGGCCTGGGTCTCGTGCCCGTATGATGCGGCGTTTTGGATGAACCAGTAGGTGTTGTAGACGGATTGTGATTCCATCGTGGGCAGGGTGTTGTTGAACTGGGTGATGGCGTCGGCTGGGTTGCTCAGGGCCTGGAAGGGCAGCAGGATGTGCTGCCACAGCGTCGGCGGGCCGCCGTTGTCGTTGAGGTAGCCGGCGTACAGGTTTGCGGCGTTGGTCTGGTTGACGCCGTCGTAGGCCAGCCAGGGTGCGGTCGGCAGCATCTGGATGCCGTAGACGTAGGAGGGCTGGGCGCCGAAGTAAGTGCCGAACCAGTAGGAGCTGCCGTAGATCTGTCCGGCCGCGGCGTGGGTGTAGCCGGGCAGGAAGTCGTTGCCGGCCCAGTTGAAGTAGTAGTCCTGGGTGGCGCGCAGCTCGGTGGTGAAGCCCCACGCTCCGGCGGCGGTGTAGGTCTGGTTGCCGGTGACGGCTCCCCACAGGTATTCCGCGGCCCAGGATTGCAGGGCCTCGCTGGAGGATTCCTGGTTGGCGCCGTTGGCGTTGTCGGCGTAGCCGCCGGCCCAGGAGTGTCCGGCGTAGGGGTCGAAGTTGCGGAAGGTCGGGAACAGGCCGTCGCCGCGGTTGGGGTCGGCGTAGTCGTCGAGGACTGTCTGCACCATCGGGCTGTAGCTGGCGGCCCAGGACGGGTCGAAGGAGGCCAGGATGGCTGAGGCGTAGATGTAGTAGCCGTAGGTCAGGTGGTGGTCGTTCAGGTTGACGTTCATGCCGTAGGCGCTGTTGAACGGGGTCAGGGTGCCCCAGGTGGCGTTGTAGGCGAAGTAGTTGCCGTGCAGCGGGTCGTCGCAGGAGTAGGTGTAGAAGTCGTCCAGGACGGTGCGCAGGACGGTCAGGTACAGGTTCAGGTCGGAGGCGTCGCCGATCTGCTTGGCCACCATGGCGCCCATCATCGCCTGTTGCAGGACCTTGCCCTGCCAGTAAGGTTCGGAGTTCTGGGCGATCCAGCCGGCCGGGCTGGTGCCCAGCCAGGCGTCGAGCTTGGCCAGGTATGCCTGGGCGGTGCTGCGGCTGTAGCCGGAGGCCGTCGGTTCGGCGAACTGCGGCAGCACGCCGGTGAAGGTGTCGCTGGTGCCGAAGCTGTCGCCCTCCAGGATCCGCAGCGGGCCGCGGACGGACGGGTAGCTGATCGAGGTCAAAGTGTTCGTCGTGGTCTGCACCTGGTTGGGCATCAAGCCCATCAAGGTGGTGTTCGCGAACCCGCTTCGCTCCAGCGTCGTGGCGTCGGTGAAGGTGCTGGTCACCGTCGAGTTCGCCTGGTTGTAGCCGTAGCTTGCGGTGGTGCCGGTGACGAACGCGTAGGCGTGCTGGTAGTAGTACGCCAGGTTCGACAGGCTCGGCAACGTCGCAACCGACATGTAGCCAGCCCCCCCGCCGAGGTTCATCGCGATCATCGAGCCGATGCGGGTGAACACGGTGCCCGCGGGGGCGAAGATCCCGTAGTAGCGGGTCTGGATGGTGCCGGAGGCGTCTGTGTTCTGGATCGTGACCCCGAGGTGGTCTCCGGTGTAGGTGGCCCCGTCGGTGGCCAGGACCGGGTTGCCGTTGGGGTCCTGGATGGCGCCAAGGCCCGGGGAGGTGATGTAGGGCGAGGTGGGGGCGGTGAAGGTGTTGTAGACGAACGGCGAGCCCTCGACCATGGTCGTGCTCATCTTCGCGGTGCCGTCGTCGGTCAGCCAGGCGTTGACCGAGTAGTCGCCGTAGCCGTTGACCAGGGTGTTCAGGTTCTGGGTGTGGGTGATGCTGCTGGTGTCGATGTAAAGGTCCGGTGACGCGGCGGCGTTGACCGCGCCGCCGTCTGTACTGGCGTACCCGGCGCCGGGGTTGTACAGGCCCAGTCCGGAGCGGGAGTAGTAGCCCTCCAACGGCAGCGGCACCAGGGAGTTGCCGTTGCCCAGGGGGTCGACCAGCAGGCTGGACCACCAGGTGTTCGACTTGATCGGGCCGGTGACGTTCGCGGTGACGTATTCGGGTGCGTATGGTGCCAGCTGGGTGATGTCGCCGGTGGCGTAGCTGCCTGCGCCCTCGGCGACCACGCCCGGCGTCGGCAGCGCCGGGATCGTGTAGACCGGTGAGGCGTCACCGTTTTGCCAGCCATACACGCCGAACTCGCACATCGCCAGCCCGTGGTTCTGCTGGCGGGCGTAGGCGTACATGCGCACATAGCGGCCGTTGGCATCCAGCGGGATCGTCTCAGTGCCGCCGTACTGGCCACCGGTGCCGTTGGTGCCACCGTCGGCGTACAGATTGCGGTAGACAGTCGTCCACGTGGTGGCGTCGTTGGAGACCTGGATGTCGTAGGCGCGGGCGTAGTCGGCGGCCCAGAACCACGACAGCGCCACCCGGCCGATGTGCGTGGTCTTCCCCAGGTCGACGTAGATCCACTGGTGGTCGGTGTTCATCGACGTCCAGCAGGTGGAGGTATCGCCATCGGTGACGTTGGAGGCCAGGTACATCGAGGTGGCCAGGCCGTCGACGGTGTCCTGGGACGATGCGGTGGCCGGTGCGCCCAGCGCCAGGTTCGGCCGGTTGTCCGGCGGGGTGTTGACGCCCCCGGTGCCGTAGACCTGGAACTGGAGGATCTTGTAGCCGTACTGCGCGAAGGAGCGGTGCAGTCCCAGGATCCGCACGTACCGTCCGCTGCCGGTGACGTTGACGACCTGCGTACCGCTGCTGCCCGTGGTCGTGGTCAGCGTTGTCCAGGACAGCTGGTCGTTCGAGGTCTGGATGCTGAACTGGGTGGCGTAGGCGGTGTCCCAGTACACGACGACCTGGGTGATGGCCGCCGAGGCTCCCAGATCGACGTAGAGCCACTGCGGGTCCACGGCCCAGGTGCTCTCCCAGGCCGTGCACGTGCTGCCGTCCACGGCGTTGGCCGCCATGTTACCCGTGTTCTGCTCCACCGAGGAGGCGAACGCCGGCCGCAGCAGCGACACCAGGTAGCTGCCGGTCTGCGGGGACGGGCTGGTGGTCGGGGCGGTGCAGCTGCTGGCCGCTGGCGCAGCCGCCGCAGCCGTTGCTGCGGTCTTGGGATTAGCCCTCTCAGCGGTCGTGGACTCTTGGCTTGTTGCGGCGCGGATGGACTGCGCGATCGCGTTCTTGCCCTGCTGCACGGCTTGAGCGGCGCTGGAGGACGGTGTGTCGGCTGGGTACGGCGGCGGCTGGGTCGGCGGTGCGGTAGCGGTGTGAACGATGGCCGGGGCGTGCGGCGCGACGGTCGCGGCGGCGGGAACGCCCACTGTCGCGACGACCACGAGGGCGCACCATGCGGCAAGACGACGAAACATGGCTCTCCTGGCTCTAACGGGTTGGCTGGTGGCGCCGATCAGCGAGAAGGCTTCGGAGGCGGGCCCCGGGATCGCCGGGGCCCGCCAGGAGAGGGTGGATCAGGGGTAGGACACGACGTCGCGATGTCGACGCCCTGGTTGAAGAAGCTGTAGCTACCCATGCCGTAGCCCTGGAAGGACGTGACACTGTTGGGGACGTAGAACGCCGGGTAGCCCTTCTTAGTGCCGCTCGCGCTCCGGCAGCCTGGCTGGGAACGTCGTACGGGTTCTCGTTCTGGAAGAAGATCACCGTACCGCCCTGGCCGTTCCAGACCGTCTCGTTCTTCTGGTAGTGCTCGACGGCCAGACCGTAGGAGGTGACGTTGTTGCCGTTGACGACCACTTCGGTGTCGGCGGTGTTGGCGGTCCAGCCCACGCCGCTGCCGTGGTCGGCCCGCCAGGCCCACACGTTGTCGATAATCGAGTTGTTGCTGTTGTCGACCAGACTCACCGTCGCCGAGCCCGCGGAGACCCCACCGATCCGGAAGAACACGTCCTGGATGCTCACCGGGTCGGCGGCGTTGTCCGCCGTCGAGCCCTGCCTGCCCACCTGCAGCAGCGTCGGCTCGGTCGTCGGCCCGGCGTCGAAGATCAGTCCGGAGACCGCGACACCCTGGACGTCGGCGACGCTGATCGTGGTGTTCCCGCTGGCGGCGACCAGCGTCGGGAAACCCAAGCCGACGATCTTCGTGTCGGCGTGGGGCACGGTGAGGGTCTGGCCGATGCTGTAGACACCGGGCGTGAACAGCAGGTTGTCGCCCGCCATCAGCGCCGCGTTGATCTGGGCGACGGTGCTGGCGGAGTTGACGACGTAGAACGTGCTCAGCGGCAGCGAGGTACCCGGGGTGATGCCCGCCGCCCAGCTCGGCCCGTTCGAGGAGGGCGCGGCCGAGGGGACGGACACGTTGTAGTTCCCCGCCGAGTCCAGGTACAGGTACGGCGCCTCACGCGTGACCGGGCAGTTAGCCAGCGTAGTGTACGGCGCGGTGCCACCGGACAGGCCGGAGTTGGCCGAGAAGCTCTGCGCAGGGGCCCCCGGGTCACCGCAGAACACCTGGTTCCACACCCCGTTGCTCCAGCTGCCGATGCTGGTGTTGCGGGTCATGAACTGCTGCTGCGAGCCGTTCGTGATCGTACCGGTGACCTTGGAGTCGGCGATGAAGCCGCCGCTGGCCCAGTCCGGGGAGCCGGTGAAGAAGTCCATCGGGCTCAACGCGCCATTGACGACCACCCGGCGAAGCGGCGCCGCCTGCGAGGTGGCCCAGAAGTCGGTGTTGGCATAGCAGCCGTTCTTGCCGGCGACGTTGATCGTCAGGTTGCTGACGGACCGCCAGAAGTTCGTGGTCGCATAGCACTGGGTCTGGACGCCGTTGGTGCACTGGTTGTAGGAGTCGATGCTTCCGTTGATGACGACGTCGCCGGGGTTGCGCCCCAGGCCGGCGAACGCCTCGTAGAAACCGACCGGGATGTTCAGCGGGCTGGCAGCCGAACCGTAGGTGCCTGGCTTGAACAGCAGCTCGTAGCGCTGCGTGCCGAACTCGTTCGTGCCCTGCTGGTTGCTGATGGTGGTCAGCGTGTTCTGGATCGAGGACTGCGCCATCGTCTGGTCAAACACGACCACGTTCGCTCCCAGGCTGCCCCCGGTCGGCGGCGCCGTGGCGGTGCCGAAGACCTGGAACTCCCACAGCGAGTAGCCGTACTGCGTGTTGCGGGCGGTGCCGTACATGCGGATGTAGCGCCCCGAACCGGCAACGTTCAGCGTCTCGATGCCGCCGGGGCCGGTGGTGGTGGAGTAGACCGTCGTCCGGTTCGCAGCGTCGTTTGGAGGTCTGGATCTGGTAGGCCTTGCCCGAGTTCAGCACCACCTGGCAGATCGTCTGGGTCGACCCCAGGTCGACCTGCAGCCACTGCGGGTCCGAGTATTGCGAGGACCAGCGGGTCGCGGCGTTGCCGTCCACGGCCGACGACGCCGGGGTTCCGGCGTTCTCCACCGACGACGCCGTCGCCGTCGCCGACTGGTTGAACGCCAGGTTGGTGGTGCCGCAGCTCGCCGCTGACGCCCTGGACGCGGTGAGCCCGGGGTAGATCAGTCCAACGACCACGACCAGCGCCGCAAGCACGCCGATCAGAGGTCTGCCGCGCGTGCGCCGCATGGCAGAGACGGATAGAAAGGATGTCACAGTGTTCCTCCAAAACGGAACGAATGGTCGGCACCGATACCCAAACCAACGGCTGGTGGCCGTACGGAGCCCCGCTTCGGAGAGCGCTCTCTCGGCCTCGATGTTGCGCCCCTGTTACACCGGTGTCAATACAAAGTTGGTTCCGGAACTGTCTTTGGAAGCGGTTCCGGAACCGGGCCCTGTAAGTGGTACCCAGCGGAGGTCTGACCCCTGCCGGCAAATCAGGTCTACGGCCTCGGCACGGCCGATCGCACAATGCCCCACCTCACCTCCGGCAACGGCGCCGAGTAGCCGAACTTCTACGGTGGCTTGATGTCCGAGGCTCGAGTAGATCCGCGGTGACGGCGTGACGCTCCTACAGCCAAGACCCCTCCAGATAGCGCGTGTCGAACGGGTTGCGTCTGCGCGCCACAGAGCTCTGCGACTCGGGGGCACGCCGGCCAGCGGGCTCGGGGCCCAGGCCTGGCACGATCGTTTCCACACGTCAACGTGGGCTCGGAGCCCGCTGTGGAGGCCTTCCGGACGCGCGCTCGGACCGGTTGGCCAAACCGATGACGTGCTTCGACGCATCCGCGAATCCAGGTCTGTGCCCAGGGGCGCCCGCCACTGCGAGACCGAAAAGCCGGACGGACGTCTCCGCGCGCGAAAGAGCTGCGGCACAAGAAAGTAATGGGAAACTATTACCGTGATGGCGTGCGCGAGCAACTGCGGCAATCTTGGCTAGCGCAAGGCGGCATATGTGAAAACCGCACTGCAAGAGCACATATAGTCATGATATCAACAAGGTCTTGCAGAATGATTCACCTCGCATCACGAGACTTCGCATGATGGCCGCGTGAAATATGGCAGGCCGACGCCCGAACACCGCGAGTGGGCAGGGTGAACATCGGCGACATCAGGGATGGGGCGCCGTAACCGGCGCGCCGAGGGCGAACGCGCTTGCCCTGAGGCGACGCACAAGCCGTGGTAGTCGCAGGTGTCGGCTGGGGACGCCGGGACGGACCGGGTCGCCGGTCTTCGGGGACGTGGAGTCGGCTGCTGACGGGCTGGCGCCGTTGGCGCCGTGTTGTTGGCGGCTCAAGATGCCGGGGACATGACGGTGACCTCACCTGCGTATTGGCGGATCTTGGTAGCGGTGGCCGAGGTGAAGGGGCCGGTGCGCAGCAAGGACGTCTGCGTCGTGGTGGGTTGCCACGCACCAGACCCGGGTAGCGGCGAAACCCGACAGGACTTCTACCGAGCCGCCGTTGCTGGCCGGACCGAAGTTGGACGGAGCGGTGCTGTTCGCGCTGGTGGCGAGCCGTGCGCTGGCCGAGCAGGTGTACTTCTGCGGCCAGGCTCGAAGGCACGCTGTCGACCAAGCCCGGCCTGAAACGGTTCCTGCGCGTCACGCCCAGCGGGCTGCTGCGCGCGGACAAGAAGGTGATCACCGCCGAGGTCAACCCTGGATGGGAAGTACCCGCTGCGTTCCTCGGATCCCAAGCTCAGTCCCGAGGACATCGCGCTGGGCTACAAGCAGCTCCCGGAAGTGGAGCGCGGCTGGAGGGACATGAAGTCGATCACCGATCTGCGTCCCGTCTACCACCGGTTGGAGGGCCCGATACGTGCTCACGTGCTGCTGTACTGACTCGCGCTGCCGCTCCTCCGCGTCGCGGAGACACCACCGGCCAGACCTGGAACCGCACCCGCGCCGAAGTCCAGCGCCTGCACGCGGTCACCTTCACCGGCCCGGCCGGCACCTTCCGCCAGACCACCCAGCGGCCGGCATTGGCTTGGCGCCCAGTGGTCGTTGTCCCGAGGCACGCGCATCCCCGGATCCGGACGCCGGCGTCCAGCAGCAGCGCGAACAGCAAGCGATCCCGCAGATGCTCACACGCGTCCAGAACTGAACCTGCGCAGCCACCGGCACCTGCGGCCGCACCCGGTGCGCCTTCACGCGACGTTGACAAGTACGTAGACATTGCGGTATTTCAACGGGTCCGTCGGAGGTCGCCGTGCGAGGAGAGTGGGGACGCACACAGGGTTACCCCGTCGCCGCCGCACGGAACGCGTCGCCGCTGACTTCGCGGCCGCGGCTTTCCCGGCTTCGCCGGAGCCCGATCCGCAGCACAAGATCCACGCTCTGCTCGAAGGAGGCAGTCGTGATCACCACCGATACCGCAGTCGGCCGCAGCCGTATTCAGCCCGCCCGACCCTGTCCCCACCAGCCGCCGTGCCCGAGGGTCAACGCCCCAGACCGAGACGCGGCGCACATCCGCATCACCCATCCCGAGCAGGGCTGGTCGTTGCTGTGCAACGGCATCATCTCGTTCGACGACACTGGTGAACTGCTGCCCGACGGCACCGCCATCGCCCCGCACCGCGCCGACGGCCCGACCGCGACCTGACACCGACCGGATCGCACAGCGCCATGTCCGCCACTGCGCTCGCCACCGTCACGGCCCTGATCGCGGGGTTGTTCCTCGGCGTAGTCAGCGCCTGGCCGGAGCTGCGGCAGGTACGCGCCGAACTGGCCAGCAGCCTCCGCCTGGCCGAACACGACCCGCTCACCGGCCTGCCCAACCGCGCCGCGGCACAGCGCCACTTCCAACTGCAAGCGGCGGCCAGCCGGGCACCTGCGGCAGTCCTGCTAGACCTGAACAACTTCAAAACCGTGAACGACACCTGGGGCCATCAGGCCGGTGACGCCGTCCTGACTACCATCGCCACGCGGCTGGTCGACGCCTGCGCCCCGATCGGGGGGCTGGCCAGCCGCCTCGCCGGTGATGAGTTCGTGCTCCTACTGCTGCCCACCGACCCGCCCACGGTCGTCAATCACGTGGACGCCATCCTTGACCGGCTCAGTGAACCGATTACATTCGTCATCAACAACACTCTCACCGCCACCGTCGCGCCCAGCGCATCGGCCGGTATCGCCTTGCCCAAACCTGGGAGCACGTGGACAGATTCCCTGCGTGAGGCTGACATCGCCCTCTATCACGCGAAGAGCCGGCCCGAACTCGCCGTGCTCTACACCATCGGCATGCGCCAGCCACCTCTTCCCGACGTCCGCCACGGGCCACGCTTCCGCGATCAGAACACCAACAACCGGTAGTGGACGCAGGCCTGACACGACGCAGCCCCAGACCAGGAGCGCCGCGACGGCCTCCGGTAGTCAACGACAGCGCGCGCGGTATCCCCAACTGCGCACGGGCGGTCATAGGGCCAGCGCCCGCACGGACCTCACTCGGAAAGTAGTGACCATGAGCAACACTGCCAAGCCGGGGCCAGGAAGTTTCAAAGGCGGCGTTAGCCATCTCGTCGCAGCCACTCGCGGCTGCTACACCCCCGGCAACCGTGATGAAAGAAAGCTTGCCGCCGCCTACGTCGACCGCTACGTTCCCGACAAGGCTGCACGCCTTGAGGTGAAGATGGCACTGTTCGCCGCCACCCGATGAGCCACTTCACCCGGCGCCGACGGGTGCCTCGGATCCACCTGCCGCGGAGCCGATGCCGCACAGTGCCCTTTGTCACGTCCCTTGGGCACACCGCAGCCCAGTCGCACACAACGACGGCAACTGCCCGAGCCGCGGTCACGTCCGCGCTGGTGGTGTATGAGACGGCCAGCGGGTGATCTGTGTTCAGGCTAGGCGATCAGGGCGGCGGGTTCGGTGATCGCCTCGCCGCCGGTGTCACTGACGGCGAGGCG
>Ga0105237_10007953_pt1 | contig 11553 bp, 7 predicted proteins | sample KBSC24metaG_FD_81520 | JGI IMG/M metagenome (GOLD analysis project Ga0105237, IMG submission 81520) | Corn rhizosphere microbial communities from Kellogg Biological Station, Michigan, USA - KBS C2-4 metaG | ecosystem: Host-associated > Plants > Roots > Rhizosphere > Soil | place: Michigan, USA... | reverse complement strand
GAAGTCCGTTGCTGGTTTAGGCTTGATGTTGAAGCTGCATTCATACCCTGCATGGGAACACCAATGGCAGATCGGCTTTCGTAGGTTACATTTGATGCCCATTGCAACGCATGTGGTGCATGGACCGTGGTCTTCTGATTGATCATTGATAGAGAGGGTTGGAGGTGTGTTGTCTGCTGATCCAAGCACGTTATGGGGAGGAATATTCGAGTTGCTAGGAGGAGACTGAAGGGCCAAGGACCCGTTTGTAGTTGGTGGAGTCGATCTTGCATTTTCAGACTGCGAGACTGAACACCCAATCTCGGCCGTACCGGCAGTGCTTGATAGTGCGGGTTTGCTGCTTCTCAGAACGCGAGCATGACGGCGAGCAGTACTCCGAGCAGCAGCGGCTTCTTCTTCGAGTCTATTTTGCTCTTCGAAGAAAGGATGATTGATTGGCAGCTTCTCTTGGGTAGAGAAGGGCAGCTTCATGAGAACGCCCATGGGCATATTCGCCAGCACGTGAGAGCGTAGTTGATCCATCAATTTCTTCGGGATCTTTAATAAGGCGTTCTCATCCCAACCGATCAAAGTTTCGGTATCATCGCGATTCAATTGCTGGACGAGACGTTCTGGGAACTTGAGCGCGTCGAAAGGGCCGCCAGTACCCGGTGGATCTATCGTAAGAGGATCTGCGTCGACGCCAGCAATCTCGAGGCGTTTGTCAGGAGCAACGCCCTGATAGAATAACTTCTTGCTGAAATTGCCGGGATCCTCTCTCATAGTCTTGATGTAGGCAGGATGATCGGTAGGCTTTCTTGTCAATTTGCCTGCCGCCTCGAGTTCGTCCTCGATAAGCGCCTTCTCATGCATCGTAGTACCACCGATGAGTGGAGCAAAATGTTGCTTGTCTCGCCGTCGTGCCGTATCCTTGCTGAATTGTTCTGGTTCATCAGGAGGGGCTGGGCGGGCAAGTATCTCATCGACTGATTCGGTGTTCATTTGCTGTTGTCGCTCCGGAGTCCAGTATTCCTCATCTCTGGCATTTGGATCTGACATTCTGTTTCTCCGGGTAGATGGGGATGGGGCTCGGCTGTCTGCAGATGTGCTAATGCGTCTTCTGCTTGACGCGTTGCCGCTGCGAGAATTTCTGACGGAGGAAGCGGTGATTGATGGAGATGTGTGTTGCGGATCTTGATTTAGTAGTGAGGAAGAGGGAGAAGTAAACGGAGATGGCTGGGGGACCCGCTTTTCTTTGTTGGCTTTCGTGATCGAAGTGTCCTCGGCGCGCTTTGTATGTTTGGCAGCGACAGTGATAATGTCGTCTTCGCTAGTCTGTTGCTGCTCTGCCCCTTCATCTTTCTGTTTGCGAGTTCTGGCTTGAAGGCGTGAAGGGGGCGGACCCATGGAAGATAGTGCTGCGGAGGCTTTGACAGAGGCCTTCCTAGGCACGTAGAGGAACTCTGAGAGATCTAGTCGTTTATTTGGCAGAGAATTTGGTGCGTTGTCTTCTGCCATCTTGTCTGGCTCGAGCCTCAACCTGGGTTTGGTAGGTCCACTTGGTTTGGCAGGCACGGCGCGATCGGCGTCGTCTTGGTCGCCAGTCTCGTCCGAAGTTCCAGAGATATGAGTCCACGGGGCGGGGAATTGATAGGGTCCACTTACACTTTTTCCAAGGGCATCCAGGGCTTTGGTCAAGAGGGCACCACCAGTAGAGGGGGAACGGGAATTATGGGAACACTCAGAATTAGAAGAGGGACCACCAACCTTTTCAATATCGTTATCCCGCGCACGCTTTGAACCTCTGGCACCTCCGGCAGGGATGGATGAGGTCCGTTCCTCACTGCCTCTTCCGGAGCCGATTTCAGAACCTTGCCCACGCCGAGTTTTTCCTATGGATTTTGCCACAGGTTTGGGCGCGTTCTGAGCAACCGCTTCTCGACGGAGGTTTGCTGCAAGCTCACGATTGTCGTCCGTGAGTTTGCGTAATCGCTCTTGTGGCACCCAGTCGTCCCAGCTAAATCAACGATATTTATATTAGCTAGTGATCTTGAGAATGGCGGAGTGGTTAAGAAAACAAAGTGGAATTAAGAGAGATGGGCGGTTTTATTGCGATGGACACAGCACTAGACTGCGCAGCCCACAAAGGCAGTTGAAGTTAATTGTTGTCACCACGACTGCCTCATCACGCTGACTCATGTTTGATGGCCCGGATTTCAATGGGAACGACTTAAGTTGACGAGTTTTCAGGCGGTGGGAGAGATAATTGGCTCTCTGAGACATGAGGCAAGATGTCGTGGGTAGGGGGGACTTACGTGTTCTTCCACCCCTTGTAATGAACATGATATTCGTAAGGACTGTTCTTGTCCTTGGGATCCTGTCGTTTGACTTCGAGAACCTTTGCCTCGTAGAGAAGTTCGCCATGGAAGCAGAGGGCTTTCTCATCCTTCTGGTACACAGGTTTGATCTCACTGGATTGTGGAGCCATGTCGTCAGTTGTGTATTGCGAGGTGAGTTCGCACGCCTGAGTTTGAGCAGGGTTCTGGCACGCAGTTGACGATTCTTGCGTCCACCGAAGAGCCAAGGGCCAATCCTAAGACCGCCAGCAAAATCCCGTCTAGACAAAGAACAACTTCCTGATGCAAGAAACGAGAAAAGGGGATATGCAAAAAAGAAAAAGAAGAACAAGGGAATTGGAAAGATGGCAGGGATGTGAGTCGAGTGACTTTTGAGATGGACAAGGAAGTGAGAAGTTGGCGAAGATGGAAGATCGATTGCTGTGAGCCTCCTTCGCGGATTCTGCCAGCCTCGCGCGCTAATTGGCTGGAAAAGAACAACGCTAAACCCAATTCGCCTTCATCAACCACGACGCGTCACTGAGGGATGGTGACAATTCATTGTTGAAACTTCAGAAGCACATCGAAAATAACTGAAAATCGTGTCTTTAGGCGTCATTCATCCTAGGGATCCAAGGGGAACGCGTGAATGCGGGTCGCGTACCGTATATTTGCCCGAAGAAGCACATTTTCAACCACGCAATATCCAAACGGCTCGATTCTCCTCCTTATCTGTGCAAGACCACCTCTACGTTGAGAAATCGTATCTCAATGAGTTTGGAATCCGCATTCTATTGAAACTCGAGCTGAGATTTCTCTGGGATCGAGTTCACAAAGTGCAAAGATCCGGCGACTCATCCGCGTGGACAAAAGCCCCTTATTGTTCAACACTAGAGCTAAGTCCAGTGGGATCCCTAGATTCAGAAAAAGATCATCTGGTTGCACTGCGGTCCAAAGACCAGAGGCAGTGCTAACACGGGCTGCGAAGGGCGCAGTCTAAACCGTCTCCAGCCGTTCTGGGTCCTTTGTTTGAGCGTTCTCTGCTCAACCCGTCCAGCAAATCCACATTGGGGAAAGACCCTTCACATCAACGAGACCGAGAGCGCCGCAGCAGACATAAACCGCACTCTAAAAGTTGTGCCCTTGTTGCAACTGATCCGTTCATCACCATGGCATCACTCCACGCCTCTCAACCAGATGAGGCTGAAATCTTGACTTCATATCTTCTACATCCAAGCCCCATTCCTACCATCCTTCCCTACTCACGATTTCAATCTCTGGTACCAAAAGCATCTTTGCCCTGCTCGACAGAACTCAAGCGACTATATCGGGACCTGCAATTCCAGCGTGATATCACCATCGATGATGTGCGGCGACGAATTGAGATTGAATGTCGACGAAGCACGGGACTCCAGGCTCGGCTAGCTAGGAATCTGCAGCGGGAAGCTGGAACAAAAAGAAAACGCGAGGACGGGGATGAAAACGAAAATAGAACGAATAGATATCAAACACGAAGGATTTCTGAAGACTCTGACTCCGATGCCGATCCGGATCATTCGATCAAACTCGAAGACGCCTTACACGGTCCTTTGGGTAATACTATCCAACCTCAAACCAAGAAGCACAACCATACGAGTGCCTCTCTTCTCTCATCACTTGCAACAGCGGCCGAGGATCTCGCGTCGGAAATAGCTTTCCTCGAAACTAGAATCGGCGAGCTGAAGAAAGAATGCGAGGAACGAGTGGGTGGGCTGAGTGACTTGAGATACGGCAAACTCAACAATAGTGCAGCGACGGGTGAAAGCGTTGAAAAGGAAGTGATTGGCAACCTAGAATTTTTGAAAGATGCCCTTGATAAGGCGAGCCGTGGCTGAGGAATGATTGTGTCAATGGAGAATGGAATCAATTACGATGGTTTAGCTTGTGAGGTAGATGGTGCTATTCTGTACCACTGTGCTGCCCTGAAGAAGCAAATGGGTCAATGTCTAATCAGTCAACGCTATTATGTCTTGAGGTCAGAAAGAATGTGTTGAGACTATCTTCAAGTCGGATCTTGGAATAGCCAGGATTTTCTCGAGGGTTTGGGCCATGTGGACGGCCATATGATTCACAGGAAGTAATTTCTAGCTGGAAACCATCAATTTTGAATACGCTTCCAGACGATCAAGCGACTCCGAGATGAATCGAGGTTTCATAGATACTTCTCAGAAGCTCTGGGCTTGCTAGGGCGGGAAAAAGGAGGCTTCCAGGGCTCTCTCTCTCCCTGCCTCTGTAGCAAAGTTCATACCCCGCACTCCAGGCACAGAATAGGCATGTGATATGCAATATTATTTGGAGATGTGCAGAGACTCTGTACTCCGTACTTAATTCCGTGAATAATTCTAATAATTCACCACCTGTTCTTTTTCAAAATCCACTGCTTCACACGATCAAGATCAAGATTAACGATGACACGCCACCCCCGTCCTCTCCGTCTCACGTAAATTTCAACCAAGAAGATAAAACCCCAATAAACCCCTCTCAGGCCATAACTCAAAGCAAGCAGCCATGGTCACGACATCCGGTTTCTCGCACGCACCTGTAACCCGCTTCGTGATCTTGCTATCCATCTCAACAAGCATCCTGACCTCCGTGCTAGACCTAAAGCACTACCTCGCCATCCGACTGACACCGCACCTCTGGCCATACCTGCAATTCTCACGAATCCTCACGTTCCAGACCGCGTACACCTCGTCGGTGGAACTCCTCTTCTCGACGGCGCTACTATACCAGTTCCGCGCCCTCGAGCGTCTCTGGGGCAGTCGCAAGTATGCGAGCTTCCTGTTCGTCTGCTTCTGGCTGAATGTGCTGCTCCTGCCCACGCTGGCAGTCACGCTGAAGGTGTGGTCGCTAGGCGTGTATAATTACTTACCTAGTGGGTTAACCGCTGTTATGTATGCGTGCCTCAGCGCATGGGCGGACGAGATTCCCCAGCTGTATCGCTATAAGATCATCACAGCGGATACGGGCTCGAGGCCTAGAAGAGCAGGGGATGGCGACGCAGATGCGTCCGCCCATCCGCAGCAGCCTGCGGGGATCGTGCTGAGTGACAAGTCGACGACGTATCTCATCGCGGCGCAGCTGGCATTGAGCCAATTTCCATACCAGCTGCTGCCCGCCGCGGTGGGGTGGACGATAGGCACGGCGTGGATGGGCGAGTTGCTACCGGGCGGCCTGGGGCGGTGGAGAGTGCCCAGCTGGGTGGTCGGGGAGACGAGCAAGAGCAAAGAACGCGGCCAGTTCGAAGGCCTGCGCCGTCGGCTGGAGGAGGAGGGTAGCTCTGCTGACGGCATGAGGAACGTCAGTGACAGTGTTGCGGCGGGCTCCAGTCAAGGGAGTGATGTGCGGAGAGGTTTTGGGAGGCAGGTCTTGGGCTATTTTACCGGCTCTTGATTTGGTCTTTTTCGCTCCTGTTGTGGAGGCAGAGGGTGGGATGAGCAATTTTCTTCATTTGCTGTTCTATGAATGGTAGATTTGGAAAATGACTGCAACGCATACCATAAGGGACTTGAAAGGGAACATAGCGAATGATACTGAAACGAAACTATGACTTGAAATCAATATTAAATTTCTTTATTTTTGCATTCTACCATAATACTACTCTATGTGAGCTCCTATTCCTACAATCTCAATGTTGGCCTGCTGGCAGCTTCACATGAGCTGACAGATCCTGCCGCCCAAATCAGACGATAGATAGGATATTGGTGAAGGAGATATGTCGAGGTAAGCGCAGGTTTCCTGACCATAGATCCAAAATCCGGCTGAGGCAAGCTTATATGGTCTCAAGTAGGTACCGCCTTCTGGCCATGGTCATATAATCGTGCAGATCCCTTGCCATTAGACTTCGGTATGGTTCTCTTGTTTGGAGTAGTCAACCTGTGGAGGATTGATTCCCTTGTGTTAAGATGATTTCCCAGGGAGCTGAGCACCAAGGATGCCGCCTTATTCCGTGCTACATGAGATCCCTTTTTCTAATTCTTTCATCCCTCCCTACCACCAGCAGTGCCAGCAGCGGCCGCCGTCTGTTGCTCGAACGCCTGCTTATATCGCGCGACGGCATTCGCCAAACTTTTGATAATCGGGCCGAGGAGGTGCCTGACGACCTTCCCGCCACCGCGGATCTGGTTGTGGTCGATCCTGTGCCGCCGTCCGGTCTTCTTGAAGCGCTCTTCGATCGCCCGCTGCTGCGATCTGATGTGTGCTTGTCGTTCGTTCTCCGCGTCCTCGGCGATCACGTTGATGCGGTCCAGCGCTCGGTTCAGGCTTTCGACTAGCGACGCCACTTCGTTGGCGCGAGCCACATCTCCGGATAGGAATGCGTTCCAGAATTGTCGCAGGAATTCGATGGTTGTGGCGTGGGTTAGCGTTAGGCGGTCATAGATCGCGGAGCTGAGCCCTGAGGCGGCAGGAATCTCGGACGTTTGATCGCGATGTGCTTGTACCAGGGAGAGGATGTGCGTCATAGCTAAGGAAGAGCCGGATTCGGCCGAGGCGTTTTCGTTGGCATCATCGTCCATGTCTTCGTCGTCGTTGTCGAATGCATCAATCGGGATGACGCCCATTCCTGGTTGAGGGAAGTGGGAGGTAAGATCTCTGTGGACGTCCTTGATGGCTTTGGATGGGTCGATGTTTCGGAATGGGTTTGGGTCTGTCGTTCTTTCACCGTCTTGCTGGGCGCTGTTATCGGCGAAGAAGCGGCTTTGATCCCGAATATTTAGAATGATTCGTTCTTGTTCTGGGTCGCCCACGAGATCTTGGAGCCGGAGGCGGTCATATTCAGCCTCCATCAGCCCAATTGGGGCAGAGGCATCGACGTCTGATGGTCGGACCGTCGCCATAAGCTTCTCGGAAAGAGCGTTCAATTTGCGTATTATGGGTGCTTTGTCGAGGGCTGTTGCACGGAGTTCGCTGTCGGGTCGGTTTCCCTGGCGTTGGCTGTGATTATCTTCATTGCCTTCTAAATCGATGAACTTGGGGATGTGCAGCTCCGAGGAAGTAGGCCGTAGACCCGTTAATTCTGGATGATTGAGGAATTCCTCCGTATCCAGATATTTGTCTCTGGACTCTCGAGCAGGGTCAAATTTCAAGCCGCGTAGCTTCATGAACAGTTGACTTTGGAAGAAGCGTGACCAGAACTCCGTTTCCGATTTACACTTATTGGGCACGACTTCATCGTAGACTATACGCATAACAGGATACTGTTCGAATATAGCACGGACATGGTCTCCTGTGAGGCTGAGCTTCGTACCCCCGTCCTCACGCCGTAGTTCTGAGAACACGTTGTACTTGCCCCTTCCCTGGTTTTGAGCAATAGCGTGCGCTCGAAGTAGAGGAACACGTGATGACCAGAATTGGGTGGTAAACTGCATGGTGGATATGGATTCCGGCTTCAAACTCAACGATTCCATAAATGTTCTCTGCAATTCCGGATCTTGCTGCATGAGAGACTGCTGCAATTTGACATCTGCCCTCAATCTGTCATCGTCCTCCCAGGAATTGGTGATCTTGTTTGTACCCGAAACCGCATTTGCTATCGTTATAGCAGCGGATTGACCGCCGCTCACTTCAGCAGCAGCATTCTGAGCGGCCTTTTGCGCTTGGATAACATTGGCTAGTGCATCCTTGATGGCATTTGCTTGACTCCTTGGATCGCTGCTTGAGGTGAAGGTGAAAACGTGCGCGGTTGCTTCAGATTGACCGGGATCTTGAGCAAATATCTTCAACATCACCTTAGCACTCGATTCTGGAGTCTGCTGTAGATTGGTTACATTCGCTGCTGATATTACCAGGCTTGGGCTTGTGTCAGGAGGCTGGGCCGGGCTCCATGAGACTGATTTTCTGTCTTTGGAGATGGCAAGGATGCCCGGTTGTTTCTTGTATGAGGCTTCACCGCTTGGGAGTGCCATGTTCACTTGATTTGGACAATGAGAACAGAAGGAAATGGGTCGGACTCGCCGGTGCTACGGCTCCAACGAGTTCAGATAAAGGGAGGCGAATTTGCATTGCGGTGGTTCCTTGTCTTCAGGAGGAGTTATTTCTTTCGAGTCCCATATAAGTTTATCTCTTTTTCATCGTCTGAGACAAACTTTTGATATCCATTGATTGCAGTACTAGCTTGCGGGCTCTGAGCCGGCTTTGTTCAGGTTGATATCAGAAATTCGAAACACGTGAGGTTCGGTTTCAGTCCTTCGAATGAGCACGCGCCAAGACCAGGATATGGTGATTCACATGTGGACGTGGCAGGCACCCACCCGTTCCGAAGATTCACCGCGCCGCCCTAACCCTCCTCTGAACCAGTATTAGCTTAGTCTTCCTATTATCAACCCCCTTAAGCCTAACCTGTGCCTTTTTCTCCTCTAGAATCCAGCTTCGGCGCACTTATACTGAGTACAATATTACATACCTTAGGTAACCCTCCCCCCTTGGGCGATCTTAGCCCCAGGCGAAAAAAGCGGTACCGTATTAGAGGTCTCTCAATGGACAACAGCCAACGAAGACCCAGCAGTTAATTTGAGCACAACGAAAACGGTATTCTGAATTGAATTTTCGACAAGCGGCTTGACATTCGAGCAATACAGATAAGTACATCCCAAAAATGTCTGACGTCCCTCACCACTCAAACTGGGTCAATGGCATACGCGCTTCACCCGCTTCAGACTCAATACAAGTTATCAACCCCGCAACCGAGGCTGTTATCGGCAGCGTTGATGCCACGTCGTACGAGGCTGTAGACAACATAGTGAAGGAGTCCCTGAGAAACTTTCGCAATGGCTTGTGGTCCAAAGCCAGTGCGACAGACCGCTTCAATGTTCTAGTCAAGGCTGCGACACTGCTGCGATCACGTATGGAAGAGTTCATCAACTTGGAGGTCAGTCAAACAGGTCGACCTATCCAGGAGATGAAAGCACAGCTAGGTCGCATTCCCGAGTGGCTTGAGTACTTCGCCAGTCTGGCTCGGACATATGAGGGGAGCGTAACGCCGTTCAAAGGACCAGTGATCAACACATTGACACGCAGCCCGATAGGCGTCGTTGCACAGATTACGCCTTGGAATCACCCGCTGCTGATAGCGACGAAGAAGATCGGCGCGGCTCTCGCGGCGGGTAACACCGTCGTCGTCAAGCCGTCGGAGCTCGCACCCATCAGTGTACTGAAACTGGGTGAGTTGTTCCAAGAGGCCGGCCTCCCCGATGGAACACTACAGATTATATGTGGATATGGATACGACACAGGCAAATTTCTATGCGAGAATCCGTCGCTTGCACGTATCGACTTGACAGGTGGTTTGTCCACGTATCAAGCCATCGCACCTGTTGCGAGCCGGAACATGATTCCTATCACAGCCGAGCTGGGAGGTAAAGCCCCGGTGTGTATCTTCCCTAGTATGGATGTTGATGAGGCTGTCCGGGCCGCTCTTTTTGCAAGTTTTATTGCCAGCGGACAGACTTGTGTGACGGGGAGCCGACTACTCGTGCACACGGATATCTATGACGAATTTGTGGTGGAGATGGTCAAGCGGACTGCAGCTCTCAAACTCGGCGACCCGACCGATCCCAGCACACAAATTGGAGCCGTGATTAATAAAGGCTCGGTTGAACGATGCGCGGCATTTGTCTCACGTGCTGTGGATGGAGGCGGGAGAGTCCTGTGCGGCGGTAAACCTGCGGACCAGCCCCGGGGTTTCTTCTTCAAGCCGACACTGATAGAAACGAGTGCGAATTCCGACCTGGCCTGCAATGAGGTATTTGGGCCAGTAATTGCACTGATACGGTGCGCATCCGAGGAAGAGATCGTCGAAGTTGCCAACGGCACGAGTTTTGCGCTGGGCGCGTCGGTCTGGACGCGGGATTTTGCACAGGCGCATCGAGTGGCGGAACAGATAGACGCGGGAATTCTGTGGATCAATGGTCACCATTTAAATGATCCTTCCTCGCCTTGGGGTGGGTTTAGAGAAAGCGGGTTGGGGAAGGAGAATGGACGCGAGGCCTACGAGAGCTACACTAAGTTGAAAAGCACTGTCATCAACTATGGCATTCCACCGGCTTGGTTTGATACGCAAGTGCAGGGCGCTAGATATGGATAGAGAGAAAAAGTTGGATCTTCTAAGGTTCAGAAATCTAATGCACCTGAATGATTGACTCAGACCCACCACTACTAGTAAGATATTTACTCTTCCCGCGTTGCAGGAGGACGGGATGCTGTAGGTAGAGTGCTCTGGATATTTCTTCGAGATATATGTTGCTACAATTAATTCTATCATATGTGATGATACAGTGTCGCAGGTCCCGATAGCTTGGTGTACTGTTGTATCAGCTTCAGATCTGATGACCAAGAACCAACATCATTGATCTGCTCCGCCTCGCCCTTTCTCCTGGTAGTGGTTATTTCACGTGGCGTGGCTATCCAGTACATGATCTATCCTTTGATGGATAGTGTTGAAAACGGTGTCTATCCGGTTTCGGGTTATTTTCTTGATTCCCTGCAACGTTTCGAGACTCCTGTGGAGCTGGTCTTGCCTGGTATGTAGATCTGCCTTTTCGATAGTTGTCAATTCATAAGTAGGGATAATCTCGGGGCCTAAAGAAGGATCCCAGAGTACCCAGTAGCCGCCGCAGGGAGAGCTTTGGGGTTTCTAGCGACCTTGGTATTGTGGAAATGTTCGAGTTCGGTTTGCTATCTCAACGGAATCGAGTCTGTGTTATTCGGGGATTTCGGGATTTCGCTGACCGGAACTTGATCCTGACGCTCGCCGGCTTGTACGTGAGGTAAAGACGTCGACAGGTTCTCGGATTTGGTTACCGGTAGTTTGTACATCCATTCGCGAAGGACAGTTTCTTCATTAGCACGATCTGGATTTCTCTCCTCCGCCAGATCGGCTTCGTACTCTTCTGGGTTGTGCTCTTTCCACTCTCTTAAAAACTCAATACCACTTGTGTGAGATATTTCATATGCTTCACCTGTTCTACGATCTTCCTTTGCCCGCCCATTGTCTTTGATCTCCAAACTGACGAAGGGAGTGAGCTGGAAATAGAGAAATTAGCCGGCGAACAGGGAAAGGAACAGGCAGAAATTCACCTTGAAATTCTTGAAGTCAGGCACGACATAATGGCGAGTCTTCCGGTAGTCGACGATATAGCCACCATATTGGGTGTGAGCACCCATAGAACCAGTTCGTGTGCCTCGATAGAAACCTCTGCCG
>Ga0105237_10007950_pt1 | contig 11556 bp, 10 predicted proteins | sample KBSC24metaG_FD_81520 | JGI IMG/M metagenome (GOLD analysis project Ga0105237, IMG submission 81520) | Corn rhizosphere microbial communities from Kellogg Biological Station, Michigan, USA - KBS C2-4 metaG | ecosystem: Host-associated > Plants > Roots > Rhizosphere > Soil | place: Michigan, USA... | reverse complement strand
GAAAACGATGGCCCGAACAACAATGGAGGCCCGGAGAATGTCGAGAACCCGAATCCGAAGCAGGCCTTTGGGATCACGGAGCGCGGGATGGATTTCATGGAGCGGCAGGCGAAGGCGGGCAAGCCATTTTATCTCCAGATCTCGCACTACGCGGGGCGCGGCGGCACGGATGCCCGGCCGGAGACGTATGCGGCCGTGCGCCAGCGGGCGAAGACGGATCGCGACCAACGCCTGGCCGGCTCGGCGGCCGTGACAGAGGACATGGATGCGACCATCGGCATGCTCATGGACAGGCTGAATGCGCTCGGCATCGCGGATCGCACCTACTTCATCTACACCGCCGACCACGGAGCGCAGGGCCGCAATGCCAATGGTCCGCTGGCCAATGGCAAGGGGACCGTGTGGGAGGGCGGCATCCGCGTGCCGCTGATCGTGCGCGGCCCCGGAATCAACGCCGGCGCCTGCACGCACGTGCGCGCCAGCACGGTCGACCTGTTCCCGACGATCACCGCACTGGCCCGAGTGAAGGAATCGCTGCCGGCCAATCTCGAGGGCGGGAATCTCGCGGCGGTGATGGGCGGCGCGCCGGGGGCGGTGGTGAAACGGGCCCGTGAAGAATTCGTCGTGCATTTCCCGCATTACGACAAGGACGAGCAAGGCCCGGCGTCCGCCATCCTGCTCGGCAACGACAAGCTCATCCGGACCTACGAAACCGGTGTTGAGATGCTTTTCGATCTCTCCAAGGACATCGGCGAGCAGCACGATCTCGCGAAAGATCAGGCTCGGGAAACCGCGGACCTGGACCGGCGATTGACCGAATACCTCCAGGCGATCGGCGCACAGATGCCGACGCCGAATCCGAAGTTCGACCCCGCCCATCCGCAGCCATTTCAGGAACGGCGGGGTGGCAAGGGCGGGATGAAAGGGCTCCCGCAATAGTCAGGCCTGAATCTCCACGACGGTATCGACCGGCACCTGGTCGTAAAGATCGATCACGTCGATGTTGTTCATCCGGATGCAGCCGTAGCTCGCCGGGACGCCAAGCTGGGATTCGGCGTTGGTGCCGTGGATGTAAATGTACCGGTCGTGGGTGTTGGCGTTGTCGGGATCGAGACCATCGAGCCACAGGATGCGGGTCTGCACATGATCCTTCTCGTCGCCTTCCTGGCCAAACTCCCCCGTCGGCACGCGGCTCACGAAAATCTCGCCCGGTGGCGCTCCGTCGCCGATGCGCTCGGCCACCCGGAATCTGCCCGCGGGTGTCTTGTAGCTGCCGGGCTCCGTTCCGATGCCGAAGCGCGACGTGGAAATCGCGTAGCACCGAATGGCGGCCCCGGAGTCATCGATCAGATCCAGGGTTTGCGAAGGAACGTGGACGCGGATTTGCATGAGGCGGAGCGCCCACATTGCGCCTCCCGTTGCGCCATGGCAAGACGCGCAATGTGCCGGCGCTCAATCCAGTTCTTCGGGGTTCGATCCTCCTTCCAGCCGTCTCGCGCCCGCCGGGCACGGCTACGACCAACCGGGCAGCCACCGCTCCAGCGAGGGACGTGACCGGAACGGTCGGCCCTTACGGCTCCCTGTCTTCCGTGTCTTCCGGTGTTTCGCAAGGGCATTTATCACCAAACTGACAGAAAATTATGAGCAAGAACCTGCGTGTCGCGATCGTTGGCGCCACCGGAACCGTCACTTGGCGCACCACCGCCGCCACATGGTACGGTAGGCAGATTCAATGTTGCGAGCAAAGCCTGGCGCGTCCATCAGCGGCGAAGCCTCCATCCGCGGCCGCAGTGTCGCACGCAGCTCGACAAGGCGTGGAAGATCCCCAGCCAATTCCACCGCCCGCGACACGTACTGATCTTCCGTATGCGCCACCAGCTCCGTTAGGCCAACGTTGGTCAGGATACTCAGACCTGCGCGCGAGACGGGCATGGCTCCGGCAAGACTCACGACGGGCACTCCCATCCACAGCGCATCGAGACTGGTCGTGTGTCCATTATAAGGAAAAGGGTCCAGGACGATATCCAGGCGATGATACAGTTCCAGGTATGCGCGGCGTGAACGCCAGCTCACAAATTCCACCCGGTGCGCCTCGACTCCTTCCCGTTCAAGAAACTGCAGGGTCCGCTGCCGGTGGCTTCCGGCACCACAGAGGAGAACCAGGCGGGATTCTTTGACCCTGCGAAGGACCTGCGCCCACAGTTTCAAGACCAGATCGCCGTTCTTGCAGAAGTTATTCAGACTTCCAAATGTCACTCTACCGCGCTGCTGCGCAGGCAGTCCATTGACTTGCGTCTCGCTTCCACACGGGTCGTAACACCAGAAGCTCTCGATCAAGTGAACCTGTTCCTCCAAGCCAGTTTCCTGATCAGCGCAGGCTCCCTCCAGATACCGATCGCTGATGCGATGCTCGATGGCCTCCAATCCCGTACTGCCAGGGTAGCCCGCAAAACTGACCTGGACCGGCGCCGGCTGGCGCGCAAATAATGGAAGCCGGTTCCCGGCCATGTGCTGCGTGAGATCCACGAGGATATCCACGCCGTCCCGCCGAATCGTTTCGGCGAGCGCGGCGTCAGTCATTCCCACCGTGCTGCGCCACTGCCCGGCACGCCGGCGAAAGATGTCCGTGAATCCGTCCGGCGTCACCACCCCGGAATAGCACAGAATCTCAAATTGCAGGGGATCGTGGCACTCCAACAAGGGAACCAGATTCCTGCCCACGACGTGGTCCCGAAAGTCCGGCGAAACATACCCGACGCGCAGGCGCCGTTCCGGGCTGCGATCGTGGGCATGCGGCAGGATCGATGGTTTCAGCGGATCGCCAAATCGCCGGTTCCAGTGGCGGTGCTCGAGGGTGATCACCTGGTCATCCTGACGCGGCTGGAAATGAAGTGCGTAAATCAGATTGCTGTGGACGCCGGGGGCATCGGGCCTGAGCCGGAGCGCCTCGCGATAGGCGGCGATGGTTTCGTCCAGCCGGCCCAGGTCCCTCAGCGCGTTGCCCAGACTGTTGCACGCTTCCGGATAGTTGGCATTGAAGTCGAGTGCACGGCGAGCAGCGGCCACGGATTCGTCCAGCCGGCCGCGCTGCCGGAGCGCGTTGCTCAGATTGTTGTGGGCCTCCGCATAGTCGGGCTTGAGTTCGAGCGCGCGGTGAAACGCGGCCAGGGCTTCGTCGAGCCGGCCCAGTCCTGCCAGGGCAATTCCCAGACTGTTGTACGGCACGGGGTGACCGGGACTGAGTGCGATCGCGCGTTGGCAGGAGGCAACCGCTTCATCGAGCTGGCCTTGTTCCCGAAGTGCGTTGCCCAGGTTGTTGTGGGCCTCTGGGTAGTCCGGTTTGAGTGCGATCGCGCGGTGATACGCGGCAATCGCTTCGCCGAGCCGGCCTGTCGCGCGGCAGGCTTCGCCTAGATTGGAATGAGCGGCGGGATTGCCAGCGTTAAGCACGATGGCTTGTCGAATCCATTCTGTGGCGAGGTCACTGCGTCCGACTTGGTGAGCGACAATGCCCAGGTGATGCAACGCTTCGGCGTGATGGGGCTGCGCGGCGAGGATTTGGCGGTAGAGGGCCTCGGCATCCGCCAGTCGCCCGGCTTGGTGTTGCAGCAATGCAAGGTCGAAGAATCGTTGGATGGAGAATCGTTGGATGGAGGCGTAGAGACGGGGGGAGTTTATGGGCAGAGCGAGAATTTCCGCCGCGTCGGTGGCAAAAATTCGTCGCTCCTCTTTCGCCCAATTTCCGTCTCCAAAGATTCAACCGCGGGAGGCTCACAAAATTAGGCGGATTCAGGATCGCGCCTTATCCGGGCGATTTGGGCCTTTCTTGATCGCTCCACGCCGAGAACCCACGCGCCTCTTCCGTGCGCGGATACGAATTTGCATTGCGCGGGCGAGCCTATACAGTGCGCGGCCCTTTTTATGAGCAAGAACTTACATGTCGCGATCGTTGGTGCCACCGGAGCTGTCGGAATCGAAATGATCAAGACACTGGAAAAACGTAATTTTCCGGTCGGCAAGCTGACCCTGCTCGCGTCCGCCCGTTCCGTGGGCAAGACGCTTCCCTTCCGAGGCGAAGAGATCGCCATCACCGAGCTGCGGGAGGATTCCTTCGCCGGGGTGAACATCGCACTCTTCAGCGCGGGCGCTTCCATCTCGAAGAAATTCGCCCCCTTCGCCACGCAGGCCGGTGCGGTGGTGGTGGATAATTCCAGCGCCTTCCGCATGGACCCCGAAGTGCCGCTCGTCGTTCCTGAGATCAATGGCGCCGACGTGAAGAAACACCACGGCATCATCGCCAATCCGAATTGCACCACGGCGATCACCCTCATGGCGCTGCACCCGCTCCACCAGGAATTCCGAGTCCGGCGCATATTCGCCGCGAGCTACCAGGCGGTGAGCGGCACGGGCGCCCAGGCGATCGAAGAGCTGCGCCAGCAGGCGCACGCCGTGGTCAACGGCCTGCCGGTGAAGAAGAGCGTCTACCCCCACCAGATCGCTTTCAACGTGCTGCCCCATGTCGATTCCTTCCTCGATAACGGCTACACCAAGGAGGAGATGAAGATGCAAAACGAGGGCCGCCGCATCATGCATCACCCCACTTTCAAGGCCTCGGTGACCTGCGTGCGCGTGCCAGTCTACCGGGCGCACAGCGTGGCGGTGAATGCCGAGTTCGAGCGCCCCGTGTCGCTGAAGGACGCCCGCGCGGTCCTCGCCAAGGCTCCCGGCCTCGATGTCGTGGACGAGCCGTCCAAGGCCGAGTATCCGCTCCCTCTCTACGCCGCCGAACACGACAACTGCCAGGTGGGCCGGTTGCGCCTCGATTGCGCGCTGGACAACGGCCTCGCCTTCTGGGTCGCCGGCGACCAGCTCCTGAAAGGCGCCGCGCTCAACGCAGTACAGATCGCGGAGTTGATCTGATTGCGCAAATTTACGCGCTAATTTGACGGCGCATAAGGAATTATGTTGTGACTCGCGGCGCATTGGATTTATTGCGCTAGCAGGCACTGATTTTCCGACAAATGCCCGATTCTCCGACACCGCAGAACCCCGTCATCGCCATCGAGCAAACCGTGGCCGTCCAAGCGCCCATTGCCGACGTATTCGAACGCTGGTGCCGGGTGGAGGATTTCCCCTCCTTCATGGAAGGCGTGCGTGAGATTCGCTGGCTGGACGAGAAGAAGTTCAGCCTCAAGTCGGAGAACGGCGGGCAGTATTTCCACTCCCTCTGCGAGCTGACCCTCCGCATTCCCGAACGGCGGATGGCCTGGCGCACCCTGGAAGGCCCGGACAGTTCCGGCGTGGCTTGCTTCCAAAACGTGGGCGGCGGAGTCACCGAGGTAACCCTGAAGATGCGCTACAATCCGGAGAACGGCTGGACCGACACGAAGCAAGTCGAAGACCGGTTGCGGCGAAATCTCGGGCGTTTCAAGGAATTGGTCGAAGGCCGCCGGTCGATCGGCGCGCATTGAGGCACCCGCGCATGGGCACCGCCGCTGGGTGTGGGCGTCGCTTTCATTAACGCTCACCCCGCGAACCGCCTTCAAGGTGGTGCTGGGAACTCTCCCTCGCCCTTATCATCTTCGACTGGAACCGCACCGTCGGCGGAAGAGCGGACGCGCCAATACCAATCCGACTGCGAGCACCAAGGTGGGATCAAGCGCCACCGGTACGGCATCAGCCAATTTCTGCTGGCTTGCCGAGGGTGCAAAATACACGTCGCCCGGGGCCTTGCCGTACGGCCAATGGTCATCGATTTCCGTGAGCCAATACCGCGCGGGTCCCGTGGACTCCGGCAAGCCGAGATGCCGCAGCAGTTGGGCGCGCTGTTCGGCCGCCAGCGGCTGGCTCCATCGCGCCTTGCCCTCCCAACTCTGCCCCGACGGAAACCGCCCCTCGTACCGCGACTCGCCGACGAAATAGATCCGCAATAGTCGATCCGTGATGCCCAATTTGGCGGCATCCTGGCGCGAGTCCGGCTCGCGGTATGGGAAAAGCGGGTGATCGGTATGAAACGTGATGCGCAATGCGGAAGCGGCCACTCCCGAAATGGCGCCCCGGTCGCCTTCCTTGGCGATCTTCATCGCAGTCATGTACCAATGCCCTTCGAGATAGGGCTGTGCCCACGCCGCCGCCTCCGGCGTGTAGGCGTAGTCATGCTCCCGCAGCCATTCTACCAGCGCTTTTCCGGAATCCGCGGCCAGAACCACGGCATGATATCCGGCCACATCCTTCTCCTCGACAACCCGCACACTCCGGGTGAGGGCACCCTGCGGAGTTGACGCGCAACCGATGGGCAACCCCACGCTCTCAGGCGTCTTCGGAGCGGTGATCTGCGCGAGATACGGAAACGCCTCGTTGCCCGATTCTTCGAGTTGCGGCCGGGTGGGAGTCGGCACCAGGAAACCCACCGAGTCCCCCTCGGCACGAAAACTCGCTTTGCGGATGAAGTGCTCCGTCTGGTGTTCCTTGTCCCAGAGCAGGATCACGGTCTGGTCGGCATTCACCACCGGTACGCCGTGGGCGGCCACGGCGCAGCAAGCGGATGCGCGTTCGGTGATGATCAGGCTCAAGGCGCAGAGGAGCGTAGGCAGGGGGAGGCGCATCGGAAGAAGTAATCAGTAAACAGTAAACAGTAATCAGTAATGAGTGGGCAGTAAACGCGATGTTTGAGACGATGTCCCTCACCCTTTGAATACAACGCCCACCGGCCGCAAAATCTTTCAATTCTCCTGCAAGGCTGCGCTCCTCACGTTTTGCCATTTCCTGGCGGGTTGCGTCTCCGCGGACCGTCTCCTGCTGCATCCGAGCACGCACCCCATCGAAACCGCAGGCGCGGTGTCCGAGAAGATTCCGCTTGAGGATGGCACGGTGGAAATCTGGAAGGCGAAGACCCCAGCGGCGCAACGTGACGGCGCCAAACTTTACGTGCTGACTTTCTACGGCAACGCCGATCGCGCCGATCGCTGGCCCGCGCATGAAGTGACGCTGTGGGGAGATCAGGCCGTCGAAGTCTGGGGCGTGAACCATCCGGGCTACGGCGGGACGACTGGACCGGCGCGGCTCAATCGAATCACGACCGTCGCCGGCGCCGCGCTGGATCACCTGCGCAAGGTCGCCCAGGGGAAGCCAATCATCGTTTCCGGCACCAGTATCGGATCCACGGCTGCATTACACCTCGCGGCGCATCCGGGCGTCAGCGGCCTCATTGCCCGTTCCCCCACCCCGCTCCAGCAGACGGCCATGCGCCATGGTTGGTGGAATCTGTGGCTGATCGCCGCACCGGTCGCCGTGCAAATCCCGTCCGACCTTGACAGCGTGAAGAACGCGAGGGCGGCTTCCGTTCCCGCCGTTTTCCTCCTCACTGCGAAGGACGAACTGGTCACGCCGCCCTGCCAGCGCATGGTCATCAATGCCTATCGCGGGGAGAAGCGCACGGTGGTCCTGGCCGAAGCAGGGCATAATTCACCCCTGGAGGAATTTGAGGTGCGTGAATATGAGGGCGCGCTTTCATGGTTGTATCAGAAAGCGTTGGCGAAGGGCCGATAGGCCGCAGTGTTGTCGAAGCGGCGATTCGAACCGAGCGATGCGAGACGTTGAGGGCGTAAGTGGGAAAATCCCGTCCAAGGTCACGGCTTCATCCAGCGTTCCGCGTAGTCGATCCACGCTGACCAGTCTTCGGGCGCCATGGAATGTTTGCCGGGGCGGATGAAATAGCCGAGGCGGCTCGGGAGCAATTTGCCCACCTCCGGCATCGACGTGCTGCCGAGACCATCCCCGGCGATCAGGCGGTACACCGGATCGGCGGCGCGCAGCATGTCGAACTGGCCCGAGGGGTTCGCCCATAGATCCTCGGTCGCGCAGGAAAGCAAGACCAGCCGCGGCGCACAGAGGGCGATGAGCGCGTGCTGATCGAATGGCAGTTTTTCCGGCGCTTCGCCGAAGGCCTTGAAGTTCCCGCAAAACCAGTGCGGAAAGCTCTTGTTGATCACCGCGACTGTCTCCGCGGTCGGGCGGCCTGTCGCATGAATCGCCGCCATTTCCGGAGCCATACGCACCGGTGCCGAGCCGCCACAGCCCGCCTGGCTGGGGATCACGAGCGCGATCCGAGGATCAAAGGCCGCCGCGAGCAGCGCGGTCTTTCCGTTGCGGGAATGTCCGACGACGGCAATGCGCCGGGCGTCGATGGCGGGGGCGGTGACGAGATAGTCCACGGCCCGATGCAGACACCAGGCCCAGGCCGCGATGGTCGCCGTATCGGCCGGCCCGCGTGCCTCCTCGCCCGCGGGACGAAACTTCCGCAGCACGGTTTCCGCCGCCTCCTTGTCATCGGGCACCACGTCGCCATTCCAGAAGCTGGCCACCGCATAGCCACGATCAATGCTCGCTTCGATGGACCAATTGTCCTTTTCCGAGCCGCGCGCATGCTCCAGTGTCTCGCCCTTCTTCGACTTCCAGCCCGGCGGCACGGTAATGAGCGGATCGGGCAGGAGCGCGAGATTGCCATTGAAATTCAATCCGAGGAAAACCGGCGACGGGCCGCTGCGCTGATTGGGGACGACGAGCAGGAGATTGATCTTCGCGCCCTCGGGGCGTTCCAGGGCGAGCGTGATCTCGCGCAGCGTCGCCTTGCCGCCCAATGCCTCCTTATCCTCACGCACGACCGTGGCCTCGAACTTCGCCGGCGGGGGAATCGTTCCGTATTCGTAGTGCTGAAAGAGTTCACGCAACTCGGCGGCGCGTGGCGTCCACCCCTCGCGCGTGGTCACGCGTTCTCCGGCCAAAGGCACCAGCGGGTCGGGAAGGGCCGGCTGGCTCGGAAGCGCACCCGGCTCGGGGAAAGCCGCCACGGCGCGGGCGGCGGATAACATGGTGGCAAAAAACATGGCGGCATTGGGGAGGAATCGACGAGACATGCTCCAGCGTAAGCGGAACAATGGAACGCATGCCACCGGCAAATAGCTTCCCTGCATGAGTGATCCTCAACCCGAAAAACCACGACGCCGCCCGCGCTACTCCGGAAAGAATCCCCGTCGCTTCGAGGAAAAATACAAGGAGCACGCTCCCGAGCGCTATGCCGCGGACGTGGACAAGGTGCTGGCCAGCGGTAAGACACCGGCCGGCATGCACCGCCCGATTATGGTTCGGGAGATCCTGGACATCCTGAATCCGCAGCCCGGCGAGGCGGCGGTCGATTGCACGCTCGGCTACGGAGGCCATGCACAGCAAATCCTCAGCCGCATCCAGCCAGGCGGCCGGCTGCTGGGCCTCGATGCCGATCCGATCGAACTGCCGAAGACGGAAGCCCGCCTTCGGGCCCTCGGTTTTCCGCCCGAGTCGCTGGCCGTCCATCGGATGAATTTCGCGGGACTTCCCCAGTTGCTGGCCCGCGAATTCCCGGAGGGCGCGGATGTCATCCTGGCCGATCTCGGTGTTTCCTCGATGCAGATCGACAACCCAGCGCGCGGATTCACGTTCAAGGCGGAGGGACCGCTCGACCTGCGGATGAACCCCGGCCGCGGCCAACCCGCCTCAACTCTGCTGGCGTCGATCACCGCGCCCAAACTGGAGGATTTGCTCGTGGAAAATGCCGATGAACCCCACGCCGCCAGGCTCGCCGGCGAGTTGATCCAGGCCCAGCGTCGCGAATCCATCCTCACCACCACGGCGCTCGCCACCGTGATCCGCAATGCCCTCGCCGGCGTGCCGCGCTGCACACCCGACGACTCCGTGCGGCGGGTCTTCCAGGCATTGCGCATCGCGGTCAACGACGAGTTCGGCGCGCTCGATACGTTTTTGCGGCATTTGCCGCAATGCCTGCGCCCAGGGGGGCGGGTCGCCATCCTCACGTTCCATTCGGGCGAGGATCGCCGCGTGAAGCACGCGTTCAAGGCGGGGGCACAGGAGGGCCACTATGTGGAGATTGCCAGTGACGTTCTGCGCCCCGGCGCGGAGGAACTGAGATCCAATCCGCGTTCCGCGAGTGCGAAGCTGAGGTGGGCAAAACATTCGTAGGAGCAACCGCGTGGAGCGCGCGTCCGTACGTCGCGGTGAATTTATTCGCCGAACTGACGCTCCGAAGCATGCACGACTCTGAGCTTCAGGGAGACGCCTGCTCGAAATCTCATCCAAACCCTGCTGCCTCGGTTCCGCGAATAAATTGCCGTCGCATCCGCTCCGCCCTTCGGGCGGCCTGCGGCAAGCTATCTCGCTCCGCTCGGTTCGCGGCTACGTAGGACACCATCCGCGATTTTCAAATTTCGGATTTCCGCTTCCCCGGTCTTGCACGCCACGCCACCCCGCTCTACACAAGCACCCCTATGAAACGCCTTGCCCTCCTCGTTCTCAGCCTCGTCGGCGCCGCCGCCTTGCACGCCGAAGATCCCGCTTCCTTTCCCGTCGGTGGACTCACTTTCAAGCGCCCGGCAGACTGGGCCTGGGTCCCGGTGACCTCCTCGATGAGGGCCGCGCAACTCAAGGTCCCGGGAGCCAAACCCGACGAATCCGGCGAGATCGTTTTCTTCCATTTCGGGCCCCAGGGCGGCGGCGGTGTGCAGGCGAATGTGGACCGCTGGGTCAAGCAATTCCCCGACGGCGCGGAAACTGCCAAGGTGGAAAAGCAGGAGATCGGCGGAGCCAACGTGACGCTGGTGACGACCGAAGGCACCTTCAATAGCGGCATGCCCGGTGGTCCCACGACCCCGAAGGCAAACTATGCCTTGCTCGGAGCGATCATCGAACACAAGGACGGCGACGTTTTCATCAAGATGACCGGCCCCGCCGCGCTCGTGAAGGCTTCGCGCCAGAAGTTTCTCGATTTCCTCGCCACGGCGTTTCCCGCCAAGTAAAGCCGCGTGCCTTATCGTCCGCCTCGTCGCGATCCCATGAGCTACTACGTCACTTCGTTCATCAGCATCCTGCATTTCATCAGCGATGATTTGATTCAGTGCGATGCCACGACGCGGGTTGCGGAGCTCTTTGGCGACGAATTCGACGACCTTGATTTCGAACTGGCCCTGTGCTGCTTCGAGGCCACCCACAAGGTCGCTTTTGCCGACCGGCTCTGGGAGTCGGAAGCGGACGATTACGAGGAAATGACGATCGAGGAATTCATCGATGCCTACGTCGATCCCCGCGAACAGCGCGATCCACTCTTCGTGACGAAGCGTTTCCTCATGTTCCAGGAATCCCTGACCAAGGCCCTGACAGACGAGGCCGAGGAACCACCGGAATCGGAGTTCTAACCAAGGCGGCCCGGCCTCCTCCAAAAATAAACGGCCGGTGCCTCTTGCGAGGCACCGGCCGCCCCAACCAAGGAAATCGTAGGGCCGCTAGGGTGGCGGCTGGAGAATGACGAAGGTTCGCTGCCCGCGGCGGTCGATATTGAGCAGCACGTCCTGGCCACCTTTTTTCGCCACACTGGCTGTGATGGCTGCCACGCACCCCGCCGCATCCGTGACCGGCTGGCCTTCCACACCGGTAATCACATCCTCCGGGAAAATCTCCGAGTGCGACGCCGGGCTGTCCGGTATTGTGCTAATGATACGGGGACCACCG
>Ga0105237_10007947_pt1 | contig 11557 bp, 9 predicted proteins | sample KBSC24metaG_FD_81520 | JGI IMG/M metagenome (GOLD analysis project Ga0105237, IMG submission 81520) | Corn rhizosphere microbial communities from Kellogg Biological Station, Michigan, USA - KBS C2-4 metaG | ecosystem: Host-associated > Plants > Roots > Rhizosphere > Soil | place: Michigan, USA... | reverse complement strand
GGCGAAGGACACTGAGAGGGAACAATCCGAGTTAACCTGAACCCGATGGGACGGGGTGACGTCCCAATAGCTACGTATCCCCACGACACCGCGCACAGCGGACCCTCGAGTTGCTCAACCTAGGCTGCCACGACCCGTACCCATGGCAAACCGACGGCAAACCCAGCGCGACCAGCGCCACACCATCCCCCGAAGAACCGTCACCACACCACACCACCGCCCCGGTGTCCATCACCGCACGCATCGCCGAATGGGACTACGGGGACTACGAAGGCATCACGTCCGCACAGATCCGCGAGCTCCGCAAATCGCAGGGCCTGGGGACCTGGGACATCTGGCGGGACGGGTGTCCCGGCGGCGAGAGCCCCGAGGACATCATCGCGCGCGTCGACGACCTGATCGCCGAGATCCGCGAGAAATACCACGCTCCGGTCATCGGAAAACCCAAGACGCCCGGCGTCACGGGTGATGTGATGGTTGTCGGCCATGGCCATATCCTCAGGGCCTTTGCCATCCGCTGGGTTGGTAAGCCGCTTACCGAGACGGCGCTGATCATGGATGCCGGTGGTGTGGGCACTTTGAGTTACGAGCATCACAATATCGAGGAGCCGGCGATTTTGCTTGGTGGAGGCTTTGTTGTCGGTGATTAGATATTATCAGGCTTTTGGGGTAGGGAGAGGTAGAGGGAGGAAAGATGAAACCCTGCTGCTGGCATTGAAGGTAGAAGATGTGGTGTCTAGAAATAACTTTGGATAGTCTCGATTATTCCCTCAGAGAAACGGACTTAACTAGGGTTTTGAAGATCATATGTCCTGTTTTTATTTTTATTCTTCGTTACTTTCAAGCCCGAATGTCGCTTGCACGAACTGCTGTTTGGCTATTGACTGACCGATGGTCTAGTCTGCTCGCTCTAGGCATAGCAACAAATTCAAGCTCAAGCTTTACCAGACAGCTCAGCTCGGGGGAAAGAGGTCGTATCTCTAATTCGTGGTCCACCCTTTTTGGTAAGAAAAAGCGCCGGATCTCTGTCGCTAGATATCATACCCATTCGAGAACGCTCCTCCCCAAAATACCCCGGAAGCTCTCGACTATTCATATGAGAGCCATGGCCATTCCATTTCCACTCTACTGCATCTGCAATTTGGCTATACACACACACGAATCTCCTTTTTGTCCACCCTTGACACACCCAACCTTCCCCCCGTCCTCACCAGCCACCACCCGGCGCAGCGGCCACAGCTCCAAACCCTACCTGGTTCTGATTCTGGTCAGGCGCAGGCGCAGGCGCGCCCATGGACCACTCGCCGTTGTCGACCGTAGCGGGACTGCAGGGCTTCAGCTCGGGAGTCGGTGGCTTGGTGTGATAATTGAGCGACGTCGTCGTCGCCACGCCTCCTGCGCCCGAGCCCCCGCCTCCAATGAAGCCCGTCCCGATCGTCTGGATGCCGCTGTTATTGGGCTGCTGTTGCTGCTGGTTCTGGGTTTGCCACGGCTGCTGTGGCGGCCCTGCTGGAGTGGCCCAGGCCAGGTTCGGACCGGCTGGACCTCCCATTTTGGCTGCATTTTCGAGGTACGCTGCGAGTTCAGGATCTCCTCCTGCTGGCGGATTGTTATTGGCAGCATTCATGTTGTTGCTCTTCGGGCTGATGGCAGAGCTACGGCGTGAGTTATTCTGCTGCTGCTCTGGCTTGGTATTTCTCATCGTGCCCGATCCCTGGTTCTGCACACCAAAACTGTCGCTCCTGCTGTTATTGACGTTGTTGTTGGTGGTCTTCTCTTGTTGCCCGTCCCAGCCTGCGCCAGTTCCCGAAGTCACGTTGTTATTTGGCTGATTGTCCCAGCCTCCGCCATTGGAGTTGTTCTGGGTGTTATTATTCCACCCTGACGCACCACCGTTATTATCTTTGCTCCAGTCATCCCCGCCTGCACCAGCGTTGTTATTATTTCCATTAGAGCCCCAATTTTGATCATCCGCGGGTTGCTGGTTATTGTCCCACGCATTATCCTGTTGATTGTTCGTGTTGTTATTTGGGGAATTTTTGATGCCCAAGCCCTGAGATGAGACTACTCGTGCCGGTGGCAGGTTGTATCTGAGAAATGCTGTCTCAGGTGGGGCAACAGGAACTTGCTCAAAAGAAGGCGTTGGTGTCTTTGCAACTGCATCTTTTGGCAAAGGAGCTGGTATCTCTCCACCAAGGGCGCCTTTAGCTCGGATCACCAACTGAATCAATTCATTTTTGTCGAGCCGTTCCAATGAATTGACATCCTCGTTGGGGCTTGGCTCGGCGGTGACCTCGATGCCCGTTTCTTTTTTGATTTGCTCTTTCGTGCGATATTTGAAAACAAATCTTGCGTAGGGCACGTCCATGTTATCGACGTATTTAGGGGCACATCTTTTCTTGTTGTAGAGGTAACCCTTCCCCGGTTGAACCTGTTTTGAAGTTCCTCTGTCCCGTACCATAGCCTGTGGCACATCGTATCGCGGTTCCTCTTCGGCATTAGCTGGAACTTCAGCTTCTGCAAACACTTTAGGAGCGAAGTAGGCACCGTAAGGCCCATACAAGGATCGTTTACCAGGCATCGCTGGTGTCGGAGTATTATCCATGGTGGGATTTGAGTTATTGGCTTGACCGTTATTCCAGTTGTTATTTGTATTGTTGTTCTGGCCATTATTCCAGTCGTCATTCGCGTTATTTGTCTGATCGTTATTCCAATTCTCGTTCGTTTTGTTATTGCTGTTCTGGCCGTTATTCCAGTCGTCATTCCCGTTGTTCGTCTGATCTTTATTCCAATTGTCATCTGCGTTGTTGTTATTCGTCTGGTCATTATTCCAGCCATCATTTGTGTTCTTGTTCTGATCGTTATTCCAATCATTATTTCCGCTCTCATTCTGAGAATTCCTCCAATCGCCATTTGCGTTATTGGTCTGGCCATTGTCCCAGCTCTTAGATTGAGCATTGTCCTTGTCCTGATTAGCATCACCGTTACCTCCAGACTCATTGTTGTAACCCCGGTTGCCGGTAGGGTCATTCCACTCGTTACTCTGACCAATATTCCCACTAGTTCCATTATCATCGTTATTGTTGTTGCAGGAATGGCAAGGAGGAGTATAATGGTCCCCAGCACTCACTGCTGGACCATGATTGACGCCACTGGAGAATGTGTTGGCATTCGTGGTTTGTTGCATCGTATTCTGCTGGCCGATTGGCTGGATATTGAAGGGCGCTGGTATGGGCTGCGGCATCATGTTTGGCATATTGGCTGGAGTTTGTAAATGGAGGAAGGGCGCGCCACCCGGTGCTGGGTAGATTGGCATTCCTGTGACTGGCTGTGGAACTGGAACCAAATTTGGAGGAACCATTACAGGGATAGGTTGAGAAGGAAACGGTGGTTGGCTGCCTACCCAAGGAACTGACGGAATTGAGAAGGCTGTTGGGCCTGGTTGTTGCTGGAGAACTGTTGGCTGAATGGGCTGTTGAACTGGCTGAACCATGTGTGAGGTGAATTGTGGAGAATTTCGCATTGTAGGCTCTGGCTGGGGGTGGTTGCCATGAACTTGGCTCTGGTCAGGGTATGGGTGGTAGGAACGATTTTCTGCATCATAGGCATAATGACCATTGGAGGGAGGGAGTGCATAATCTGCATAAGGATTCGGTCCTCGAGGATGTGGATCTGCATCCTGATATTCGGGGCCGGGTCGACTGTGAAACTGATCTGAGTTATCTCGCCACACCGGTCGTTCAGGATGGAGTGGATAACGATCATATCTCGCATGGTGATGGTCATTGCGGGATTCAGTATCACCATAATCAAAGTGAACCCTTCGCTCTGGTCTGCCCGGTCCATAAGGTGGATATGTGTGGGATGGAGGACGTTCACGGTCATACGACTGCTGGCGGTGATAATAAAGAGGGTTGGGACCCTGTGGGTGGTGCTGGGGATGAGGATGAGGTTGAGGTTGAGGTTGTTCAGCTAGATAGGATGGTCTTTGAGGACGCCGCCGCTCATAGTCCCCACTTGGTGGTAGCCAGTCCCGAGACTGATGGTATCCGTGCAGGGGAGGAGTGACTTGATGGCTATAGAAGCGAGGAGGGTAGTCAGATGGTCCATCAAAAAGTCCGAACATGCCCCCGAAACCGCTGTCTTCAACTTCAGGCTCCTGGCGGTCTTTGGAAATCACATTATTGGGACCAGGGTCATCCTCTTCCTGGTTGAAAGTGGTTACATCACCGGAAATGAAGAGACTGTCTTCGCCAGAGGAAGAAGATGACATTTGGCTTTCTGTTGTGTTGTGGGTATGACATCGTAAGACGAGAACTTCAATGGTGCCCAACTCATCAAAATGGCTTTGATTGACGCCAGGTGGGACATCGGGTACTATTGCTTACACATTAGCTTCAGAATAAACTGACGACCCAAGTGGCAAGCGAACCAATGTTGTGATCGTCAAAACGCCATTCGCGACCGAGGTATGTGCCGTCTCCCATAGGCTTCTCCTTCTGTCTGACAATGAAGTCAACCTCAGATCGGTTTGTTGGGATGCCTTTCTTGTAAGGTTGCAGATTGACTCTGTTGCGATTGCACTGGTAATTTCCATCAATGAAGACAACCATGGATAAACCTTCATATATGAATTTCCTCGAAGTGAGTCTAATAGTGAAAGCTTGGGGGTGGCTGGGAATGGCAATGTAGGTCTCGACGACACCATCACCATATTGAGTACCATATTCAGGGAAAGGGGAGCCGGTATTGGCCCACTGAACCACGCAGACGAGATCCCTGAGGGGGGGCATATTGGCGAGAGATTAGACCTAGAAAGAAATTGACATGGATGCGGAGAGTGTTTGATCCGGAGGTCAAGCGAAATGTGGGGAGGGTTTGGGTAGAACTGCACGGAAACAAGGTCGACAAATATGAGGAGGCTGCAGAAGGAGGGAGATTGTGCGACAGTCAAGACCGTCACAGGAATCACTGAGACTCGACTTTGACCATACCTCTTGCGTGAAGGCAGTGTGAGACCTACTGGTAGGTGACGGGACGCGTCAATCCATATTTCAGAAGGGGAGCGCGCCCAGTTCAAATCAAAAGTCGTCTCCGCGGGCTCTGTGCGTTCATCGCGAAGAACGTGACTCAAGAAACGTGCTCTGCAGTAATGACTTGATCACAGAAGTGAAGTTCAGAGATGAAGAACAACGTTTGGTGGTAGCGTGTGGGCACCAATCACGTGGTATCGCGAAAAATGGCGAGGCTTTGCGAGGCTGAAATCGTATCGGGAATAGCGTCCATGTCAGAGGACAGACAAGGGAATCCCATCTCGTTCACAAGTTAACCAGGAGGGACCGGACCACTTTTGGCACATGCGCACACCCACATCGACCAGCACACCTTCAATTGTTGTGGAAGTCAACATTCTCGTCCTTTTCCCTGTGCTCCCCTTCTACCTCCACCCTCCTTTCACTGCCAATCACTACCCACCACCGCCGCCATCGCGACCATGGCTGCCACCAAAGCGCAGTCACAGAAGATCTTCGAGAAGCTGAAATCCAAACCTGCCAACAAGGTGACCTCGCCGCTGCTAACTGAACCACCTTCACTGTAACTGACATCTGTGTGCTTCCAGATATGTTTTGACTGCGGCCAGAAGAACCCAACATGGTCTTCTGTCCCCTTCGGTGTTTATCTCTGTCTTGATTGTTCCTCCAACCACAGAAACCTCGGCGTTCACATCTCCTTTGTGAGATCCACCAATCTTGATGGTATGCGGCACCAACATATCCCCTTGAATTTGTTCACTACTGACCGGTTCCAGTCTGGCAATGGGCCCAACTACGCACTATGAAAGTTGGAGGCAATGAGTCTGCCACAAAGTTCTTCCAATCCAACGGTGGGAGCGCCGCTCTCGCCAGTAAAGATGCAAAGGTGAAATACACCTCTAATGCAGCCAATAAATACAAAGAAGAACTCAAGCGAAGGGCCGCAAGAGATGCCGAGGAGTATGTCCAGAGTACAACCAGAACTCCCCATACACTTGCTCATCCGGTAATCTAGGTATCCTGAGGAAGTTGTCATCACCGATGAAGTCCTTCCTACCCCTGGCGAAGGAACATCAACCCCCGCTGGCGAACCTGCGGACGACTTTTTCTCCTCTTGGGACAAACCCACCATCAAAAGGCCTAGTAATCCTCCATCCCGCACCGGCACTCCTCCAATCGTCTCCCGAACAGCCTCTCCATTCCTATCTGCAGGCAATGCCAACGGCGCCGCAAGACCAAAGTCCCCTTCACCACTCGCCGCCGCCACCGACGATGCAGAGAAGGCTCTCCCTGCACCAACCGCAATTAGATCTACATCCGCTTCTGCTATTCGCAAAGGTCCCGCTGCTGCATCTGCAAAACGCACCAATGTCCTAGGCGCAAAAAAGAATCAAAAGCTTGGTGCAAAGAAAGTCGTCGGCGAGGAGATCGACTTCGAAGCGGCGGAGAAAGCCGCCAAAGCAGAGGCGGAGCGGATAGCTAAACTAGGCTATGATCCAGAGGCCGAGAAGGCGGAGGACCTAGCGAAGACTCGCTCTGCAAGCCTAGTCACCAAGGACGCCCCCACTCCTATTGCTCCTCCCAAAGCCGGTGTTGGGTCAATCCCCACACATACTCGCAGTCCAAGTGAAGTCGAGCGACTGGGGATGGGAGTCGCGAGACTAGGATTCGGACAGATCGGGGCAAACAAGACCGCGTCCTCGAGTACAGCAGCGCCCAAGAAGCTCGGGTTTGGAAGCGTCGGTGCCAGCAAGGCTCCCGTGGAAGGTAAGCTGACCAGCCCACCCCCCTCTCCTTCTCCTCCCTTATAGCCACCAATCAACTAACCTTCTATTTCTCCCCGCCCCTCCAGACGATGACGAGAAATACGCACGCGAAAAGTTCGGCTCGCAGAAAGGCATCTCGTCAGACGAGTTCTTCGGGCGAAATGCGTTCGACCCGAACGCTCAAGCCGAAGCCAAGACGCGGCTGCAGGGCTTCGACGGCGCGACGTCGATTTCATCCAATGCGTACTTCGGGCGCCCGGAGGACGACATGACGGGCTTAGAGGGCGGCGACTACGGCGACATCGAGACCGCCGCCAAGGACTTCGTGCGCCGCATGGGCCTGACGGCCGGCGACGACCTGGAGAATCTCATCAATGTCGCTGGCGAGGGTGGCAGGAAGCTGCGCGGCGCCGTTGCCCGGTATCTGAACAGTTAGATGGCGGTGGCTGTGTCAATCCACATGATGGATCGCCACCGCTGGTTGTGGTTGTGGTTGTTGGCGCTATTTAGTGCGGGCACTGGCATGGCATCATGGACTGTGACCGAGTGAGCGAGCTAGGGGATTGGGCCATGTCTTGCAGTCAGTTCAGCAAAGAGTCGTTCTTTGGGGTGATTATGAATGTGCGTCGATTGAATGTAGCAATGAAAATAACAAGAAATTCTCCTGTTTTTAACTAACCACTATCATGCTCATCGTTCCTCGCTGTAAAAAAAAGAGGGGAGATGAATCAAAAGAAACCTTCACACACCTCACCTCACCTCACCTCACCTCACCTCACCTCACCTCAACTCGACTCCACATAAGTATTAACTCGTCCCAGTTTCCTTCCCACGTCAAATCGAAACGCTTTGTCCAATGTCCAGAGAGACCAGGCCCACCCACCCACCTGTGCCATCGTCCATCGTCCATGGGACTGGGACTGGGACTGGGACTGCTATGTATATAGTACACGTGTGCGGCTGTGGGAGTGGTTGGATTGTCAGTGTCACTGACAAGGAAGGTACTAGTGAAGTCAGTTAAGTAATACTCGTAGAAGTAGTAGACTGTCGCTGCGAGCGCCGCTGCCCTGTTAGTATAGTATACAGCCTCACGGCGGATTTTTTTTATTTAAGTAGTACTCCGTATAGCTTTTCTAGGCCTGTACGTGCCAACCCCCCAACTTCTGAGCTCTGAGTTGTAGTATTAGTGCCTGGCTATATGTCGAGAGAGTTCATTCGACTTAAGTTCAGGGTGTGTGTTGTGTGCTTTGGAATCATCCTTGTAATGTGGAATACTAAAACACTTCCCATCGCTCACTGGCTGACTCTAGTGACATTGGGGACTCAAGCATCAAAGACTGGCGGCTTCCAACTACTCAGGCAGCACGTGTGGCAAAATCACATTCATGGTTTATACTGATGATACTTCGGACTGAGTTCTTTCGAATCAATTTCACTCCATTTCGATTGTGCTATAAACTAGTAATTGAGTCAACACACATCCACCCACCATGATGATGCCCTTCTCCCCTGCTGGTGCTTCCAGCTGTCGATTACTCATCATCAATGAAGTACCAGTTTCCTTCCAGCTCAGCGCGTGGAATGAGAATCCAATATTCATTGATTTGATTAATTGATTGTCGACGGTTCCATCCATCAATGCATCATATATCCACCTCAAGCACAGGTAATAGCAAAAAGCATAAACATGTACGAGACCAACAACCCAGTAAAACTCGCATTTCTGCAGCCGAGTCCAGGTTTGCCAAGTCTGCACATGAAAGGAGTGTTAATCTCTAAAGCAAGTGGGAAGTAAAGTTAAGAAAGAGGGTACTAATCGATGGAATCATCCATTAAAGAATATTCCCGTGGTTACCATCGACTTTGTGTTTCATCAGGGCTGGACTGGAGCATACCATGCGATCCAGTCTTTTGTGGGGGGTCATCAAATCGTGATGAAATGAATGGCTGAGTCTTCCAAGAGAACTCGATGGTAAATGGGCACTGCCCGATTTGTGATATCATCCTTCACATAACAACGCTCTTGCGTTTCTCAGCGTTGTTGAGCACGAGGAGAGGGGTATTGCGTCTCGCGGGCTCAACCTCAACGAATGGTCCACCAATCGCGTTTCCTTCATCGCCGCTGAGGCTTTTTGCTCCAACACTGTCGATAGACGATCGCTCTCGAGACTTCTCCTTGATTTCAGAGCCGATGGCACCACTGGCGGCAGCCCTCAGACTACCGAGACTTGGTCTGCTAGACAAGCTTGTGCTACCGGCCATGCTGGAATCATTGTCGGAAGAGACGGAAAAGTTGAACTCATTCTCACTTCCGGGAGTGCCCGCTCCAGAGCCTGATTGACGCCCATCGCTGCGGCGCTCACGGCCAGCACGAACCAAGTCATGAACAGCACGACGTCGCTGACGAGTGGCAAAATTCTTGCTGCCCTCGTGCTTGGAGGTGGGCTTCTCTTCAAGCTCTTGCAAAAGTGGAGGTCCCCTGGGTTGTCGGACTGGGTGTTCTCCCGCCCGACCTTGTCCTGGTCCAAATGTTCCCGTCATCGGGGTCTGGGGGACATTCCCAGTCCTCAGTGTGGCGCCTTTGGTCCATTCGCCTGTTGTCTTGATATTGGCAGATGACATGTTTTTCCTGTGGCCTCGACGGAAAGCGTTAGCTGACGGTGGAGGCAAAGGCACCACTTCCTGTTGGGGTGAAGGGGTTGACTTCGGAGGCGTTCTTGAGCGAGACTCAGTCAAAGGATTGGAGGTATCCGAGTATTGACGTTGATATGGCGGATTGACCGGGGGAGGAGAAACAGAGCTGTTGCGTCCCTGGGGGGAGACTTCTTGCTTTTGTGGTTGGAGTGCAGGATCAACGACAAAGCTCGATTGGCCCGTCATAGGATTATAGACAGAGAATACACCGGGGCTGCCTGGAACAGGTTGGACGATTGGTTGAAGACCGTGTTGGAATTGTTGATTGTAAAGGCTCATGGGAGAGGTGATTGGCGAAGGAGACTGAAATTGTTGGCCAGCGGTACCCAACATGCCAGTGTTGAGGTTGAGACCATTGAACTGCTGAGCAGCAGCAGTGACACTCAAAAGCTGTTGTTGAAGAGCACGTTGTTGATGAGCAAGATAGTTGTTGGTGGCGACCAATTCGTCGTAAAGATGTTGATCCATGGAGTCGGCACCCTTGTTGAAATCAATGGCGGGAGGAGCAAGAACTTCAGGAAGCGAGTAGCCCTGGAAGCTGCTCATAGAATGGCGATTTCCGGGAAAGTACATGCCAGTTGAGGTTTGGGGGACACGAGGGGCAGGCTGGGCAGTTGCATACCTGCTTCCCTCGAGACCCTGAAGCTGATTGGCAGGTGGGACTGTGGCCGACTTTGGAGCGGTCCTCAAGCCAGCCAAAAGATGACCACGACTCGTACGAGGGGTGGAGCTGATGTTGGCCTGCTGGGTTTCATCGATGGTCGAGATCTTTGGGGGAGGCGCAACACTCAGCCGCTTGATATGAGAACCTTTCCCACGAGACGCAAAGCCGGGGCCCGAAACGCCGATCGAGTTGTTAAAAGGAGACTGGTAAGTCATTTGAGCAACACCGCCAGCGTCGATGCTCATTGTAGTCTAGAAGATAAAAAATTGGAGGTGCAGGCTTTGGACCGACGGTGGATTGGAGGCAAAGGAACGCTTGGACCAAACGAGCTGATAACAAGGGGGCGTCTAATCTGAGGATGACGCGTGAATCGAATCGAATGAACCAGTATGATTTGGCAAATTAGGAAGATTAAGAAAGTCGTATAGTATCGCGGTCGTGTCGTGGTATGTAATGGAAAATGAAGGATCTAAAAGAGACGAGGCTCGACGAGACTGTTGTCTGCCTGGTTTCAGAGTGAGTAGTGTGTTCAGAGTCCTGTGAAATGGTGACAGGCCATGAGGGTGTGGAGGGGACCCGACGCACCAAAAGATTCAGCCAGCTGTGGCAGTTGAGAAGCAAGCGGGGACTAGCAGATGCTGATGAAGCGGTCGCAGGTCAAGAGTGAATGTACAAAAGAGGTCGTCTGTGATATTACAGATCACAGTCGAGTGTGGAGGAATCTGCAGGGAGGGCCAGACAAGGAAAGTTGAGTGATTGCTTGAGTTGCTAGTGGGTGTAGCAGGAGATATTGCGCGGCAATGATCGGATTGAGCTTTTTGGCAGTGATAACAAGTATAGACGATTATGAGTTATGTTTTTGGGGGCTCTGAAAGCTAAGCGGAAGTGCAAGTAGACGAGTCGGAGGGAGCAGTTCAGTGCTTGCAGACCGAGATAGGACGACGAGCGTCGACGTGGCTCTGGGTGGTATCGAGATTATGGCCAGAGGCTCGAGAGGAGTAAGGAAAGTCGAGAGCGTCGAAAGGTCGACGACGGAGAGGAAGGTGAGGACACGAAGACGACGACGGGGAGGTGAAGGGAAATAGTGATGATAGAGGGTGAAATGATGGAAGCAGATGGGAGGAGGGAAATGAAAATGAAAGGAATGGACGAGTGAAAGCGGACGAGTCAGGGTAGAGGGCAACGAGTAACGAGTAACAAACCAGTTCAACTGAAGGCGAGAGGTGAGTGGAGAGCGCAGAATGGGAGGGCGAGGGTGAAGGAGTGAGAGGCCAAGGGCAGAAAGAGAGTTGAGGACGAGCGAGGATGAGTGGACGAGATGTGCAGACCACGAGGAGGGAGACTAGGCCACAGGGCAGTGAGGCACCTGGCACTCACCCGTGAACCGACCTGAGAACCTG
>Ga0105237_10007946_pt1 | contig 11559 bp, 6 predicted proteins | sample KBSC24metaG_FD_81520 | JGI IMG/M metagenome (GOLD analysis project Ga0105237, IMG submission 81520) | Corn rhizosphere microbial communities from Kellogg Biological Station, Michigan, USA - KBS C2-4 metaG | ecosystem: Host-associated > Plants > Roots > Rhizosphere > Soil | place: Michigan, USA... | reverse complement strand
CCTACGCGAAATAACGCGAAGGCGAAGACGATCGATTTCATCTTCTCCAGCACGGATGTCGCGCATCTCGAATTGACCGACAGCGTATTGCGCGTGAGGGTCAACGACGTTCTGATCACTCGGCCTGCGGTGACCGCGCAGACCACTAACGGGTCTTTCAGTTCGGATATCAGTGGATGGACAGACTCCGATGAGTCGGGCGCCACATCTGCATGGGCCACGGGCGGGTATCTATCGCTCGTGGGTACTGGCACCAATGCCGCAATCCGCGATCAGGCGGTCACCGTCTCCCAAGCGGGTACGGAACACGCGCTGCGAGTCGTGATTGCCCGTGGAACAGTTATTTTGCGGGTCGGCTCGACCTCCGGGAATGATGACTACGTGACGGAAACCACGCTCGGCATGGGCACGCATTCGCTGGCGTTCACTCCCACGGGAAACTTCAACGTCCGGGTGATGAACCGCGCTATCGCGGCGAGTCTTGTTGACTCGATCACCGTTGAGGCAGCTGGCATCCTAGAGGTGCCGACGCCATGGCGGGAATCCGATCTGCGGATGATCCGCCGCGTTCAGTCTGGCGATGTGATGTATGTCGCGGCCAAGGGCTATCAGCAGCGCAAGATCGAGCGCCGCGGCGTGCACTCCTGGTCTGTGGTTCTGTATCAACCCACAACTGGGCCATTTCGTCTATCCAATGTCACGCCGACCACGATCACGCCCAGTGCTCTGACCGGTGATATTACCCTCACTTCTTCAAAAGCTCTTTTCAAGCCGGGGCACGTCGGGGCGCTGTTTCGCCTGGCGTCTTCGGGTCAGATTGCCACGGCCGCGATCACAGGCGCGAATCAGTTCACCGACCCTATTGAGGTGACCGGCATCGGCGGCCAAAGGGCCTTCAGTATTCTGATCACGGGAACGTTCGTCGGCACCTTCACGTTGCAATATTCCGTGAGTGCGCCGGGCAACTGGGTCGATGTCAAAACGTACACGACACCACAGGCCATTTCCTACAATGATCAACTCGACAATCAGATTATTTTCTACCGGGTAGGAATCAAGGCCGGGGACTACAGTTCAGGAAGCGCCACGGCGACTCTCAGTTTCTCTTCCGGGTCCTCGACCGGCGTCGTCAGGGTGACAGCGTTCACCGATCAGATGCACGTCAGTGCCGCAGTATTGGATTCGCTGGGTGGCGTGGACGCGACTTCTGATTGGACAGAAGGCTCATGGTCTGATTTCCGCGGCTGGCCGTCGGCTGTGGTATTGCATGAAGGGCGCTTGGATTGGCTGGGCCTGTCCGTTTACGGATCGGTCTCGGACGACTATGAGAATTATGATGACACGGTCGAGGGCGACTCAGGAACGATCCAGCGCAGCATCGGTGAGGGTCCGATTGACGCCATCAACTGGGGCCTTTCATTAAACCGATTGGTGCTGGGAACGCCGTCGGCGGAGATATCCGCTCGATCATCTAGTTTCGATGAGCCACTCACGCCGACCAATTTCAATCTAAAAACCTCCAGCACTCAGGGTTCCAGCACCGTTGATGCAGTGAGGAAGGACAAGGACGGGATCTATGTTCAACGAAGCGGCCAGCGTGTGTTCGAACTCTCCTATGATCTCAATTCGAACGACTACATCTCGAATGACCTGACACTGCTCACGCCAGACCTGCATAAAGCTGGAATTGTACACATCGCGATCCAGCGTCAACCGGATACCCGGATTCACTGCGTTCGGGCCGATGGGACAGTTGGGGTACTGGTGTTCGACAAAGCCGAGAATGTGACCTGCTGGCTGGAGCTCACCACGAGTGGTGCGGTGGAGGATATCTCAATCCTCCCCGGGGTAGAGGAGGATCGCGTCTACTACGTGGTCCGTCGAACCATCAACGGTCAGACCGTCCGTTATCTCGAGAAGTGGGCGCTGGAGTCCGAGTGCTCAGGTCTGCCCATGGCCAAACTCGCGGATGCTCATTTCATGTACTCAGGCGTAGCAACGCAGACGATCTCAGGGCTCGACCACCTCGAGGGACAACAGGTCTACGGCTGGGGCTGGAACACGAAGATGCCCTTCGTGGGTGGAAATGGTCTCACGGCTGGATTCGATCTTCTGGGTCCGCATCTGGTAACCAATGGGATGATCACGAATCTGCCGTCCGAGGTTACAGATGCCTGCATTGGGCTGGGCTACACCGCGCAGTGGAAGTCCATGAAGCAGGCCTTTGCTGCCACACTGGGTACACCGTTGAATCAACGAAAGCGTGTCGATAGCGCCGCTCTCGTACTGATCAACACCCACTGCCAGGGCATCCAGATTGGCAGTGACTTCGATCATTTGGACGACCTTCCGCTGGATGATCTTCCCATCACGCTGGGTTCGCAAGGCACTGCCAATGAACAACCAGACACGAACGCCGTGTTGGACGAACTTGATTACGATCTGAACGCATTCAACGGCCTGTGGACAACTGACGCCCGCATATGCTTGCAAGCGAAAGCACCGAAGCCCTGCACAGCGCTGTGCGTGACGGTGTCAATGACCACCAGCGGCTGATATCCCGAGAAGCCACTGCGGCAGATATCAGGGCCTTCTACGGCGAGAGGCCGTACCCCACCTTGCGGGCGCGGGTCGTGACGTCCCAGTCCGGGGAAGTTCTGGGCGTCATTGGCCTCGCCCGCGAGGGCCTGTGGTCGAAGTTCTTTTCTGAGATTCGCGAGGATTTGCGCAGCAGTCTTCCGCGTGCCATTTGCCTGCGCACCATATTGAAATCGCTGGATTTCGTCCGTGCGTCAAAGTTACCGGTGTTTGCGATTGCTCAGGCCGATGAGCCCGATTCCCACCGCGTGTTGCAACGCCTGGGGTTTGTTCAAGTGGATGGAGATGTGTATCGATGGCCTTCCTAGCTGCTGCTGTTCCTTACATCGCCGCGGCCGCGACCGTGGTGAGTACGGCCGGCGCGATCAAGCAGGGCCAGGATCAGGCATTTCAGGCACAACAGCAGGCGGCTGCACTTCGCAACCAGGCGAATGCGGATGAAGCGGCGGCTCAGCGGATGGCACAGAACTCGCGTCGTCAGGCTCAATATGCAATCTCCCGTGGACAAGCACTGGCTGCTTCTTCTGGCGCCGGGGCGACTGACCCAACCGTGGTGAATGTTCTAGGGCAGATTGCTGGGGAAGGCGAGTATCACGCTTTGACTTCACTGTACGAAGGATCAACTGCTGGTGGCAATGCAATGTCTGAGGCGACCGCTTACGACAATGCGGCTCAGTCGTATAAGCGTGCAGGCGTAATCAAAGGAGCCGCCACGATCTTTGGTGGTGGTACCACTCTGGCCACCAAGTACGGCTGATGCCAAAACTCCCTGACTTTACGAGCGTCGGTCAGCGCCCTGTTTCCCAGGCCGCTGCCGCACCCGCTCAAGATGTTTCCGGTCAAATCGTTGACCAGTCACTGCAGATGGCGGGTGCCTCTCTATCGGCTGATGCTCAAGAAGCATACGTACAGCGAACGAATCTGGCGCGGGCACAGGCTGCCAACGCACTGCTCGATCATGAGATAGCCGTTAAATCCGCAACGAACGACATTGCCCAAAAGGTTCAGACCGGAGAGCTTCCGTATCAGCAGGCAAAGCAACAGTTCGAAGATACGGTTACGAAGATTCAACCGCCTGAGATTCAGTACCTTGACCCAGTTGCGCAGCAGAATCTGAAGAAAGGCGCTGAGCGAAACATTTTCACGGAAGGACTGAAGGTCAACGAGTTTGTCCAGCAGGCCACTCGCAACGATTTCAAGGATCAGTTCTCCGATAATCTAGATAAGCTCGGAAAACTGGCAGGCATGCCAGGAGCCGATATCGACGGTATCAACGCCAAGGCGGATGCGTTCAAACCTCTCGCTCGCAAGGCCGGTATCGCACCGGAAGTCGTAGACAAATCGATTCAAGACTTCAAGGACCGGAATTGGTTCAACCACGCCACTCAGGTGGCCATGCAGTCGAAGGACAGCATGTCAGGGCTGAAGCAACTGTCACGCGATCTGACTGCGGAGGACGGATTCTACGCTGGCAAACTCGACACCGAGAAACGAAACGCTATTCTGCGAACGGTCACCAACGATCAGTTGATTTTGGAGAACCGGCTGGAGCGCGCGCAGGAGAAGCGCGAGGCGGCGGGCCAGCGGGCACTTCTGCAGATGGGTACTCAGATTGCCTCGGGCGTCCCGGCCACACCACAGATGTGGGACAACTGGCAGCACACGGTCAAAGGTACCGAGGCGGAAGCCGATTTCAAACAGTACGCCGACGATGAGCAGAAGGTTCAAACCGTCCTTCGTCAGCCCATCGATCAGCAGTTGAAGTTTGTTCAGGACAAACAGGCCACCTTACAGAGTCAGGGCGGATCCCTTCGAGATCTTGCGAACCTCAACCGGCTGAAGGGCGCGGTTGAGCAGAACATCAAGTTGATGCAGACCGAGCCGCTGATATTCGATGCGCAGCGGACCGGCGTTGATCTTCCACCGCTCAACCTCACGCAGTTGGGAGATCCCAACGCCAATCAGCAGATCAGCCAGCAGATTCAGGATCGGGTGACCACAATCACCGCCATGCGCAAGCAATACGGCAGCCAGGTCCCCCTTCGCCCGCTGTTACCTCAGGAAGCTGCTCAACTCACGAACGCATTGCAGACTGCGGAACCGAAGGACGCAGCGGTTCTCTATGGAGCGCTCCAGAACGCCACCGGGGGTGATCTGGAGGCCTACAAGGGCATCATGCAGCAGATCGCCCCGGACGCCCCGATCAAGGCACTGGCCGGCTTGCTGACCGCGAAACAGCGTCAGCTCACGCTGGCGACCCACTGGTTCAAGCCGAACGAGGTCGCGCCGAGTGGGAACGTTGCGACCACGATGCTCCAAGGCGAGGCGTTGCTCAATCCGAGCAAGGCCCAGAAGGGAGAGGATGGCAAGCCCACCTCCAAGCTTTTTCTGCCTGAGACGACGCAACTGCAGTCGGAATTTCAAGACCGCGTCGGTGATGCCTTTGCGGGACGCCCTGGAGCGGCCGAGACCGCTTTCCAGGCGGTCCAGGCGTACTACGTCGGCAAGGCTGCCCAGTCCGGTCGATTGGCCTCAGGGAAGCAGGACGTCGATCCCGCGATCATGAAGGAAGCCATTACGGCGACGCTGGGCAATGTGGTCAGTTTCAACGGCGGCGGCAGTGTATTGGCGCCATGGGGAATGACAGAGGGCGACTTCCTGGACAAAGCCCAGACTGCTTTGACCGCAGCGCAAAAGTCCGTCAAGCCGGAGTTTGCCGCGAGTCTGAACAGCGCCGGTCTGAAGAACAATGGTGATGGCACCTACTACGTAACCCAGGGGCGTAATTTCATTCCGGACAAGAATGGGCAGCCGCTCGTAATTTCGCTCACAGGATCGCCACCTGGATCATCTTCGAAACCATCACCGCTCCCAGACGTCAGCGATCTTAGGGCGCCCCCTGGATCGGAAAACACAGATTCATCGCAGTGGGCGAAGCGTCCGGACGGTTCGCAAAAGGGCGCCGGCTGGCTGGGCCTGTTACGTCGACCTGATGGCGGGGTATCGTCGGAGATCAGCATAGGAGTCGAGATCAACGGGAAAGAGCAAGATATTCCGCTGCTTGTGCCTACACTCACTCGATCTGAGGTACAGCGTTTGTTGGCCACTCCGACCGACGAGAATTTCAACAAAAACCTGCCAGACACTATCAAACAGAAAGCAATTTCGTTCGCGCGTAAGCGCATAGGACTGGGCAAGAGTCCATTTGCTGATCCCTCGGAAAGCCCCGGATCATGAGTGATATTTTTGATCTCGACACGAGCGGTCAGCGGACGCTCGCGGATGAGGCTGCGTCGAATCTATTACAGCCCGGTCAAGACCATCCCAGCTTTTGGCACGGTGTTCCGCAGGCGATCGGCATGGGCGTCATGCGTGGCGGCGTGAGGGCAGCGCAAGCCGTTGGAATGGCGGGTGGCGGATTGCTCTCGCAGCTCGAAAGCGATGGCGCGGGCGCGCCGGGACTGGCCCCAGGAACGCTGACAGATCCCTATTTCAGCGCCCTCGACAAGTTCATCAGCAGCGCGATCGATTACTGGACGCCCGGTGCAAATGAAGTAGGGACTGCCGGGCGCGTGCTCGGCGGACTCTCCGAGATGACCTTGCCGCTGATGGCCGGCGGTGGAAATCCATCGTTGCTGATCGGCTCGGCCGCCATGGGAACCGGTCATGATCTGGTACAGCAGGGTGTCGACGCCAATACTGCAACCGGGGTAGCGGTGACGCAAGCCGCGGCCACCGCGATTGGATTCCGCATTCCGTTCCTCGGCAGCAATCTGATTACGCGCATGGCGAGCGGTGCGGCCGGAAACCTCGCGGTGAACGCGGGATCGGCTGAGATCTCGCATGCAATCCTGCAGGCCGCCGGCTACGACGCGCAGGCGAAGAGCTTCGATCCCTTGGACGTCGAAGCCCGGATCGTCGACATCCTGTCGGGCGCGGTATTTGGGACCGTGGCCCATCTCGGGACGCCCAGCATGCGGGATGCTGTGGCGACGGCCGCCAATGCAAAGCATTTTCAGTACGACACCGCTCCTGGTGAGCCCGCCGATATCACGGCCTCCGTAGCCCACCAGAAGGCGATGGAAGCCGCCGTGCGGGACACTTTGGCCGGCAAGCCGGTCGACCTGTCTGGCACTGGAATCGACCAGGCAAACTTCAATCCTCGGGATAGACTACCGGCATTTACTGAGATGCCAGAGGAACTGCATGGCGTCGATGAGGCATTGAAACCGGAGCCGACGCACGCCGAGCAGATCGCCACGGCGGAGCTATCTGATTCAGCACGCAATCAACTCTCGCAGCACTACGAACAGGCGAGCCAAGCGAAACCGGCATTCGACGCAGCGGTGCGCGAGATTTCGCAGGAAACCGGGACACCGCACGAGCCATTACTGCCGGGACTCAAGGGAGTGAAGCGAGCCACTGAAAAGGTCATGGCTGACTACGGTGGCGATGTTTCACAGCTCAAGGATGTGGTGCGTGGAACCATCGTGGCCGACTCGCAGTTGCAGATTCAAAGCGCGCTGAAGGGAATCAAGCAGCACTTCGGAGAACCGATCAGTCTCCGTGACGCATTGAGCCCGGAATCGACTCCCGTGAGTAGTGATGGATATCGGGATGTCAAAGCCAACGTGCTGGTCAATGGCCATGTGGCCGAAGTGCAGATCAACGTTCCAGAGATGTTGGCCGCAAAGAAACGGGCACATCCGCTGTACAAAGAACATCGGGCAATCAGTGCCAAGGCTGAGTTGGAAAATCGGGATGTCACCCCGAAAGAGAACGCCCGTCAGTTGGAACTCGAAGCCCAGCAGCGAAAAATCTACGCCGCTGCGTGGAATTCCTTTTTGACGAGGGAGCGGAATACCGCTTCAGAGACCAAGGTGCCGTTGTGGGCGAAGGATGTGGTGGAAAACCGTCGGCCGTCTGGAACATCCCAGGCTCGGCAGACCCCTTCAGATGTCCGGGAGCAGGGGACGCCTTCAACATCCGCAAACTCGGTACCGGGGGGGAACTTCGCTGGCAGTGACATGGCTTCAACCTCCAGCCGAAGTATACCCGAAACCGGCCCGAACAGTTCAGATCCGGTAATTCGCGCTGCATTTCAGGCACTTACGGCACATGATTTCCAGATCCCAACCGGAGAAACGGATGCAAGCGGCAATCCGGTCTATCGCAGTGCACGTGAAGTGATGGCCGAATCGGAGGCTGATGTTGCAAAGGCGAAGAATGACGCGAAGGGCTTTGATGCCCTCGTGGGTTGCATACTGATGAAGGGAGACGGCTGATGCGATCCCAATGCGCTGAAGCGGTCATCAAAGCCATAGGCCGGGCGCTGACGAAGGCCGAACTGGACGGTATTGAGCTGCGGATCACGCGCGCAATGCGCAATGCGGCTCGGCGGGATCCCGTTGCTTGGCAGGCAAAGTCCCAAGCGGATCGGCTCCAGGAAGCCGCAGAGCATGCCTCTCAGGAAATCATCGGCGAACAAGTGCTGAAGCAGAAGCGAGTTGCGCTGACCATCGCATCTCGGACACGGATCCAGCAGTATTTACACGACCAAGCTGCGCGAGGCGTCGACGGGCTCGATTCGCTCGATCGAATGATTGCGTTTCACGCAGACTCGAAGGGTAACTTCGTCTCGCTCGAGAAGCAGGCCCAAGCCATCGAGAACGATGGGCTACGGCAAATGCTCGGTACCCTCGAGGCATCCAATCCGAAGTGGTTCGGTCTATTCGAGAATCAGCAGGGCGTCGAGTCCGTGGTCCGCGCGATCTTCGGTGAGAAAACCGGCGTCCCTGAAGCCGATGCAGGCGCGAAGCAATGGCAGACAGTCACGACTGCATTGCGCGAGCGATTCAACCGAGCGGGCGGGGACATCGGCGAACTCGATGACTGGGGCATGCCTCATCATCACTCCCAGTCCAAAGTCGCGTTGGCGGGCCGGGACAAGTGGGTGCAGGACATCCTGCCGCACCTCGATCGTGATCACTACTTTAACCCGGACGGCACGAAGATGACCGATCCGCAGTTGGATGCCTTCCTGAAGGAAGCGTGGACGACGATTGCGACCGGTGGTGCCAACAAGGTCGAGCCGGGACGATATGCCGGTGGAGGCGCTCGGGCGAACCGCGGCAACGAATCGCGGCAGATCCATTTCAAAGATGCCCAATCGTACATGGACTACCAGACGAAATACGGCGACAAATCGCTCTATGAAGTCCTGGTAGGACACATCGAGGGCATCTCGAAGGACATTGCGCTGACCGAAGTCTTTGGACCGAATCCGGACCAAACGTTCCGGCTGTTCCGAGATGAAGCGGTTCGTGACGCGAAACTGGCGGACCCCACGAAGGTCGACAAGATCGATTCCCGCGCGATCACCACCGAGAATCTGTACAACGTCGTGGCCGGAAAGACTCAGCCGGTCGCCTCCCGTTGGCTTGCCACAACATTCGATACATTGCGGAACTGGCTGATCGCGTCCCGACTGGGATCGTCGATCATCACCTCGTTCTCCGATGAGGCGACGCTGCATCTAACTGCGCGTCTCAATCACCTGCCCGAAATGCAGTTGATCCGCAACCAACTCGCCACGTTGAATCCGGCGAACCGGATGGAAGAGCGCATGGCGATGCGGGCGGGGCTTGCGCTGAATACTCTGAAGTCCACTTTGAACCGCTTCGGTCAGAACGGACTGGGAAAGAGCTTCTCATCCAAACTCGCCAACAGTGTGATGCGAGTCTCAGGTCTCAACGCGATTACCGACGCGCGCAAGCGAGGTTTTGGCGTCACGATGATGGGCGCGATTGGCAGTGTAGCCAAGGAACACGGAACACTGGCAGGCCTCGATAAGATGGATCACCGGATCCTGTTGTCGAAAGGAATCTCAGAGGATGACTTCCAAGTCTGGAAGAAAGCGAAACAGGAGGACTGGGGTGGTGGCAATGACACCATGCTTACGCCCGAGAGCATCTATCGCATTCCGGATGAGGAGCTGAAGGCTCTCGGTGATCCGCAGAGCTTACGTGAACAGGCAGTGACAAAACTGCTGGGCGCGATCCTCGAGGAAACGGATACCGCCGTCATCGAGCCAGGTGCGCGCGAGAAAGCATTCACCGGCTCAGGCCTGCAGCGTGGCACCTGGAAGGGCGAACTCACTCGCTCGTTCTTCCTGTTCAAGTCCTTTCCGCTGGCAATGATCTACCGTCACATCAACCGCGGAATGTCGCTGCCGACTAGGACCGGGCGGGCCGCCTACATCGCAGCCCTGATAGCATCGACCACGATCCTCGGGGCACTATCGCTCGAGGTAAACGAGGTGCTTTCGGGGCGCGACCCCAAGGACCTGAATCCGTTCAATGTGGGCGGCAAGACCGGCGCGGGCCGGAATCTACTGGCCGCATTCCTCAAAGGTGGTTCGCTGGGGATCTACGGCGACCTGCTGTTTTCGGACACAACGCAATATGGTAACAGTCCACTTGCTTCCGTCACTGGCCCGGTACTATCTTCGGCGGAAGACCTGTTCAACCTGTCTCAGGGGAACGTGGTCAAAGCCCTGAATGATAAGAAGACCAACGTGGGGGCCGACATCGTCCGTTTCGTTAAAGGCAACACGCCTGGTGCAAGCCTCTGGTATCTGAAGGCTGCGCTTGATCACATGATCTGGATGCAGCTATCTGAATATTACAGCCCTGGGTACCTCAGTCGAATGAGGGCGCGAGCTGAGCACGATTTTCACCAGCGATATTGGTACGAGCCCGGACAGGCATTGCCTGAGCGAGCTCCAGACCTGACAACGGTAGTTCAGTGAAGGGATTCGCCGTAGTGAGTCTGTTCTTCGTCGTTTTCTCAGGTGTCATTGGTGGAGCGCTTTTTCTGGCTGGCATCACCATCAAGTCGATGCACCTGTCAGAAGATGCTGAGCATGTTGCAATGGCCGTGGGTGCGATCGCCGCGCTCTTTACCGGCGGTCTACTCATGAAGCAACTGCACGCGATGATCCAGCGCCGCATGTAACGCGGATCCTTTTCGATCACCTCGACCCGGCCCTGTGCCGGGTTTTTCATTTGGGAGTTATAGATGCCGGCTACCGCAACAGATCGCCTCCTAGGCGTTTTGACCTCGGTCGCAGTGAAGCCTCCCTGCGTCGCCGTCACGAGTTTCGACACGCCCTTGACCGGACTCTATACCGTCAGCGGCGTCGCGCTTCAAGAAGGCGATCGCGTACTCGTGCGCGCCCAAACCGATGCAACTCAAAACGGCGTGTATAGCGCAGCTACCTCTGACTGGACTCGGGCGTTGGATTTCGACGGAGCCCGGGATGTTGTCTGCGGGACGCTGGTGCTCGTGCGAAATGCCATTGCAGATGGTGCTATCTATGAGGTGACAACGCCCGATACGATCGTGATCGGTGATAGCGAGATCAGCTTCAGTCTGCGTGATGATCCAGTTATCACGTACTCGCAGACGCAGGCGGAAATCACTGCAGGTGTGGTGCCGTCACTGCATAGCTATCCTCCATTGGATGTCCACCGTTACGGTTACTTGGCTGACAACAATTCAGCGACTGCGGTAGCTAATCGCACGGCATTGAATGCGGCTATTGCTGTCGCCAGCGCCAGCGTTTCAGGGGCGTCAGGCGCAACGGTCGTGTTGCCGGTCGGTATCGCCTATATCGATCAAACGATCACTCTCCCTAATCGGGTTCGACTCCAGGGGGGCAACAGTTCCGGTTCGATCATCAAAGCGGCGCCCGGTTTTGCAACGCCGGATGTGCCTTACATGTTCTGGGCGAACAACGGAACCACAGCCGTATTTGATTCCATTCTGCAGGATCTCTTCATTGATACGAGTTCGATCGCCAGCTTAGGTGTCGTTCTTTCGGATGCCTGGCAGGAAAACTCAGGTATGCGCAGCGTTGGGGTGATCAACACCCGAGGCAACGCAATCCATCTGCAGCAT
>Ga0105237_10007945_pt1 | contig 11560 bp, 12 predicted proteins | sample KBSC24metaG_FD_81520 | JGI IMG/M metagenome (GOLD analysis project Ga0105237, IMG submission 81520) | Corn rhizosphere microbial communities from Kellogg Biological Station, Michigan, USA - KBS C2-4 metaG | ecosystem: Host-associated > Plants > Roots > Rhizosphere > Soil | place: Michigan, USA... | reverse complement strand
TACCGGCAATATCCAATCCGACGATGTGGCCGCCCCGGAATTTTTCTGCCAGCCGCACCGTTTGCATGCTTTGCCCGCTGTTAAAATGCCGGAGCGTGCAAAGGATCACGCCGACCTGTATACCCGTCTTGCGAATGCCTTCGTCCACTGCGCTGTCGACGGCGGCGACGACCTGTTCGGCGGTGAGACCCTGTTTGAGATGTTTCAGCGGGGCGAAACGGATCTCCGCGTAGATCACATGGTCTTTTTTTAGCTGGTCGAACATATCCAGGGTCACTAGGCGCAGGGCCTTTCGGGTTTGCATAAGGTCCACGGCCCTGTCAGCCCGTGTAATATAATCGGCCAGATTGGTACATACGGGTGGGGCTGTAAATTGCTGCCGGTATTGTTCCGGTGTGATCGTGGTGTCGAGCTGGTGGACGACCTGGTAGCTGAGCGAACAATCCATGTGTAAATGAAGCTCTACTTTTGGCCAGGAGGCGATGTCGGCCTGGCTTTGGGCACGGGCGGTCAGGCTGGCCAGGACGCCGGTGAGGACGGCAAAGAGGAGAAGCAGGCAGTTGGTGTGTTTTTTCGGTGGCATGGGCAAATTTATTGGGTCTGCAGGATTTATTTGGGACATTTGTCCCACCGGGTACGCTGAGCCCGGAAGTGACTATGATCAGAAAGAGCCCCGCCATATTGCGGATCATCGACGAACTGGCTGGTAATGGCCTGACGGGACAGCATATCCTGCCGCGGAATTTTCACAGGGGGCACTTGCTCATAGGGCAGGGGACCACCACTTCGAACGTATTCTTTATCCGATCGGGTATCGTCAAATGTTCTTTTGCAGAAGACAATGGTAAAGAATATATATTGGAATTTTTAGGAGAAGGGCAGGTGCTGGGGGAGCTCGAGGCTATTACCAAAGCCCCGGCCATGTCCAGCGTCCAGGCGATCAGCGACCTCTCTGTATATATGCTTGACAAAACCACCTTTCTGGACCTGCTGCGCAGGAGTGAGGCTTTCAATATTGCGGTCATGGAGTTGATGGCGGTACGATTGACGGATACGGCCGTAAGGTCGGCGAGGCAGCAGCTAAACCCATTGGAGCGCAATCTGGCGCAACTGCAGGAGGCGCTGGAATATGAAAAATTACCGTGTACCAAACAGGAACTGGCGGACTATCTGGGTATCACGTTGAGGAGTTTGAACCGGATGTTGAAAGGTTGATCCCGTCATTTTATTTTTGTGAATTCCAGATAGTCATAATTCATGTCCCCCGACACAGATCGCAATACCAATATATGCGTTCCCCGGCTCCACGAAACCTCTGCTATAGCATTCACTTTGTTCCAGTGATGCCATTGCCGCCAGGCGACGGTATCTTCTTTTCTATAGGTTGTCGGAACCCGTATGGTTCCCGCAATATCTTTTCCGTCCACCGATAAGGCAAGCGCTCCATCCTTATTGGAGGTATACATCAATCCGATCTTGTAAACGCCTGTTTCCTTAACCTCAACAGTATACCGGATCCATTCCCCCGGGACGGTCCATCCCACGTAGAGCTGTCCCATCACAGGGGGTGTCAGGTTGTACGCATTGTCATCGATGCCTCCCTGCTTGGTATAAGAGATATCGACCCCTTCCTTCATCCTGAATGCATTGAGATAGCTTCCGTTGGCAGGATTCAGTTTGCCGCTGCCATTATTGATGCTGTCTTTATCATGGTAGGCAACACCTTCCCCGCCGATGTCGTAAAGTTCACATTCCACCCGTCCGGGAATTGGCTGTGGTTTCCCCTGCCAGGGGCCTTGAACGGTCTGTCCAACGGCGGCGCTGCTTAAAAAGCCAGAGAGCATCCAAAAGAAGATCTTCGATTTTAATTTCATGCGTTATTTATAAGTTAGTCTATTGTGTCGCGGTCGGCCCATATCCATAAATGGTCCGCCAGTTAAAAATGGGGTCAGGATCCAGCTCATGTATGCCATCGTCATAGTGGAGCTGTTCCGGGGCTATGAGCAATTTTTCGGAATGCTCCATCATATTGTCATAATGGTAATTCGCTCCATTGCGCTGAAGGCCGGCCCTGTCTTTGTTGAGGCGGCGCTGCATCTGGTCCGCCGTTCGCATGGGATAGTGACGAAGATTGAAAAGATCAGGGACTTTCCTGCCGTCGACGGGATTGTGGTTGAACAGCCTGATATTCGTCCTTGAAGCGCGCCAGCTCCTGATGCGAGGAGCGCAATCCGGGAACAGGCAGTAATGCCGTATGCGTTGTACAGGAGAAGCAATGGCATTATCATCCGCGGAGGTAAGCCAGAAGTTGAAGTTGTTAAATTGGATGTAATCGAAGCCCTCTTCACATACCTGTCCCACCCATTGATCATAAGGCCGCGATCTGTCCTTCCCTTCCAGCAATTCGTCCTGATCAGGCCAGGATATCCAGTCATACTGACGGATATATTCTTCTATAAGGTATTCGGACATTGCCTGGTAGAGATTGTAGAAATCGTATGAGCGGGGTACCCATCTCCGTTCGGCAAGATCAGCGTGATATTTATCCAGGACAGCGGCCGTCCCGTCGTCCGAGCCATGATCCCAAACTATCAGATCGTGATTGGCGGCGAGCAAATGCTCGATGGCATCCTGAAGGATGTCGGCATCGTTATAGCAAAGCAATACCCCTAATAATTTTATTTTAGCCATGACCAGCTTATTTACCTACTTCCAATACTATTACCTGGTCAGGGTCTTCGGGGGTTGGCGACTGGGCGGGTATTTCTGCGATCCCGTCTTTTAATGAAACATTGACAGACGCCTGGTCTTTTAACAGGTAGGCTTTTTTGATGGTGGTATAAGGGAACTGCTCAAGCCTTATTGCGCCTGCGTCCTGCTGCAGGACATGGACATAGAGCTTGTCGCCATTTTGCGTAAGGCAGCCCCATTTCTGTGGTTTGAGATAGCCGCCTTTGGTGTTATAGATGGCAGGAGCATAGGTTTGGAGCCAGCTGCCCATCCAATGCAGACGCTGGATGAATTCCGGCTGTATCTCACCGTTGGGCATGGGGCCAATGTTGAGCAGGAGATTACCGCCATTGCCGGCTGATTTTACGAGCAGCCCCACGATCTGCGCCGGCGTTTTATAGGTGGTGTCGGTGATATTGAATCCCCATGAGTTGTTAATGGTGGCGCAGGTTTCCAGGGGTAAAGAAGAGATCTTCTGGAAGCTGAGGCCGCTGCTATTTTCGCCGGGTACATCCTGTTCGAACATCTGGAAGTCTTCACCGGGAAGTGGTGTCATGTGGTGGTTATCGCCGATGAGACATTGAGGCTGCAGCTTGTGGATGAGATCGTAGATCTCCCGGATATGCCAGTCGACCCTTACGTCCTCGTCCTTTCTGTCCTTACTTTCTTCCGCCATCTGGTCCCAGTACCCGTCGAACCAGATACCCCCAATTGATCCATAATTGGAGAGCAGCTCCGTCAGCTGGTTCTTCATGAACTGGATATAGTCATTCCAATTGCCATGAACGGTGCGACCGGTACCCTTACCAGTGCGGCCTGTCCACCAGGAATAATCGTCGCGGCGCCAGTCGAGCAGCGAGTAGTAAAGAAATAGCTTGATGCCCTGTTTATGGCATTCGTCGGCCATCTGGCGCACGATGTCCTTTTTGTAGGGCGTATGCATGATGGAAAAGTCCGAGTATTTGGTGTCCCACATGCTAAAGCCGTCATGGTGACGGGTGATGAGGGTAATATATTTCATTCCGGCGGCCTTTGCCAGGGCTACCCAGGCCTGTGCATCAAAGTCGATGGGGTTGAAGAATTTTTCCAGGCGGGTATAGTTCTTTACCGTGATGTTACGGTTGTTCATGACCCATTCTCCGTCACCGGGAATACTGAATGGGCCCCAATGGATGAATAGCCCGAATTTGGCATCTTTGAACCATTCCCTTGCTTTCTCGTTCTGAGGTGAAGGGGTGTAGCTTGTTGTCTGGGCGAAAGACGCGAGGCCGGGGAGACAGAATAATGTTGTGAGTACTAAGTATTTCTTCATGGTTAAAACTACAATTTTTTTTAATGTTAACGTCATGGCACGGGCCTTGCCATTATATTTGGGTAGAAAAAATTTAAGAGCTATGCCTTTGAAAAGGAAGATCCTCATTGCGGATGATGACAGGGAAGACCTTGAAATCCTGACGGAGGTCTTTGGTCAGCTGGATAACCATATGTCGATCCACACCGTTGAAAATGGAAGTCAGGTATTTCGATACCTCTCGAGCATTGCGGATGACGACCTTCCCTGCGTGATCGTTTTGGACTACAAAATGCCGGTCCTGAATGCGGCAGAGGTGTTGGAAAAAATTCGAGATGAAGCGCGGTATTCCCATATTCCAAAGGTTGTCTGGAGTTCCTCCGGACGTAAGGAAGATATGAGCCGTTGTCTCAATGCCGGCGCAAAAGAGTATTTTATCAAGCCAAGCAAGACCAGCGAGCTGAAGCGCATGGCCGGCATCATGTTGAGATATTGCGGATCATAGGATCAGGCTGGAAAATAGAGTTCGAACAAAGCTCCTTTATCCAATTGCCCCTGTGCACGGATGCGCCCCTGGTGATTGTCCATGATCTTTTTACAGATCGAGAGACCTATTCCCGTACCTGAAAATTCCCTGCCGTGGAGCCGTTGGAACATCTCGAATATCTGCTCGTTGTATTCCGGCTCGAAACCGAGACCATTGTCTTTGACAGTGATCTTTTTTAGTTCCTGGGGCCGATAGGACTTGTGCTGGAAATAGGGATCGTCAACAGTTTCCGATGATATTTCTATCCGGAGGGGTCTGTCGGGACTGCGGTATTTTACGGAATTGCTGACCAGGTTCAAAAAGAGCTGGACAAGTTGAAAAGGAATTCCCCGGACAATGGGCAGATGGGGAATAATGAGCTTGCCCTGGATAGATTCCAATGTGTCCCGGTAAAAGGCAGCCACCTCGCCAAGCGTGCTATTCAGATCCACCTCTTCAAAATGCTCGAAAGGCTCGGACACTTTTGTAAAAGCCAGCATATCGTCGATCAGGATTTGCATTCTCCTGGCGGCTTCTTCCGAACGTTGGAGGTAAGCCTGCTTTTTTTCAAGATCGATCACCGGATCATTCTCCACGACAGCCGAGAGATAATACAGGATCTTTCTGAGCGGCTCTTTCATATCATGGGCGGCCGCGTAAGCGAACTGCTGAAGCTCCTTGTTCTGCGCTTCCAATTGACGGGAATATTGAAAGATCCGGTTTTCTGCCGCCCGCCTTTCGGTGAGATCACGAGTGACCTTCGTGAATCCGATGACGTTATTTTCTTCGTCATGTATGGCGGTAATTACGATGCTGCCCCAGAAGGTAGTGCCATTCTTTCGTACACGCCATCCTTCAAGAACAGCCTTGCCCTGGAGCGTTGCCTTCTCGACCAGCGTTTCCGGTAACCTGGTGTCCCGGTCTTCTTGTGTGTAGAATATGCGAAAATGCCTTCCAATAATTTCTTCTTCTTTATATCCTTTTATCTTTTCAGCGCCCTTGTTCCAGCTTACAATTATTCCATTCCTGTCCAGCATCAGTATGGCATAGTCCTCGACCTCTTCCACCATTTTATGATATAAGCTTTCGGCGTTGTTGGAGTGCTGTTTCATAGCACCTGTCCTCCTTTCCGGACAATTTACGATATTATCGATTATCCTTCGGATGGGAAAGCGGGGTATTTTTTCCCCGTATGGTTTTTATAATGTAACAGATTGTTTGGTAGCAGCTGATCTGTAGATGGCTTCCACCAGACGAATGTCACGCCGGCCTTCTTCACCCGGCACCAGCATGGGTCTTTTTTGCATGATGGACAACGCATCGTCGTCCATTTGTTTGGCCTGCTGGAAAGGGACATCATATGGATGATTGATAATTCCCTGTGGAGTGGTTCCATTCTGCCCGTTGTAGGCGGAGTAGGGGTCCATTTTTATTTCGCCCTTTTCACAGGTGATGTTGAGAAAGTTGATGTTCTCGCCAAAGCTGGACTTTATTCCGGCAGTTACGCCACCGGGAAATTCAAACGTCGCGATCGTTGTTTCGTCCAGCCCATTCTTATAGATCTGCGGCCTGGTGGTAGAGGTCTCGGCGGAGACGATGGCAACGGGTTCCATACCTGTTCCCAATCTGGCTCCCTGAATGGCATATACACCCATGTCGTACAATACGCCGCCACCCATTTCTTTCTTCTGCTTCCAATGGTCGGTACGGGTCTCATAGTAGCCCGCTGCACAGCTCACCTTTTTGACCTTGCCGAAAGTTTGTTCTTTTATCATGCGGCGCCACTCCTGCGTATTGGGTTCATGGTGCAGGCGATAGCCAATGGCCAGCGATTTTTTGTTGGCCCGGCAGGCGTCGATCATGGCGCTGCATTCGGCTTCCGTCAGCGCCATTGGTTTTTCACACCACACTTCCTTGCCTGCATTGGCGGCCTTTATCACATATTCTTTGTGCATCGAGGGCGGCAATACTACATACACTACGTCTATATCGGGATTGTTGGCAATGCTGTCGAAGTTCTGGTAGTTATAAATGTTCCTGTCGGGGATATTGTATTTTTTCTTCCATGCCTCGGCCTTTGCGGGTGTGCCTGTAACGATGCCTGCCAGGTAACAGTTCTTTGTTTGCTGTAATGCCGGCGCCAGGAGGTCGGTGCTGTAATATCCCAGGCCTACCAGGGCTACCCCCAGGCGGTCCTTATACCTTGAGGAGGAGAATAGAGATTTGGGGGAAAGCAAAAGAATACCGCTGCCGGCGGCAATCGTCTTTATGACATGCCTGCGTGAAATAGCGCTCATGGTCGGGGGATTTTAATTAAAGTTAGGTATATTTTAGTTGTCTTTTTAAATACGCAACTAATTGATAGTTAATAAACTATGATATTTTTAGAAAAAAAAGAAAAAACGTCCGTCTTGTAGTTACATTTCTACAGTGGGGTAGTACTAATATTATATAGACGCAGAGAGAGAAAGTGAGAGAGACCATAAAACAGATTTCACTCGGAGTACGATACATATATTCAGGTTGTTTCTAGGATCAGGCCGCCCCATCATTTTAATGACCGGACGGCCTTTTTTTATCAGGCCCGATGCCGGGGGCTTTGGATCATTTCTTCAACGTAAATGAGCTCATGAATTTCTCCATGGATTTATTAAAATCCTTTTTTGTCTCGGTGATGACCTGGAGCATATACAATTTGCTCTTTACCAGGTATGCCCTCATCGTCATTACGGCCACTCCACTCTGAACATCGATCCTGAATTTTCTGCCGGGATAGCCATCAAGCTGAATAACTTCTTCTGTAAGCAATTTACCATGTACACTGTTTACGGCGCCGTCTACGGAACCTCTGAAGAATTTGTCCACGACGGCTTTGCTGTTATTCGAATTGACGGCACTCGTGTCGTTGAACTCCGTCTCCGAAAGAATGTATACCAGGTTGTCGTCTTTTGCTCCCTCAGGGGCCTCGTAAGTATGATTGTTCAACTTTAGTTCACCCATGGCCGTATTGACGGTCTGGGATTCATCTGCCGGCGTCTTTGGGAAGAGCATCTTACAGCTGGCATTCTCGAATGTGACCCAGTCGTCGGCACGGATCACTTTTCCGGTGTGCACGAATGAGAGGGTGAGGACAGTAACGATAAGCAATGTGAATAGGGGCATGATCTTTTTCATTGGCGACTATTTATATTACAGGTATTACAATACAAACTTTTTAGCTCCGCGAAGTCCAATAGCTGAAATGTCACTCCCCCTTTCCCGACGGCGTTAAAATACCGGCAAAAGCGTTTGGGATCGATCGCAATGGCATTGTTGATCACCTGTCTGGTGAGCTCGTCCATAGTTGTGCCAAGGCCGGTGAGTTTGAGATTGACATAATAGAACAGGAGGTCCTCATTGACAGCGATGCTGGTGATACGGGGGCGGAGCAGATTTTCCGACCATTCGCACTGCTGGTAAAAACAAAGGTATTTGGCCAGGGCCAGCAGATCTTCGTCTTTCAGGTGGATGTCCTGGTAGTTGTTCTTTATATAGGCCAGCGAGGAATCCTTGCCTGCATAATTGTAACGGGCCATGTCTACTTCGCTGAGGACGATATGGTAATTGATCAGCATCCGCCGGACCAGTGAAGAGGGCATGCCGGAGAGGTCCCGGATGTCTTTCAGCAGGACGGCAGGCTGAACAAACCCGGTGTCCACGCGCCATAGCTGGAGGCTAAGGGCGCAGATATTATATTTAACCTTTCCATTGTCCGGAGACAGTCGGAGGATATCATTCAGGTTTTGGATGGCGACCTTTCCATCGTAGCGATTGAGCAGGAGATTGTATACTTCCCGAGCATTAAGCAGTACGTCGTATGTCTTTTCTTTCGGTATTTCCAGCCTGTCGAGATAGGTATCCGGCTCCTTCCCGGCCGCCACCTGTATAAAGAGATCACGTTGTAAGGCGATGGCGACAGGAATATTTTTTTTTGCGACGGCCTCGTTGAAGCGGGTGACCAGGTCCGTGTGACGCAGCTCCCCGTATTTGCCTGCGGGCGCCAGCCAAAGCGTGACAACGGCCTTGCGGTGATCTTTTAACACCGGTTCCAGTTTTTCTTCCAGGCCCTTGCCGGCAAGTCTGGATCTGATCTCATCGTCCGTGAGCCCGCTGAGGTCCTTGAACCCTGAAGAAGCGATATCCCGGCGGAACTCTACCCAGTCTTCACCATAGGAAAGATGCGTGTCGACGCCTGCGCGCAGGAATTTCTGCAGCGCCATTACCACGGATCTGGCACGCTGATGTTGTATAATGGTGTTGAAGGCGGCCGATCCTTCCACAGATGAGAAGGCCCGGATATCGATGCGCTGTATGTTGTAGTCCTTTAGTTTCAGCGAATCATATAGCGGCTGGAGATGGGCCTGGTCCAATGCGGCCTTCCCTTTTTCGAAAGTCAGGGTGAACTGCAGCTCTTTTGTATATAGGAGAGGGGTCTGACTGGCGTCGCCCCCGGGGTAGCTCATATAATTTACCACGCTGTCCACGTAAAGACCCATTGGGAGAATGTCCCATTGTGTTCTCGGGATGTCGGTAAAAAACGTATACATACACACCTGTCCCTTGTGGAGTATGGCGAGATTACCTTCCAGGTCTTTGCCTTTCAGCTGAGATGGCACTTTGCCGACGGGGATGCTGACAATGCCTTCACCCATATCTACAATTTTCGCCATCAGGGCCGGGCGGTACACCGGATCGAGGAAGATGCCTTTCGCATAACCATTGATGCCGGGGGCGGGCTTGCCGCATGCGTACTGATCCTTTGCAACAAGGTCCACCAATATGGCGTCGTCGTCCTCCTTTATCAGCCGCCCGAGCCATTCTTTATTGCTGATCGTAAAGTAAACATCATCATCTGCGATGGAGACGCCATATAGTACTTCCTTCGGCCGGCTTTCGAGGGCAGCCAGGCATTCCTGGCAAGCAACGGTAGTCCTGCCGTCGGGGAAGCGTGGTCGGGATTGAGCGAGGCCCGTCAAAGTGAAAAGAAAGAGTAAATAGGGGAGTAAGATCTTTTTCATAGATAGTAGATTAAAAATAGACAAAAATTCATAGGAAAAGCTGCAAAAATTAATTTTGTACCAATTAGTACAAAATACTACCTTTATGCCCTCATGGCAGGACGACCATCCATATTCGAAGAGGAAAAAGTGCTGGAGAAGGCAAGGGAGCTTTTCTGGACCAGGGGTTATGAAGCTACCTCCCTGGATCAGCTGCTGGCGGCGATGGGGCTGGGTAAGAGCAGCTTTTATCACGCTTTTGGCAGCAAGAAGGAGCTTTTCGAAAAGATAATGGACAGATTTGTCAACGATGCCATACATCGGCTGGCTGCGGACCTGCCTGCTCATCCACATCCCATGGAAAGGATGCGGGAGTTCTTCCGGGGGATTGCAAGTGCTCCTTCCCATCTGCACCGGAAGGGGTGCTTTATGGGGAATACCGTTGTCGAACTCATCAATACCGAGCATGCGCTCAGCGCACGTGCGGCCAAAAAGCTGGAGAGGCTGGAAGGACTGTTCCGTACATATATAGAAGCGGCGCAGCGATCGGGTGAGCTGCAGACGAAGGAAGATCCGGCTGTCCTGGCGCTGTATCTGCTGACGGTGTGGAATGGTCTGAATATTACCCGAAGGGTGCATTCGGACCCGGAGACACTTCTTCCTCTCATCGAACTACAATTGCAAGTATTAAAATAAAAAATTATGAACGTCACTATCACACAAATCGACACCGCCTGTATGCTCATCGATATCCAGGGATTTCGCATCATCACGGACCCCGCCTTTGATGCAGCCGGCGGCACGTATCAGTCAGGTTCGGGCAGGATACTCAGAAAGACAGGCGCGCCTGCGCTGCATCCGGAGGATCTGGGACATGTGGACCTGGTATTGCTGAGCCATGATCAGCATAAGGACAATCTCGACAACAGCGGCAGGGAATTTCTGAATACCGTCCCCCGGATCATCTCCACCAGAGAAGCCCGTGAGAGGCTGGGATTGACGACGGTGACAGGTATCGATGACTGGGAGACTGTCAGTATCCCTACGGATAAAGTGCCGGGGCTGCGTATCACAGGGACACCCTGTATGCATGGTTCGGATGATGAGCTGCACCGGATAGCGGGGCATGTGCTGGGTTTTGTCCTGGAATGGGATGGCCAGCAGCAGGGGGTTCTTTACATATCGGGGGACACTGTATATTTTAAGGGTGTCGAAGAGGTGGGCGAACGTTTCACCGTCGACACGGCTATTTTGCACATCGGCAGGGCGGGGTTCCCGGCGCAGATAGGCGAACGTTACCTGACCTTTACTACGGAAGAAGCCATCCGTGTTGCAAAACTTTTCCATGTCAATAAGGTGGTGCCCACCCACCAGGAGGGCTGGGAGCATTTCCTGGAGAATCGTGCCGTATCCCACGGGCAATTTATCGCGGCGGGACTGGAGAATGAGCTGGTATGGCTCGAACCCGGGGTTCCGGTGCAGCTGGAAATTTGAGGGGATGGGGGTTTTGATGTAATTTGCGTCCTCTTATTATGAAATACTCTCAATGGATCGGTATTGCCGCGGCGCTCCTGCTTGTTGGGGTTTGTTATATGCCCTGGGCTTATTTTCCTGATGTCCATAAGGACTTTACGGGATTTTTTTCGGAGGATAATATGTACGGTAAGCCCGGGAAGATATTTATCTTTTTGTGCTGTATTGCCGTTCCATTGTTCCTCATCCCCCGTATCTGGGCGAAAAGGACGAATCTCATCGTGTGCGCGATCATCCTGGCGTTTGGTCTCAAGACTTTTATCCTGTATACATCCTGTTACAAGGGCATCTGCCCGGAAAAACACATAGGGATATTTTTGGTACTGCTGACGACCATTATCATGACGGCGGCGGCGGCTCTGCCTGATATCAAGCTGAAGGATGGAAAGCGTTAATGCCGACCAGGAAGCCATGGGCTGACTGTTATGGCTGTATCGCCCTGGC
>Ga0105237_10007941_pt1 | contig 11562 bp, 5 predicted proteins | sample KBSC24metaG_FD_81520 | JGI IMG/M metagenome (GOLD analysis project Ga0105237, IMG submission 81520) | Corn rhizosphere microbial communities from Kellogg Biological Station, Michigan, USA - KBS C2-4 metaG | ecosystem: Host-associated > Plants > Roots > Rhizosphere > Soil | place: Michigan, USA... | reverse complement strand
TGGCTTCTCTTTCCAGGGGCACTACACCATCTCCAAGCTGATTGACGATTCGTCTTTCTCCGCGGGCAACGTGTCCTGGCTCGGTGGCACCACCTCCGTTCAGAACTACAAGAACCTTCGCCTCGAACGCAGCGTTTCCGCTATGGACGTTCCGCAGCGGCTCGTCATGAGCTTTGCCTACGAACTCCCCATCGGCAAAGGCAAAGCCATCGGCGGCGGCATGGGGAAAGTGCCCAACGCCATCCTCGGTGGCTGGAACATCGATGGACTCATCACGTTCAGCAGAGGCTTCCCGCTCATCCCCGGTCTCCAGGGTGGCGTTCTCTGGGAAGGCTCCCAGCGGCCCAATCTCATCGGCGATCCCAGCCTTTCGGGCTCTGTCGAAAGCCGCATGAACAACTACTTCAACACAGCGGCCTTCTCCCGCCCAGCACCCGATACCTTCGGTACGGCTCCCCGTACGCTGAATTACCGGGCACCCGGTCTCAAGAATGCCGACATGTCTTTGCTCAAAAATGTGAAGTTCACGGAAGCGAAGAGCCTGCAGTTCCGGCTAGAGACTTTCAACCTCACCAACACTCCAACATTCGGCGCTCCGGACGCCACTTTCGGATCGTCTACGTTTGGCGTGATCAGCGGCTACGCAGGTGGCCGAGGACCACGTGAATTACAGGTTGCAGTGAAGTTTTACTACTAACCCACGAAGAAGCGGGGAACACCTGTGGCTTGTCCGCTGGTGTTCCCCGCTGCTTTTTTGTCCCCACCCTACGGCTCGCGAATCTCTACAATCCGGTCCGCCGCAATATTCTCCACCGTCTGCACCAGCCCCGAAGGCCACCGCACTTCCACCGTCTTTACGGTGAGTTCTTTCCCCAGCCCGAACCGCACAATCTTCTCGCTAGACGACGCATAGCCAACACTCGTCGTCGCGTGGTTGTAAAGCTTCCTGCCGCTCCCATCCGTCACGCAGATCCGTGCGCCCAGTCCGTCGCGATTGCTCTTGCTGCCGGTCAGCCGAATCCCCAGCCAGTGTCCGGAGCCAGCCGTCGTATTGCGGAACAACCGCGCCGGTCCGTTCAGCGCCGTCACCACTACATCCACCCGCCCATCGTTATCGAAATCCGCGAATGCCGCGCCTCGATACAGCGCCTTCTCCCCAAACGCCGCGCCTGCCTTGCCCGAGCCATCCTCGAACCGACCGTTCCCCGTATTCCGCACCACACTATTCGCCAGTTCCGACTCTTTCCCCAAATACCGGTTCAGCTGCGGGAAATGCGAATTCGCAAAGAACAAATCTTTCCACCCGTCATTGTCGAAATCGAAAATCCCCATTCCCCAGCCGGTTAGTTGATTCGTAATTCGCGCCAGTCCCGAACCGATCGTGTCGTCTTCGAACAACAGGTTCCCGCCCTGATTGCGAAACAGCGGATAAGTGTCGTTCACCATCCCCGTCACCATCAAATCCGGACGCCCGTCGTTGTTGTAATCCCGGAAATCCGTACCCATCCCCGCAATCGCGTTCCCGTGATCCGCCAGCGCCACACCCGCCTGCAGCCCCATCTCCTCGAACGTGCCATTGCCCTTGTTGCGAAACAGAAAATTCCGGATGGAATCGTTTGCCACGAAAATATCCGTATAGCCATCTCCGTCGAAGTCCGCAAACGCCACGCCCATCCCCTTGCCCGTATGGCTCGCGATCCCCGAACTCTGCGAAACATCCGTAAACGTGCCGTCCCCATTGTTGTGAAACAACTGGTTCGGCGAACCCTCATAGTTATCCGGATGGCAGTAAAGCCGGTGCTCCGCTGTGCCGCAAGCCTTCTCTCTGACCGGATCCCAGCGCACGTAATTCGACACAAACAAATCCAGGCGTCCGTCGTTGTCGTAATCGAACCAGCCAGCCGACACCGACCACAACTTCCCGTATCTTGCTTCCACGCCTTCCAGGTGGGCCTTCCGCGTCACGTCCTCAAAAGTTCCGTCGCCGCGGTTCCGGTAGAGGATATTCCTGTTTACCCCAGCCACAAAAATATCCGCGAATCCGTCGTTATCGAAATCGCCCGTCGCCACCGCCATGGAATAGCCCTCGCCAGCCACGCCCGCCTTCTCCGTGACATCGGTGAACGTCGAATCGCAATTATTCCGGAAGAGCCGGTTCGAATACTCCGGTCCCGTCTTTCGCAGTGACGGCAGCGTCGCGCCGTTCGTGAAATAAACGTCCGCGCAGCCATCGTTGTTGAAATCGAAAGCCGCCACGCCCCCCGGCATCAGTTCCACCTGCCGGAACTGGCCCTTCGCCGCATTGCGCAGCGTGAAATTCAACCCGGCCTTCTTTGAGATTTCTTCGAACGTGATCTGCGCGCATCCCGCCCGCGCCATCACCGCGCACAGCCCCAGCCGGACCCACATCCTCACCGGGCCTTGTCCTTCTTGCCTGACACCCGCTCCGTCAGCCACCGCGCCTGCTCGTCCGCCTCAGCCTTCATCCCCCGCAGCAGGTAGATCTTCATCAGCAGGTTGTGGGCGTTGGGCAGTTCCGGCGAAAGCTCCACTGCCTTCCGCGCGTCCGTCTCAGCCTCCCCAGTCTCGCTCAGGCTCATTCGAATCCGTGCCCGCCAGAAATACAGCTTGCCCGAGTCCGGCAGCAGCCCCAGCGCCCGGTTCACCGCATCGAGCGATGCCTTCAGTTGCTGTGTCTCAAAAAGAAACTGCGCGTACCCCAGCCACAACTCCGGCCGCGACGCCGTAGCCGGCGCCTTCACCAGTTCCCCATAAAGCTCGCCAGCCTCATCCGTACGTCCCAGTTGTGCCAGGGCTCCCGCTTTGTAAATGCGCGCCCCATCCTCTCCGGGATTGAGCGCCAGCGTCTTGTTAAAAGCCTCCAGCGCAGGCTCGTAATAGTTGTTGTCGTACAGCAGCTCACCCAGGTAGTACCAGCTCTCAGCGTCCTTCGGGTTCTCCGCCACCAGAGACTTCAAAGCCCGCTCGCCCTTCAAAAAGTCATTCTCTTTTTGATAGGCATGGCCCAGCGCCCGGCGCGCCATCTTATCCGCCGGAGCCAGTCGGACCGCCTTCTCCAGCACTGGTACCGCATCCTTGCTTCGGTCCAAAGCGAGCAACGATGTGCCCAGTCCCACCTCCGCCTGCGCAACTTCCGGCGCGATTCCAACCGCCGTCCGAAAAAGCTTCTCCGCCTGCTCGAACGCCCCCAGCTGATACTCGGTCGCCCCCAGCCGCACCAGCAGATTCAAATCCTTCGGCGCCTGCCGTAACAACTGCCGGTAAACCGCCGCGGCCTGTTCGAACTGCCCCGCATTGTAAAGCCGATCGCCGGGACTCGTGTCCACCGCCGCCAGCAACCACAAAGCAAGGCTAATCACCATGGCTGTCAAGTCGCTTCATTGTAATCCGGTTAAGCCCCAAAGAGCCCAGTTTCAGGCGCTCGTAACCTTTTCCACTGACCCGATAATTCGCGCCGTACCGTTGGAGTTTGGTGTGCTCGCCAGATCACTCGTGAACGCCATCACGCTCGCGCGGAACTGCGCCCTCCTGACGTTTCTTCTCCTCCTCTCTCCCCCATCCACCCCGGCTCAGCCTTTGCGCGGCGACTCCGCGTTTCCCCTGTCCCTGCCCAACCTTCGCGACCCCGAATCGAACGGCGTCCAGTGGGGACCGCTTCTGCGTCAGTCCCTGTTCTTCGTCTCCATCCAGCACGCCTTCCGCGTCACCACGGAAAAGGACACGCAGGACGGCCTCGGCGGACCTTTCTTCTCTGGCTGGGCCCGCTCTGCCGCCAACCTCCACGGCTGGGCAGACGGCGATCCCTTCTTCGTCAACTATGTCGGCCACCCTATTGAGGGCGCCGTCGCCGGTTTCATCTTCGTCCAGAACGACCCGAAATATCAGCGCGTCGAGTTCGGCCACAACCGCGACTACTGGCGCAGCCGCCTTCGTGCTGCCGGCTGGGCCTGGGCCTACAGCACTCAGTTTGAAATTGGCCCGATCAGTGAGGCTTCCATCGGTAAGGTACAGTCGCACTTTCCCCAGCAGGGCTTCGTGGACCACGTCATCACCCCTTCCATCGGCCTCACCTGGATGCTCGCGGAAGACGCCATGGATCGCTACCTGATCCGCCGCATCGAAGCCCAAACCGAAAACAAAACCATCCGCATCTTCGCCCGTGGTCTTCTGAATCCTTCCCGCTCTATGGCCAACGTTCTCCGCGGCAATTACCCCTGGCATCGCGACACGCGCGCCGGTGTCGCCCTCTACCGCGCTCCCCTCTCCGATCGCGCTGCCAAAAACATTCTCGATGCCGACCGCTCCCTTCCCGACGAATATCAGAACGACCGCCGCTATGCTCCCTTTGAACTCTCCGTGCAATATGGTTTCTCGCAGTTAGGGGTCGGCCGCAACGGAGCCCAGAGTTGTAACGGCGGCTCTGCGACGGCTCTGTTCAACCTGAACGCCAACCTCGGTCTCGAAGCAGAGGTAGGAGGCTGCAAACTCGATTCCCCCGAACCCAACATCACCGGCGACGCCACTCTCTATCTCTTCGGCCCTCGCTACACCTTTCGCGATCTCGGACGCTGGGAGCCTTACCTCCACCTCCTCGGCGGCGGCGAAAAGCTGACCACCGAGACTTTCGATCCCGCCCGCAAGGCTGCGCTCTCCGGCCATACCGAAAATCTCACTCCGCATCAGCTTCACTCCCTCTACACCACCAGCACTCAAGTCAACTCTTTAGCCGTACAAATGGGAGCAGGTGTCGATTACAAGCTCAACCGCGCGCTCGCCTTCAAGATCGCCAACATCGAATACCTCCACAACTACGCCCCCGAATTTAATGGGATGAACCCGCGCAATAACGTCCGGTTCACGACCGGAATTGTTCTTCGCATGGGGACCTGGTAGCGTGACAAGGGGAAGCCCGCCTGCTGCCTTCCGGGCAGTTTGCGAACGCCCCGACAGTAAACTCGACTCGTCATCGCGGATGAAATGAGATGAAGAGTACAAATCAGGGGCGTTCCGGGGGTTCCTCTGCAGACGCCAGTGTGACCGAAATCACAGATACTGGTACCGTCCAACTCTGGCCGCTGAAGCAGCCAGAACCCTTCAGGTCTTATCCGCTACGAACGTAATTTTAGAAAAAAGAGTGAAAACTCCTGATTACCTCCACGCACATGGTGGTGGGGATGATATGTCATCGCCTTATCGATGCTGGTGATGGGTGAGATGACTGTCTGAGTAACTTGCCAGCACCCCCTGTTCAGCTTGCTGAGTCACTCATAAGACCGCCTTCATAGCACCTGGTAAAAAGCCTGGTAATAGCCGTCCTGGTGCCGCTTTTACAGGCTTTTCAGCATGCGGATAAGCCCTTGCAATCCGCTTATGCCGGTGCTAAGTTCAAGCCGAGATTACCACTAAAAACTCGATCCTAGAGTTGCACCGCCCAGGCAGGACGGCTTGAGCTTAGAAAGTTGTATGCCTTACTCGGAGGAAGGTGTTTTGTTTAGGAGTAATTCGTATGTCACAACGGAGATTAACAGAAAAACTGGCCAGAGATGGCCAGCGAATATCGGGAAGTAGCCTGCGTGCGCTGCTGCTTCCGTCACTCTTCTTAGCGTTCAGCCTCGGAACGGCAAACGCGCAATTCACGCCTTCGAATCAGGTCAACTTCACTCTCGAGGGTTGTCGTAACGATGGAACCATCACCCTGCCCATAAACGGGCTATTCATTTGCCCGGACGGGGGCACCGCTTCGGGCGGAGCCTACACGACCGGCAACCTTGGCAAGGGCTGGAATGAACTCGACCTGGTACCCCATCGCCTGGTCACTCAATCAGGCGGCCAAAGCAGCGCGACAACTTCGTACAACGTTATCGTCGCCGCGGATTATCAGACCAACGGCCACCTCGGTTATGACGTCATTTCGGTACCCACAGTCCATACGACGGAGTCCGACGTTTCCTGCCAGGTAACAGCTGGTTCACAGTTGACGAACGGGCCAACGTTCGGCGGCGGCACGGATATCGCTGTCTATCGCATTCTGTCGATTCAACAGAATAAGAACACAACCTGCGTATTCGACTACTATCAGCGCCTGGCCCTGGGTTCGCACCTGTATCCAGGTTCTTCCCTCCAGTCGTACATGTTTCAGGATGCGGGCTTCTCCATTGGCAAGAAAACAATTTCGATTCCTGTCAACCAGATCCTTCCGCAGTCGCTCAGCAAGAACATGAACGCCCTCCAGGGTGGCAGCTATCCGTGGACCATCTCCAAGAGCGCCACGGTGAACTCGCTGTCGTTCGGCAACGTCTGCGCAGTGAATCCCACTACCAGTCTCCCTGTGAACTTCACAGTTACCTGGACCAAAGGCACTCCCGACCAAAGCGGAAATATTACCGTGACGACGCAGGTCTTCGCCACGAATCCCGCTGCCCGCAGCATCACGACCAGCGTGACGGACGTGATCTACAGCGGCACCACTTCGCTCGACACATCTGGTCCGACAACCACCGTTGTGCCAGCTAATACCTCGAATGTTCTTGTCCTGAGCCACACGATAAGCGTTGCGTCTGGTACCACCAGCCTCAACGACATCGCGACGGCTACGTATACGGACACCGTCACCAGTGTTCCTATACCGGGAACGACGATGGCCACCGCCTCGGCGGATGTCCAATCGTCAGGTGTGAACGCAAACAGCATGACCAGCATCACCGACGTGGAAGCGATGACCGGTTTAGGCCTGACATTCTCGCTTCCGTCACCTCTGTTCGGCGGTTTTATCCAGGATCCAGTGACGATGACGACCTATACAGCCGACACCAAAACACAGGGCCCTGTGGACTGGAACGGCCAGCCATCATCAAGTGGCTCGGTCACTTTCAACAAGACGGTCTACCTGGATATGGCCCGCATTACCAGCGGCGTCCTGACGGATTCGGCCGTTTTAACCAGCCCCGACAGCACCCTGATGCTGACAGCCGGACCGGTCAACGTGAACATCTCGTCCAGCGCTTCCCCTACCCTCACCATCAGCAAATCGATCCCCGCCAATCTGTACACGTCGGGGCAGGTGGTGACGTATTTCACAATTACGCGTGCTGGCGATCCAACGTACTCGACGACCGCCACCCTCGCCTTCGCGGCGGGGAGCATGAGCGCCTCAGTGTCGTTCTCAGTTCCCGATGCCGATATGTATACCGTCATGGAGACAGACGCTGAGTACTTTCCCTCTACCTGCACGCCCTCTATACCACTGCCGGCGTGCGCCACCAAAGCACCCCTCACTCCCTCGGGCGGCAACACTCAGACAGTCGACCTGAGCAAAGACTCAACCTCCGGAGTGGTGAAATGCACTGGCACGGCAACCATTACAAACTCGCTTCCAAACACGGGTAACCCCCGCGCACAGGTTCGCAAGAGTACATTGCCGAACACAGACACCAGCAACTGGTCATTTACCCTGGCCGGGCCCGGACTTCCGGCCGGAGGCATTACGATACAGGCTGCGGCGAACGCGACTACCCCGAATAACGGCTACGTCGATTTCGGCGTTGGCCTTACGCTTCCCGGTGTCTATACCGTTACGGAAACGACAAAGAGTGCATGGTACCTCTACAGCGCCATGCCTAATAACGGGACCGCTACCAAAGTCTGCACATTCACAGTCGTGTTTCCAGATGATTTCAATGCTGGTACCACGTTCAACTGCGATTTTGTGAACAGCCAGCAATACGCAGGAATTAAAAAGACGGTGAAGGGTCTCGCTCCGACAACCAACGACCCTGGTTTCACCTTCCAGTTAAGGCAGAACGCCACTTCAACAGCAGACGGGACAATTCTCGAGTCTGGGACTGCCACCGCTGCCAACGGCGGGAACATTAGTTTCGCCACGCTGTTGACTCCTGGCCAGACCTACCAGGTCTGCGAAATCGTGATGCCCGGTTGGTTGACGACTCTGGGACAGTTCGTGCCCAATTCGTTTATCCCGCCGAGTGGCGTCGCTCCCAATCCTGCTGTCGATAACAGCATCCTGTGCGGCAACTTCACCGTGACTGCGGGCCAGACCCTCATCTTCACAGTGGATAACACGCCGCCTCCCGGTGGCCGTGCGCTCACCATTGGCTTCTGGAAGAATTGGGCCTCCTGTGCCAGCAGTGGCAACAACAAGAAGCCCGTCCTCGACCAGACGCTGGCGTTGTTTGGCGCCAACGGAGAAGTCGTCTCCGCTACCAGCGGAATTTTTGCAACCTTCGGACCAACGTACTATCTGACGTTACTGGGCAGTACCAGCAGTCCGAATGTGGCGCCTGATTGTTTGAAAGCTGTAAGGCTCCTGAACAAATCGACCATCTCATCCGGTAGCAAGATGGCGAGCGACCCGGCATTCAATCTGGCTGCGCAACTAGTGGCAGCCGAATTGAACTTCGCGGCCGGCGCCGGCAAGACTACGGCGGCAACCACCGCGATTAATCAGGCTGTGTTGCTGCTTGGCAAGTACAGCTTCAACGGAAACACCCACACCGCGATCAGCGCTGCGGATGTGACCCTGATGAACAGTCTGGCGACAACGCTCGACAACTACAACAACGACAGACCCTAGGTAAGCTACGGTCAGTTGAATGCAACAAACGCGGGTCCGGCCTCTGGCCGGGCCCGCGTTTCTGTTTGAAGTACCTACTGCATCAGGAAGCTGGTCGATGAGGAACTGCTGCCGCTGGATCCCATCGCCTGCCACGTACCCGTTGGATCACTTTTCTTCGATTGATAAGCGAGAACGGCAACCCCGTTCGAACCAGTCGTTCCACTGACAGTCACAGCAGAACCATTCGACTTCGTAATCTTCACGTTCACGGTGGCGCCGGCGACGGCCGTCGAACCGTTTTTCACCGTGACACTGACAGAAACCTTCTGCCCGCGCGTATAGCTGGGCTGGCTGGTCGTGACGGTCACCGCCGCCGTGGATGCAGCGTAGATGGTCTCCGAACCGGAGACTGACGCCGTATAGGTCGTGTACCCTGCGTTCACGGCGCTGGCTCCCACCGTATAAGTGCCGTTCGCCGTGGATGAAGGAGCGGTCACCTGGAGGGTCACCGAAGCACTCCCTGCCGGCGCAAGCGAGACCGAACTCGCGCTGTAGACAGCCGTCCACCCGGACGGAACTACGTCACCCAGACCGAATACGGAACTGGAACAGCCCGAACTGTCGTTGTTCGTCACAGAAACGGTGAAACTCGCTGCGACGCCAGGGGCGACCGACCCCGACGGACCCGCAATCGACAGTGAAGGATTTGCATGCGTACAGGCAGCAGGTGCCGCGTAGATCGTTTCGGAAGTCGAGGCCACAGCCGAATACGACGTAGCGGCTGAGTTCGACGTATTCGCGCTCACCGGGTAAGTCCCATTCGCTGTTCCCGCCGGCGCCGTAACCTGAAGTGTCGCCGAACCACTGGTTCCCGGCGCCAGGCTCAGCGAACTCGCGCTGTACAACGCGGTCCACCCCGAAGGAACCGTGCTTCCCAGACCAAACACCGAGGTCCCGCAGCCGGAGTTGTCATTGTTCGTCACCGTAACGGGAAAGCTTGCTGTGGCTCCAGGTGCAACCGAGCCTGAAAGCCCGGTGATCGAAATCGAAGGATTGCTCCTCGTACAGGGAATCGAACCGAACGACACCTGTACGGATGCCCCCGTACTGCTGACCGATAAAGGTGTGATCGAGACGCCGCTCGCCGAGTCCGCAAAAGTCTGGCCCACCACCAAAGCGGGGCTGTACCAGGACCCGCCCGGCGTGGCGTTCAGCAGGTAACTGGTATTCGGGCTCCCGGGAGTGTAGTTATGAAGCAGCACGCCTCCGGTCACGTTGCTGAATCCGGAAAGGAACGCGTCGTCCCCGATCGCCTGCCGCGATTCGACATAGTAATTCGTACCATTCGGTCCCGCAATCTTCAGCGCTTTGACCGCACCGTCAATCGGCTCATAGGGCGCGATCGAATACGTTCCGCTCGTGGAAACTGTCTGGATCGGTGACTCGGTACTGTAATTCAGCCAGCCCAGAAGTTCTTTCTGCGATGCCGTAATATCGGCTGCGGAAACATTCGCCATGATGTCGAAGGTGTCGCCGTACTCGTTCACCGTACAGCCGCTGGTCAAGTAAATCGACGTCCCGCAGGAAAGTGAGTGCGAGTGGTACAGGCCGAAGCTGTGACCCAGTTCGTGCCCCACATTCTGTAACTGGTAATGGCCATTGATCCATGAGTTCGAAGGATTGCCGCCCACATTGCTGAGACCCCACCACGGGCAGGCGCTGATTTGCGGGAACGCGTAAACGAACCGGTTGTAATTCGAAAGTATGAAGCCTGCATTCTGCGCTGCTTGCTGCGCATCGGTCTGAATCGAGGTCAGATCGCAAACCGTGCTGGAAACGGGAATCGTGTACCAGCCCGCAACGTCGCCCGTCAGCCAGGTCTGCTGGCCAGAGTTGTTCAGGAAGTAATTACTGACCGTCGTAAACGTCATGGAGCCGGCATCTGCCGGTGTAATTGGCTGCGTTGTCAGATCCTGGAAATTCACCAGAATCACTAATACCTTCTGCGCTCCGAAGGTGTTCGGCAGGGGCGTTGACGCGCTCGCCGTGCTGGTGCTGCCGGTAGTTGCGTTAGAAGAGAGCGCATTAGAAGAAAATGCCAGACGGCTTGTCTGGTCGGACATAAGCGCCAGATCGTTGCCAAGCTGCACACCCTGCACCTCGACGCCGTCGCCGGTCGCGAGCGTGACCGGCGGCTTATCGGCGAAGTGCAATCCCAGGCGGACGCCATCGGAGACGAGCGCAAACCGAGTTGCGCTGTAGTCATGTCCGTCCTCAACCGAAATCTCCATCTGCCCCCGAACTCTCACGCGGCGCTCGATCAGCCCGCGGACATCCTGCGGGAATGCCTCGATCACGTCATCCGGCAGAGCTGCGGCGATCACCGCGGCCGGGTCGGACGAAATCAGGGTTTCCAGCGTCCTCCGGCGTTCCGCGAGAATCGCCCGCATCCGAATATCGGACGTCGCCCCGTTCTCCGACGCCTGGCTGTGGTCTGCCAGCGCTGAAAACAAGCGCGAATTCAGTTCAGTGGGCGATTGAAGGGGTTGCGCGAGGGCAAAGGGCGAAAACAGAACGAGAGGGGTAAAAATCGGCAAAACGAGTTGCCGGCACAGATTGCGCATCTAACTACACACTTCCTTTTCCCCTGGCCATGTGGAGGGGACATTCTTTTGTTCTCTTGGGCGGCAAGGGGTAGTTGCGAATTCTGCCTGGAATACCGACTCGCCGTACCACTTGCTCTATCAGTACTAATAGTACCCTTCGAGAGTATGCGAAGCCGGAAAGGGGTACAATCCTGCCAATAGTCGTATGGCTATGAAGAACAAAGGATTGTATCCGGAAGGAATGAAAATCAACCAGACTCGCCTTGCCGCGAACTATTGCGGCTGCGAAATCCAGATAAGACCGACGCCTCCGGCAGGTACGAAACTTTCACATCAGCCATGAACCTCGATTGGTCCGAAAAC
>Ga0105237_10007938_pt1 | contig 11564 bp, 10 predicted proteins | sample KBSC24metaG_FD_81520 | JGI IMG/M metagenome (GOLD analysis project Ga0105237, IMG submission 81520) | Corn rhizosphere microbial communities from Kellogg Biological Station, Michigan, USA - KBS C2-4 metaG | ecosystem: Host-associated > Plants > Roots > Rhizosphere > Soil | place: Michigan, USA... | reverse complement strand
CGTGGGGCTTGATGAACTGAATCCCCTTGGTTCGGATATCGGTGGCCGCCACGGTTTCTCGAGCGATGCCGTGCGCATCGTGGATCGCGCCGAAGCACGCCCGGGTCCGCGGCATGATGCCCGCGATGCCACGAACGCCGGACACCGCCCATGCCTGCCGATGACACCTTTGCCTTGCGCGCCCTGACCCGGCAGTTCCCGCGCCCCGGCCGCCTGCAGGCGATCCTGCTGCGGCCGGCGCGCGGCGCGCCGATGCTGTCGGTCGACGATGCGGTCGCGCTGCGCGGCCGCGGCATCGAAGGCGATCGCAGCGCCCTGCGCCGGGCGGAAGCCGAGGGCGGCCACAAGCGCCAGGTGACGCTGCTGCAGGCGGAACACCTGCCGGTGATCGCTGCATTGAGCGGCCGCGAGGCCATCGATGCCCCGCTGCTGCGGCGCAACCTGGTGGTCGCGGGCCTGAACCTGCTGGCCGCGCGCAGCTTGTTCCGGGACCAGCCGCTCGCGCTGCACATCGGCCCCGAGGTCAGGCTCGAGATCAGCGGGCCGTGCGATCCCTGCTCGCTGATGGAGCGTCTGCTCGGCCCCGGCGGCTACAACGCGATGCGCGGGCACGGCGGCGTGACCGCGCGCGTGCTGGCCGGAGGTCGGCTGAGGGTCGGCGACGCGGTGAGTTGCCGCGTCGGTGCATGACAAGGAACAAGCATTAGCTGCTCAGTACCACCCCTTCAAGATCCTCTGAAGCATTTTCATGGATGGCTGCTTGCGGCCCATTGCGGTCAGACGATGTCCGCTTTGAAGCGCAGAGGTCGGGACGGCAAAGGCGGGGGCGGGCAGGCCGCCGCAGCGCTTCGGCGAGGCGGTCTCCGCTGCGCTCCGACTGCCCTGCGATGCTCGGTCTCGTGGCCCGTCGCACAACTCACTTCGCTCACTGCGTTCGCTACGCTCGGACAAGTGCGCCGAGTCAGTCAACGAAGCGCGCTGCGCGCGCGGCCACGAGCCCTGCGCTTCTCGGCGCCTCTCAGGCGCGCCGCGACGGCCTGCCCGCCCCCGCCTTTGTGGGGACGTTGGTCTTTCGCCGTCGAATACAGGACACCGGTTCAGCGCGGCAGGCGGTATCCGTTGGGGGCGATTTGTGGGGCGACGAGGAGCGGAGGCCCGGGGTCGGCGAGCGCAGCGAGCTTCGTCATCTGACTCGGCGCACTTGTCCGAACGCAGCGAACGAAGTGAGCGCAGTGAGTTGTGCGACGCGACCCCGGGCCGAGCACCGCAGTGCAGTCGGAGCGAAGCGTAGACCGCCCCACCATGAGCCCCCGGCGGATACCGCCTGCCGCGCCCCACGGACCTCTGCACAAAAACGCGAACAACGACCGTCCGCTCCGGGCCGAAAGCGGACTGTGCACCACCCGGGCCCTCAGCGGCTTCGCCCAGATGGTTTCGTAAGACCCAGAAAAGGGGTGCCGCTCAGTACCCCATCGCCAACCCGCTGTTGCGCCGCGGATCGTTCGCTCCATAGAAGCGGTTCTTGCCCACCGGCTTGCCGTCCAGCGAAGGCGCGCCGACGAGGATCGCCGCCAGGTGATTCGCCGGCTGCGGCGCCCCGAACTTCTGGCCCCAGCCTTCGAGGATCTTCTGCGTGTCCGGGCTCAGCGCGAAGCGCTCGATGTTGGTCACGTCGGGCAGCCACTGCTGGTGGAACTTCGGCGCGTCCACCGCTTCCTGCACGTTCATGCCGTAGTCGATCACGTTGACGATGGTGTGCAGCACCGCGGTGATGATGCGGCTGCCGCCCGGCGTGCCGACGACCATCACGGTCTTGCCGTCCTTGCTCACGATGGTCGGGCTCATCGAGCTCAGCGGGCGCTTGCCCGGCTCGATCTTGTTCGCCTCGCCCTGCACCAGGCCGTACAGGTTGGGCACGCCGATCTTCGAGGTGAAGTCGTCCATCTCGTCGTTCAGGATCACGCCGGTCTTGGCCGCCGTCACCTTCGCGCCGAACCAGTCGTTCAAGGTATAGGTCACCGAGACGGCGTTGCCCTGCTTGTCGACGATCGAGTAATGCGTGGTGTTGCTGCCTTCATGCGGCGCGACGCCGGGTTTGATGTCCTTCGAGACGCCGGCCTTGTCGGGTGCGATCACGCCGCGGATCTTCTCGGCGTAGCCCTTGTCGAGCAGGCGATCCAGCGGGTTCTTCACGAAGTCGGGGTCGCCGAGATAGCTGTTGCGATCGACGTAGGCATGGCGCATCGCCTCGATCTGGTACTGCACCGCCTGCGCGGAGCGGAAGCCCAGGTCCTTCATCGGGTAGCCCTCGATGATGTTCAGCACCTCGCAGATCACGACGCCGCCCGAGCTCGGCGGCGGCGCCGAGATGATGTGGTAGCCGCGGTAGTCGCACTCGACCGGGGCGAGCTCGCGCGTCTTGTACTGGTTCAGGTCGGCCTGCGTGATGATGCCCTTGCCTGCCTGGCTCGAAGCGACGATCGCCTGCCCGACCGGACCCTGATAGAAGCCGGCCTCGCCCTTCTGGCTGATCAGGCGCAAGGTCTTGCCCAGGTCCTTCTGCGTCAGGCGCTGGCCGACTTCGAAGGCCTCGCCCTTGTTCAGGAAGATCGCCGCGGTGGCCGGGTCCTTCTTGAAGTCGTCGGTGGCGGTGTGCAGCAGGTCGATGTCGCCCTGGTCGAGCACGAAGCCGCGCTCGGCGAGCTCGATCGACGGTGCGATCAGGGCCGCGCGCTTCATCGTGCCGTACTTCTGGCGCGCCAGCTCCATGCCCGAGACGGTGCCCGGCACGCCGACCGCCAGGTGGCCGGTGGTGCTCGCACCCTTGACCACGTTGCCCTCCTTGTCGAGGTACATGTCGGCCGTCGCGGCGAGCGGCGCCTTCTCGCGAAAGTCGAGGAAGGTCTTGCGGCCGTCGGCGAGCTGGATCGTCATGAAGCCGCCGCCGCCGAGGTTGCCCGCGGCCGGGTAGACCACCGCCAGCGCATACCCCACGGCGACCGCCGCATCGATGGCGTTGCCGCCCTTCTTCAGCACGTCGACACCGACCTTCGTCGCCAGGCGCTGGGCACTGACGACCATGCCGTTCTCGGCCGCGGCCGGCGCCACCGAAGCCGCGTCGGCGGCGATACAAAGCATCAGGCTGGCGGTCGCTACCAACGTGCGCCGCAGTGTCGTTGTGGTCTTCAAGGCTGAATCCTCCATGGGTCACCGGTTGCCGAGCCGGGCAATGTAGCGCAGCGACAGCCCCGGCCGACCGGGGGATTCCACCGCGGTCGACCCTGCCTGTTTCGGATCAGAGGCCGAGGGTCTTCAGGTATTGCGCACGCCCGGCCAGCGCGGCGTCGGCAACATCCGAGAACACGCCGTCGACGCCCACGCCGAAGTGCAGCGCGTACTCGGCGAGCGGATCGTCCTTCGCGTCGTACGGCAGGTTGTAGTAGCCCTTCTCGCTGCGGAAGGTGTACTCGTGCACGAAGAGCCCGGCCGCATGGGCATCGGCGACCAGGCTGGTCGGCGCCTGCTGGATCGAATCGGCGTAGCCGTTGAAGCTGCCGTCGCCGTCGAGGTCCATGCACTGGCCGCCGGCGTCCAGCGTGCACTTGACCGGGATCACCATCGGCTTCCACGGCCCGATGCCATCTGCATAGGTCTTGACCTGGGCGAGGCCCGCGGGTGTCAGCATCGAATCGAACAGCTCGGTGCGGCCGGCGAGCTTCCAGTCGGTCGGCTGGCTGTAGACGAGGTGCGCGGCGTCGGTGCCGTAGATCATCTCGCCGGTCTTGAAGTCGACGTCGTAGGCATCGATCAGCTGCACCTGCTTGACCAGCGAGCCGATGCTGCGCATGTATTGCAAGCTGCCCGGCTCGAAGCTTTGCACGTAGATCGGCGCATCCTTGGCGTTCAGCCCGCGTGCCTTGATCAGCGCGACCAGCACGTCTTCCAGCCGCGCCGGCAGCTTGCCGGCGTTGTAGAGCGCGAGGTGATAGCTCGGGTTCTTGGTCTCCGGATAGATCGCGACGGTGCGGCCGGTCTCGGCCGCCTTGCTCGCGATCAGGTCCAGCACTTCCTCGATCGTCACCACCTTGAACAAGCCGTCGTAGGCCTGCGCCGCCGGATGGTTCGGCGAGGTCGCGCCGAGGGTCTTGATCTCGGCCAGGCTGAAGTCGCAGATGAACCAGTCGGCCGCGACCGGCTCGCCGTCGCCGTTCTCGCCGGCCCGCTTGCGCGACGCGAATTCGGGGTGGCTCGCGATGTCGGTCGAGGTGCCGAGCGTGATGTCGTGGCGCGCGATCAGCACGCCGTCCTTGGTCATCGTCACGTCGGGTTCGATCACGTCGGCGCCCATCGCGATCGCCAGCGTGTAGGCCTCGAGCGTTTCTTCCGGGTAGTAGCCCGAGGCACCGCGGTGCGCGATGACGATCGGCGTCTGCGCGTTCAGCGTCTGCAGCGCGGGGGCGGCCGGCGCCGGAGCGGGCGCGCCGTTGTCATCGTCGCTGCCGCCGCAGGCTGCCAGTGCGCAGGCGGCCGCCAGGACCGTCAAGGTCGTGCGCCAAGGCGAGCGGAAGGATGGATGAACGAGGCGAATGGGCACGGAAAACTCCTCCTGGTCTGGGTGATCGATGACGGTGGGAGAACGCCTGGACCGGCTTGCGATGCGCATGATTGCGGGCCGGCCGATGGTTGTTCTCGCTCCCGCCGCCAGCCTAGGAGAGCCCGGCGCGCAGACTGTCGTGAAGCCGACCGGGATTGGTCGAAAAGCGACCTTCAGCGCGCCGGCTCGAGGATCGGCCAGCCGCGTTGCATGGCCAGCTCGCGCAGCCGGTCGTCGGGCCATGCCGCGACCGGGTCGGTCACCGCATCGAGCAGCGGCAGATCGCTTGCCGAATCGGAATAGAACCAGCTGCGCGCGAAGCCTTCGAGGCTGAGCCCGAGGCGCGCGAGCCAGCGCCGCACATGCTGCAGCTTGTATTCGCGATAACAGGGCTCGCCGTCGATCTCGCCGGTGAAGGCGGCGCCCGGCGTGCCGTCGATGGTGGCGGCTTCGGTCGCGATCACGGTCGGGATGTCGAAGAGACCGCCGAACGGCGCGGCAATCAATCGCGTGGTGGCGGTGACGATCGCGCACAGGTCGCCGGCGCTGCGATGGCGCGCGACCAGCGCCAGCGTCGACGCGGGGACGCGCTGGGCCATGTCCTGCCTGAACTCGGTGACCCAGGCGTCGAGCGTCGAGCGGGGCTGGCCGAGCCACGGCGCCATGACGGCGCGGTGCATCGCGCGGATGTCGAGCGTACCGGCGACGTACTGGCGGGCGTAGCCGAGATAGCGCTCCTCGGCCTCGGCCGGCAGGTGGCCGTGCGCGATCAGCCGGCGCGTCCAGGCCATGCCGCTGTCGAAGGGGATCAGCGTGTGATCCAGGTCGAACAAGGCCAAATTCATGCGGGATCGAGAAGCCGGGCGGGCAGCGCACCGCGCAAGGCGTTGCAGACCACGATGGCCTCGGCGCGGCGCAGGTCGTCGATGCCCAGGCTGCGCTCGGCGGCCGACCACGCCGGGTCGGCGAGCAGTACCGCGCGCATCACGCCGGGCAGCGCACCATCGCTCGCCGGCGGCGTGAACCAGCGGCCGTCGAGCTGCAGGAAGACGTTGCTGCGGCCGCCTTCGACGAGGCGGCCGTCCGCGTCGAAGAACAGGCTGTCGAAGCCGCCGGCCTGCTCGGCCGCGCGCACCCCGGCGTCGTACCGGGAGCGCAGCGTGGTCTTGTGGGCGCGCAGCGGATCGCGGCTGGCCAATCGCTCGCCGGCGATCAGCAGGCCGACCGGCCCTTCGGGCAAGGCGGCAAGCGCTGCGCTCTTCAGGCTCCAGCGCCCGTCGTGGGCCAGCGCGAGGCGAACCCGCGAAGGGCCGTCCGCCGGCAGCGTGGCCAGCTGATGGCGCAAGGCCTCGCGCAGGCCGGCCTCGTCGAACTCGAAGCCGAGTACCGCGGCGCTCCGGGCCAGGCGCGAGAGATGGGCCTCCAGATGCCGCACGCCGGCCCCCGGCTGCGCAAGCATCGTCTCGAACAGCTCGAAGCCGGGATCCAGGCCGGTGAGGAAGCGCGCCTTCAGCCGGCATTCGTCGTATTCGTCGTCCGCCCGGCTGTCGAGCACGATGCCGGCGCCGATGCCCAGCCGGGCCGAGCGGGTGCCGTGCAGCGGCGCTCCCAAGGTCAGCGTCCTGATCGCGACCGAGAAGCAGAAGTCGCCACACAGCGCATCGCTCGCCGGCGCATCGAGCCAGCCGATCGCGCCGGTGTAGAGGCCGCGCGGCGTGTTCTCGAGGCCGGCGATCAGCTCCATCGTGTGGTGCTTGGGCGCGCCGGTGATCGAGCCGCAGGGGAAGACCGCGCGCAGCAGCGCCGGGAAGCCGACCGTCGGCAGCAGCTCGGCCTGCACCGTCGAGGTCATCTGGAAGACGGTGCTGTAGGGTTCGATCGAGAACAGCGCCGGCACCTTGACCGAGCCGATGCGCGCAACCTTGCCGATGTCGTTGCGCAGCAGGTCGACGATCATCAGGTTCTCGGCGCGGTTCTTGATGTCCTGCGACAGCATGCGCGCGGTTTCGCTGTCGCCCTCGGGCGCACGGAAACGCGACGCCGTGCCCTTCATCGGCCGCGCGGTCAGGCGGCCCGAATCGTGGCGCAGGAAGAGCTCCGGCGAACACGAGAGCACGTGCGTCGGCGCGGCCGCATCGCTGCCGGCCGGCAGCGCGATGAAGGCGCCATAAGCGACCGGCTGGCGCGCGCGCAGCCGCCGGTACAACGCCACCGGCGAACCGAAGGCCTCGGCATGCAGCCGATAGGTGTAGTTGACCTGGTAGGTCTCGCCGGCGCGGATCGCCTCGTGGATGCGATCGATCGCGGCGGTGAACCGGCCATGGTCGACGCTGGCTTCGAGGTTCATCACGCCGGCCGCGTTCGGCGCTTCGGCGGCTTCGTCCTGCACCACCAGCCAGGCATCGGCCTGCTCCAGCGAGAGATGCGCGAGCCGCTCGAACATCAGCACGCGCAGCGCGGAGGCATCGTCCTCGGCCAGCGACTCGTGCCCGGCCCGCAGCAGCTTCGCGCCCCATTCGTAGTCGGCCAGCAGCACCGCGAACAGGCCGGCCCGCAGATCCTCGTCGACCTGCGACCACATCGCATCGAGCCCCGCCGGATCGACGCAGCGGTGCTCGCGCACGAAGCCTGTGTAGAGCCGGCTCGTCGGCTGCCCGGCGGTGGCGTGGCGATCGTCGAGCAACGCAAACGGCAGGCGGGCCAACGAAGCGGCGAACCCGAGCGCCGGGCCGCCCCAAGCCGGGTTCGGTCCCCTCGGGGGACCGGCTACCGTACTCGGTGGCCGAGGGGCAGACATTTACGACCAGTCGTCCATGTCGTGCTTGATCTTGTGGCGGTTCGCGATCAGCTCGTCGACCGTCGGCTCGTTGTTCAGCGCCCGCTTGATCGCCAGCTTGGTGGCTTCGTAATTGGTGCGGTACATGTCCTTCTTGTCGAGGTTCGCATCCTTCGCGCAGCGCGGGTCGATCCACACCAGGCTGATGATGCAGAGCTCGTTGGCCATGTCCTTCGGGATGATGCCGTCGATCAGGCAATCGACCACCGCATCGGCCGTCGCCGACTGCACCACGCCGCCGAACAGGTCGATGTTGACCATGTCCTTCAAGGTCACCTTGGGCACGACGATGGTCGCCGGGCGCACCAGCTGGTTGCAGGCGCGGATCGCGAACATCGCGGTGTGGCCCTTGCTCTGCGCCATCATGTTCGCGAACGCGGCGCCCACCGGCCCGTCGGTGCGGCCGATCAGGATCTCCGGCATCGCATCGGTGAATTGGCCGTCGGCCGCAAGCACGGTCGCTTCGCCGGCATGGAACAGATACTTGTCAGTCATCGTGGCCTCGCTGCTCTTGGTGTGAGAAGCGGGCGATGATATCTGCGCCGTCCCTCCGGGCAGCGCTCAGAGCGTGAGAGCCAATCGCAGCGCCGGCCAGCGCCCGGCCGTTCCGAAGCGGCCGGCGACCCGCTCGGCGGGTGGCGCCGGTACCCCGGTGCCGGGTGCCTCATCCACTCAAGCCAGCGCCTGCCCGATCTCCGCGAAGCTGCTCGCGATCTCGCTCATGTCGATGCGCTGGCCGAGCTGGCGTTCGATCTGGGTCTGCGAGATCAGGCCGCGGATGCGCAGCGGCGTCTGCGCGGTCGCGCTCTGCACCACCAGCAGGTGATGCCGGCCGAAGACCTTCAGGGTCGCGATCACGTTGGCGACGGTGGCCGAGCGCATCTGGTCGAAGTTGATCGCATCGAGCATCGTCAGGTTCGTCATCACGTCGCCGACGGTGAGCTCGTCGTAGTGCAGGTTGCGCTGGTGCACGATGCGCATCGCGCGGTCGCCGCGCAGGTCGTTGGCGGTGATCAGGCCTTCGACCGCCGGCATGTCGTTGACGACGAAGAGCAGGCGCACGCCCTGGTGGATCATCACCTGCTCGGCCTGGCGCAGGCTCGCGGTCGGCGTGGTCGAGGCGGCTTTGACCTGCGTCAGGTCGGTCATCACCTCGAGCGCGGGTGAATCGAGCGTCACGGCGGAAGCGTGCCTCGCGTCGGGCTGTGCCACCGAGGTGCCCTGGGCCACGCGGAAGGTGGACAGCGGTGAATCGTTCGTCATGCGGGTACTCCCCTTTTGGATAGCGCCACTGAGGGCGCGGAGAACACCACATTACGCCGGTCGACACCGTTGCGCCAGGGGAAACACCTAGGCCATTGGCGCGTGCTGGTGATCGCTTTGCGACGCCAGATGGACAGGCGCGACGCGGGCGTCACACCAGGTCATCTCCGCTCACTTGCCAGCAGCCTGCGACCGGACGCGCGCCAGCCGCGCTCGGGCGCCTCAGTGCGTCTTGCGCGCGCCCCCGCGGCCGCCTCTGGGCGCTTTCGGCGCCGCCGCCTTCTTCGCCGGGGCCGGGGCTGCGGCCGCCAGGCTTTCGCTCTCGATGCCGGCGAAGAGCTTGGCCGCACGCAGCTTGATCTCCAGCAGTTCGTTCGCGGTCACCGAGTACTTGCCGCTGAAGACATCGACATTGACGCCGAACTCGACGTCCTTGCCGTCGTTCGACAAGGTGCCGCTGGTGAACTCGTATTCCTCGTTGTCCGCCGGCAGGCCCTGGGTCTTCACGTCGTAGTCTTCATAGACCACGTTGCGGATCTCACCGCTCGCCAGGTCGAGCAGGCCGGTGGATTTGATGACGGTCTCGGCGAGTTCGTCGAAAAGGGCGATCGGTACTTTCAGGTCCACGGCAGCAGTCTCGCGAAGAAGGCCGCAGCAGACGCCGCGGCGGGGAGCGGCGCATTGTGCACCGATCGCAGCCACCCTCCCCGGCCGGCCGGGCGCGACCTTTCAGCGAGCGCGCTGCGCCGCCTCCTGTTGATAGCGCTGAGTCGCATCCTCGACCGCCTTGCTGTGGATCGCCGCGAGCTCCGGCCGGGCGGCGCGTGCCCGGTCCGCGGCGGCCTGGGTGCTATTCTGGCCCTGGAAGCGCGGGAAGACATGGCGCGCGATCAGCTCGTAGCTGCGCCGCGTGGCGTCGAAATTCGCCCAGTTGTGCGCCAGCATCAGGTAGGCGCCGAAGCCGCCGTTCGATTGCGCCTGCAGCCGCTCGATCTGCGCCGTCACCATGTCGGGCGTACCGATCGCGCCGAAGCCCGAATCGTTGACGAAGCTGATCATCTCCTTGACGTTGTTGCCCGGCACCGCCATCTGCGGAAAGGCGGCCACCGCCTGGAAGTAGTCGAACCATTGCGCGATGCCGTACTCGACGTCGCGATAGGCCTGGTCCATCGTCTCGGCGCAATGCACCAGGCCGACGAGACGCCACTTCTCGCGCTCCACCCTGGTCTTGTAGTACGCCGCCTGCTGCTCCATCACGTCCCAGTGCAGCGCCAAGGCATCGAAGCCGGCGGCCGTGGTCGCGCCGATCGAGAGCAGCCCGACGCCGTGCATGCCGGCGAGCTTCGGCCCGGTCGGCGAGGCCACCGCCGGCACCGCGATGTCGAACAGCGGGTTCGAATACGGGCGCAGATGCAGGCGCGCATCGCGCAGGTCCCAGCGGTCGTTCTTGAAGGTCACCGGCTCGTCGGTCGTCAAGAGCTTCATGATCACCGCCAGCCCTTCTTCGAGCAGCGGCCGGGTCTGCGCTTGCGACAGGCCGACCATGATGCCGTCGCTCGGCAAGGAGCCCGGGCCGAGGCCGAGCATCACGCGGCCGCGGGTCAGGTGATCGAGCTGCACGATGCGCTCGGCCACCCACAAGGGGTTGTGGTACGAGACGCTGACCACGCCGGTGCCGAGCTTGATCGTGCGCGAGCGCTGCGAGGCCACCGCGATGAAGATCTCCGGCGATGCGCTGATCTCGGTGCCGGCCGAATGATGCTCGCCGCACCAGGCTTCGTCGTAGCCGCAGCGATCGAGCCAGGTGATCAGGTCCAGGTCCTGCTCGAGGGCGAGGGTCGGGTTGATGCCCGGCTTGTGGAACGGTGCAAGGAAGATCCCGAAGCGCATGCGATGGCTCATCTGTCGTCTCCTGTCTTGATCCCGCGCTGATGCACGCGCCGGTATGGCATGCGCGGCCCTCGGCGCACGGGTTGTCGTGGAGGGCTGGCGCCCTTCTACACTCCGGCCGGCAGGCTTGTCCAGCGGCCTCGTCGTCGTCAGCATCACAAGAAGCAGAGGCCAGCATGACCCCACGTCCCTTCATCGTCGGCATCGGTGGCACCACCCGGCCCGGGTCGACGTCGGAAAAGGCGCTTTCGGTGGCGCTGGCCTTCGCGCAGAGCCAGGGCTGCGAGACGCAGGTCTTCGGCTCGGCCGACATGCCCGGCGAGACCTACGACCCGACCCTGCCGACACGCAGCGAGCGCGCGCTGGCGCTGGTCGCCGCTGTGCGCCGCGCCGATGGCCTGATCATCGCGACGCCCTCGTATCACGGCGGCGTCTCGGGCCTCGTAAAAAACGCGATCGACTTCATCGAAGACATGCGCGACGACCCGCGCGCCTACCTTGAAGGCCGTGCCGTCGGCTGCATCGTCTGTGCGGACGGCGCGCAGGCGATGGGCACGACGATGATGGCCTTGCGCGCGATCGTGCATGCCTTGCGCGGCTGGCCGACGCCGTATGGGGCGACGCTGCAATCGAGCGCCCGGCCGTTCGGCGGCGATGGCCTTGCGGCCGATCCGGCGGCCCTGGCCGCCTGCGAGACGGTGGGCCGCGAAGTCGTCGCCTTCGCCCGCATGGCGCGCGCCGCCGCGCGAGAGGCGGACTGAAGGCGACCATCAGGTCTTACGAAACCGTCTGGGCGAAGCCTCTGGCGGTCCGTGGGGCGAACAGTCCGCTCGCGGCCCATTGCGGACGGTCGTTGTTCGCGTTCTGGTGCAGAGGTCGGCACGGCAAAGGCGGGGGCAGGCAGGCCGCCGCAGCGCTTCGGCGAGGCGGTCTCCGCTTCGCTCCGACTCCCCTGCGGCCAGGGCCAGAGGCCCTGGCCTT
>Ga0105237_10007934_pt1 | contig 11568 bp, 6 predicted proteins | sample KBSC24metaG_FD_81520 | JGI IMG/M metagenome (GOLD analysis project Ga0105237, IMG submission 81520) | Corn rhizosphere microbial communities from Kellogg Biological Station, Michigan, USA - KBS C2-4 metaG | ecosystem: Host-associated > Plants > Roots > Rhizosphere > Soil | place: Michigan, USA... | reverse complement strand
TTCGAAACCCTCAGCCCTATGTTTTTCATACAGCTCCTTCAGCTTTGGGATATCTGCCAAGCACGGCTTGCACCACGTCGCCCAAAAATCTATTAGCACGAATTTGCCACGAAATTCGGATATCTTTCTCGGCTTCCCGGCGAAATCGACAAAATTAAAGTCTATGCCATCCGCTGCGGAAGTTTCTGCCGCCGCAATGTTGGTATCGGTCGAGATGTTGATCGGAACAAAGAGATGTGTCGTGTGAGGAGGTAGGCATGTCGATTCGTTGCAGGTTTGATATAAGACATTGATGGCGATCTTTTGATCGCCCGGAGGAGCGTTCCTAACGACCAAGACCGGTATTTCAAAATTTATTTTATCTTCGTACGTCTCCGTTTCGAGGTTAAAGTTTGGATCGAACGACGTATTCGGCTTTGGGGACTTCAACGCGCCGTCCTGATGAAATAATTGACTGACAGGCAATGAAATGACGGAGGTCGTCGGTCCTCCGGGCACCTGCGACACGGAGTAGATATGCCACCCTTCTTCGATCTCCGCATTCAACTTAATGTTGAAATGTCCGCCGGCCTTTCCTGTGGCGGGTCCGCTGGCCGTCCACCGTACGATGTCTTCGGGTGATTGCCCCGGTGTTTTTCCTGGTGTTGCTCCCATCAGGAGAAATGCGGCAATCGCAACTATCCACCGGCCCATAAATTCTTAATATCCTTCCTACGCTCAATAAAAGAGATGACGCGACGATTCGCCGCCATTGGCTCGTCGTCTGCTTTTACTTAATTCTTGGAATTGCTTAGGGCCTTCTCCAGTACACTCGATAGAAGTTGTTCGGTCTTAGACTCCCAGTCTACCCCGACGTACCGTACGATCCCTTTTCGATCGACAATGACAAATTGGGGGATCCCTTGGGAAAAATAGGATCGTGAGTTTTTGTCCCATCCTGGCGTTCGAGCCTCTCGCTGTTCGGGGGCCTTGACCGCGACTTCGAACGGCAGCTTCCACTCGTCTGTGAAATATTTCTTATCGTCAGCAAATTCTTGATCGGGTGTCAGGTTCCGATCTTTCCCGAAATAGCCGTAAAGCGAGGTCGCGAACAGCACCTGTACACCGCGGTCGGCATATTTCTGGTTCAGTCTCTTCATAGCCGGATAGGTCTCCCGGCATGGAACGCACCAATGCGCGGTGAACTCGATCAGAGTCACCTTACCGGTCAGATCCAGCGGTTGGCCGTCAGACTGGCGATTGATCCAGTAATCCGCTTCGATTGGCGCCGCCTTCTGCCCCGGCAGCTCGAAACGGCCGAAGTCATACTTGAGGATGCTGAGCGTCGAAGCGGCGTCCCGGTCGAGGGAGAGCAGATGTGTTCCCTCCTGAAATGCCGCCTTGGCACGGTCGTTTTCACCGCGGTCGCCATATATTTTTGCGAGATTCGTGTATGCCTTATACACACCGAACCGGAGATTAGCGGAATGATCGGCGGGAGAAAGCTTTTTGTAAAGCTCGACGTATCGGTTCGAGGCCTTCTCAAGCCTGTCGTTATCGCGGCTGTAAACGATAGCGGCCGAACGATATGCGGTTATCTGCTGTCGCACGTAACCGTTGCCCATTGCATCCAGCCGCCTGAGTGAATCGTCGACAAGCGGGAGGATTTTTTTGCGAGTCTCCGGATCATTGCCCGTCAACGCGACCTCGATCGATTCCGCCAGCAAATCGGCCCTTTGCGTGTCACTCAAACTCGAATCGGACAAGCGCCTCGCTACCGCCCCGCGTGCCTTATCAGGTTGGCCGGCTTCCATATAGAGCCGCGCCAGATTCATTAGATCGGAATTCGGCGTTTTGTCGAGCGGAAACAGCAACGTATGCTCTCTCGCCCGCCCGATCACTTTTTGACCGACCATTTTGGCAAAGTCATCAGAATCTCGCATCGCATCGTGATTCTCGCGCAAAAGTGCATCGCGGTACTTCTTGACCGCGTCCAGGCTCTCAGCGACGGTTTTTGGTTCATTGGGTAGCGATGACTTTTCGGCTGTCGGCGACTTTGCCTGCTGCAGCAAGGCTTCCACCTGCAGCTCAAACTCGCGCAGCGTAGCCGGACGGACCTGGCTTGGCATCGGATAGATACGACCGTCGGGTCCATAGAGAAAGTTCGATGGAAATCCGCGAACCTTGTATGCCTTGATTATGTCTTCAGTGCCTTTCAGCGGCTTAAATCCGAGCTTCCAACCTTTGATCAGCGGCATTACCCATCCGTCCTCCGGTGGATGACCGTTGATGGCAAGGATCTCAAATCCCTGACTCTTATATTTTTCGAGTGCCATCTGAAGATAAGGAAATTCACCGCGGCACGGCCCGCATTTCGGATACCAGAAGTTCACCAGAACTACACTGCCCTTATAATCATCAAGCGAAACCGGCTTGCCGGTCGCATAATTTACTAGCGAGAACGGGATACCTGGTTTGGCGCTCGCCGAACGTTGGGTCCGGATGTCTGCTTCAACCTGTCCCGCGTCCTTTTCCAGCTTCTTTCCATACGAGAACATCGCGGCTCGTGTCTCATCGCTTGGAGTGCCAGCGAAAACCTTTATCAAGCCGCTGTATGCTTGTTCAGTTTGCCCGCCGGCATCAAGCGCCTTTGCCTTTGTCAGTTCCAGGATGCGACGGTCCGCACCGTAGCTGGGCAGCTTGAGCTTGTCGAGAGCGGCAATGACATCAGCTGCTTTACCTTGGGCGATCATGTCGTCGGCGGCATTGACCGTCTGCGCATAATCTTTCAGAACCGGCCATTCCTTGCTCTTCGGCTCGCTCTTAACGCGTTCCTCCGCCAGAGCAAGAGCCTTTGCTGGATCGGTCTTAAGGTAAATATTAAAGAGAGGCATGAGCGCGTAACCGGTAGCCGCAGCCGGAAATCTTTGCCGGATCGTCTCATACATCTCGCGGGCCTTTGCTTCGTCGGTCGTGCGCCCAGCAACGTAACCCAGCATTGAAGTGCCGTCGGCGGGAAATTTCTCTGTCATTTGCAAAGCAATTTCCCAAGATTTATCAAGATCGGCATCGACCCATGAACCCATGTAGTGTCGCCAGAAGGTCACGTTATTGGGCCAAGATTCATGTGCTTTGCGCTCTAACTCGCGACTCAATTCCAGATCGCCGTGCTCCTCAGCGGCGATACCAAGCATGTCGTATGCGGGGGCATATTTTGAGTCGAGAGCAATTGCTTTCTTATAATAATCAACGGCTTTATCCGGATCTTCGTAGTCCAGCAGATCACCCAGGGCCCATTGGTAGACGGCCTTGTCCGGGTGTTCACTTGCCCATTTCTGATACATCTCTTCAAGCTCTTTACGCGCTTTGTCGGCAGCAACTTTCTTCTCGTCATCGCTCGCCGTCTGAGGCGCGAAGGAGTTCGCATATGTCAGGATGTAGTACTGGTGAGCTTCCGAATAATCCGGATCGAGATCGATTGCCTTGCGGTAAAGAGCAATGGCCTCTTTATCCCCGAAGGGAAGCTCGCGAGCCTTGTCGAACGCGGCTTTTGCCTCCGCGCTTGGTGTATGCTCCTGAGCCGCGCACAACTCAAAAACAGACATGCCTACTAAAACCATCAGGATCAAAATCAGTCTTCTCATCTTATGCATTACCTCCAGATCGGCTTCGCCAGCGAAAATATTTCTAAAAACTTAACCGTAGCGAAAACTGAGCTGAGCGTGGACCGCCGAGAGAGTATCGGGGGTTCAATGAAATATCGAATCTGCTTCCCGGACCTGAACCAGCCGAGACTCCATTGGCCAGATAGTTGAGCTCACCGAATGTTCCGCTGGTAAAAAACGCTGTGTGTGGACCGTTACGCGGATTGGGGAAGTTAAAGTCGCACGACATGCCACTCGGATTTCCCGGACACGGAGACGGACCATAGCTCGGCGAGTTAAAGACATAGCCGTAGCTGCCGTCGGGGTTCAAAAAGTTCGGGTGGTTCAGTGCATTAAACAATTCTACTGAGAACTGAAGCTTGACCCTTTCCGTTATCGAAAAATCACGACGGATGGCGAGGTCCAGTTGCGAGAGTCCCGGCCCCCTGAAGTTATTGCGCCCGGTGTCGCCGTTGACGACCAACGCCTGATTCGGCTGAAGATCTGCGGCGGGGATAGCGAAGGCAGCCGGATTAATGGCTTGCCCGCCTGGATTGATGGGATCGCTGATATACAGTGGTTGGCCATCAACACGGTTCAGGCGCAGGTTAACTGTACCGGTCCCGTTCGTCACGTCATAGTACGTGAAATTCATTGAGAACGGCGTTCCGGACTGATACTTGAAATTAGAGCTAGCTTCCCAGCCATTCGTAAATATCCTTTCGAGCCACCGAACAGATGTATTGTCCGATCGCAATCTTGGAAGCTCATAAACCAGGGCAAGATTGAAAATGTTTGGCCGATCATAATCCGACAGACCATAGAAAATAGACGCATCTTGATCGAGCACGCTGTTCGGTACCCTCGAGCTATTGATGGTGCTGTCGTTAGAGAACGCGTCTGTCGCGCGGGAGCGGGTGTAATTCGCGAGAACCTGCAAGCCGCTCGACATTCTCCGCATATACGTGACCTGCAGGCTGTTGTACCACGAGTAGCCTCCTGCCTTGCCGTCGTTGCGGGTGATAAACAACGTAGTTCCCTTAATAACGTTCGGGTTGGTCGTCGCGTTCAGAAAGGCATATTGGTACCGGTTGAGAAGCTTTTCGCCGTGATTTCCGACGTAACTCACGCTTATAACCTGGTTCTTTCCAAGCTGCTGCTCGACGCCAAAAGAATATTGCTGGGTGCGCGGCAGTCCATCCAAATATTGCAAACCAAATCTTCCACTGGCGCCCGTCAGAGAATTGCCGATCGGTGTGGTCATCGGCGCGGGCAGCGTGATATCGGCAACCGTTCCCGGCGCGAATGGGAATGGTAGCAGTGGAATACTTTGAGTCACGGAAAACGGGTAAGAGTGCGAAGTCGCGAGAGCGGTGCCGGTTCCAAGGTCATAAAAGATCCCCCAGCCGCCCCGTAGGACTGTGGTCATATTAGCTTTGTCCCAAAGCTTATAAGCGACGCCCAGACGTGGAGCAAATTCGCGTTTGAAGGTGGGGTAATACGGGGTCCCGGCCGGTGCGAGCGCGAGTTTCGCGACATCCGGAAAGCCGGTGAACGCGGGCATATTATAATTGCCGAGTGTAGGTGCGGGATTGATGTCCCAGCGGAGTCCCAGATCGAGCGTTAATCGCTGGTTCACGCGCCACGTATCGTTTCCATAAAACGAATAGTTCTTTACATGCGCTTCTATTGGGAGCGCCGTGATCAAGGCCCCTGAGCCCTTGTTTGCCAAAATATTCGGCAGCGTGCTGAACGATATTTGGAAAACATAACCGTTGTCTAGATAGAGCGGATTTCGCCAGCGCAGATCGGTACCGAACGTGAACGAATGGTTGCCGCTCATCCACGTGATGTTCTCCACTGCATTCCAATCCTTGCTGCGGTGGTCGGTGTACGGTCCGACTTCATATGCCTGACCGCCGATAAGAAAGTACGGGATCGAATAGTCGGGAGCGCCCGAGGGAAGAAAGTCCGAGATGTTGTCGATCGGTTTACCGCCAAATTTATTTGTCCACTCAATATTGTCCTGCGCGATGTTACGGCTGAAATTAAATCGGAAGGAGCTATATACGGTCTTGGTGATCTGGGTTGTGACACCTGCCGTCTCCGTATCGGTCGCCACCGGCCAATGAGAGAGCTGTCCGAGATTATAGGTCTCGCCCTGCGATCTTGAATGATCGGCGCGGAAGAACACGTTCCACTTCTGCCCAAAATTCTGGTCCACGCGTAAAGCATAGCTGTCCATGTTTGTGTAGTTTGACCAGCTTGCCTTGAATGTACCGCGGCCGTTCGCGCCTGCATCGCATGAGCCGAGGTTGGTGTTAGGCACGGGGAAGGCATCGACCAGGGCTTGCAAAAACGGATTCAGCGCCGGGTTGTCGTGCAGACATGCCGCCGGCACATTGAATATCCGGGTGGGTTGCGGCAGAGCGAGACGCAAGCCTTCGTAAGAGAAAAAGAAAAACGTCTTGTTCTTTCCGTTATATATTCGCGGAATTTGCACCGGGCCGCCAAAGGTGCCCCCGAAATCATTCTGTCTATTCGGAACCTTTGCCACGCCCAGGTTGTTGCTAAACCAATCGTTGGCGTCGAAAGCGGAATTTCGCAGGTATTCGAATACTGATCCGTGATATTTGTTCGTGCCGCTCTTGGAGATCAGGCTGACCTGCGCTCCAGGCTGCCGACCGTAGGCGGCCGAGTAGTTGGATGTCTGGATCCTGACTTCGCTCATGGCATCAAGCTGCAAGAGATTTTGCGTCCCGCCGAACGAGTTGAAGCCGGGTATCGCACCGGAAGCTGACTGATCGTACAAACTTTGCACACCGACACCAATGTTTGCGGATGCACCGTCAACGGTGAAGTAATTAGAGTCTGTCCTTCCGCCGTTAACACTCAACTGTCCCTGTTCGCTCGAGGTAAAAACCATGCCGGGCGTTAACAGCAACAACGATTGGAAGCTGCGCCCATTAAGCGGCATATCTTTTATAAACTGCTGATTTACGATCGTACCGACGGCAGCAGACTCATTCGTGAGCGGAGGATCACTTGTCACCTCTACTGCCGCATCGACTGAACCAACCTTCATCTCGAATGACAGAGCTTTTTGATCGCCAACGTTGAGGATGACCTCACGTACTTCGACGGGCGTGAACCCTTGGCGTTCGACAGTGACGGTGTAGGTGCTTGGCGGCAGGAGCGGGAATGTAAACGAACCGTTCTCGTTGGTCGCCCCTTCGCGCTTTAACCCTTTGGCGAGATCAGCCACAGATACGGTCGCACCGGCAATGACGGCGCCGTTTTCGTCTCGGACGGTTCCGCTTAAGGTCGCGGTTGATGATTGCGCCGCGATGGGAGTGAAGCTGACTAAGGTCAGAATTAATGATAAAACAAGCAGACTGAGGAGTCGGATGATTTTAGATTTAGTCATTGGTTCGCTCTCCGGTTTCATAAGTAGTGAGTACTGTTTACGAGGCCCTATCTAGCGCCTTCGATCGCAGCGGCTAAGGCTTCGGCGTCGGCGACGGACCGCCGAAACTGCGCTGTTTTTATGGCCGATGTACTCCCGCCCCTCGAAAGCGTAAATGCGGCGCGGACGATCCGGTCATTGGTCGACGCTATCTGATATAGCCGTCGAACCGAAGCAATAAGATCGGCATCACTTGTGACGCTTTCACCACCGCCCGCTTCGAAGCCGCCAAAAACCGGCTGCAGCTCACTGCGAAGCGCGGCCGTCTCTTGCCGGACCGATCCGGCATATCCTTTTAATATCCCGAGCCACTTGGCGCGAGCTGCGGGATCAAGCTCGGCAAGCTGCGCGGGCGTAAAGCGATTTGCCATCCGGTTTAGCGCCGACGCCTGGAACGCGGCCGACTGGGACCGAGCGATCACGCGAGAGGCAAAGCTTCGAATCGCCGAATCGGTATCGCCGCCTTGTTTGGCGAAATACGTTCTAAGTTCGGAGTCGACGGCGAGCGGCCCCTTTTCGACCTCGACAAGCTCGACCGTGCCGGTTGTCGCCTTTTGCTTTTGTCTCTGTAAGGCTTTAGTGGCCTCATCGATAGTCTGGATATTTATCCGAACCGCAGGCTTGTTTGCTACCGGAGCCAAGGTGGAAAGGACTTCCTGCTTCCGGTTGTCAGTCTGAACCAGGCCCTCGACCAAAAGGCGTCCGTCCGCAGTTCGCGTGACAGTCAGCTGTTCGGTGATGTCGGCGCCGATCTTGTGCAGCCGATCGAGCACCTCGACCTCGTCGGCGGTCGTCGCGTGGACGGTATTGCTGGTATTGGCCGCGGACAGATCCATCGTCGCTGTATTTGCGACGGGCGACGATTCCGGGGATTCAGTTTTGACGGCGGCCCGCGGGTCGGTTTTAGCTGTCAAAACCGTCCCGTCATTAAAAACGGATGGGTCGAGATCTTTAAGATTAACGATCTCATATTCCTGTTCGGACAGCGTGTAAGCCTCGCTGCCATTGGCTGTTTTTACATTTATATCAAGTATCGTCGGATGATAATCGCTTTCGCGGACGGACAAGCGGGCCGCCGTGATCTGACCAGTAGCCGGATCGGTGCCGGGCTTAGTTTCGATCGTCAGGCCATCAATGTCGCGTGTGACATTTTCCGTTTTATTTACGAGCGAATCGGACCACGATTTGTAAGAACCGGCACTCAGCGGCCAGTGCTCGTTCATATGGTTGGCTGTGAGAACCGCCGTAAGAGTATCGACTGTCTCGCTGGCCGGGGCCGCATTTACCTTGACCCGGGAGTTTGCCGTGTCGTTCCAGATCTCCCACGTGACAGGCGCATTTGTTTCGTTGCTCGATCCATTTTTCACAACGTTGATCCGCTGGTGGATCACCGGTTGAGCCTTTTTGGTTAACTGAGCGTTTTGGGCGTCCATCGACCGACTCAACAATTCCGCAGCCGATATCGGAGGCACGACGATAAATTGATAAAAGATCGTTACGAGAACTAACGCTGCCACCGCAGGAAGGGCGATGCGGCTGGTAAGGCCAAAAAAGCGAAATTTTCCAAGCTGTTTCCAAAAGTCGGTTATCCGGGTCCTAAAGGACCTATGTCGTTCTTCGATCGCCGTCGCGTTTAATTTCGAATCAAAATCTCCCCAATGGAAGTTCGTGTGGGTGATCTGATATTTAGAAACCGTGTCTTCAAACTTGATGATGTCGGCGATGGTTTCTTCGATGGTCGCAACGCCGACCCGGCAGTGCCAGCAGGCATCGAGATGAGACTGCAATCGAGCGGAATCTTTAGGCGTCAGCTCGCCGTCCACGAAAAGCAGAAAGTCGTCTGGTGGCGGATGATGATGCTCGCCGTTAAAGCTTTGGGAATGATTACTCATTTGTTTCTTTTGCCAGTTTGGTGATAACTCGGTAAAGGGTACTGGCGACGCTTCTCGTACTGATGTCCACGATCTCTCCGATCTCGCGGTAGCGAAGTCCCTTTGTCCGGAGATTCAGGCACTCCCGTTCGACCAGAGTCAGCCGGCCGATCGCCGCCCGCAAACGATTTAACTTCTCTTTTTGAAGAAGGTTTTGTTCCGGATTAAGTTCATTGCCCACGAGCGAGCGTTGAAGCTCCTCCCACTGCTCGTCGTTGAGAGGTGCAAGAAACTGCTGTTTCTTTACACGATGAACGGCCAGGTTATGGGCAACGCGAAACGTCCATGCTCGGACGTTTTCGATCGCATGCCCGCGGGCCATATAACGGTAAAGCTGAACAAAAGCATCCTGCGTGATTTCCTCGGCCAGGCTTTGTTCACCGCCGAAGGCGCTCATCAAATATCGCGCGAGCGGGTCTCGTAACGATTCAAAATGCTGTTTTACTTTCTCCTCGACGCTCAAATTGGACTGACTAGACGTAAGGATCCCCGCTGTTAACTCGCCTCCCGGGACATCGTCAACATTTAGATCTAGGACAGTATGTTTTTCGGAAGTTCGAAAAAACATCTTCGATTTTGGAACAGCTATATCCTAAGAGTATCCGGAACGTCTCTTTTCCCGGAACATCTAAGAAAATATTTAAAGGACTGCTTTTTTGTTAGACAATTGTGGACTTCGGCGTGTAGAAAACGAATGGCCGGATCGGAAACTCGGTCATCCCACGTGACAAGGTGCTGTGATTTTCTTCCGGTTTTTACGCGCGCGGACCGGGCAGAACACCTTTTCACGCAGCAACCGAAAAGCCTGGGATCGTTTGGTGAAATAGATCTTCGGGCCTTATTGGAAGCCCTTAATAGGAAGGAAAAGCGGATAATCGTTGTGGGTCAGGTCCTTACATAAGTTCAGATAGATCACACAACTGTGATCCATGATCTCGTTGAAGTTATTGACGTTATCGGAGCCACCCGTCGGATTCGAACCGACGACCTTTCGATTACGAATCGAATGCTCTACCAACTGAGCTAGGGTGGCCTGTTTGCCGAACTGTAAAGAGCAAAATACCGGCAAAATTGCCTTTATGGTCGAACTTCAAAATATACTTTTCGGTACAACAGCATGTCAAGCAGGTAACCTCAACGGAAGGCAAGTTCAGCAAGCCATGATCGGTTTGTTCAACTTTGCGCCGCCGGATAACCCAGGCAGCGCAAAGCCCGAAGCATCTGGTTGCTAATTGAGCCAGGGAGCGGCGTCAGATTGAATGAATTGTTTGGTCCCGTCACGGCCGGTCAGGCGCAGCCAAAGCGGTCCGCCCTCACGATCAAGACGAATGTCGATATCAAAAAACGGACAGCAGGTTCGCTCCTGTATGCTCCATTCTGTGACAAGCGCATAAGTGTTTGCATCGGCGGGAAATTCGAATTCATAGCCATCCGGCAGCTCACGCACCGATTTCTTCATCGATCGCAACATAGGCCCAAGCTCGCCAAAATGCCGCTTTCGCTGTTCAGCCGTGAGAGCCATGATGTCGCATGCAAATGGCGAGTTGGAGCTCGTCGACGCAACACCGTTCGACTGCTGGTCCGGTTCCCGCGATGTCAGTCCTCGCACCATCGAAAAGGTCGCGGCCGCTCCGGCCGCGGCTGCCAAAATAATGATCGTCACTTTCATACTTTCTCCTCGCAAGTGAATTGGCCTTGCGTGTCAGAGCGTATTACTTGAAGTCGACTTTAAGTCAAGCACAAAAATTAAGGTATACTCGCCGCATGCCAGAGTTAACGATTTCGGAAGTTGGGCGACGGGTTGGCCTGCGTCCGTCGGCAATTCGTTATTACGAACGGTTGGGAATCCTGCCTCCGACGATGAGAAAGAGCGGGCAGCGCCGATACGGCGAAAATGTCGTGTATCGGCTGGCTGTGATAAACCAAGCCCGGCAGGTCGGATTTTCTCTTAAAGAGGTCCGTGATCTGTTTTTCGCATTTGGGCGCCGCACCACAGCAGGTGACCGATGGAAGGTTATGTCGCGACAGAAGCTTGACGAGCTTGATCGGGCGGTCGAACGGATCTTCGCAATGAAGGAGCTTCTTCACCGCCTGGAAAACTGCGGATGCGGTGCGTTGGACGAGTGCGGCCAGAAGATGGTCGAAAAATGTTGCAGCGATACGAGCGGGGTTACGGCACCTGTCATAAATAATCGAAAGATCCCTAAACTATAGCGGCACGCTCAAGTTCCGGGTCCGGTCACAACCCAAGCCGCTTATAGATCTGCAACCGTTCTGTCAATAGCTCGGATGGAAAGCCTTCGTCGATCAGGTCGCCGATTTCGCGAGTTTCGATCAACAGCTTTGGTATCAGCGCGCACAAAGCGAAGGTGTCGGCCTCTTGTTCCTTTCGCGTCTTCTTTCCGAGACCGTGAAAGCTGGCAGTTGTATTCGTATCCGGCGAGTGCATTAGAAAATGCGCGAATTCGTGAAACATTACGAGAAGTTTTTTTACAGCGGGCAGACGGCAACTGACGGCTATGAAGTGTTTGCCCTTAACGCAGTAATA